>Ga0315289_10006756_pt1 | contig 16823 bp, 13 predicted proteins | sample YL17G11_40_MG_FD_203452 | JGI IMG/M metagenome (GOLD analysis project Ga0315289, IMG submission 203452) | Sediment microbial communities from Yellowstone Lake, YNP, Wyoming, USA - YL17G11_40 | ecosystem: Environmental > Aquatic > Freshwater > Lake > Sediment | place: USA: Wyoming | collected... | reverse complement strand
TCATCCATGAACCTGCAGCCTTGGCGGGTGATCGTGGTCCGGACCCCAGAACGCAAACAGATCCTGCGTGCGGCGGCCTTCAACCAACCCAAGGTCGAGGAGGCTTCGGCAGTGCTCATCATCATTGCCGATCCACTGGCCCTCGAAGAGAATATGGAAGCCGTGCTCGACAGGAATGTAGAGCTTGGGTATCTGACCCCGGAGAGACGGGAAGGATCGAAAGCCGCAGCCCATAATCTTTACGGCGACAAGGACAGCCTCAAGCGGAAGATCTTTGCCGTCAAGAACACCGCCCTGTTCGCCATGAGCCTCATGATCGCCGCTCGCGGCCTCGGTCTTGAAACCCATCCCATGGACGGGTTCAATGAAGAACAGGTGAAAAGAGAGTTCCATATCCCTGAGCATTGCATCGTCCCCATGCTCATCGCCGTCGGCACCCTCAAGCCAGGCACGAAGCTGCTCCCGCGTGCTTTTCGGCGGAAGATTGCAGATTTTGTCCAGTCCGTGTAGGGGTGAGTAAGCCCGTCTATCAGAGAGGGGCTGCTTGCTGCACCCTTTGAGGTGCGGAGGATAGGGGAGGATAACATAAGGAGATTCTATGAAGGTAATGGCAATCAGTTCGAGTCCGCGGGGAAGCGGCCAGAGTAAGACCGAGCTCATGCTCGGCGCCTTGGTGAAAGGCATGCGGGATGCTGGGGCGGAGGTGGAAGAGGTCATCCTGCGTAATAAAAAGATCAAGAACTGCATCGGGTGCTTTACCTGCTGGACCAAGACACCCGGCAAGTGCGCCCTGAAGGACGATATGACGGCAGAACTCTACCCAAAATTCATCACCTCAGATATGGCGATCTTTGCTACCCCGCTCTACCACTATACCATGAATGCGACCCTGAAGGCCTTTATCGAGCGGACCCTACCGGTCCTTGAGCCCCTACTCGTCGTGAAAGGGGAAAGGACGTTCCATCCGTTGCGGGGCAAGCATCCGGCAATCATCATGCTCTCCGTAGCAGGGTTTCCAGAACAGTCGGTCTTCAACCAGCTCTCCAACCATGTGCGGTTCATGTACGCCAAGGGGCTCTTGGCCGAGATCTACCGGGGCGGAGCGGAATCCATGGCGAGCCCATACTTCAAGGAAATCGCTGACGACATCCTCGAGGCCATCACCCAGGCGGGCAGAGAGCTCGTAAAGACGTTCCGGATCGCGCCCGAGACCATGGCCCGCATTACCCAGCCCATATGTGATTTCACAGAATTCGCCCTTATGGCCAACCTCATGTGGAAGGCATGCATAGCCGAGGGAATAACGCCGAAGGAGTTCCTGGAAAGAGGGATGGTCCCGCGACCGGACTCTATCGAAACCTTCCTGATCTTCATGAAGACCGGGTTCAACCCGCAAGCGGCTGCGGGCATGAAGGCGATCGTGCAGTTTGTATTCACAGGGGAGCTTGACGGTTCCTGCTACATCGCAATTGAGAATGGGAAGATTAAAGCCAAGGCTGGCCCAGTGGACAAGCCCGATCTGACCATTGCAGCCCCGTTTGGGGTATGGATGGACATCATCACCCGCAAGGCCGACGGAGGGCACCTGTTCAGGGAAAACAAGTACCGCGCTGAGGGCGATCTCAATCTCCTTATGGGCATGACCAAGCTGTGCGCGAGGTGATGCACAACCCTTCCATCATTCAATCTCAAACCCCCTAGGCCCTCTTGAGACCACCAAGGGGGGTGGAGGATTCAGATTTTTCAATCCCTCTGCCTGAGGGTGAGGCTCGAGGCGCAGAGGAGCACGATGCCGTAGATGACGAGCACGCCGAACTGCTGCATATACCCGGCAAGGGTCTCCAGTTCTTCGATTATGGGCTTCAAGGTCTTGAGGGCATAGGTGAGCGGGATGAGGTAGGATATCCAACGGATGCTCCACGGCAGGCTCGTGATGGGGATGATCAGGCCGGAGCAGAAGAGCGTGGGCAATATGAAGAGCGGGATGAACGGGAAGATCTGGGCCTCGGTCTTGGCGAGGTTCGAAATCATGATCCCCAGCGCGATCGAGATCATCGAGAGCGTCCAAAGCACGGCGAAGATCGAGAGCATGAGCTCCATGCCGTAGGAGAGCTTGAAGAAATAATCTACCTCGATCATGATGAGGACGGCCTGCACCGTCGCCAAACCGGCATACCCGAGGAGATAGCCGAGAACGATCTCGCTTCTGCCGAAGTTGTTCACGAACATACGCGTCAACGTCTCCTCTCTCCTCTCACGCACGATGACGATCAGGCACAGCACATAGGATGTGAAGTGCACGATGAATGCGGTGATGAGGATATCGAACTGTTGCGGGTCGGTGAAGAGGCTCACGGGCAGCGTCTGGATGAAGACCTTGAAGAGATAGATGACGATAAGGGGCACGCTCAGGGCCAACAACAGGAAGCGGTGGTCGCCAACAAGTTGCCGATAGATCCGGCCAGTTATCGCCAGGGTATTATTGATCATGTCCTTTTTCCTCAATCAGTTTCAGGAAGATCTCTTCGATGCTCTCAGGTCTCAGGATGATGCCCTCCACCTCGGGGCTCAAGCCGAACCCGGCCAGAAAACCAGATAGAGATGCTGCGTCTGACCCGATCTCCTTCTCAATGGATGTATGCATGAGCTTGAGGGTTACCTTGGTATTGCCCTTGGACATGATTTTTTCCGGCGTGTCCTCCACGATCAGGTGACCTTCTCTGAGGATGCCGACCGTATCGCAGAGCAGCGGCTCGTCCATGAGGTGCGTCGAGATGAGGATGGTGGTGCCCTTGCTTGCCAGATTCCTGAAATGCCTCCAGAATCCCGCTTTCAGGATGGGGTCGACCCCGGCGGTGGGCTCATCGAGGATGAGGATCTCTGGCGCGTGCACGAGGGCGCAGGCGAGCGAACAGCGCTGCTTGAGACCGCTGGAGAGCGTTTCGACCTTTCTCTTCGCCGCCTCGGCCAGGCCGACGAACCGCAATGCCGCATTCACTTTTTGCTCGAGTTGATCGACCCTGTGGGCGTGGGCGAAAAAGGCCACGTTCGCTCTTACGCTCAAGTCGCCATACACCGCCGGTACCTGAGGCATGTAGCCGACACACGCCCTGACCGCTCGGGCGGATCCCGGCATCGGATGTCCCAGGACTTCAACGGTCCCGGCGTTCGGCCTTACCGAACCGACGAGGGACTTGATGAGAGTGGATTTCCCGGCGCCGTTCGGCCCGAGGAGCCCGTATATGCACCCTCGCTTGACGGAGAGATCCACACCCTTGAGGGCATGCACCTTGCCGTATCTTTTCATCAGACCCTTTACGCTGATGGCCGTTTCCATACGGGCAGTATCCTTTTCCATGTTGCTGCAATGTAAATGGGGATTCTCGTGCTGTCAAGCAGCGATGACCGTTGGCCCTGAACGCCACGGTCAGGTAATGAAGAACAACGCTGAGCTTGGGGTGTCGTGGCTATACGAAAAACCTCTTTACAAGCGAGGAAGAGCTTGCTAGATAGCCTCACCCACACAGGCAATTTACAGCTGAGAGGAAGGAGAGATGAGCACGCAACTGAAGAAAGAGGTCGAAAGGCGCAGGACCTTCGGCATCATCAGCCATCCCGATGCGGGCAAGACCACGCTCACCGAGAAGCTGCTCCTCTTCGGCGGGGCGATCCAGCTCGCGGGGGCGGTCAAAGCGCGCAAGGCGAACCGTCATACAACCAGCGACTGGATGGCAATCGAGAAGGAGCGGGGCATATCGGTCTCCACGTCGGTCATGAAGTTCAACTACCTGGATTACGAAATTAATCTGCTCGACACGCCTGGCCACCAGGACTTTTCCGAAGATACCTACCGAGTGCTCACCGCTGTGGACAGCGCGCTCATGGTGATCGACAGCGCCAAGGGTGTGGAGCCGCAGACCGAGAAGCTCATGGAGGTCTGTCGCATGCGCAACACCCCCATCATGACCTTCATCAACAAGCTCGACCGGGAGGGGCTCAATCCGCTGGAAGTAATCGCGGACATCGAGGACAAGCTTCAGATCGAGTGCATTCCTATGACCTGGCCGATCGGTATGGGAAAGGGCTTTAAGGGGGTGTATAATCTCTATCGCCATGAGTTGCACCTGTTCATGCCGGGGGGCCAGACGCGCAGGATGGACGGGATCGTCATCACCGACCTCTCTGATACAAGACTGGACGATCTCCTGGGGAGCCAGGTGCAAAGGATGCGCGAGGATGTCGAACTCATCGAGGGGGTGATCACTCCGTTCGACAGGCTGCAGTACCTGAAGGGCAACCAAACACCTGTGTTCTTCGGTTCGGCCATCAACAATTTCGGGGTGAGGGAACTCCTCGAGACCTTTGTGGAGATGGCGCCGGCGCCAAGGTCGAGGGCAACGCACTCCCGGGATGTTTCGCCCTACGAGGAGCCGTTTGCCGGGTTCATCTTCAAGATCCAGGCCAATATGGACCCGGCGCACAGGGACCGGATCGCGTTCCTGCGGATCTGCTCCGGCCGGTTCGTGCGGGGGATGCGGGTGATCCATCACCGGCTGGGGAAGGAAGTAACCCTCTCCAATGCCACGATCTTCATGGCCCAGGACCGGACCAACGTGGAGGAGGCCTATCCGGGTGACATCATAGGTTTGCACAATCACGGGACGATCAAGATCGGAGACACCTTCACCGAGAAGGAGCCGCTCAAATTCCTGGGGATACCGAACTTCGCGCCTGAACACTTCCGGAGGATTTTACTTCGTGATCCGTTCAAGACCAAACAACTCCAGAAGGGGCTGACTCAGTTGGCGGAAGAAGGGGCGATCCAGATATTCAAACCCATGTTGAGCAGCGATTACATCATGGGCGCGGTCGGGGCCCTGCAGTTCGAGGTAACCATGGCGAGGCTCAAGGCCGAGTACGGGGTGGATGCGGCGTACGAGCCGGTCGAGTGCGAGACGGCGCGATGGATAGACTGCAAGGACAAGCGTCGACTGAAGGAGTTCGAGAAGCGCTATCAGCCCAATGTGGCCCAGGATGCCGAGGGACATCTGGCGTATTTGGCACCGAGCACTTGGACGCTCACGTATGTGCAGAAGCAGTGGCCGGAGATTGTATTCCGGAACACGCGGGAGCTGAACTGAATGGATAAGGTGGCGGGTTTTGAGCAGCTGACGCCCGATATCATAATCGGAGCGGTGGAATCTGCCACGGGTAAGAGGATGACGGGCATGATCCTGCCTTTGCCGAGTTATATCAACCGGGTCTACGAGCTTCAGACCATGGACGGTGTGCGGATCATCGCCAAATTCTACCGTCCCGGGAGGTGGAGCAGGGGAGCGATCCAGGAGGAACACGAGTTCATCCTGGACTGCGCGCGAGAGGAGATCCCAGCAGTCGCACCGCTCATGCTTGCCAGTGGGGGCACCATCGGCGATGCGGGTGGGATCTTGTTCGCCGTCTTTCCGAAGAAGGGTGGCCGGGAGTTCGAGATCAATGCTCAGGACGATTGGCGGAGGATTGGCAGGGTCATTGGCCGGATCCATAGCGTGGGGGGGAGAAAGAAGGCCTCGGCGCGGATTCGGCTGCATCCACAGGTTTCGACGGACCGGGATATCCGCTATCTGCTTGAGGGAGGGTTCATACACCCGGATTATCGGGAAACTTTTCAGGACATCACCTTAAGGATCCTGGAGGTCATCACGCGGCTCTTCGAGGGGATCGATCTCACCAGGATCCATGGCGACTGTCACCGAGGGAATCTCATCGACCGGCCCGGCGAGGGGATCATGGTCATCGACTTCGATGACATGGTTTTGGGCCCGCCTGTCCATGATCTGTGGCTCATGCTGCCGGATCATTACCACAGGGCGAAGCAGGAGATGGATCTCATCCTGGAAGGGTATGAGGAATTCCGGGAGTTCGATCATCTTTCGCTCAGACTCATCGAAGGCTTGCGCTTCATGCGCATCATCTATTACCTCGCCTGGTGTGCCCGCCAGGCTGGTGATTTCGAGTTTAAGAAGAACCATCCCGACTGGGGTAGCGAGGTCTTCTGGGGCAGGGAGATCGACGACATACGGCACCAATTCCAGGTCATCATGGAGCACAAGTATGACTGGGACCTCGCACATTAAAGGCAAAGGCAAAGGGCAAAGGCAAAAAACTCAATTTCCCCGCTTTGAAATAATGCATATTTTATATCAACATGATAGAAGCGATGGGACAATGATCGTTGCATTCAAGGGCAAGAGACCAAAAATAGGCGAAGAGGTATTCATCGCCCCCAGTGCCGCCCTCATCGGCGATATAGAGATCGGGAACGGATCAAGCGTTTGGTATGGGGCGGTGTTGCGGGGTGATCTCAATGCCATCAGGATCGGAAAAAACACTAGTATTCAAGACAACTGCACGATCCATGTGGATGAGAAAAACCAGGCGATCATCGGGGACTATGTGACGGTCGGGCACAACGCCGTGCTCCATGGGTGTACGATAGAGGAAGGCTGCGTCATCGGTCTCGGCTCGGTGATCTTGAGTGGAGCACGGGTAAGGCAGGGTTCTATCGTTGCAGCAGGTTCGGTGGTGCGGGAAGACCAGGAGGTTGGACCGAACCAGCTCGTGGCAGGTGCCCCTGCGGGATTGAAGAAGGATCTCGCCGCGGATAGCGCAGAGGCAAACCGCATACCGGCGATGATTTATGGAGAGCTGGCCAAGGGGCACAGGGCAATATTTCAGGCAGATGGCAGCAGGGAGAAGGCAGAAGGTGAATGAGGATCAACGGATTCTTGACCCCCGTCTCAGGAAGGAAGGAGCCAAAGGGCAGGTGGAAAAATGCTGACGGAAATCCAGTTGGAACGGTATGCCGAGGTCCTGCTCTGGGGTCTCAGAACGGCAAGAACAGGCAAGTATAGGAAGAACGACATCGTTCTCATCCGGTGCGACCAGCCCGCGGTAAAGCTGGTGGAGGCGGTGTTCAAGAAGGTGATAGAGACGGGAATGCATCCCGTCCTGCGCATGGGCGCCACCCCTGTCGTGGAAAGGATGTTCTTCGAACTCGCCAACGCGAGCCAACTCGTATTCAAAGTGCCGGGAGATGAGGAGCTCTATAAAAACCTTAACGGCAGCATATACCTCAATGCCCCGGCCTCGCTCACACATCTGAGCTCGATCGACCCGAAAAAGATCGGCAAAACGGCTATAGCACGGAAATACCTTCGGGATATCCTGGACCGGCGCGAGGAGGAGGGGGCTTTCGGCTGGACCCTCTGCATGTATCCCACGCAAGCACTGGCCAAGCATGCGAATCTCTCCCGTGCGGATTACATGGAACAGATCGTCAGGGCCTGTTTCCTCAACAAGCGATCGCCGGTGGATGCGTGGCAGGAGGTATACAAGAACGTCGCTTCCATCAAGAAATGGCTCACCAGCCTGAAGGCCAAGACCCTCCACATCGAGTCTGAGCACATCGATCTCGAGATAACCCCCGGGGAGAAACGCAGGTGGATCGGTGTATCGGGCCACAACATCCCGAGCTTCGAGATCTTCCTCTCTCCGGACTGGAAGGGAACGAAGGGAAAATACTATGCCGACCAGCCATCATTCCGGAGCGGGAACCTCGTGAAAGGGATGCGCCTTGAGTTCAGGAACGGCTCGGCTGTCAAGATCGCGGCAGAGGCCGGGGAAGAATTTGCACGGAAGCAGCTCGCCATGGATAAGGGCGCCAACAAGATCGGTGAGTTCTCGCTGACCGACAGGCGCTTCTCCAAGATCGACAGGTTCATGGCAAACACGCTCTTTGACGAGAACTTCGGCGGGAAGCACGGGAACTGTCATATTGCCATCGGGGCTTCGTATTCGGACACCTACGACGGCGATCCGTCCACCTTGACCAAGGAGGAGAAGGAGCGGCTCGGCTTCAACGATTCCGCCCTCCACTGGGATCTCGTGAATACGGAGAAGAAGAGAGTCACCGCCCACCTCGCCGACGGCAGGCAAATCACCATCTACGAAACCGGTATGTTTGCTTATTAGCCATGACGGGTAGTGTGTAACATCTGAATTTTTCCGACCCCCCTTAAGATTCGGGCGGATAAAGGGTCTGAGTTTTCAGTTGACACCACTTACTCATCGGGTATTGCATGATGGCACTTATTCTGAAGGGTTGTAAACAAGATCGGGGAGTGTAAATAACCATGAGCGCGGCAGTGAATCTTTTCATCAGCATATGGATCAAGCTGTTCTTCCTGCTGACGCCCTTCTTCGTCCTCTCCATGTTCCTCTCGCTCACCCAGGATATGCATGCCGGTGAGCGCCGCAAGGTGGCCATATGGCTTACCTTCGATGTCATCCTCATCTGCTTCGTACTCTACTTTCTCGGCAATGCCATCTTCTCGATCTTCGGCATCACCCTGGATTCCTTCCGTATCGGTGCGGGCGCCCTGCTCTTCCTCTCGGCCGTCGATCTCGTGCGCGGCAACGATGCCGTACCGGTCAAGGAGGGTCAGGGGAACATCACCGTCGTCCCACTCGCCATTCCCATTACCGTCGGTCCGGCAACCACTGGTGCGCTCCTCGTCATGGGCGCCGAGGTCAGTCAGACGTGGGAGAAGATCATCGGATGCTCGGCCCTCTTCGGCGCTGTGATTGCCATGGGCATCCTGCTCCTTTTGGCCGCCCCCATCGAGGCGATCATCGGCCGCACCGGACTGAAGATCCTGAGCAAGCTGACCGGGCTCATCCTCTCGGCCTTGGCGGCCCAGATCGTCTTTACCGGTATAAAAAATTTCCTGGCATGAAGATGCACACGGAGGAGGCAGGTATACGCCATGGCGAATGAGGGCAACAAGGTGATCTACACCATGATGCGCGTGAGCAAGTATTATGAGAAGAAGCCGATCCTCAAGGACATTTCTCTCTCCTACTTCTACGGGGCGAAGATCGGTGTCCTCGGCCTGAACGGAAGCGGCAAGAGCTCCCTGCTCAAGATCTTCTCCGGGATGGACCAGGAGTTCGAGGGGCAGACCATCCTCTCGCCGGGATATACAATCGGGCACCTCGAGCAGGAACCCAAGCTGGATGATACGAGGACCGTGCGCCAGATCGTCGAGGAGGGTGTCAAGGGGATCGTCGATCTGCTGGATGAATTCAACAAGATCAGCATGCAGTTTGCCGAGCCCATGCATAATGACGATATGAACAAGCTCATCGAGCGCCAGGGGCAGGTGCAGGAGCAGCTCGACCACCTCGACGCCTGGGACCTGGACTCCCGGCTCGAGATGGCCATGGATGCGCTCAGGTGTCCCCCGGGCGACACCCCGGTCAGGGTACTCTCCGGCGGGGAGAGGAGGCGGGTTGCCCTGTGCCGGCTCCTGCTACAGAAGCCTGACATTTTGCTCCTCGACGAGCCGACCAACCACCTCGATGCCGAGACCGTGGCGTGGCTGGAGCATCATCTCCAGCGCTATCCGGGGACAGTAATCGCCGTTACCCACGACCGGTACTTCCTGGACAATGTGGCGGGCTGGATCCTCGAACTCGATCGCGGCCGGGGCATCCCCTGGAAGGGGAACTACTCCTCGTGGCTCGAACAGAAGCAGGAGCGCCTCAAGGTGGAGGAAAAAGGGGAGACCGAACGGCAGAAGACGCTCCAGCGAGAGCTCGAATGGGTACGCATGTCGCCCAAGGGCAGGCATGCCAAGGCCAAGGCGCGCATCAACGCATATGAAACCCTGCTCGGCAGAGAGGGGGAGAAGCGTGCCAGGGATCTCGAGATCTATGTTCCACCTGGACCGCGGCTTGGCAATGTGGTCATCGAGACTAAGGATGTGAGCAAGGCTTACGGAGACAATATCCTCTTCGAGGGCATGACCTTTTCTCTGCCGCCGGGCGGCATCATCGGCGTCATCGGTCCGAACGGGGCCGGCAAGACCACCCTTTTCAGGCTCATAACAGGCCAGGAAAAGCCCGATGCGGGCATGATCAGGATTGGCGAGACCGTCAAACTGGCCTACGTGGACCAGAGCCGGGATATCCTCGATCCCGATAAGACCATCTGGGAGATCATCTCAGGCGGCAAAGACACAATCATGCTCGGCAACCAGGAGGTGAACTCCCGGGCCTATGTGGCGCGGTACAACTTTTCCGGGACGGACCAGCAGAAGAAGGTCGGGAAGCTCTCCGGCGGTGAGCGGAACCGGGTGCACCTGGCCATGATGCTCAGGGAGGGAGCGAACGTCATTCTCCTGGACGAGCCGACCAATGACCTCGATGTGAACACCATGCGGGCGCTCGAGGAGGCACTCGAAAATTTCGCCGGCTGCGCCGTCATGATCAGTCACGACCGCTGGTTCCTGGACCGGATCGCCACCCATATCCTCGCCTTCGAGGGGGACAGCCAAGTGGTCTGGTTCGACGGGAACTACTCGGAATTCGAGGAGGACCGGAAGAGGCGCCTGGGAGAAGCGGCAGCCCAACCCCATCGCATAAAATATCGGCACCTGACCAGGGCATGAATGATCATGCTTAATATGTACACAAAACTCTGCCCTGCGCGCTTGAAGATGCTCGGGAAAAGCTGTGCGCTCTCTTTGCCGCATGCTTCAAGCATGGACAGGAGGCTTTCCGCGTCGGGGCAAAACCTGGATTGTATGGATATACCCTTGACAAGAAGCCTGGCCCTTATCATTGTTACCTAAGAAAATATGTATTGAGGGAGGATATCATAATGAAGGATGATCGCTATGATCTCAAATCGGTAAAACTACCTCGCCTGACCGGGACTCCGCTCCGCATCCTGACAGCCCTTCTGGAATGCCCTATCACAAGAGGGCTCCTGATCGACAAACTCATGCGTGACGCCGGTGTGACGTACTTTCGCGAACTGCACGTAGACGAACCGCCCACCCCTTTTTCCAGCCTGACATTCGCGCAGGAAGAATCGAGGCCTCAAGCAGCGATCGACCTGCATGCCTTTGCAAAGGGCAAAGATCCTGTCAAAGGCTTCGTCTACGCCACGGTCCGCGACTATGCCGAAGCCTACCAGGCAGGAACCACCACCCCGGAGGCCATTGCCGAGCGCATCATCGGGGCGATCAAAGAGAGCGATGCCGGCGATCCACCCTTGCTGGCCTTCATCGCTTACCAGAGCGATGACATACGGGCCCAGGCTCAAGCTTCCACGCGCCGATTCAGGGATGGCAGGCCGCTCGGCCTGTTCGATGGTGTGCCGGTAGCCGTGAAAGACGAGGTTGACCAGGTTCCTTACCCCACCACCGTGGGCACCCGCTTTCTGGGAAAAGTCCCGGCCCGCGAAGACGCGACCGTGGTGGCCCGCATGCGTGCGGCCGGGGCACTGCTCATCGGCAAGACGAATATGCATGAAATAGGCATTGGGGTCACCGGCCTGAATCCCCACCATGGTACGCCACGCAACCCTTATGATCACGCCCATTTTACGGGGGGCAGTTCGAGCGGGTCCGCCGCCGCGGTGGCCGCAGGGATCTGCCCCGTGGCCATCGGAGCGGACGGCGGCGGGTCGATCAGGATCCCAGCGGCATTTTGCGGCGTCATCGGGCTCAAGCCCACCTTCAGCCGGGTGAGCGAGTTCGGTGCCGCACCCCTGGACTGGTCGGTCGCCCACCTGGGACCGATCGCCGCCACGGCCAGGGACGCAGCCATGGCCTATGCCCTCATGGCGGGCCCTGATCCGAAAGATCCGCTCTCGGTCAAGCAGCCGCGGGTAACCCTTGAGGGGTTCGATGATCTCGACCTCAAATCCCTGAAGCTGGGGGTATATTGGCCATGGTTTCGGCACGCAACACCAGGCGTAGTGGAACAGTGCGAGAGCATGCTCAAGCGTTTCGAAGAGCTCGGCGCCGAGATTATCGAGATCGAGCTGCCAGGGCTGGAAGCGGCCAGGATCGCCCATGTCATCACCATCTCTTCCGAGATGTTAGCCGGGATGGAGCCATATTATGCGATGCACCAGAAGGAATTCGGCCTGGATGTCAGGATCAATCTCGCCTTAGCGCACGCATTTTCATCTCGCGATTATATCAAGGCCCAACGGATCAGGACGCGCCTCATCGAAAGTTTCAGTAATGCCCTCAAACTCGCGGATGCCATCGTCACGCCATCCACGGGGTGCGTGGCCCCCTCCATCAGGTCCGACGCCTTGCCGGACGGAGAATCCGACCTGAGTGTGCTCATCGAGATCATGCGTTTTGCCAATCCGGCCAATTTCACCGGGCTGCCGGCCATCACCTTCCCGGCCGGGTACGACCAGGGACTGCCCGTGGGGTTTCAGGTCATGGGAAGGCCGTGGGAGGAGCACGTGCTCCTGCGTCTGGCGCATGCGGCCGCGCAGGTGGTGGAGAGAAAGGCGCCGCATGTTCACTTCAACATTCTCTCTGATATTTCATGAGGCATGCGCATATGATGATCGCAGTGAGATAAGCTATGGCCAGGCAATGTCTGAAATGCGGCTATACACGAAAACCGTCTGATCCCGGCCCGGTTTACGAATGCCCCAGGTGCGGGGCCGTTTATGCCAAGGTCCAGGCGGCACAGCAGCACAAAGAGCCGGCCGAAGAAGCGGGATCCCTCGAACCACCTACAAAGATTATCCCGAAAATAACAGCCCCCCAGCCCAAAGAAGATATCATCCGTGATCTTGCCCTCCTCATCCGCTCACACTACGGCCTGATCTGGCTCAAGACCGCGGAAGAAGAAAGGGCGGAGGCCATCCTCAAGCATCTGGCCGACTCCCTGAACCTGCATCTTTTCATCTGGACAGTCAGCCATGGCCTCGTCCGGGTTGATCTTGGAAAACCCGTCTACGCCAGTACGGATCCCAAAATAGCCATCGATCACATCACCCAATCGGTTTTCCCTGCCCTGTACCACCTCCAGGGCCTCGGCCCCTTCCTGGACGACCATGTCTTGGCGGCCAAGCTCACGGATGCCGTACGAGCTTACTCCCGGATCGATGGCGCCTTGATCCTCACCGGCAGCGATCTCCATCTCCCCGAAGCAGCCAAACCGTATACAGCCGAGCTCTCCCCGCCTCCACCGGGAAGGATGGATTACGCCCACCTGCTCCAGAATATCCTTCAGGATATCAGCAAGCGTACACCGGTCAAGATCGAAATGACCCACGCGGACATCAGCCGGCTTATCAACAACCTCCAGGGGCTCACCCTGCTCGAGGCAGAGAAGATTCTCACCTGGGCCATTATCGAGGACGGCCGGCTTTCTCCCCGCGACATCCAGTCCGTCATCGAGGCCAAGCAGAAGGTTATCGAGCGCGATGGCCTCCTTGAATACTTCCCCGCCAAACAAAGTCTGGCTGATATCGCGGATATGCAAAACCTCAAAGTCTGGCTTGCAAAACGCAAGACCATCATTACCGACCCTTCCCGCGCGCACGAATTCGGCCTCGACTTTCCCAAGGGCATCCTCCTCCTCGGCGTACCCGGCTCAGGCAAGAGCCTGTGCGCCAAGGCCGTTTCCATGGAATGGGGCCTGCCGCTCCTAAAGATGGACCCCTCCAACCTGTACAATAAGTACATGGGCGAGAGCGAGCGGAACTTCAAGCGGGCCATGGAGACCGCCGAAAAGATGGCCCCTGTCGTGCTTTGGATCGATGAGATCGAAAAGGCATTTTCCACGGGCGGTAGCGAGGATGGGGGCGTCTCTCAGCGCGTATTGGGCACCTTCCTCTCCTGGATGCAGGACCGGAAAGGGGACGTCTTCGTGGTCGCTACGGCTAATGATATCGCGAAACTGCCCCCCGAGTTTCTTCGCAAAGGCCGTTTCGACGAGATCTTCTTCGTGGATCTCCCTGACCGGGAATCCAGGGCAGCCATCTTCAGCCTGCACCTGAAAAGCAGGCAGAATGACCCCTCTGGATTCGATATCGGAAGACTCGCCGAGGCCTCGGCGGGCTTCAGCGGCTCCGAGATAGAACAGGTGATCGTCTCAGCCCTGTACAGCGCCTTCGCCAATCATACCAGCCTGACCACCGAACTCTTGCTGAGAGAGATCAAGCTGACCCAGCCGCTGTCAAGAACCCGGGCCGAACACATCAGCGCGCTGCGCGCCTGGGCCAAGGAGAGGACCGTCAGCGCGCACTAGAGTATGGGAGAAGAGTGGGGGAACATCTTTTGGGGAAAAGGGTTCTCTCCCTCACACCCCTTTCCAAAACTGAGACTGTCTCGGACATTTGACCTTCAAGCGAGAGGTTGCAAGCGATTTCCTGGTTGGATGTTTGTGATTTCATGTCGATACTCAAAGGTATACCCACCTGAGCCCCAGTAGCATGCAGGCCGCCATCAAGAACCTAAAAGAAATCATCGGCAATGAGGATCAGGTGATTAGCCTTACGAGGAGGCAAGGATGGATTATCCAAGCTTCACCGCATGTCCAGAAAGAAGAGTCCGGTGCGGTATGCTTGATATCCGATGACAGTTTAAATTATATCGCCTTTTCATGTCAGATGGTATCAAACACGGAATACATGGAAGGATGACATTGCCTGGTTCAGACAATAGAATCGGCCTATGCAGTGGATTATCCAGCCTGCTTGAATATGCTGATTGAGAATAAGGGAAATGGATTATTTTTACGATGGTATTTGCTTCCAATCCGAGGACAAATTTTGTATTATACTTGGAGATCGATGAGTAACCCGAAACATTACAAGGAATAGCATTTGCATACATATTTTTTGGTTTGATGTGTTCTGATGAATGCCACACATAGGGAGGAGTTTGGTTTGAGAAAAGCCGCATTATTTCTGCTCACGCCTGTCATGGCAGTTCAGTTGAGCGGCTGCATCAAGGTTGTGAGCACAAACCCGACAAATGGGGTGGCCTGTGTTCCCCGTATTGTTGCTTGATCCACGGCATATGCAAAACGATGCCCGGAAAATGGAGGGTAAGGCCACTGGGGTCTACACCGGGTTCCACCCCAACCTGACGGCGATCAGACCAGGTGCAACGCGTGGACCCGACCACCTGCATCATGATCGGCACCTATCTCGGAATCGGCTTCACCTATATTTTTCGGATTATGCTCGATTAACGAATCAGGAGGAAAACCATGCAAAGCATACCCTTACATGGCATTGAGCGCAACAAGGTCCTGACGATGCTGAAGGATTTCGGCCAGGCGGATGCGAATTATCGTGACAGCAAGATTTGGAGCCTCGTCTACTACCTGGGAGAGGAACATACCGCCTTCCTGAAGGAGGCCTATGGACTCTACTTCTCCGAGAACGCCCTCAATCCCATGGCATTTAAGAGCCTGAAACGCATGGAAACGGAAATCGTAAAGATGACTGCCCACCTCTTGAACGGGGATGAGCAGGTGGTCGGCACCATGACCTCGGGGGGCACCGAGAGCTGCCTGCTGCCGGTGCTCACCTACCGGGAAAGGGCCCGTTCCAAACGAATACTCCCCTTCAGGCCGGAGATGATCGCCCCGGAGACCATCCATGTGGCGTGGGAAAAGGCGGCCAAATACTTCGGGGTCAAGATGGTGCATGCCCCGGTGGATAGAAATTCCCGAGTCGATGTCGGGGCCGTGGAGCGTTTGATCAACCGCAATACGATCTTGATCGTGGCTTCAGCTCCTTGTTACCCCCATGGCATGATCGACCCTATACCTGCCCTGGGAGAGATTGCCCTCCGACGTAAACTGCCGCTCCATGTGGATGCCTGTTTGGGGGGCTTCCTCTTGCCCTTCGTGGAGCGGCTCGGTTATCACAGAGAACCCTTCGACTTCCGTGTGCCCGGGGTCACCTCCATCGCAGCGGATGTGCATAAGTACGCCTTCAGCGCCAAGGGAGCTTCCGTCCTCCTCTATCGCTCCATGGAGTACCTCCAGCACCAATTCTTCGTCTATGAGAATTGGCCCGGCGGGATCTTTGCCTCCCCGGCCCTGTTGGGTACCCGACCGGGCGGGGCTATCGCCGCTGCCTGGGCGACCCTCAACGCCATCGGTATGGATGGCTACCTCGAGCTCGCCCGCACCATCATGCAGACCACGGAGAAATTGATCAAAGAGATCGAAATGATCGACGGCCTCAAGGTACTGGGTGAACCAGCAATGAGCGTCTTCGCCTACGCCTCCACCGACAAGGATCTCGACATCTACGCCGTCGGCGACCGCTTGGAAGAGAAGGGCTGGCTCATCGACCGCCTCCAGCGACCGGACGCCCTCCATTGCATGGTCACCCCCCGCCACGCCGCGATTGTGGAAACCTATCTTGCCGATCTGAGAGATGCCGTGCAATGCGTCCGCGCCAATCCTGATTTGGCAGTCAAAGGCAACGCCGCCATGTATGGCATGATAGCGCATGTTCCCTTCCGGGGCATGATCAAGAAACAAGTCCTCAATATGATGATCGATCTCTACGGACCACAATGCAAAATGCCGGCCCTGGAGAGCGGTTCGGAGAAACAACCCTGGCTCATGCGCGTCCTTCCCATCATCTTAAAATTCTTCCAAAGATTGAGATAGGGGAATGAAAGCAGACCGGATATAGTCGGCAAGGGTCGACCCATCAACGATACAAACCGCGATTACGCTCCGGTTATAGGTAACTATGCGACAAGTCTTGCGGATGATCTTTCTAGAATCACCTCATCATTGATCACTGTTCTCGTTTTTCAAACATAAAAGATCTCAGTTTGAACATATGAGCACAGGACGGGCACAAAATACCAGAGGCATGCTTACGAGAATAGGCGCGACTGGCATAGGACAGGATAACATATTGATTTTCCTGGTGCCCGGGGCGGGATTTGAACCCGCACGGGAGC
>Ga0315289_10006754_pt1 | contig 16828 bp, 14 predicted proteins | sample YL17G11_40_MG_FD_203452 | JGI IMG/M metagenome (GOLD analysis project Ga0315289, IMG submission 203452) | Sediment microbial communities from Yellowstone Lake, YNP, Wyoming, USA - YL17G11_40 | ecosystem: Environmental > Aquatic > Freshwater > Lake > Sediment | place: USA: Wyoming | collected... | reverse complement strand
TTCGGCGGCGTGGCTGCGCTGGCGGCCGGCGCCTTCAGCGCGAAGGACGCCATCGCCGGGACCATGAAGTACCTGGATTCGGTGAAGCGCATCAGCGACGTGACGGGCATGTCCGCGTCCAATGCGGACGCGCTACTCGAAACATTCGAGAAGGCGGACATCAGCGCAGGCGAGGCGCAGCGGATTATCCAGCGGATGACCGGGACCATGGCCAAGGCGCAGATGCACAGCCAGGGCTTCCGGGCGAACATGCGTGGCTCGGGGGACCTTGCCAAGCAGCTCGGCATCGACATGCGAAAGGGGCCAGAGCACGCGCTCGTCCAGATGTCCACCCTGGCCGCCAAAGGGAAGATCACTGCGGACAAGCTGCGGATGGCCTACTACATCCCCTACGACACCGCGCGCAAGATGATGAACCTGCTCGCTATGGGGCCGGCCAAGCTGCGCGAGCTGATGGGCGAGTTGCAGAAGCGCGGCATTGCAGTCACGGCACAGAACATCGCCGACTACAAGAGGATGAAATCCGCCCAGCGCGAGATCACATCTAATTGGGAGCGCATCAGGATGCTCGTGGTGATGCGGCTTATCCCGGTGTTCGCAGACTTCATGGAGTACGTGAAGGATCACCTTGACGGGTGGATTGACAAGGCCAAGCAGTTCGGTGACACGCTCGCTGGATTCCTCCGCAATCACCATCGCATGATCGTCAACACCGGCAAGGTGCTCCTCGCCAATTTCCTGCTCATGAAGGCGACGGGCGGAGCTGGGGCAGGCGAAATGGCGTGGCGCGGTGGCAAGGCAGTCATGGGCAGTGCGGTCGGTGGCGCTGGCCCGATGGCAGGCGTCGTGTCGAAGTTTGCGGCGCTCGGCCCGGGGCTCATCATTGCGGCGGCGGCGGCGGCCACCATCGCCATCAGCGTGAAGGCATGGGGCGACAACGTGCTCGGCGTGCAGGACTTCGTCACGCTGAACTTCGAGCGGATCAAGGCATATGGGGCCATGCTCGAAAAGAGCATGATGAAAGTCTTGAGCCCGATGATCAAGATGTTCGGTATCAAGCCGGGCGGGCTCGGCTCGCTGGTCCTGAAGCTGGCAGCGCTCCCGCTCATGGGCCTGTCGAAAGCCGCCGAGCTGTTCGCCCACTACATCGCGGCGGCTTGGCGATTTATCGGTATGCTCGGCGATGCCATCTCGGGGCCTGCGATGATGGAGTCCATCTCGCTACTGTGGGACGGGTGGCAGACGTTCGTGTTCGATCCGATCACCAGCTTCCTCAAGTGGCTGACGACGCCCATCGTCGCGCTGTACGACCTGTGGAAGACCTACGTGTTCGACAACCTCAAGATCCCGATCATCGGGCTCTACACCCTGTGGCAAGAATACGTGTTCGACCCCATCCTGTTCTCGCTTGGCAAGGTGTGGGAGTTCATCAAGTGGATCACGTCCAAGATTTCCGCGCTCATCCCGGGTGGCGTCAAGTCCACCGTGGGTGCCGTGGCGGGGGCGCCCGTAGCAGCGGCGGCGGCAGTGGGGAACATGGCGAAGCGCGCATGGCTTGAGACCGGCATGCAGGCGGATGCAGCGGCGCAGCAAGCGGTCATCATGGCCAAGATCGCGGAGGGGTTCAAGCACGTCGAGGACGTGAAGAAGCAGATCCGCAACAACCTCACGAAGGACAAGCCGCCCCCGACGAACATGGACTTCCGTGGCAGCCGCTTCGATATTGAACAGCGCTTTGCCGAGGGTTTTGACCCGGATAGGATAGCAACCGCTTTCTCTAATGACCTGGCGCTCCTCGGTGAGCGCCGATTGCAGTCGGGCTTCGCCCCGCTGTTCTCTGTGCGGTGAGGTAGCCCATGGGTGAGCCCAGCGAGCTGATTATTCAGGAGACGACCGGCGAGTCCCGCAACAAGCTGGTCTTCATCGGCCGCGCGCTGCCCTACCAGCCGATCACGTTTGAGGGCACCATGCGGGCCGAGACCACATGGTATCCCGGCAACCCGCAGGCAACGGTCCAGTTCCTCGGGCCGCAGGAGGGCTCGACCACCATCAACGGCATGTGGAAGGACCGCTTCGTGCGGACCTCGTTGCCGGGTCTGCTGCCCATCCCCGTGCTCAACCCGCCCGGCAAGGTCGAGTTGAACGGCACGCCGCTAGAGGACGTGGCCAGCATCGTGCTCGCGGTAGACCAGTTCCGCCGCAGGGGCCAGGTCATCGAGCTGAGATGGGACGAAATCACCCGACGTGGCTTCATCTCCAAATTCCGCCATACCTGGCTTCGACGCGAGGATGTTGAGTGGGAGCTGGAGTTCACCTGGGTGGCGCAAGAGGAACCTTGGTCGGGCATCTCCTTCGGCATGGACCTCGGCTTGCTCGACCTGATCAGCGAGCTGGTCAACGCCGTGAACGACCTCATCGACGCGGTGGCCGCCACCTTCGCGCAGATCCGGTCCATCGTGAACGCCATCAACAACGCCATCGACACCATCGTGGCGGTGGTCGCCGCTCTCTTCGACCTCGTGCAAGAGGCCGTGTCACTCGTGCTCGCCCCGCTGGAGATCGCTCGCCAGATCGTAGCCGGGTACGAGACCATCAAAGACCAGTGTGGAGAGATAGCGGATGCCATCACCAGCGTACCCGCCAGGGTACAGCGCATCGTGGCGGACATCAAGGGCGTGTCGCAAGCTGACGCAGTGCAGGCAGAAGCCTACGTGAACCTCGTGCTCGCCCGCACCCGCGACCTCATCGTGCTCGCGGCGCAGCGCCAGCAAGAGCTTCAGAGCAAGTTCGAGCGCCAGCCTGCGCAACCTGTGGTCCAAGCCCGCGAGGGGCAGGACGTGCGCCAATTGAGCCGGGCGGCGTACAAGACCTCTGACGAGTGGAAGCGCATCACCGCCTACAACCGGATCAAGGGCTCGAAGCTCAGGGCTGGCCAGCGCCTCGTCATCCCACGGCTTCAGGGGCCGACCACCGTGAGGATGCGCAATGCCCGAAGGAAGTAGCTTCGCCGCGGGTTACTACCCTTCATGCGTGGTGGACTTTCAGATCCGCTTCGACGAGGGCAAGGTCAAGATTGGCAGTGGACCGAAGTCTGCTGCCGACATCGCGACTGCGGGGACGAACGCGAATGCTGGGGCAACGACCCCTGTCCTCTTGGACGCGCGCGCTGACAATCTATCCCAAGTGCTCGGCATCATTCCGCGCTCAGTGACGGTTGAACTGCCGGGTTACCGCCAAGCCGGGACTTTCAGCATCGAGCTTTCCTATCAAGACTTCCCGCTCGACCCGAGGGTGCTTCGCGCCGTCCGCGTGTTTATCTACTTGGGTGCAGTGTCGGCAAGCGATTTCGGATCTGGTATCTTGGAAGGCATGTCGGAGGGGGAAGGCCGGGGTGCGCGGCGGAGCGTGCTTCAAGCCGGCCCTGACAATCTCTTAATCGTGGGCTTGGCCGACAGCATCAACGTGGAACACAATGAGTCGGGGCATATTGTCCGCATCGAAGGTCGAGACCTCCGGGGCGTTCTGCTCGACGCGAAAATTGATGCAGGCACCCTGGACAAGATCGATTTGAAGCAGACCATCGACAAGGTGGTCAGCGACATCGTGAATAAGCTATTTCCACAAGGCGGTGGCATCAGCGTCAAGGCGGACCCCCAAGACTGGCCGAATCAAAAGATCCCAACCCCAGCATTGGCGGGAGATCTGTCTCGGACCAACGACGATGCGGCTGGAAAAAAGAACGTGCCCTCTGTAGAGGGGGCTGCGCAAGAGATCGCCTACTGGGACATCATCACGAAGTTCTGTTACGATGTCGGAGCTATCCCTTACTTTGTGGGCACTGACCTGCGCATCCGATCTCCTCGTAGCCTGCATGACTGGCAGCGCGCCAAGATACCTTTCGGTCAGCCGGCCATCAAGACACCTTTTATCGACGAGGCGCCAAGGCAAATAGTCGGCGCGCAAGTTGAACAATTCGATTATCGTCGTGTCGTGTTCGGCCGCGACATCCTCGACCTAAAATTTGAGCGGAAACTAACCGGCGTCAAGGTGCCTGTCATAATATGCAGGTCTGTGGATTCTGATCTAAAGGGGACTACTCAAGACCCGCAGACGAACGCGAAAAAACCTGCCAAGGTTATCGAGGGCCGCTGGCCCCCGATCACTAATGCAGAAGCTAGCACATCCTCTGTGACATCGGGCGGAACGGCTCCGATGAGTGACATAATTGTCCATGTCGTCCACGGCATTGTCAGTCAGGCGCGGTTGGAAAGCCTAGCTCGACAATTGTATGAGGAGATCGGACGCGGGGAGTTGGGTGGCAGCATCAGCACGAAGAACCTCGCCAGCTTCGGTGGCGACAACGAAGACCCCGACCTCATGAAGCTGCGGCCTGGTGACCCCATCGAGATTCGGTATGATGCCTCGGGGCTGGAGTTCTATCCTCCGCCCATCTCCGAGCTGACGAACCATGCGGGCCGCTCTGAAGAGGAGGAGGTCCAGGCGGTGAAGGAGCGGCTCGGCGACGAGAACCTGGCCCGTGCCATCGTGCAGGCGAACCGTGGGCAGAACACGCAACAGACCTTCCGGGTCGGCAACGTCCGCTACCAGTGGAATGCCGGCAGCGGCATTTCCGTGGACTTCGACTTCCAGAATTATGTCGAGGTCCGCTCCGACGCAGGGTGATTGATGCTTCGACGAACGCGCATTGGCAGCCACATGGACACGAGCCGACTCGGCGCCAGCATCAGCCGACCCGGCATCGACCCGCGAACGTGGGTGAGCCTGGCGGTTGCACTCGGCGAGTCCGTGGTGGACCCGAACAACAAGGGCGTGTTCCTCGACATCCAGCTCATCCCCACCATGGAGCGCATGACCGCGCGGGTGCCGGCGGCCTACGCAGGCGTCGGGTTCGGCCTGTACGCCAAGATCCACAAGGACGACGAGGTGACGGTTGCCATCCCCAACGGGAACCCGATGGCCGGCGCAGTGGTCATCGCCCGCATGTGGAACGGCGCGGACACCCCGCCCGCCACCGCGCTGGCTTCCCCTGACGATGTGCTCTTGGTCGTGGAGCCCGGCAAGAACCTCGGCATCGAGCTGTCGGGTGGCGGCAAGCTGTCGATGAAGACGGCGGGCGGCGACGTGACGGTGGAAACGGGTGGCGGCAAGGCGACGATAAACACGGGGGGCGGCCAGGTGCTTCTCGGCGACGCAGCGCTCACCTTGCCGCTTGATGGGGTGGTACACGGGTCTGGGATTGATTCCTTCACCGGGGTGGCCTACGCTGTGCTCGGCAATGCCAGCGCGGTCGTGCTGGCGAAGAAGTGAAGTGAGGCGGGCATGCCATTGACAGGAACAGGCGACGTGCTGGGCATGGCGATGAAAGCGCAGGTGGATGCGGTGCCCGACAAGTCCGTCCGTGACGACGTGTGGAAGGCCATGGGCCGCGCGGTCATCGCGCACGTCATCGCCAACGGCGCGAACGCCATCACCGTGACCGTGGCGAGCGTGGCAGGCGTGACGCCCGGGCCTAGCGCTTCCGGTCCGGGGACGGGCGTGGGGACGATCACATGACGGCGCCGCTCGGCTGGGGCATCGACCCCTACGGGACCTCGTTACTCGGCTCCACCCTGCACGGAGCCGATTTGTTCCTCGTGTCTGCGGTGGCGATCAGCACGCACGATGTCCAGGTTACGCTGTCCTTGGCGCCCAGACATTTGTCGGCCAGCGGGCCGGGCGACGCTTTGAACCCCGCGACCTGGGTCGTCCAGCGCGTTGACACCGCGGAGTTTTTCGACATCGCGGAAGTGGTGGAGGAATCGGCTACGGTCTACACGCTGCACACGTTGCAGCCGTTCGGTAGCGTGGCCGTGCTGCACAACGCTGGTTCGAATTCTTTGCTGTCGCTGGCGGGCGCCGCGTTGGGCACGCCGCGCATCGCCCGCTTCCTTGGAGTGTCCTCTGCGCAGACCGCCGAGGACGCGCTCATCGCGACGCTCAACATCACCCCGCGTGACGTGGCAAATCCGCAAGTTCCGCGCGACGATCAAGGCGAGTACGGCGGTACGTTGCAGATTGACTCCTCGGGCGATTACGTCCCGGTGAGCGGCGGCCCGTTCGTGCGCAAGATGATCTTTCGCAGATTGACCACGGCGCGCGGCGAGTTCTTTCACCTACCGAATTATGGCATCGACTTCCCGGTGAAGGAGCCCATCAGGGCAGGCGAGTTGCCCTTGCTCAAAGCGGAGATCGAGCGCCAGATCAAGCGAGAGCCCGAGGTGGTCGATGTCCGGGCGGTTCTGACCATGGCGGCGAACGGGGTCCTGACCGCGAAGGTGCGCGCTCGCTTGAAGTCGGGTGGTGCGCTGGACGAGACCATCAACCTTCCGCTGCGCGCAGCCACTTGAGGTGACCAATGCTACTCGGTTTGCAGAGCACGTTGAACTGTCCATCCGGTTTTCAGCCGGCGACGTATAGTGCTCTGTTTAATCCCGAGTTTTTCAGCCCACGCAGCCAATGGGAGTGTCAAACCGCGCCAGGTGACTTTGTGGCTCGTTCGTCTGTTCCGCGCCTGTTCTGTTCGTGTGGCCCATTGGCAATTCTCGCGGGAGTACGACCCGTCATTATTGATGCGATCTATCGTGTGCTTGGGAGTTGGGCGCGGTCCCATGTCCTTGTAGAAGTTCTCGAAGGCTTGCCAACTCTCACAGACAAAAATTCCTCTTCCACCGTAAGCAGCGTATGCTTCAGCTCTTGGGTTCATGCATCGCTTTCGCATGCCAGCCCATATTCGCCATTCTGGCGCGCGGCACATACCATGTCGGAAATTTCCCGCACCCTTGCCTATCGCCTTCTTGATGTTCTTTCTAGCGGATTCTCGCCTACGACAACCACAACTGATTGTGGCTCCGCTCCGCAAAGCGGAAGCAAAGACTATACGCGTGTTTCCACAGTCGCAAACGCAAGCCCATCGAGTAGCATAATAGGTTTGTTGTGGAGGGCGCTCTGCCCTGCTTACGACCAAAAGTCGCCCGTATCTTTGGCCCACGAGATCCATAGGGGATGTGTATCAAATAACTTTGGGGAAGTCAATGCCTGACCTACCAAAATTTCGGGACCTCTTTCGCGCAGCTCGGGATGAGGCGCTCATCCGCAACGCCAAGCTCTCTCGCGAGGCTGTGGAGCGGGAGGGCACCGACGCCAACGTGTTGATCGCCGCGGGAGCTGCCATCGGGGACGAGGTCGTCGGCCAGGTGAGCGATCTGCAAGCCGCGCTGTTCCTGACCTCGGCTGTCGGCGAGGACCTCGACCGCTTGGTATTTGATCGCTATGGGCTAGTCCGAAAGGCAGCCGCCTCTTCACGCGGCTCGGTACAGTTCGCGACGACGGCCGCGAGCCCGACCACGTTTTCCCTCGCGAGCGGGACGGTGCTTCAGGCCGTGTCCGGTATTCAGTTCGTGGCCACGGAAGACTCGGTGTTCTCGGCCGGCAGCATCGGCCCCGTGACAGTCGCCGTCCGTTCCGTACTGGCGGGCGCCACGCAGAACGCCAAGATCGGCGAGATCACGTCCATCGTGTCGGGCATCCCGGGAGCACCCAACGACTTGAAGGTGACCAATCCCTATGCCACTGCTGGGGCTGCGGACGCGGAGACTGACGACTCGCTTCGCGAGCGCGCTCGTCGCTACTTCGTGACCGCGCGCCGAGGCACCATCGCGGCGCTGGAAGAGACCGCCTTGAGCGTGCCCGGCGTCCTATCCGCCAGCGCCTATGAGGTCATTGACCAGAGCGGGCGGGCGGCGCGACAGGTCCAGCTCGTGATCTCCGACCAGTTCACCGAGCAATTCGTCGAGTTCGATGTGGTCCCCCCGCGCTACCAGACGCAGAGCCAGGCGCTCACCGTGCAGGTGGTCGAGGCCCTGGAGGATGTGCGGGCGGCCGGCGTCTACGTGGGCGTGTTCGTGGCCAGTGTGGTCGTGCAGCCGGTGCAGCTCACGCTCACGTTCCAGGCGGGAGCGAGCGTGAACGATGCCGCGCTTCAGGCGCGGGCGGCGGTCGTCAACTACGTGAACGCGCTCGCTCCTGGCAAGCCGTTCGTACTCGCCGACTTGTTGGCCACGATCCGGTTGGTCCCGGGCCTGACCTATACCGGGGCGGAGGTGTATTCCCCGCTCGGTGATATCACGGCGAAACCCCTCCAGGTGATCCGCACGTCCCTCGGCTTGGTGACCGCAGTGGCGTCACAGACCGACCGCCCGATCACGACCGGCCAGAACCCCGATGCTTTCGCGCTGACGGAGTAGCGCATGACGACCCCGGTCATCATAGCGCTCCCGCAGTCCGACTTCCTTGACCTACTCGATAGGCTCTTGCCGGCCAGCTACCTTGACCCACTGAAAGAGACGGGTGCGAGCGGGTATGAGCTTCTGCAAGCCTATGGCGCGATGGCTGCGCGGGCCTCCATCGCTGTGCAGCACCTCGGGGAGGATAGCTACATCGGGTCCGCGACTGGCGGGTCCTTTGCGACCGGGACCGTCCAGCTCTATCGGGACCGGCCTGCCCCCGCAGGAGACTTGATTGCGGGCCAGATTGGGACGACTGCGTCCATCGTGGCAGGCGCTCCCGTGGGCCAGGCGCGAGTCACGGGCTTGACGGGCATGACCGCCGCGTCTGTCGGTCGATTCCTCGTGATGGCGAATACGGCATTTGTCGTGAATACGGGCGGGTTCAAGATCATGGGCTTGAACAGCCCGACCTCCGTGGACGTGCGAAATGCTGTGGCTGTCGTGCCGGACACGAACAACGGCGCCATAGCCTGGCAAGAGGAATATCGGGACCTCGTGGTCAAGGCCGGATCTGTCGTCACCACGAGCAACGGCGGGCGGGATTACGTGACGCAAGCGGACGTGCCCTTCGCAGCCGACGACCTCGGTCCGTTTGATGTGGCGGTGACGGCCGTCGCTGCGGGCTACGAGTGGAACGTGCCCGGGCAGGTGACAGCGGGCGACGGCTCCCTGCTGGAAGGCGACATTGATACAATGCGGCGGCTCGTGGAAGACCCGCACATGCTCGACCTGGCGATCAAGGTTCGCAACGTGGCGGCCACTTCTGGGGGGCGAGACGGAGCCCTGGACAGCCTGGGCTCCGACCGAGGTATCGAGCGACTGGCCGGCGAACTCGATACGATCTATCGACGGCGCGTCAGGCAGCTGCCTGATACCATCAGCCCGAATGCCGTGCTCCGTGCCGTGACGGATGCCCTGGCACCGTATGGCGCCTCGTTCAAGTTCATCGAGACGTTCCACCTCACCTACCAGACCTGTTTTGATGCGCCGTCGGCGGTCATTGCCGGTTCGCTGTTCGACCCCGATCTGTTTTGCTACGACGACCCGCGCGACCCCGACGTGTTCCGCAATCGCTGGCTGAGCGAGAACGACTACCGCGGGGCATTCATCGTGGTCGTGGACAACGTGCAGCCGCTTCTCGACCTCGGCATGATCATGGACGACAACGCGCCGCATGAGCCTGCGGACTATGCCTCGATACAGTCAGGCGGCACGAGGTCTTACAGCGCATGGGACGCCCCCGCGAGCTTCGCCTTCGGCACGGTCGGTGCCTGGGGTGGTGACGACTACCGGAAAAATTCGTTCTATCTGGGTCTCTATGATATACTCCGCGCCATCAAGGCGGCGGGCGTCGGCTCGGCTGTCGAGCTGAAAGGGGAATGAACATGGCAAATCTGGCCTTCGACCGCGAGATCATCAACGAGCGCGAGCGCCCTTTCAGCAGCGACATCAACCAGGCGCTCTCGCAAGTGGACCGCACCCTGCGGGATGTGCTCCAAAGCATTTTCTCCCCGCGCATCTCCGCGACCAACGACGCAGCAGGCTTGCCTTCTGGGTTCATCGGTGAGGCGTTCCGGGTGCGACCAGTCAGCCCGCTCGCCATGACCGTCCGTTTGCCCAAGGGTTTCGGCTTCATTCACGACGTGTCCGACGTGCCTTCAGATATCGATGGGATCTCGGGCTTGAACGACAAGAGCCCGTGGAAACCGCTCTACCTGGCCGACGACATCACCATCAATATCGGGGCTGCGCCGACCGCGCCAAACAGCCGCATCGACATCATCGAGGTCAAAAACAATCGGCGGCGCACTGATTCGGCCAGCCGCGACGTACTGGACGCAGGGACGGGGAAGTTTTCTCCGCAGTCCGTGCTGAAGACGCTGGGCTTTGACATGGGTGTGTCAGTCGGCCAGGTTGTCACCCCCAACCCGAGCACAGCCGCCATCAGCGTGAAGCGGGGTGCTCCCGGCAACCCGCCGACCGCGCCAGCTGTGACACCAGGCTACACGCAGATTTCGCAGGTACTGGTCGGCCCCGCGGTGGCCACCATCGACGACAACGTGATACAAGACCTGCGGAAACTGATCTACCCGCAAGGGCTCGGGCGGGTCTCCATTCTCCCGGATCCTGGCGGTGGCACCACGGTCACGCTGATTCAATGCATGGCACCGCCGAGCGTTCGAGTGGGCGTCGTGCATCTCGGCAGCGGCAAGCTGAACATCTACTTGTTTGACGGCGGAAACTCAAAGGCAATCGCAGACGTTCCTGTGTTTGTTGTCGGGCAGGCTAATGGCGTCAATCAAGGTGTGGACTCTGTCGCACCTCAAACGATAACGCTGGCACAGCAATCCGCTCTGGTGGGCGCTGCGTCTGCCTTTCCACTGAAGGTCGCGATTGGCCAGCCGTTCTGGTTTTTCGAGACCACACATCCGTCAAGCGTGAAAGAGTACCAGATCGATATAACTCTGCGCGGAGTGTGAGGCCATGCCGCAGGCACAGATCACCATCAACGCGATTGTCGGGTCCAACATTGACCTGCCTCTCAATACATTGGTCCAGCTCAACAACAATGGCATCGGCGGTGAGGTGTCCTACCTGTGGACCATCCTCGACCAACCACCGGGCGCTGTGGACTCCCTCTCGAGTACCTCTATTCAGAACCCAACCTTTACTCCTAAAAAAGAGGGCACATACCTCCTCCGGTTGATCGTCAACGCGAGCTTGCCGACCGAGCAGACGGACTCTGTGGTTGCGGCGGTGCGCCAGCTCAAGACTCGCAATCGCATCCCTGCCGCGGGAGAGACGACGCAGGCAGATTTTGCCGACGGCTGGGCGACCGATACAAACGCGTTGCTCCGCAGGTATGACCAGCAGCTCGCGGACCCCGGCCCTGTGGTCTGCGTCAATGCGCAGGGCTCTACCATCACCCGTGGCAACGTGGTCCGCGTGACCTCTGGAGTCGTGCTCAAGCTCGGACTGCCAGGGCAAGAAACCGTGCCTGGCATCACGCTTGCGCCTGCGACGGTGGTTGGAAATATTGATGAATTGCTCATGGTCGTCGAGGGTGACCTCAACGGCAACACGAACGTCGCCGACGGCTCAATCTGTGTGGCTCGGATGTACGGTCGCATCGCTGCGCTGCCTCTTGGGGCGGGTGCAGTCGGCGATACAGTGTTCGTGTCGGATACCGCCACGATTGCCACGACTGTTGGCACGAATCGGCGTCGCGCTGGCAGCATCATGTCGGTGAGTGGCGGAAATCGTGACGTTTGGTTCGATGGCGTGGGTGGCCAGGATATCACGCCGATTGACCGAAACTATCTCGTCTATGGTCCAGGTGGTATGCTACCGAATGCTATGCGAGTCGATGGACCGGGTGGCGTCGGCGCCGGGAATGTGTCCGGGGGTGTGCCTGTCTTGTTCAAGGCCGCTGATATCGGCACGGTCCCGCTGGAGGTGCAAGGATTCCCTGGTGGCACGTATCTGCAGCGCTGGCTGACAGCCGGTGGCGTTGCAATCATGCGAGTTGTGCCAGAAGGAGTATTCGACCCGACGCGTGGCGGGCTTGAATTAGTGTCCTCGTATTTTTTCGGCGCGCAGTTCAAATCCGTATCCGATATCGCCAGAACAGCCAATCTCATTCGGCGCAGTGCCACACAGACTGGTTCTCTGCTGGAGTGGTTCGATGAGTTGGGTAGTCCATTCGGCCGCATCAAACCGAATGGCGACATTGACCTCTACGATAATCAGCGTGTTGTGCGCAGTGCGTGGCCGCAGCTCGCCAACGATCTCGTGACCAAAGCCTATCTCGACGAGATGCAGCATCAGGTGTGGGCACAGAATCTCGTGCAGAACGCCGCGATGGACATCGCTCAGCGCATCGGTGCGGGAGTCTACACCAATCTCGTCATCAACACGCGGACGTTCCACCTCGACCGCTGGGCAGCGTGGACCACAAACGTCGCGGCAGGTGTTCAGATCACGAATCCGGTCGTGAGCAACGTCAACTGGATGCGGCTGACGAAATCGGGGACGGGGGCTGCTGGCATCATCTTCGTCACGCAAGAAATTGATCGGTCTCTGCTGGACAAGGCGACACTGCCGGTGACTGCCCCGTTGGTCTTGACCTTCCGGGCAGCTATCACCGCGGGAAATTTCACGGCCAACGTCCGGGTCAAGAGTGGGACCTCGCCGACACAAGCAGCCCCCTCAGTTCCCGCGGGTACGTACGCGACCGGTGATTACACTGAGGTTGATACGCCGGTCGTGAACGGCTTGAACACTATAGTCATTCCGCCTCGCGCTGGCCGTGGCGCACTCAGTCTCCAGTTCTACGTCACGTTGACAGGTAGCGTGGTGGGCGGCGCGCTACTGGTCGACATCACCGAGCCTATGCTGACCGTGGCGCAGCCGAGCTTGCCAACCCCTTATCTGGCGGCGATCCCTCCGTTTCGCCGATTTGGCGGCAGCTACGACATGGATCTGAATACCTGCCTGCGCTTCTATCAGAAGTCGTATCAAGTTAGTGACGCGCCTGGGACGGCCACTCTGGTTGGCCGATATTCCACGAACACAGTGGATGTAAACGTCACTACAGGGTCGCCTTGGAATTTAGGTTGTCACCCGAGATTCTTTCTGCCGATGCGTGCCATCCCCGCGGTCAACCTCTGGAATGGCGTGGGCACGGTTGGCACATGGGTCATCGTTGGGAGTACGATAGCGAGCGGCGTGACGGGCATTTCGACGAAGGGGTTTGAAGTGACGAATGCTGGTGGCAACGTCAACCCCGGTAAAGGATTCGTATACGGCCATTGGGACGCGGACGCGGAGCTATAACATGCCAGATTACATTCGGACCACCTACCCATCGGGCGAGGTAGTCCTCAAAGACGTGCTTACTCTGTTGTCTTTCAAGGCGGTTGATTCAAGTCGGTTTTATCAACAATTTCTTGTGCGGGTAGCCGAAGGCGCGGTTGTCGAGGATGTCACCATCTCAAGTCCCGGCCCGACGGTGATATATCATGTTGCCAGTAAGATCTTTGACGGTGACAAGTTGGTCGTCACAACCGATTGGGTTGAGCTGGGGGGCGCAGTAGCCAATCCGCATTTCTTTTGTTCGAAGCCTGGCCAAGGCTTCATTCGCACCGTGTTCGCCTATTCAACCACGAATGGTGCTGGTGAGATAAAACTTGTCGAGACGCATGGCAATGTCTCTCGCGATCTGGTGACAACGCCTGTACCGTTATTGAGCACGGACGGCGTCACTACCGACTTCTACTTCGATTCTAATGTTGTGCCGCTCAACGCAGGCGACAACATCTACTCGGTCTATGCCAGGTTGACGACGGCAACTGATATCATGCTCAAGTACATGAACAGCGCAGTCATGGAGCTGGTGATCCCGTCGTAGGAGTGCGCGGTGAAGATCACGCTGACAGGTCTGCTCGACAACGGTGCTCCTCGGCGCCCTGGCGTCGTGGACCCGCGCAGAACCGTATCGTTTCCTCGCGGGTCAGATGTGCGCCTGGTCGTATCCGTGATTACGCCCAGCGGCACTCCTGTCCCGCTGAGCGGCGCAGGGGTCGAGCTATTGCTCTCGGTGAAACGTCGCGCCACCGAGTACCCACCCCGCCTCGTGAAGAAGGCCGTGCTGTCCGCCAGCTCTGGTGAGTTCACGTTCGGGCCTGGGGACACGAGATGGATGCAGGCGGGGCAATGGGTCTACGACATCTGGTTGACGAAAGACGGTGAACGGAATGCAGTGGTGCCGACATCCCCGTTCCTGCTCACCGAGAGCGTCGCAGCCATCCCGTCCGCACCGCCACCACCGATCCTTCAGTTTGTTGGAAACGACACCGAGCCGCTCGTCCTCGACTTCAGTGGCGTGGACATCACCGGCTGGGCCATCTCGGTGCATCTCGGCTACCTCACTCCGTTGGTCAAGACCGCGGTCCTCACCGACCCGCTGCACGGGGTTGCCGAGGTCTACTGGTTGCCGGGCGATTTAATCGTCGGCAGGTGGGCGTGTGAGATTCAAACCACGCGGCCCGGCCCGTTCGTGCAGACCTCCGACGTGTTCATCGCGGACATCCGCGCGGAGATTGCCTGATGGCACGCATCACGCTAAGGCCGCAGACGAACAGGCTATCCCTGGTCTCCTTGTGCAAGACCGGACAGACCGGCGGCGGTGGCGGCGGCGGTGGTGGTGCGACGGCCACGACGAGCTGGATTCAGATGGCAGTGGACCCAACATTGGGTACGAGCCCGCCAGCAGGCACAGTAGTTCGCAATCAGATGGAGTATGATGCCCTCGGGTATGACTTGCTGTACGCGCAGGACGCATTGGACATCCTCCCTACTACGCTCCGGCATGGGATCGTTGTCACGCTCCGCGCGGGGACGCATGTCGGCAAGCCAGGACGGACTGGCGTAACTGGATATGATCCTTGGTTGTTCACCCCAAATTTCCAGGTGGATAGCGCCGAGGCATACTGGGAGTCTCCTGGCGACGGTCGTGCTCTGGGCATTTATTTTGAGGGTGAGGGCACGACCAATATTGGTGGCCCTATCGCTGGGTCGTGGAATGGCTACAACTTCACCAGGAGCGCCGGGACCTGGACCGTTGATGCCGAATCGGGTCGGCTGCTCTTGGTCACCTCTGGGTACACGGCCGGCAGCATCTATCCTATTTACGGGAACGACGCAGCCAAACTCGATATGTATATGGCTATTTCTAGCCCGCAAGCAATGACCGTTCAGATTTACACGCCTACGACAGTCGTCAACCCGGGCGATTATCAGTCGCTTGTTGTGCAGGCAGACTCGTATTACACGATTAGACCGGCTGGGTTCGAGCTGAAATTCAAGAACCTCTTTTTCGACAACGCGAGCGATGAGTTGAGCTGGTATGGTCGGGTCACGATTGAAAGCTGTATGCTGAATATTTGGGGCTTGTTCCTTCGGTATACAGCTTTAGCCACCCCCACACAGCATTCCTCGGTCTTGTCCCCGATTTTCCAGTCAGCGCTCCGACTGCATCCGGCAGGCGGTGGTGGATTGCGAATCGCCGGTGGCGGGGTCAGTTTGTACCAAGTGACTATACGGGGTGAATGCCAAGGCGAGGACGGGTCGGGCTCGCTGATCACATTGATGAGCGACGACTGGAGCCTGCTCGGCGACATGCGGATTGGGCCGTTATATGAGGCCGTTCCGTCGATTTCAGGTGCGCTGATCTTCATCGAGCGCGGCAATGCCCAGGCTGGGACCTTCACGGTGATCGAGGGCAATGGCCTGACGACGGGGATCGTGGTGCGAGGCACGGGTGGTCTGTACGCCTATGATGATACGGTGGCGGGTTGGGTGCTACGAAACCACAGCGTGGGTGTGCGCGTGGCATCGCATAACGCGATTCACGCATCTGGTTTTCGTACACAATGCAGCGGGAACGCTGTGGGCTGGCAGATCGATAAGGGGGCGCGCGTGGTGTCCTTCGACCCGCAAAACGTCGGCGCTACTACTGCCATCGTGATCGATGGTCAGGCCGAGACGTATGCATCTTTGGCTGCACCTGGCGATTCCGTGATCGGTCCTTACGGGTCCGAGCTATTGAGGAGGGCGTGATGGGCGTCAAGGATTATCGTTCACACCATGTAGCTGGGCTCGCAATCACGCCGCGTGCCATTGCTGATTTACCACCTGGCCCAGATGGTCAGGTAGTCCCGGCGACTGACCGACCGGGCGTGCCGTTGATGGTGCGCTCGGGTGGTCAGCTGGTATCTGCGGGCGTGCTCACCGGGGGTGAGGCCAGCGTGCAGATGTTCGCCGCGGGGAATGTCACGGGTGGTGGCGTTACTGCCGAGGTTGGATTCGAGGTCATGAACGGCGGTGATCCGCTAGGCAAGTATGTCGTGGAGTTCGGCGTGTTCGATGATCCACAGCTCGCTTCTCCTGCAAAAAACGCCAGGCTAAGCGGCGCACTAGATGGCATCATTCTCGGGGGTGAGGGAACTGCGGCTCTGAAGGTTGAGACCGATGGGGCCGGGGTATTTCGCTGCACACTCACTGACTACCTGGACGAAACCGTCCACCTCGGCTGTGCGCCGTCATTTGGCAGCCATGCCATTGCGTGCGAGTCCATCGACACCGTGACCTTTTCTGCATAGGAGCCGACGATGCCGGGCCTGTACCTGCTAAGCGACAAGTTGGCCGATCTCGACACGTTGAGCAAGGTCCACACGGGCGGTATCCTCCGCCGTTTGCGCCAGGCCGAGGGCTATTTCCAGAAGCTCGCCAAGGATCTGTTTGACCTCGACAAGATTGTGGTGACGCTGCGTTCGTTGACCTCTGCCGATACGACACGGCTGGACACGATACACGCCGTGACTGCGCAGCATAGTGAGCGTCTTCAGCTTCACGGAAAATCGCTCTTTGACGCCAACGAGACCTTGGTTGCGTTGCGCGGAATAGTCGATGCAGTATCAACT
>Ga0315289_10006753_pt1 | contig 16828 bp, 22 predicted proteins | sample YL17G11_40_MG_FD_203452 | JGI IMG/M metagenome (GOLD analysis project Ga0315289, IMG submission 203452) | Sediment microbial communities from Yellowstone Lake, YNP, Wyoming, USA - YL17G11_40 | ecosystem: Environmental > Aquatic > Freshwater > Lake > Sediment | place: USA: Wyoming | collected... | reverse complement strand
GAAACCCTAGGAGCGCTATCTGTCTTCTTTTTGCCGTCTCTTGATTGCTTTGTTAAGTCGAAGGTCCTGCTTGTATTTTGTTCTGCATGGGTGTCCTTCTGCCCTGAATATCCGTGGTTCCTTCAGGATGGTAGCGACAGACCATATTGTGCGAGTTTTATCTTGTTCTGATGAGAGGCATCGAACTTAAAGCGAAACGCTTATATGTTTTAGTACACATTGTTAATGGTGGAAGTGTGGAAGTTTGGATAACCAAAAACAACCAACAAGTAGGCAGCAATTCCAACAGAAATTTGGCAGGCCCATAGAGGAATACGATTCCGTCAAGAGAGCTGCCGAATCCATCAGAGAGGTTACACGGCAAAACTATTATCGAGTGCTGCCCGGCTATTTCCTATTTCTCAACGAGAGCCCCGATCAAGTCATTGAGCAGAGACGGAAGGATATTGGCAACGAGAACTATGAGCAAGCAGAGAACTATGAAAGGAAGACTATGGCTTACGCCAATGCGCTATTAACGAAAGGCCAGAGCGGAAGAGGGGTCTCAGGCACTGTTGGAAGAATCCAAGGGTTCTTCGCCAACAATTCTCGAAGGTACAGCCTAGACATGCGAAGGCTCAAGCTGCCAAAAGCTAGGAAGGTTCAGAAGTATTCCCCATCCAACGAGGAACTTAGGCATCTATACACGATTGCCGACTGTAGCAGAGATAGGCTCATAGTGGCTCTGATGTATCAGAACGGTCTAGCTCCCGTAGACATCTCATTGCTGAATGTGGGAGATCTACCGGTAGAAGAGTGGGCCTACTATGAAAAGAGCAGAAGCAAGACAGGAGAGATATTCAGGTCTGTAGTCACTCCAGACATAGCGTATGAACTGAAAACCTACCTTAAAATCAGAGGCAACCCATCGAAGGGGGAACCGTTATTCGTTGGAAGGCAAGGACCGCTGGACAACCAAGCGATTAGCGCGATACTCTCGGAACTGATAGAAAAGTCGGGTTTGGGCGGCAACAACGGATTCAAACCAACATCTCTTAGAGACGCACTCGAAGACGCATTGGTAGAAGCTAACGTAAACCACAAGATCAAAGAAGCCTTGATGGGCCATGTTTCCAACATTGAACATGAATATGGCGGTCAGAACAACCTCATAGTTAATGTTGTCGAAGCCATGAAGAAAACTTATCCATTTCTCACGTTGAACGGCTTGACTAGAGTATCAGCAGGTCAGCATGTTCCTAAAGAAGAATTTGAAGCTATGAAGACTGAAAACGTGGATTTGAAAAGAGAACAGAATATAACAACAAAGGAGCTGGGTCAATTAAAAGAGCAGGTTCATGAGCTTGAAGAAGCAATCATGAATCCGAATTCAGAGTCGTTCCAAGAGCTAACGCGCAGGATGGAGGCATACCTTGATGACAAGCTGAAAGGTTGGGAGAAGAACATACCGGCAACGGAGTTGAAGGAAAAGAAACGAAGCGAGTGAGCCTCTCTGGGAAAACCGTCCGCAGGCCTTCCTAAGCAAGCGCATGCGCTAGTTTCTAGTGCGTGTGCGTAGGCGACATCCATGGAAGACGCGGAAAAGAGGGGGCGTAACGCTCGCGTAGCGCGTGGCAAATTTAATGAACAAGTGGCGTTTCTACGAGTATGTTGGAACGCCGTTAGGAGCGTTATTTACTACGTCAGACGAAGAGAAGATCATCAAGTTTCTGCAAAAGCATGTCCAAGAAAAGGGCACCACGCCTTCAGTGCGTAGACTATGTAGAGAAGCGAATATTAGCCCATCCAAGTTCTACGTCTTGTTCGGGTCCTTGGAAAGTTTGTGTGAGAAAGCAGGTGTAAAACTGGACCAGGGAACCATATCGAGGATATCCATATCGGCGAAGGCGACTAGGAAGCACGTTAGGAAAGCCGAGAGGAAACGTAGCCGGGTTCAAACCCCCGCGCCACCCGTTGAAGGTGCGGATGATAAACCAGCGCAGACGCCCACCTTCGAGAAGATCGAGTGGGCCAGAGAGGAAGGGGAGGCAGCACATGAGAGTATAGTGGAAAACGCTCAACGGTTCGCTGAGGAACTGAAAACTCTAGTGCTTGGCACCACCGATCAAGTCAGCGTTGAAGTCAACACTGCGATCCTGGAGGCACTGAACGAAGTCGTACCCGTGGTCCTATGGTACAAGTACAACATCATGGCCGACATTCCAGATCTGTTATCAGCCAAAGACGTGTTGAGGCAGGCTAAAAAGGAACGGGAAAAGCTTCGCAAAGAACAAATCCAGCTTGATGGTGCGCGCCTCGAGATCCAGCACGCCAGGGAATTGTTGAAGCGAGACAGCGATAAGAAATCTCTTTTGGAGTATCTTGAGAGGCTAGAATGGCGAATGAAGGTTGACACTAAGCGTTTCAATGAGACATACGATGCTTTCAAGCAGTTCCGCACATTATTCCGGGAGCTCATGCCAGTCATTCGCAGGTTCCCCCCTTGCCAGAAGGCATTCGTGCAGGACATGATGGAAAATCACAACGACGTTTTGAAATGGTTAACCTCGGGGGGAATGAGATTGAGTTTCGAAGCTGAAGGCGCATATAAGCCCTACTGCCAAACATGAAGCTTTTCCGCGACTTGTCTTTCGGAACGTACTCCTTGCATTTTGGACAGCGGTAGAGCCTCTTCTGAAGCTCGCCTACATAGAAAGTCTTATGCGAGTCTAAGGATGAAGTTTAGTCTTCTTTGATATTACTCTTTTTCCAACAAAGCCCAGAATATAACGTCTCTTCCTGAGTTCATAGTTCCGCTATGCTTTACTTTCCATCCGTCTTTTGCGTGCTTGTTTAGAGCTTCAGTCCAATCTCCTGCTTCTTTATCTGCATATGAGCCTCCTTTATCGCCTGTTGCCTGCTCTATAAGACGGGAGAGATTGTAGGGTCTGTAAATTAGTTTGTATTGCATGTTTTAACGTGATATTTGGAGGCTATTTAATCTTTCTAGGCGGGGTTCTGTTACCTCTTCGGTTGATGACTTTATGATTATTCCTTGATGTGATGAACTAACTCGTATTGCACAATTCCTAAAGCCATAGCAATGTCGCAGTCGGAAAGGGCACCTTTTTCTTTAAAGACAGTTCTCCATATCGCTCCGCGTAATTGATGGATTTTATCATCCATGTAGATGATTCTCACACCATCTTTAACTTTGGTTTTTATTGTTGACTCCATATTCAAATCACCTCCGTAAAGCAACACTTTGAACCATGATAAAAATGAATACTGCAGTTTTCTTCATGTAAGATGATTACGCCTTATCGTCAAACAATTCTAGACCATCTGGCGTTCTGAATCCTCTTTTCAGCAAAATGTCTCTTTCTTTCAACAAGCAACTTCTATTATGTTTTATGCAAGGCTCGGTATTTCCTTTCTCCAATTCCTCTTTGCATTTTCTACCGATGTCACTGAATGGGTCGTCATAATTTTCGATGCCTAACGAAGCAACAGCGTTTCCTTTCCATTCCTTCTTGTCTTTGTTCAACTCTCCGTCAAAGCTGATGGTGATTCCCAAAGAATGGTATAGTACCCCTCGCTCAAAGCAACATTGAAAAGCGTACAAGGGGGTTTTCAGGTTTGGTATCGTTCGAGCAACGGTATCTTTGAAGTTTCGAGTGGGTTCAATTTTCTTAGAACAGTATATCTTTAACCCGTTCCTGTCTATGTACCCAAAAATCAGCGGAATCAGCTTATGATATTCCCTCGAATCTCGATGTTCTCTGCAGAAATCTCCGATAGTCTCAATATCTATAATCGTTCCTTCAAAATCGGATTTCACTACTTCAGAGTAAACAATGACCATGAGTGAAATTTAGCATTGAAACTTAAAAGATATTCGATTCATGGTGCTGTCAAGTCTTCGGTGAAAACGAGCCCACATGAGCCCTGTAAAAAATCGGTTGATGAGAAAAATATCAAGGGAATATCAAAGGTTGACGATGCCTTGCACTGCGCCACAACTGGTGCAATATATCAATGCAACCCATTTTATCAAATCCTTTCCGCTGACATTGAGTCTGTAAGTTGCGAAAGATGAATCTGCTCTAGCTCCACATCTTGCACAAACTGGAACTATCTCCACAATCATCACCTCGATTGAGCGTTTAACCATGTTTCAATTGACTACGTGTAATCTAGGTCAAGACTGCGAATTAAAGCCATATCAACCAATTTCATCTTATTGTCTGGCATTCTACCTATCTTCTTGAGCAAGCGACTTTTGTCAACAGTTTGTATTTGATTGCACAAAACAAGAGAGTTGTTATCTAAGCCTGTTTCCCTTGCCGTTACAAAAACATTGGTTGGATAGGGCTTTTTTCCTTCCTTGTAACTTGTTATTAATGCAACAATCGTGACTTTGCTATGAATATTGCCGATGTCGTTTTGGATTATGACGCATGGTCTCGTTTTTTGAATTTCTGCTCCAGTAGTTTTCCCAGTGTCCTGTAATAGGAAAATGTCTCCTCTACTGATCGTTGTCGTCAACAATCTCAGGTTCAAGCCCCTCAAATTCTTTGGCTAAAGCCAAGTCATCATTTGCGGAATCCCGATAACCTTCAGCCATTAGTTTGATAGTTTCTGCGGATGGCTTTCTCTTTGTTAAGGGTATAGTCTTTGCGATAGGGACCTCCTGAAATTGGGCATAGACTACCCAACTATTGGATCTACCTACAATGCATTCTTTCGCTACAGTGAATGCATTGAAGATATTCAAGAACGAAAGCCTTGGTGTCGCTCTAAGAGTTTGAATTATCGTAACTGGATTAAGAAGAGTTATGTGTTTTCCTTTGGTTTCACAGAATTGGTATTCTTGTGTTACCATTAGTTGTGACTCCTAAGTATGTTATACTTTTCTAAAACTGTCATAATTTCCCGAAACTCCTCAATCGTTAGACTCGGGATTTTTGCTTTAGCTTTTAGGAATATGTCTTCTGAAGAAAATCGAGGATAAACTTTAAACAAGAAATGAGTTGAAGCAATCTTTTCGAGGTAAGAATAATCTCTTGCGATTGGTCGAATAAAGGACAAAAACTCACAAAATCTTTTTTCCTTAGATGGATCAGCAAATTTCACTGCATGCACTTCTGGGTATGATTTCACCAACGCGTATGTATCTCTAGTCAAAGAGGGTGAGTACGGTCCACGAAGATACCAACTGAAATAATATCCAATGTTCAGTCCAAACTGTTCCAGAAGATAGACTGTTTTTTGCAAAATCAGCCGACTATTGAAGTCTGATTGGAAAAGTGAAGGATCAAAAATACCAATTCTCTTGAGAAGTCCGCCGAGGGCATCCTTTTTACCTGTTATTTGCAACCCCCTATACTCCTAATATCCCAGATACCCAACTACGGTAGTTATACTTCTCAATTAACTTATGAATCTTGAATAAAGATTAAGTTTTCGGTACTGTACAAGCCATTTTATTCGTTCTTTTGCTTGTTTAAGCATTTTGCATTTTGAATCAGAGTTAACCACTTGTTGTTTCCCTTGATTTCTATACCACAAGCTTCAGCTGGTGCTTTTCCTTCTAGCCCTTCGTGTCCTCTGATGTAATTGTGGAATAGCTGATAGCCCGTGAGTATTGGCGTTTCAGTCTTCTTTAGTCCTCTCATCGTTTTTTCTCTGTCTCTGATTTCTCCGTTGAATCTCTCCATTTTATTGTTATTCATGTTGCCTGAAATCTTGATAGCGTTAATATGCTCTGTTCGAGTCTCTTTTTTCATTGTCCAAAACTCCTTTTTGTAAACATCGTGATAAGCTGGCAAACCATCCGTTATCAATGTCATTGGCTTCTTTCCTGTCGCCTTTACTCCTAACTGGAACAATCGTCTTGCATCGTGTTTGTATTTGGATTCTGCTACTTCCTGAGCTATCCAGAACCTCGTTTCATCGTCCATCAATGCGAAGACATATTTCATGTCTCCCTTTATCTTAACGTATAATTCGTCTGCTCTCCATGTGTCGCTTACGTTTGGAACAATCTTTTCAACGTAGTCTTGCATCAGCTTGACGTATTTCTTAATCCACATATAGACCGTTTGGTGCGAAACTTCGACACCTAGCAGCCTCAGAGACTTCATCACATTCCTCAAAGATTCTCCGCTAAAGTACAGTTGCATGGCTGAAGGCTTCTGAGGCTGTTGCGTCCAGCTTTCACGTTTTACGTATGGAAGCAACGGTTTTAAGCGGACAGGCAAGACAGAGTTTAGGTTTGTCAGCTTTCACAACGTTCGCCTCTCATAATATTGCTGGTACCGTTTCAGAGTTCTTGCCTTCGCGACTCGGCGCTTTCCAAGCTCAACCTCTGAAATCTGAACCTATCTCCCTCACCTCAGCTCAAGGTCCATTTTCCCAGCGCTGTTGCACTTCGTTGACTATTATGGGCGCAAACGCAATCGACAGGGGGATGCCGACGCCGAGGATAGTATAAATTTCGGGCCAGTACTCTTCGCCCCATTTATCGATTAGCTCCAGTTTTTCCTCCCAAGATAGCTCTAAGGATGGAAGTATTTGCCAAGGCCTAAAGAAGCCTGCAAACCTTTTGCTTAGGTTAACCATGCTGGCGGCGAATCGACTCTCAGATGACTCCATATCGGCGAGCAAAACTTCGTGAGGAAGCGGATCTTTAATCTCCTTCACAGAGATCACGCTTTCCTTCTCTGCAATGATCCGTAGCTCCTTTCCCGTCTCGATCGCGTCCGATCCATAGGAGTCAACACACTTATCTCTACGAACCCAGTTCTGCTCTGTAGCCCTAATAAGTTTGAATAAACGCAGACCAAGATCGGTCAGTTCGTTGTTTTCAGTCACCACACCAGCTTCCTTAAGCCTTTTGAGCGGATAGTAAACGCTTGAATCGCCGACTTTGAATGTCCTTGCGATAGCATAGACGCTCAGTCTTCCCTTTTCCGCCAAGAGCGTGATAATAGATTTCGTGTACATTCTCGTCGCTCCTTGACCTTTCAAATCTGAAAGAAGCCCTATAAGACTTTGCATAAGATGCAGAATAAGAGGATTGATGTCATGCCTGCGAAAGCAACCCGAAAAATCATGAAGCATGGAACCAGCGGAGTTGTCGCCATCCCACCAGACTACCGGCGGTTCCACAACCTCAACCATGGAGACGAGGTGCTGGTCTACTACGACAACTGGATTTTGATTATACCGAAAAGCGAGGCCGAGGCGATAGAGAAGGACCCCGAGAAGCAGGAGATCATCAACAGGATTCTGAGGTGAATGCTGTGGCTGAGATCGAGTTAGAGGATGCCGGGGTCAGCGTGCGCGCGAATCCGCTACCATGTTTTCACTTCAGGCGAACGGCATGAGCTAGTAGATGGCAAATGGGTGAAGGTGAAGTGGCCATGACACCCCCCTCAAAACCACAACACCACAAACAAGCAAAACAAAACGCTGATAGTAAGACTCAGGTGTACCAGCGTTTGCATGGTGAACGAACAACTATGACTGTGCGGATTTTGCCGAGGTTAAAGAAGGATTTTACTGGCGCTACTAGGCAAATGGGGCTTAGCACATGCCACGTTGTAGAGGGCCTAATTAATGGTTGGCTTTACGGTCTGAACGAAAATCTAGCCTTGGTACACCAAAGTCCTACTATCAACTTGACTGTTGTTCGTGATGTTAAGCGGGTTCGTCGTTATGCTGTTGAAGAGACTACTGTTGAAACTGAGCGTGTCCGTTTTGTGAATGAGCGGGTTGTACAGCTTAGCAGGAAGAAGGCTGAGCAGTTCAACAAGGCTTTGGGGGGGGTTGCGGACCAGTGGAATGTTCATTCTGTTGAGTGGCAACATGACTGGATTGAGAGGGCTAGGAAACACCCTGAACTTTCGAATAGTGCGTTGGTTTTGGCGTATGCGGAAGAGGGGTCGCGGTGATGGAACAGGCTGAAACAGCAGACAATTTGACTTCCATTAATGGGACTGAAAACCTTGATGGAATACGGCTTCTAGAGGCTCTTGCCACTGCCACCAGGCTGGACTCTCTGCCTAGCAAAACCAAAGTGAGCTGGGGAAGGGGGTGAATGGGTGATGGGACAAGCTGAAAGTGCCGAAATAGTTCAGCAGAGTGCTGAGATATCAGAGCGGAAAACGACTGACGAGTTTCGGCTTGTGCCTTTAGAGAAGATTGTTGAGTGGAAGGAGCCTAGAGATTTCAGCCATGAAGATGTTGCTAAGATGGTGTCGAGTTTACGGACGACAGGGCAGGTTCACCCATTGACGATTGAGCCTTTCAATGAGGAAGAAGGAACCTTCACAGGCGTTACTGGTAAGCTACGTTTTGAGGCTGCACGAAGCTGTGGAATTTCAGAGTTGACGTGTAGAGTTAAACATTTCAGGTGTGAAAGCGAAAGACTCGAGTACCAACTAGCTGAGAACATCGCTCGCAAGGATTTCACGACTATCGAGAAGGCGGACCGCTTCAGAAAACTTTACGAGGCCATGAAAAAGGAGCTTGGCGGAGTGAAGGATAAGAGCATAGCCTTCGGAATCTCGCAGAGCGTTCAAGAGGCAAGCGGAGAAGAGGGTCCCTCTGAACAAGCAGTTTACAAGTACCTGAAGGTTTCGAGGCTTCCAGGCGGGGTTAAAGCGAAAATTGGAACCAGTTCCAAATTTGGGCTCAGGCACGCGCTTGAGCTGTCGCGTTTGAACGATAAGCCGGAAGTTCAGTTAGACTTGGCTGAGAAGTTTTTGCAGAAGCCAATGACAACTCAGCAGCTCAAGCAGCAGGTCGACCGGGAACTCGGTATTAATCCAAGGGAAGAGAAGGTTCAGAAATGCCCTCTCTGCGACAGTACGCTTCCATCGGAAGACTTCAAAACCTTCAAAGTATGCGGCATGTGTTCAGCCGAGTTCCAAATATGGCTCCAAGAGAGGAAGGAAAACTTGCAGAATAGTGCCGACTTAAGTCTCCAGAAACCCATCGAGCCTTCACCTGCTGAAGCAACACAACAAATCATGTGCCAAACGTGCAGGGTATCATTACTGCTGGCCCACAACGCTGATGGAACGCACAAAATTCTAGTCAAACAGCGAAAGGTTTGACTTTCTATGACCAGGTGTAAAGAGTTCTACGAGAGGTTTGACGAGCTTCGGCACATAGCTAAAGAAATTAAGGGTTACTGTGAAGTAGATGCTCAAAAGAGTATTCAACGTTTCGGTGAATACATCGACTTCTGCACAAAATATGACCTAAGACCATTTGGTCTAATTCCAGAAGGGGCGTTGCGTCCTTTAATTGCTGGACGGAACTCAGATATTGCCCAGATCGTCGTGGAACAACTCAAAACACGCATGAAATCCGATAATCCCAAGATTGCCCAGATCACAAACAAAGTCGTAAGGCAACTAATAGCTGAAATACGTAGAACATCAGTTGATGCCCCAGCGTTTCCAGACAAGAAATATCGGTGCTTAGTCATTGACCCCCCTTGGCCAGTGCAAAAGATTGAGCGCGAGGAAAGACCGAATCAAGGTCCAGAACTTGATTACCCAACCATGACTTTAGAAGAAATATCTGATTTGCCTATTCCAAAATTAGCAGATTCAGAAGGATGCCACGTCTACCTGTGGGTCACGCACAAGCTTCTACCTGAAGGATTAAAACTTTTTGAGACATGGGGCGTCAAATACCAGTGTCTTCTAACATGGGTCAAATCCAGTGGCATGACGCCTTTCAGTTGGATGTACAATTCCGAGCATGTCTTGTTCGGTCGTATTGGGCATCTTGAACTTTTGCAGAACGGAGTTAAACTTGCGTTCCAAGCGCCCAACCAAATTCACTCTCGGAAACCTGACATTTTCTACGAGGTCGTTAGAATGGTAAGTCCCCCGCCACGCCTCAACATGTATGCGAGGGGAACGATAGGAGGTTTTGAGTCGTATGGTAACGAGGTAACTAAATTCGATGAGCTTAGAGAAGGATTGGTCGTTAGAACAAAAGTTTGAACCAGCGAAGGGTTTAGGAATTCTGTTCCGCCGGCGGAACAAACTGTCAAGATTCCGCGCAGATATCTACGCAGAAAGGTGCGCGGTTAACCGTGCAGAAACTACGGTACGATTTTAGACATATTGTGACATATGTCACTTTTCGGGGTGCTCAGATATCTGAGCAGAAATCGGTTTCCGCTGAAGTAGTTCACCAGACTGTTAAGACTCACGATTTTGGTGCAGGCGTGCAGCAGAAACTTCCGACTCCATATACTACGAGTACACCTTAGACAGATTAACAACTAGGTAGAATATGCAGAGTTTCCTCTGCTTCCTAGAATTTGATTTCGCCCTTCTTGATTAGCTCCTGCACTTTCCTCAGCGAGTATTCAACCCCATGGCTGCGGTCCGCAAAAAAGCCTTTTCCAACCTGCTCATCAATCCACTTAAAAATCTCCGGAGAAACAGTGACCGTCAGCTTAATTTTCGCCATTTTCAATCACGCACGCTTATCAAACATGTCTTTCTTAGGTGTTATCCATAATTGTCGGGGTTCATCTGGCTTTAGCGTAAATCATTAGGGAAAATAAGCAAACATTATATACTTTATGGCGCTTGTTCTAGCCCCAGTGACGAAGATGTCGACGACAAGAAAGTTAGCTGTCTTATGCGTGTTGGCAACGCTGATCCTCTCTATACGGGCTTTCGCCAAGGAGGCAACCCGAATAACGTTCTTGCACAGTGAAGCCTCTTCATGGGGTGACACCCGGGAAACGGAAGGCTACATTGTTGAATGGAACATGACCACTACTACTACTGTGTCTTTTCCAGTCGATGTTGACGCTTACAACAACGGAACCATAGACCCTTCAAGCACAGGCCAGGTTTGCTTCAAACTCTCCACTCCAGAATACGAAGGCACGGTCAACATCACAGTTTCAGGCCACGTCAACGTGACGGCGAAGGGAATAATCCCCATAACTGGATACACAGAGTTTCAGAACACAACTTCAATTCCAGCGTCTACTCCCCTGGGCGAATGGAACATAAGCTATCCCATACCGGTGCCTGTTCCTCTAGGCGTAATCTTCATAACCGTCACGGTCGTGCCGACCTTTTACGTCAACGCTTCAGTAGCAGCCAACGTGACGCTGACGGGACCAGCGATAGCTTTTACGCCGCCACTCACATGGAAGACGGACGGAGCCATAGAAAACGTCACTGTAATACCTGTTGACGCGGAGTTAGGCGACGAGGTCGTGGTTTCCGCTCATAACTTCACTTACAACTGGAACGCGTCGCTAACCGTGGAACTCAAGCTTGAAGGCATGCACTTGATAACCAGTCCACCCTACTGGTTCAAGACTCCGAGCCTGCAGGCAGACGGAGAAGCCGCTGTGTCATTCAACATCACCGTGATCCCAGAGTTTCCACATGTAGCCGCAGTCGCCGTGTTATGCTTAGCTGAGGCTGCTTTGCTGTTGCACTTTAAGAAGAAATTGCGGAACGGCTAGTTCAGCCTCTTCCCCTTTTCTTCTTCGTGAACACGTGGATCAACAGTTTCCCATTGCGATATCTGAAACCAACCTTCACTTCCGCTTTCTTCTCCCTTTTTATTGCTCTATTTTTCGTTTCGACGTATCGTATGGTTTTGTTGGATAAAACAGTTTTGATTTTCAGCGCCTCATAAAAAATACCGTGTTTTTAGGAGTATCCGACTTTTCGAAGCCTTGTTTTATCCATAAGACGTATGTTGTCAATATATAAGGCGATGACATCACTGTCTGGCTTCTCGCAAGAACCACAAACCCCAGCGACGGCACAAACCCAGCCATAATTTATTGCGATTATGTAAACTGCACTGTCACGGTTAAAGGAATCACACATCTAGACGTTATCAGTTTTCAGGATGCAGACATTGTTGATGTTAAGCCCTTCATCTTTCGCAGAGTTCACCCTCAAATCATGGTGTTTTGAGGATATCGGAAGCGTATTTTAGAAATAGTGGAGATATACACGTACCATCTCATACGTTAACAATAATGCTCACTGAAACAAATAGAGGATTTATCCGTAAAAGATGTTTTTGTGTTTTAGTTGCATTAAATGTTTTCTTCGGCAGACTAAGACAGCCAGCAGTGTTGCTATCATGAATAGAAACAGACGTCATGTCTCTAAAGTGACAAACTAAGTATGGTCATTCGTTTCATTTATGCCTCTGACGGTTGGCTTTAATGGTGTATGAAACATTTTTCCACAAATTTTATAAGGCGATTATGAAGACAACTATTTAGTGAAGGGAGAGGTAAACTTTCAAGGGCAGCTTGATTGGCTTCTGCATAGAGCATCCCAGAAGCCGATGAACAGGATTCTCCAACAGTTTGTGTCCTTCAAGAGCACTAAAAGAAGTGCAATGAACAAATATATGTAATATAAAAGAAAGAGAAAGGAGACATAGTTCAACATGACATACAATATCGTTAGAAGCCTTCCAATGGATTCTTTGATTTCACCCTTCAGAGCAGCGAGACAGATCACTATACAAGTACCAATAAGTCCTGAGAAAGGGAGGAGGTGAAAAAATGCTTACAAAAAAACAAATAATTCGGCGCACAGCAATTTGCATAGTTTTATTTTTTGTTTTTACAAGCGTAGATATGGGAGCCGCCCAAGCGGGAACGTGGACGATGTCGGACGGCATTGTGGTAACAGGGCCTGTCCGGCTGGGCCGACCGTGTGGCTGGTACTGTCCTAGCGAGACCCCAATTGCATGCGTGAATGTTCAGTGCCCGGCGCAAACCCTCACAGTCACCAAGAGCGTTAGCAGATCAATAACCTGGGCTATGGCGGTGGGTGGCACTGCAGGGATTAATTGGGGTCCCATCAAGGCTACCATCGAAGCAAGTCTTGGAATAACAATTGGACAGACGGTAACCATCACCGTGAGCCAGACCTTCGGACCATACCATCCAACCAGCAAGGAAGTCACAATTTGGCCAAGATATGATATCCAGCAGTTTACAATAACTCTTCCTGTGGGGCCGGCACGCAAGGTCAATGTAGCCAATCCAAACGGTTGGTACGTAACTACGAGTGACATCAAACCAGTTTGCAGCAAGACTACTTCCGAAGGCGCCAGGTACGATCTTGAGAGCTATAGACAAACGTTGGGATCGGGAATATTGCGTGACTTGGTGGATTCAACGATCACCAAGTTAGACCACACGATTTACGCCTCAATTAACTACGTGGATTATAGCAGGGTTGATTTCATCATCGATGACTGGACGTACGTAACTGGCAAGTTGGTGGATGCTGTAGCGGTCGGGGGGGATCAAACGATATTGGCGGGCGTTATGATCAACCTAGCCAACAGCACAGATGGCATGATTAAGTATAACATGCTTGGCGTGCTCAACCTGATAGATGATCCGGATGATCCTGAGCAACTACCCGATATACCGTCCCTACCTTTGGCCATGCAATATTTAGATGATGCGCGCGAAGCTATCGCCAACACCAGTTTAGGGACTGAACGCTTTAACATTGGCTTCGGTCACTACAATCAGGCTTACGATGCATCAATCCAGGCTGCGGCCGAGCAGGAGGCCGGTTGGCCAACATTATGTTGCCTCGGCGGCACTGACAGCGTACCTGCTGTGTGTGGAGTCGGTGGCGTCTGGATTCCTGTTGATAAGCTTGCTTTGTTGGCTCCCTACGTTGGTTTAGCCTCAACAATCATGGTTGCAACGGTTGCAACAGCCATCTATGTTAAGCGTGTTAAGCGTAGAAAAGAGAAGCAATGAACACCATTCAGCTTCCATCCCCATTTTTCTTTACACATTAAAGATTAAAGGTCTCAAACATGAAGACCGAAAAGAAACGTGTCGGAACCAAGGCTGAAATCGAAGCCATAAAAAACCGTGAAAGACGCATAGCCACAGCCATATTTCTAGCCTTCATCCTGCTAATAGTTGTCTTCTCATCCTACTTCACTTACAATTTCCTAAATCAACCTCAAAACCAAACAACAAACCCAGCATCCTCCCAACCAAAAGCAGCCATAGTAGACCAACTAAGCCTAACGTTTCCAAACCAAACCTTCATCGAAACAGCCACAAACACCCTAGAACAAGCAGGATACACAGTAGACTATTACCCAGGCGAAAAAGTCACCGTAGAATTCTACAGAAACCTACCAACACACGGCTATGGATTAATAATTTTGAGAGTTCACTCTACAGCGACAACTCCTGATAGGACAGAGGGTCCCGTCACGCTTTTCACTTCCGAGCGTTATGACCGTTCAAAACATGTTTATGAACAATTAAGTGACCAACTCGTCCTAGTTGCATTTTCCCAAGATGAAATGAAAGAGGGAATCACTTATTTTGGCATAAATCCACCCTTCGTAACGCAAGGCATGAATGGTAAATTTCAAAGCACAATAGTTATCATGATGGGATGCGAAGGCTTAGACAACACATTTATGGCTGAAGCCTTCGTGGAGAAGGGAGCAAAAGTTTACGTAAGCTGGAATCAACCAGTCTCAGCATCCCACACAGACACAGCAACCACACAATTGCTGCAACATTTCCTCATAGAAAAACTAACACTAAAGCAGTCCGTTCAAGAAACATTCAAAGAAGTAGGCTTCGACCCAATATACAAAAGCCTACTAATCTATTACCCACTTGAAGTGGGAGAACAAACAATAGAAAACATTAAAGGGTGAAAGCTAAAAACTTCGACAATCCAGAGTTTCCACATGTAGCCGCAGTCGCCGTGTTATGCCTCGCTGAAGCTGGCCTGCTCTTACACTTCAAAAAGAAGGTGTTATAATAGCAGTGACGTTTCTTAAGACGCAAGACCAGGGCGTTACTTCAAATTCCACTCGAATTCCGCGTACTTCTAAACGTGAGTTCCAAACCTGAATCTATTAGTTTGTCATCGCCCCACTTTTCACGGTTACTCTAGCGTTTCGGAGTGTTGCATCCAGCTTCTTTAAAAGCTCTATTTCTGTTTCGTTCTCAGGGATTATGCGGATTCTAATTTCCATATTTACTCCCTCCTCTTAACGCCTAAAAGCTTTGAACAACAGAAAAAAGGGGACGTTTAGATCCCCTTGTACACGCAACCGCTTTCTCCCCCTTAAGACTTCTTATTTTGCCTTTCAACATGCAACCGCATAACTATGTAGCTGACCGAGCCAACAGCAGTAGAGTTTCATGGTGACGGCTTAACCTTTTGGAGTTGACCCTGAATGAAGTGGTCTTGTTGGTTATTGTTGCATGTCGGAGTCGGCCTATAATACGTGCACGCTAGAACGAAAAGCATGGGAACAACTAGAAGCAGAAACACAAGCAGCATCTAAAGCAGAAGAAGATAAAAAGAAAGAAAAAAGGGGTTAGGGCCTGTAATTCGTGAAGGCATAGCCCAAAAAGATGCCGAAGGTCTGAATCATGAGCAACGCCCAGACAGCATAGCACCATGGAACACCGACGCTCAAGCCAAGCCACAGTAGAGGTATGAAGCCCCAGACGGGATAGTACACCGCAATGACAAGCGCTGCTGAGTGTATGCCTTTGACGAGCAATGCGAATCTTCCGCTGTAGTCAGCCGACCAGTCCCACAACCCTTTTAAAGCCAGATATATCTTCCGCCCCACCAGAAGCCAGCCACGCAAGAACCCGCGAAGGCTATGAGCGACACGTACTTTACCAGTCTTGCTTTCCACATTCCTTCTCACCTCCATCAAACTCACCCACTATCCCACGCAAGTTTGAAACCTAGATGCCATATCCATGAGACAATCAACGCAACCCATACTGTAATCGTTGACGCCCCATACCAGGTGCGGAAAAAGGGTTCATAGTCGGCGATAGGCATTATTGCTTCAGGTAGAGATGCTAAGAATGGTTCAACGTAGAAGAAACGATATGCTAGGGATTGCAACGGCAGATTAGCAACTGCTATAATCACTGTCAAAGCTAGTGTTGCTGCTTTTCTACGAGTCATTTTTCACTTCCTCTTAACGCCTAAAAGCTTTAAACAACAGAAAAAGAGGGGAAGTTTCTAATAGACTTTGAGTGCGTTGTATCCTTCGATTACGAATGTGAAGCCTTGAATGTTCGGCCACGGCACTACGAACGTCAGGTCCACAGTTTCCAGTAGGAGCATCTGCACTCTGTAGTCGTCGCTTAACAGAAGCTGTGGCAATACGTTTCCAAGTCTGCTGTGTTCAGCGCTTATCAATGGACATAGATGGCGGTTTCCATCGTTGCCTATTGCGTAGAGTTTAACTTGGTCTATGACTGACTCTGAAAAGTTTAAGCCTTCCCAGCCTTCCCTGAGCCTAAACTTAGCCTTATGACTGTTTATACACACATCTTCCGATTGAATTGGCACTTCTCTGATGACATCTTCTCCTGTTGGGTTGTGAATGTTTATGACACCGTAGTCCACGTAGCCTGTGCCGTTCCAAACGAAAAGCGTTGGACAGCCGCCACCGCTGCTGATCGTCACCGTGAGGCTTGAAGAGTATCCGCTCCAAGCGTCATAGACGTCTTGGGCGCGCACTCGAACGTAGTATGTTCCAAGAGGGTCTGTAGTCTCCCACATCACAGTAAGGCTTCCAGTTTGACCTGACGCGTACCAACCCGTCGTGAATGATACGTTTGTGCTTGGTCCAGTGAATTCAAATTGATAGCGAACATTGTCTCCATCAGGATCAATCGTGCTTGTAGAGTAAGTGTACCCCACATTTCTATATCCAGAAGTCGGACCGGAAGGCGTAGAAGGAGCGTTCGGCGGTCTATTAACAATGTTTACGGTTAGGC
>Ga0315289_10006751_pt1 | contig 16833 bp, 9 predicted proteins | sample YL17G11_40_MG_FD_203452 | JGI IMG/M metagenome (GOLD analysis project Ga0315289, IMG submission 203452) | Sediment microbial communities from Yellowstone Lake, YNP, Wyoming, USA - YL17G11_40 | ecosystem: Environmental > Aquatic > Freshwater > Lake > Sediment | place: USA: Wyoming | collected... | reverse complement strand
TATCGCGTGTCAAGAGACAGATTCGACTGACGATGACTGTGACTCCGTCCGGAGAATGCTTGGGATCCGAGACGCGTTTGTCGTTGGGATAAGTATTCTTATCGCGGGCACTTCCGAAGAGAGGAGTACCGCGACGGGCGAAAAACGGAGACTGTGAGTACACGGAACTCTCGACTGTGCCATTCAACGAATTCCCGCAAGAAAACCCGCGAAGTTGGAGCTCAGTTAAATAGGAGGTTAGCTAATGCAAGTCACCGAGCTCATGAAAAAAGTGGACATGAAAGCGCTGAATCAGATTTTCGACAAGAAAATTGTTGGAGGGCTTGTCACGGACATCGTTGGCGATGTGATGACATCGGGGCAGGCAGGGAATATCTGGGTCACGACCCAAACTGACAAAATGGTCGTCGCTGTGGCCAATCTTATGGGCATCGCGGCCATCGTCATCACTGAGGATAGAAACGTGGATAGCGAGGTTCTGCAGTTGGCGGACAATGCCCAAATCACCATGTTCTCCACAGCCAAGACCTCATGGGGTTTCATCACGGGACTCTGCGCTCTGGGCATACGAATATCTCCCTATTAGCGCGCTCCGCTAAGGATTCAAGCTATCCAAGAGGCCAAAACCTAATCTTGCTCAAGGGCTCATGAGTATGGGAATCGAAATAACATGGCGCTGCAGGCTTGCGGCGGGAGTTCCATTTCTTGAGAGGTGCCTGCATGGCTGCTGACGGAATTGGCAAAGAGGCATGCCAACGCTTTTATGAGAATCTTCAGCTTGTTCTCAAGGGGCCGAATATTCAGTATATGCAGTTGAGCGATATTCGACTGCTTGCCGAGAAAACAGGCACGCGCACAAAACATGGCTCCTACGGATGGCGGTCAATGATTTCGAACCGCCTCGCTCCTCGGACGGTCTATTTGGGCTCTCCATCGGTGCTGCTGCCGAATCCATCGGATTTGCACCGCAAGCTCATGGATGGAGCACCAGAGGAACTCCACAAAATCCTCCAAGTGATGCGCACGCTTCCCATGATTTGTATTCGCCGCCAAATGGGCAACAACGGTGAATATAATCCCATCTGTAATCTCTATGTCTCGATGGCGGACGCCAAGAATGCGCGGCTCGCGTACATGTGGGGCAACACCATGCGCGAACCGAGCCGCAGGTCTCCGGGGCCCGAGTTTATCATGATTCATATTCCCGAAGAACACTTGTTGCACCAGCAGGTGTTGACCATTCCGGAGTTCGGGCTGAACTTGGCTCTGGGAACGGACTACATGGGGGAAGATAAAAAGGGATTCCTGCGTCAGGCTATGTATGGAGCCGATGAGCGAGGGATGTTGGGATTGCACGCGGGGACGAAAGTGGTAACGGTTCGTGACGCCTCCGCCGACCGCTTGAAGAAATACGGTGTTTTTCTCTTCGGATTGACCGCCACAGGCAAATCCACTTGGTCTTGTCACCAGCTTGGTCTCGATCCCAAGCGTGGCGAGAAAACCGAGGTGGCGCAGGACGATATCGTTTTTTTGAAGAAAGATGGCTCGGCTTACGGGACAGAAGTCGGCTTTTATGTGAAGACCGATGTGGATCCCAAGAGTCAGGAAGCCATGTATCACGCGTTGATCCACCGCACGGCCCTTCTTGAGAATGTGATGATTGAGTCGGATGGCACGCTCAATTTCTTGGACGAGAAGCTTTGTGCCAATGGGCGGGCGGTGATTCAAAAAGACAGGCTGGCGGTGAAGCGCGGTCGCAAGCTCGTGAGCATTGCCTTGCCTTCGGTCAATTTGCCGTCACTGGATGAGATGGACGGGCTTGTCTTCGCTTTCATTACGCGGCGCAACACCATCATGGGCTTCTCGCAGGAATTGACGCCCGAGCAGGCGCTGCTCGCGTATCTATGGGGAGAATCCACGCACAGTTTTGCCACCCAACCGGACAAAGCCGGGGAATCCACGCGCATCGTCGGAACAGATGACTTTATCATTGGTTCAAGGGCTCGCAAAATCAATCGCTTCTATGAGATTATCATGGGACTGGCTGAGCGGTACCCCGGGAAGCTACGATGTTACCAATACAACACGGGCGGCGTTGGTGAGATTCTGGAAACGAAAGAGGTTGACGGGAAGCTTCAAAAACGGCTTGTGCGGAAAACCACGCGCGTGCCGATAGATTTGATGGCGGCTATTCAGCGCGGGGATCTGCGCGGCACCAATTCCTATCAGCCGGGGCGACTTGGCACAAAGGAGATCGTGTCGTGCGAGGGGCATGACTTGAGTCCCCATGACGCTGCGAAATTGTACACCGAAGAACAGATTCAGGGGTATGTCCGGGATTTGGTGGAAGGGCGGCGGCGTTTCACCGAGGAGATTGCCAGCGAGGGATTGGATCCGAGAATCGTCGCGCTGGCCGAGAAGTCCTTTGAATGAGGTGCTCATTATTTCCGGTGGTCGGAAACGACCGGTGGTGGAACCCGATGGAACCAAGAGGAAAGTCGGTAACCGAATGCACATCGGTGGAGGCACTTTCGTCCTTCCGCTGCTGGAGACGGCGCAACGCTCCCCTTGGAGGCTTTCCTGAAACGAATCGGCGAGGAAAAGAAATCGGGCCCGGCGGAACCGCCCAATACGACGAAGAAATAGTATGTTTCGGAGATTGCACAATTCCCCCCTGATGTCCCCCCACGAAGTGGGGGGAGATCGTTTGATGAATGGGGGGAGCCTGTTTGACGCCGTTGCTAGTCTGGAGACCAACAACGGCGAGGATGAATTCTCAAGGATTTTTCATGCTGGCTGACCGCATGCAACGCATAGGGACCTCGGCCACGCTGCGCATCAGCGCGAAAGCCAAGGCGTTGAAGGCTGAGGGGATTGATGTCATTGACCTCAGTGTCGGCGAACCCGATTTTCCGACTCCCTATAATGTGAAAGAGGCGGCCAAGCGCGCTATTGATGCAGATTTCACCAAATACACTCTCAACGAGGGAATAATCGAGCTGCGCGAGGCCATTTGCCGCCGACTTCACGAAGATCATCAGTTGACCTACTCTCCCGAGCAGGTCATTGTCTCCTGCGGCGCGAAGCAATGCCTTGCGAACTTATGCACGGCGTTGCTCAACAAAGGCGATGAAGTCATTATTCCCGTTCCTTATTGGGTTTCGTATCCACCAATGGTCAGTTTGGCGGAGGGGCAGCCGGTCTTGGTGCAAACGACAGAAGAAAACGGCTTTTGCATGACCCCCGACCAGCTCAAAGCCGCGATTTCCTCAAACACGAAAGCTGTCATCATCAACAATCCATCCAATCCCACCGGAGCCGCCTACGAACGCGAACAACTTCTCGCACTGGCCGAAATCGCCGCTCAGGAAGGGCTTTACATCATTGCCGATGAGATTTACGAAAAACTCGTCTATGACGGATTCCGGTTTTGCAGCATCGCCTCTTTGGGAGAGAAGATCCGTGAGAAAGCCATTCTCATCAACGGTGTGTCCAAAGCGTATTCGATGACAGGGTGGAGAATCGGATGGGCGATCGGCCCGAAGGAAATCATTGGGGGCATGAGCGCTGTGCAAAGTCACAGCACATCGAACGCCAACTCGGTGGCGCAAATGGCGAGCCTCGAAGCTTTGCGCGGCCCTCAAGGTGAAGTCTTTCGCATGGTCTCCGAATTCCAGCGACGGCGCGATACAATGCTGTTCAAAATGCGTTCCATTCCGGGCGTGTCGTGCCACCAACCGAAAGGTGCGTTTTATCTCTTCCCGAATTTCTCGGCCTACTACAACAAAGAATATGACGGGACGCTCGTGCGGAACTCACAAGGTTTGGCGTTCTATCTCTTGAAGCAAGCGCATGTTGCCGTAGTTCCGGGCGATGGTTTCGGGGACGACGGATTCCTGCGGTTTTCCTACGCGACTTCTCTCGAACGAATCGAAGAAGGGATGGAGCGGGTCATTGAGGCGATGGCTCGGCTGCAGACGCCCAAGAAAGTCGTTCAGGTTGAATAGGCGAATACGCAGACGGTGGTTCGTTCGCCGAGACGGAAACCTCTGTGGCACCTGAGATGCGGGAAGCGCTTGTGCGTGCGCGAGCGAGGAGCAGGCCCCGGTGCGCGCTCGGTTCCCTTCAATAATCCGCATTTGCAGGGGTGGAGCGAGGAACGGCTGTCCGTTCAGAGACGCCATTTTGAGAGACTGCTTTCGCTGGTGCCTTTTTACAGTGTGAATACGGAAGCAGCGGCGGCCAGCGAAATTGAGCGCCATCTATGCGACATTCTTGCCGGTCAAAAAGTAACCGCCTGATTTGAAAACACAAAGGATAGAAGATATGACGATTCACCTCGACGGCGAAAGTCTGACCATCGAACAGCTTGAGGAAGTCGCACGCCATCGGGCCAAGGTCGAATTTTCCGAGAAGGGAAAGCGGAATATTGAACGCTGTCGAGATGTCGTTCAGAAATTGGTGGATTCAGGCGCGGCGATCTACGGAGTAACGACTGGAATCGGCGAATTTGCGCGGATTCGGATTAAGCCGGAGGACAGCGCCGAGCTTCAGCGCCGCATCATCTATAGCCACGCCGCAGGAACCGGCGACATTCAGCCGGAGGAAGCGGTTCGAGCGGCCATGCTGTGCCGAGCGAACACCTTGGCGAAAGGCTACTCCGGCGTGCGCCTCTCGACGGCGCAGGTTTTTTTGGATGCGTTGAACGCCAATCTCTATTCTGTCGTCTATGAAAAAGGCTCCCTGGGGACATCCGGAGACCTGAGCCCACTCAGCCAACTTGCGGAAGTTTTTTTGGGAGGGGGGGAGGCTTTCTATCAGGGGGAGCGACTTCCCGGAAAGGAAGCCCTGCGCCGGGCCGGTATGAAGCCCATTGATTTGACCTACAAAGAAGGCTTGGGACTCATCAACGGAAGTCAGATGTGCACGGGCGAATCAGCGCTGCTCTTGACGGATGCGCGGCGACTCCTGAAAAACGCCTTCATCGCTTCCGCCATGACCATTGATGCCTTGAAAGGCGTTCCCAAAGCCTATGATGCGCGCCTTCATGCTGTGCGGCCCTTCCACGGGCAGAATCTTGTCGCGAAGCACCTGCGCACGCTCATGGCGGATTCGGAGATCATTGCCGAGAAATCCGGGAAAGTGCAAGACGGCTATTCGATGCGCTGCACTCCGCAGGTTTTGGGGCCGAGCGTGGACGCATGGCACTATGCCGCGAGTCAGATTGCCATCGAAATGAACTCGGCCGCCGACAATCCGCTCTTTTTCCCCGATGACAATGTCCACCTTGCAGGCGGCAACTTTCATGGGCAGTGCATCGGTATGGTCATGGATTTCTTGGCCATCGCCATGAGCGAAGTCGCCAATCTGTCCGAGCGCCACACGAATCGTTTGTTGAACCCCGCGCTAAGCGGCCTGCCTGACTTTTTGGTAGAGGGGCGCGGACTGAATAGCGGACTGATGGTGGCTCAGTACACGGCGGCCGCCCTCGTCAGCGAGAACAAGGTGCTTTCGCACCCGGCGACAGTAGATTCCATTAGTGTCTCGGCGGATCAGGAAGACCATGTTGCCATGACGCCAATCGCGGTGCGCAAGTGTCGAGAAATCCTCAAGAATGTTGGAGCCGTATTGGCCATTGAAATGATGGCGGCGGCTCAAGCTTTCGATTTTCGCAAACCTCTGAAACCCGGAAAAGGCACCCGCATTGCCCATGAAGTGATTCGCCATCATGTTCCTCACCTCCAAGATGACCGCGTCCTTTATCCTGACATTAATAAAATCGCTGCCCTTGTTCGAGAGGGTGCGATCTTGAAAGCTGTGGAAGAAAAGATGGGCGAACTGGCGCTGGAATGAGGGGACTTCTTAGACACTGATTCGGCCCTGTCCATATAGAAAATGTTTTTGATGGCTTGCCACTGATTCGATTCCCTTCACATGCGAAGGGAATTGAACTATGTACCCTCTCAGAGTCTCGTATCGAAACAACAGACCGTGCCAAAAACCATTATTGAAAAAATCATTGCGCGCCATGACGGACGGGAGGTCTCGCCGGGAGACATCGCGAATGTTGAGATAGATGTGCGTGCAGCGCGCGATTTTGGCGGCGCGAATGTCGTCAAGAATTTGCGGGACAGCGGCCTCGGAATAGCGGATGTGTCGAAGACTGTTTTCACTTTCGATTGCAATCCGGGAGGTTCGGACCAAAGCTACGCGTCCAATCAGCACATTTGCCGCCTTTTTGCGCGAGAGATGGGCATTCCCGTCTATGATATTGACAGCGGCATCGGAACGCATCTGGCAATTGACAAGGGGCTTGTCGTTCCCGGCTCGACTTTTGTTTCGACCGATTCCCACGCGAATATTTTGGGCGCTATCGGAGCTTTTGGGCAAGGGATGGGCGACCAGGACATTGCCGCAGCTTTTGCTTTGGGAAAGGTCTGGTTCAAGGTTCCACCTTCGGCGAAGATTCTATTGAAAGGCGCGCCGGGCCCTTGGGCCACTCCTAAAGATGTGGGTTTGGCATGCCTTCGGTTCTTCGGAGCTAACGGTCTTCTGGGATATTCGGCTGAATTCTACGGCGACTATGTGGACTCGCTTGGTTTGGACGGGCGAATTACGATTGCGTCTCTCGCGACCGAAATGGGGGCGATTATCGCGCTCTTTCCTCCGAACAAAGCGGTCGTTGACTATTGCCGGAGAGTTTCCAAGAAGAATTTTGAACCTGTCTTCACCGATTCCGATGCTCATTATGAGAGGACCTTTGAAATAGACATCAGCGGTCTTGAACCGCTTGTGTCGCGGCCGGGGCATCCGGAAGATGTCGTTCCGGTTTCGGAAGTTGCGGGTCGCAAGATTGACTCCGCTTTCTTTGGCTCTTGCACGAATGGCCGCCTTTCCGATTTTGAGGCCGTTGCAGAAATCCTGAAAGGTCGAAAGATTGCACCGGGCGTCGTCTACAAAATCGTTCCGGCAACCGATGAGATCTGGCAGCAACTTCTTCACGAGGGCCTTTTGGAGATTTTCAAAGATGCGGGAGCGCTTGTAGGCAACGCGGGCTGCGCGGGTTGCGCCGCCGGGCAAATCGGCCAGAACGGCCTCGGCGAAGTCACCATCAGCACCGGCAATCGCAACTTTGCGGGCAAACAGGGAAAGGGAGAAGTGTATCTTGCCTCGCCTCAGACGGTCGCCGCTTCGGCAATTGCGGGCGTGATTGCGACTGTCGCGAACATTCCCACTAAGCCTGTCCGTTTTGAGGAACCCAAAGTGAAGGCACCATCCTCGATGAAGCAGGCGCGCCCGATAGCGGCGCGAAAGGATGTGCCGACGGTCGTCGAAGGGCGCGTTTGGGTCATTCCGATAGACAATATTGATACGGACATGATCTATCATAACCGCCATTTAGCCATCACGGAGCGAGCGCAAATGGGGCAGTTTGCGTTTGGCAATTTGAAAGGGTGGGAACATTTCGCGAAAACCGCCCGGTCCGGCGACATCATCATCACAGGCAAAAACTTCGGCGCAGGCTCGTCTCGTCAACAGGCGGTGGATTGCTTTCTGAGTCTCGGCATTTCAGTAGTTATTGCGCAGTCCTTCGGTGCTATCTATGAGCGCAATGCCATCAATGCCGCTTTGCCGATTCTCGTTGCCGACTTGGTGGGACAAGGACTGAAGGATGGAGACATAATCCGTGTGGATTTTGGGACGGGCGTCATTGAACTTCTCGGTAGGAACAAGACAGTTCAAGGTGCGCCTTTCTCCGAGATTCAGATGCAGATTTTCAGGCGGGGCGGTCTGCTGGCAAAAGATAGATAGTCGGCGAGCAACACGCGGGAGCGTGCTGCCTAGTTCATTCGTTTTTGTTTATCACCTGCCGACGCGCATACCTTATTGAAAGCGGCACTAGCCGACGCGCTCCTGCGCGTTGAGTGAGTCTTGATAGTCTGAGGCACAGAATGTCGAAAATCGGAAACGCAGGGCGAAAGGGACCCGATGTTCGCGCGGATTGTCATGTGGTGCTCGAGGTGCGCGACAGCGGAGGCCTCGACATTTCGGTGCAGAGTCGAGTCGAATCCATGTATGGAAATTCGATTCGCGCTCTGTGCCGGGAAGTCCTCGAAGGACTGGGCGTTCGACATGCACGAGTCGAAATGGAGGATACCGGCGCTCTTCCCTTCACGCTGATGGCGCGACTCGAAACCGCGGCTCAGCGGGCGGGTGTGTCGAGCAAATTTCTGCCCGATATGAAGCCTTATTGCACTTATGGAACGCGACGCGACCGGTTCCGTCGCTCCCGCCTTTATTTGCCGGGCAACGAGCCGAAGTTCTTCATCAATGCGGGTCTGCACAAGCCTGATGCCGTCATCCTCGACCTCGAAGATTCCGTTGCGCCATCCGAGAAAGATGCGGCGCGGGCCCTTGTGCGGAATGCGCTCCGGCAGGTCAATTTCTATGGTGCGGAGCGCATGGTTCGCATCAATCAGGTGCCTCAGGGTCTCGGCGATTTGGAATGGATTATTTCCAGTAATGTGCATGTGGTTCTCATTCCGAAGGTCGAAAACGCTGCCCAAGTTCAGGATGTGGACGAGCGCATCCAAAGCCTTCGGAAAGCGCAGAAGACTGCTTCGCCTGTCTATCTGATGCCAATCATCGAAAGCGCGATGGGAACAATCCGTGCTTATGAAATCGCATCCGCTTCCGAAAACAATGTCGCCCTTGCGTTGGGACTCGAAGATTACACCGCCGATATTGGCACGCAACGCACACTCGATGGGAAAGAAAGTTTCTGGATGCGGAGCGTGATTGTCAACGCCGCGCGCGCGGCGGGGATTCAGCCGATTGATACGGTCTTTTCGGATGTGGCCGACATGGAAGGCCTGAAAGCAAGCGTCAGAGAGGCGAAAGCTCTTGGCTTTGACGGGAAGGGGTGCATCCATCCTCGCCAGATTGTACCGATTCACGAAGCGTTGGCGCCGGATGAAGCGGAAATCACCAAGGCAAAGGCCATCGTCCGGGCGTTTGAAAAAGCGGAATCCGAGGGGCTTGGTGTTGTCGCGCTCGGAAACAAAATGATAGACCCTCCTGTCGTCAAGAGGGCGCTGAGAACGGTAGAGATGGCCCTGGCTATCGGCCAACTTTTGCCCGATTGGCGGGAGGCAGAGTCCGATGAGTGAGAAAGTAGTGAAGAACGCTGCCGGCCGGTCTGTTCCGGTTGAAATCAATGGGATTGCCCAGGTTCCCTATCAGGGCGTTGGAAAGTATCGCCCGACGGGACGGCGCTACGGACCTCTGTTGGCAAGTTGCGCGGATTATCCCGCCGACGGCAACAAAGTTATCGCCGACTTGAAAACGGCTTTGAAGAAAGCAGGATTGCGTGATGGGATGACGATTTCAACCCATCACCATTTCCGAGACGGCGACCTCGTGGCGAATGCAATCTTCGATGCCGCGGCGCAACTTGGAGTCAAAGACCTGCGTTGGTTCCCGAGCGCCGCGTTTCCTTGCCATGCGCCGATCATCGGGCATCTTGAGAGCGGCGTGGTGCATCATATTGAGGGCAGCCTGAATGGGCCGCTTGGCGACTATTGCAGTTCGGGCCGGATGCGTGGCATGGGTGTTCTGCGCTCGCATGGCGGACGCTATCAAGCAGTACAAGACGGTGAAGTGCATATTGACATCGCTGTCATCGCAGCTCCGACCGCCGATCCGTTTGGCAACGCCACAGGCGACCGAGGCCCTTCCGCCTGTGGACTTCTTGGCTTTGCACTTGCCGATAGCCAATATGCCGACCGTGTTATCGTCGTGACGGACAATCTGGTTCCCTTCCCTTGTGTCCCGTGGCAGATTCATGGGAATTTTGTGGATTATGTCGTGGTCGTGGACAAGGTTGGCGAGCCGGAAAAAATCATCTCGGGCACAACCGAAATCACACGCAGTCCGGATCGGCTGCTTATCGCGGAATATGCCGCCCGTTTTGTTACGGAGGCGGGCATACTGCGCGATGGATTCTCTTTCCAAGCGGGCGCAGGAGGTACGGCACTCGCGTTTTCCATCTTTTTGAGCGACATAATGCGCGAGCGCAAAATCAAGGCGCGCTTCGCGCGAGGCGGTTCTAACCAATATCTGGTTCAAATGCTCGAAGAAGGACTGGTCGAATATATCCTCGACGGTCAGACTTTCGACCTCGTGGGAGTGCGCTCGATGCGCGAGAACACCAATCATGTCAATACTTCCCCGTTCACGAGCTACAATTATCACGGGAAAGGAAACTTCGCCTCGCTCGTGGATGTGGTGGTGTTGGGTGCGACGGAAGTGGATATTCATTTCAACGCGAATGTGGTCACGCATTCGGACGGACGGCTTCTGCACGGCATCGGCGGTTGGCAGAATTGTCTCTTTTCCAAATGCACAATGCTTCCGATTCCGTCGTTTCGTGATCGCATCCCTGTGTTAGTTGATCGGGTCACCACCCTTTGCGGCCCGGGAGAACTGATTGATGTCGTTATCACAGAACGCGGAATTGCTATCCATCCTTTGCGACAGGATCTTCTGAGTAAGCTGCGCGGCTCTTCGTTACCGATTCGACCGATTGAGGAAATCAAGGCGGATGTTGAAGAGATCTGCGGTGGAAAACCTGCTCCGCCGGAAGTTGGCGAAAAAATCGTCGCGGCGATTAAGTGGGTGGATGGTACCGTGATTGATTGTGTGCGCCAGGTGAAGATAGCGCCTCTTCCTTTGTGAAGTGAGGAATTTCTGAGCATGGCCAAAAATCTTTATGTGACGGCGACCGAGCCCTACAGCGGCAAGAGCACGATTTGCCTCGGCCTTCTTGAGCTTTTCAAAGACCATGGCGACAAGATCGGCTATCTGAAACCCATTGGGCAACGGTTTCGTCCGGAGGCGACTCAGGACGAAGATATCGAGCTTATTCGGCGCGTTTTTGGCATCGAATCTGACGCAAAGTTGATGAATCCGGTGGCGATTGAAGAGGCCCGAGACTACATCGCGCGCGGACGACAGGAAGAGCTGATGGAACGAATCCTCGAAGCTTACCGCGCGATTGCCGGCGGCGTGGACACTGTCCTGATTGAAGGGACAGACTATCAAGGCACGATGGCGGCCTTTGAGTTTGACATCAATGCTCAAATTTCGAAGACGCTGGATGCTCCGGTGATTCTGGTCGCGCGTGGCAAAGAAGAGACCCCCGAAGAAATCTTATCGAAGTGCGCCGCCAGCAAGGAATCTTTCGATGATCAGGGCTGCGATGTTTTGGGTATTGTGATCAACAATGCGGAAGAAGAAGCGATTCCGAATATCAAGTCGGCTCTTCAAGATTGGCTGACAGCCGAAAAGCTGACCCTCTTCGGTATTCTCCCGCGGAACAAGATACTCGGTATGCCGCGAATCGGTGAGATTGCGGCCAAGATTGGTGCGAAGTGCATTTTTGGACAGGAATATCTGGACAATCTGGCTGGAGAACCCGGCATCGCGGCGATGTTTATTGGCAACGCGCTGAGACATACAAAAGAAGGCCACTTAGTCATCACTCCCGGCGATCGCGATGACATTATTCTCGGGATGATGATTTCGCGCGTTTCTTCGACCTATCCGAATATTTCGGGAATTATTATTACGGGAGGGTTGGAACCGAGCGATACCGTTAAGAAGCTGATCGGAGGACTTTCGGGATTTCACATTCCGATTCTGGCGGCTGAAGAGCCCACTTATGAGGTCGCTCTCAAAGTGCGGGACATGCCGGTCAGCCTTTTCTCAACGGATCGGCAGAAACTGGAACTGGTGAACTTCCTCGTTCGTGAGCATTTTGACTACCGGCGGCTCTTTGAAATGATTCAGCTGAAGAAGCGGCGCAAATTGACGCCCGTCGTTTTTCTGCACGACATCATGGAACAGGCGCATCGTCCTGCCGGAAGGGAATGAGCCTCGCACTTTGAAAGCAACCGAGCGAATCCTTGAACGAGCACGGCCGAGCTCATTCTTCTGGGGAATCCAGATGAGATTCGTCATGTGGCGGCTGTCGAAGGCACAGACATTTCCAAGGCTGAAATTATTAATCCTCTCGAATCCGAGCATCTTCAGGATTTTGTGGATACTTATGTCGAGCTGCGCAGGCACAAGAATGTTACTGAGCCAATGGCGCGCGACATTATCGTAGATCCCATTTATTTTGGGACGATGATGGTTTATAAGGGTATGGCGGACGGGCTGGTGTCCGGCGCTCAGCATACGACAGCGCATACCATTCGCCCCTCTTTCCAGATTATCAAGACGAAACCGGGCATCTCGATTGTATCGTCCGTGTTCCTGATGTGCTTGCCCGAACGCGTGCTGGTCTATGGCGACTGCGCCGTGAATCCGGATCCGACGAGTGCGGAGCTGGCGGATATTGCGATTTCGAGCGCAGAAACCGCGAGTAGCCTCGGCATTGAACCCATTATCGCCATGCTTTCGTATTCGACGGGAGCCTCGGCGGAAGGGCCGATGGTGGCCAAGGTCGCCGAGGCGACGAGAATCGCAAAAGAAAAGCGACCGGATTTGCTCATCGAAGGTCCCTTGCAGTATGATGCGGCGATCTCACTTGAAACCGGGAAAGCCAAAATGCCGGGAAGCAAAGTGGCGGGGCGAGCGACCATTTTTATCTTCCCCGATCTTAACGCAGGCAACACCGCCTACAAGGCCGTCCAACGGTCGGCCAAAGTCGTCGCCGTGGGGCCGATTCTCCAGGGATTGCGCAAGCCGGTGAATGACCTCAGTCGAGGTTGCCTTGTTGAGGATATCATCTATACCATTGCGATCACGGCGTTGCAGGCGGCGCAGGATGGGAAGACATCCGCCGTGAGCAAGGTCGTATCCGGTGGAGCCCGCGTCGGTTGATTAGCCTATTCCCACTGTACGAATGAAGACCTGATCCAACCCCCCTTCCGTCCCCCGTAAATGGAATGCGCCCCTCGATTTGGACAGGGGTGGGGGGATAGGGCGGGCAGACTCAGAATATCAATATTGAGATAGCTTCATGTTTAATACCGCCATTGAGGAGAGGGTGAATTTGGCGCCGAATCAATTGCAGAAACACCGCGTTCTTAGTTCAACTTCGGAGGAAGAGCAATGCACCGAGTAGTCGGCCTTTGTATGATTCTATGCTTGGCCGTAGGAACCCAAGCGAAGCACCTTGACGATGGTGTCCAGTATGCCTCGAACCGATTCATCGTTAAACTCTGGCCGGGAGCAGAGAGTCTTGAGCCCGTTTTTGATGGTGTCTCCGTCCAGGTCTCGAACGCCCAACTTGCCGCACTCAATGTGAAGTGGGAGGTTGTGCACATTGAGCGCCTCTTCAATGGCACTGCGTCCATAGAGGCTCCGGAAACAGATTTGTCGGGATACTGGCGGTTCTGGCTGGCCGAGCCCGTTGATTTGGAAGCAATGCTTTCGGAGTATGCGGCGGCTTCCATTGTTGAGCATGTCGAGCCTGTCGGGATCCACCCGCTCTACTATACCCCGAACGATCCGGGCTGGCCATTTCAATGGCATATCCGCAATACAGGGGGAGACCACGACATTGACGCCACGGAAGGTTGGGAAGTCGAGAGAGGGGACACGCTCGCGATTTTAGGAATTGTGGATACCGGTGTTCTGTATACGCACCCGGACCTCCGGGGCAATATGTGGCGAAACTGGAGCGAGTCCAACGGCGTGTCGGGCCTGGACGATGATGACAACGGGTTCGTGGACGATTCCGTTGGCTGGGACTTTGTGACGGGAGAGATGGATGTCATGGCGGGCGAAGACGGTGATCTGCAAGATAACGATCCGAAAGATTTCAACGGTCATGGCACGCATTGCTCGGGCATTGCGGCCGCGCAGACAAATAATGGAGTTGGAGTCGCGGGAATTGCGGGAGGAGGCAGCGGCGAGTTCGGAGCGCGCATTTTGGCCTTGCGCGTTGGTTGGACGGCACCCAACGGCATGGGATATGTGGGTATGGACTTCTGTGCTCAGGCCATTAATTACGCTCGCCAGAGAGGGGCCTGTGCCGTCAACTGCTCCTGGGGTTCGAGCAATTCCGGGGGCATTGGAGCTGCTTTGGATGCCGCCGTCGCCGCAGGGATGATCTTCTGCGTTGCCGCTGGCAATGATGATTCTCCATCGCAGTCTTATCTGGCCTCACGGGGCGATTGTATTGACATCGCCGCAACCGACGATGATGATGTTAGAGCGTCCTTCTCCAACTATGGAAGCTGGGTGGATGTTTCGGCTCCGGGAGTGAACATCTACGCGACCTACTCGGACCGATATACACCCCGATATGAATATCTGAGCGGAACCTCCATGGCGGCTCCTTGCGTTACGGGTGAAGTCGGGCTTCTGAAGTCTCACTATCCCTCGTGGGATCGGGAGGATATCACCGATGCGATCATAGATAATGTGGACAACATCTACGATGAAAATCCCGCTTGGCAAGGACGGTTAGGTTCGGGCCGAATCAATGTCAACTTGGCTCTCCTCTCTCTGGCGGTCATCACACTCCTTGAACCGAACGGGGGTGAAGTCTGGTTCGTCAGCGAGGTGGACACAGTACGCTGGACGAGTGAGGGCTACTTTGGCAATATACAGATTATGATCAATCGCAGCTATCCGAGCGGCCCATGGGAGACGATTGCATCGAGCATCCCCAACAGCGGTCAATACGCCTGGACGGTGACGGTTCCAACGACAGCGAGCGCACGCATGCGTGTCATCGGAGCCGCCAATCCCGCTCTCGGAGATACTTCCGCGGGCAATTTCACCATTGCACCCGCCAACATCATCGTGGACTATCCGAATGGAGGCGAGAGCTGGTGCGCCGGCCAGACGGAAACGATTCTCTGGAGAGGAGCGGGACTGGGAGGCACGGTGACGATTTCGCTCAATCGCAATTTTCCTGCCGGAGCGTGGACGACGCTCTTCGACCATACGGCGAACGACGGCAGCCAGGCTTGGGAAGTCATGGGAACCGCAAGTTCCGCGGTGCGCCTTCGTGTCGTCCTCGACAGCAATCCCTCGCTTCGGGATTCATCCAATGCCAATTTCATCATCGTCAGTCCCTGCATCGAGGTGACCTCGCCGGTCGGAGGAGAGTTTTGGGAGATTGGCGAAAGCTATCCCATTACCTGGGCCTCCGGTGAAGTTACGGGGAATGTCGAGATTGCGGTCAACCGCAATTATCCCGCCGGCTCCTGGGAAATTCTCTTTCCGTCCTCGGCCGATGATGAAACCGAGATGTGGAATGTCTCCGGATCGGCCTCCGCGACCTGCCGAGTGCGCGTCAAGAGTATCCAAGCACCGGCTGCCTGGGGCGCCAGTCCCGCGAATTTCTGGATTATTGAACCGAATGAGGCCCCTCGAATCATTCATGACCCTGTGCATGACAGCTGGGAGTCCGAAGTGATGATCACGACGGTGATTCAAGACGATTCGCTTCCGCAGCCGCCCACCATCCAGCTCTTCTACCGGGCTCGGGGTGCTCCGACCTACGACCGAACGATCATGGAAGCCACGGGGTATCCCCATGAATATGCCAGCCTCCTCTCCCTTGGCGATGGCTCCTATGAATACTACATCCGCGCCGTGGATATGCTGGGGGCATCAGACAGCACGGATAGCCTTTTCTTTGATGTTGGTTTCTCCTGCGAAGAAGAGCTGGCCTTTGATGACGGCGAAGGCGAGGCATTTGACTGGGTCTTAGATACCCGATTCCGTTGGGCGGTCAAGTTCAGTCCTCCGGCCTTTCCTTTCGTGCTATGCGGAGCGCGTTACGGCGTGGCTCGCGCGGAGCCGGACTCATTCCATCAACCCGTTGACGTGGAAATTCGTCTCGATAGCGGCGGGTTGCCCGGTTTGGAAATCTACTGGCAGAAAACGGGATCGGTCGGAAACATTCCCGGCGGAGTTCCGGTCGGAGTACCTTTGTGGGCGGATGTTGTATTGCGCGACGATGAATTTAAGCCCATCCCGGTGTATGGCGATTTCTTCATCATAGTGGGCAACACTGATTCGTCCGGCTACGAGGCATTTGCCCGAGACACAACCGGTGAGAATCAGGGCAGAAGCTTCTTCTTTGATCCTGAGCAGTCCGTCTGGCACAATGAGAACGATGCCTTCCCGGGCGCCCATCCGGGCAATCGCCTTATTCGCGCCTATGGCTATGTGTATCAGCCTCCCGAATCCTTTGCACTCCTGACGCCAACTAACGACGACACGGTCTGGACACTGACTCCGACGCTTACTTGGGAGGATGCTTCCACGCCGAATCCCAGTGATGAAATGCATTATGTTCTCTATTGGAGCCAGGACTCGAATTTCGTGCAAGGGGTGGATTCGGTGACGACAGACAGCAGTTTCTACAGTTTCGCCGAGGGCGACCGGCTTCTGGTGCCCAAACCGGACAAGAAGACACTTGATGATGAATTGCCTGATGACATCACGATCTACTGGAGAGTGCGCGCCGTGAATTGGCTGAATCTGACTCGCTGGTGCACCCCTGAAACGGGATGGGACTTCGCCGTCTTTTACCCTCAGGCGCCCTATCCCTTCCACCTTCTCTCTCCAGCGGATGATGCCATTCTGACTGGATTGGAGGTGGATCTGCAATGGCAGGCAGCCACGGATCCCGATCCCGGAGATTTGATCTCCCACTATCGCGTTTATGTGGCGGGAGATTCACTTTTCAGTCAGGCTGAGGTTCATGATGTCTCCGGGACGAGCTTCCACTTGACAGGACTCCAATACGGCTATGCCTACTGGTGGAAGGTACTCGCCTTCGATACCTATGGCTTAGGGGAG
>Ga0315289_10006749_pt1 | contig 16834 bp, 5 predicted proteins | sample YL17G11_40_MG_FD_203452 | JGI IMG/M metagenome (GOLD analysis project Ga0315289, IMG submission 203452) | Sediment microbial communities from Yellowstone Lake, YNP, Wyoming, USA - YL17G11_40 | ecosystem: Environmental > Aquatic > Freshwater > Lake > Sediment | place: USA: Wyoming | collected... | reverse complement strand
ACCAGATCTCTCAGGTCTTGCTCAACCTGGGCATCAATGCCATTGAGGCGATGGGCAACGGCGGTCACCTGTGTATTACGGCCCGAGCTGACGGCGATGTGCTCGCGCTTACCATGACCAACGATGGTCCTCCAATCCCAGAGGAGCATATCGAACGCATCTTTGAACCCTTCTTCACCACCAAACCGGACGGCACCGGACTGGGGCTTTCCATTTGCCACAGTATCGTCCAGCAACATGGCGGAGCAATCAGCGTGGAAAACCTGCAGGATGGCAAAGGCGTGAGCTTTACCATCACACTCCCCATTGCCCGTCCCACCAGTGATCAGGAGGCAGGCGTATGACCCACGTGACACTGACACCCCCCATATCCGGAGCACGTATGCTGATAGTAGATGATGAGCCGGAGGTTCGGTCGACGCTGGTGCGTTCTCTCGGGCTGCTAGGCTATCAGGCTGATGAAGCGGGTTCTGGGCACCAGGCCCTGGAGATGTTGGAGGGTACGCCCTATGCCGTGATGGTATTGGACATGCGTATGCCAGGCATGGATGGTGTTAAAGTCATGCAGCATGCTCGTCAGATACGCTCTGATTTGATCATTATCGTCCTCACCGCCTACGCCGAGCTAGATAGCGCTATTGCGGCGGTCAAATCCGGCGCAGTGGACTATCTGCGCAAACCGGCGAGTGCCTATGCCATCGCTGCGGCGGCGGCCCAGGCCCTGCGGCGGCGCGCCGAAAGCCTGCACCACCAACACCTGCTCCAGGTGATGAGTCAGACCATGGATGAGCTGCGCGGGGTCAAGGCATCGAAACAGTCCTTGCTAACGCACAATCTGGAGCGCTTCTTGCGTGCTGGCCCCATCACACTGGACCTGGAGAAACGCCTGGCGTTCGTGGCGGGGGCTGATGGCACAGGTGACTCCAACGTCGAACTGACTGCCAGCGAGGCCACACTGCTGGCCTACATGATGGAGCGGTCCGATATCGTTTTATCCTGCCACGAGTTGGCCCGGAATGCTCTGGACTACGATGTGAGCGAGGAAGAAGCACGCAGCATCGTGCGCCCGCACATCTTCCGTTTGCGCCGCAAACTTGAGGCTGACCCCCAAGAGCCGCGCCTGATCCGCACGGTGCAGGGCCGCGGTTACCTCTTTACCCCCTGACCTCCTCGCAGGTATCTCTGCAATTATCTCCGTCATACTCCTGCATAATTGTCCATCATATTTTAAGATCTCCGAATTTTTCTGCAAGCAAATTGCAACGACATGCGCGCGCGTTCTGTGATATACTGATCTCCAATTGGGCGCATTAGAGTATACGCAATTGCGATAGACAGGAACAGAGTAGACCCGTTGGGTCTGCTTTGCGCCAAAGACTAAAAGGAATAGTTCCACGCATGCGATACCTTGGATCGTTGCAGCATTGGCGTCCCCGGGGCGGGTAGATGTAGTGAGAAGTACAGGGGGGCAAGATGGAAAAGGCCGAGATGGAGATTATGACTGTCCAAGAATTGGCCCAGTACCTGCGGCTGGCTGAGGCAACGATCTACCGCCTGGCGCAGGCAGGTGAGATCCCGGCGGTGAAGGTGGGGCGGACGTGGAGGTTCAAGAAGGAGTTGATAGATGAGTGGTTCAGGCAGCAGTCTGCCCAGCCCGCTGGACCTGCGATCGTACCTGAACCCGGATCTTCTGGCTAGATCTGGACTACCGTTTCGCATGGAGGCTACACAGGATGCGCTACCTCAAAGTGATACTATGTTTGATTGCACTGATTGTCTTGTCGCTTGGATCCTCCGCCACAAGTGTGGCCCAGATAGCCTCATCGCCTGGCGTGGACCTCATCATCCTGATTGACCAGTCGGCCAGTATGAGTGGCGCGATGGGAGGGCGGGCTACCGATCCCAAGCATGTGCGCGTTTCCACCGCTCAATACCTGATCGAGTACCTGCACTTTGACGGTGTGTACGTCAATAAAGAGCGCGTGAACTATGTCACGGTGATCGGATTCGGCTCACCGGAAAAAACCCATTCCATGGTGGCCCTGATGCCCCTCGAAACGGCCATGGACGTAGAGGGCGCCCAGGCTGGTATCACGGCTGAAAATCTGAGCAACACCAGTTTCATCACCGCCCTACGCCTGGTACGCGAGCAATTTCCACCTGAGACAGACGCTGAACTGCGACAGCGGATCATCGTCATCATCACCGATGGTGGCCCCTACGACGAGCGGGCCGCGCGCACACTCGATCCGTTTACTTACGGAGACTATTTTGGTGAGATCAGTGACTATTACAACACGGAATTGGGTACACAGCAGTTTCCGTTGTACGTGATTGGCATTGATGAGGTCAACCGGTACTGGTCGAACGTAGTGCGGTATTGGGAGAGCATCGCGGGGAGCGGCCACGCCATTCGGGTACGCGAGATCGAAGAGACGAACCGCGAAATCGTGCGCATATTGTGTCCCCTGCTGAATCCCGGCCAACCGCAAGAGTATTGCACACTGGCCAACCTGGGGCCTCACTTTGTCCAACCGTACGCACGCCTGGTCCAGTTCAGTTTCTTCAAGTACGATCCGACGGCTCAGGCGCGTTTGTACCGCCCCGGAGAGTATCCTGACACGTACGTCAAACTTTCCGATCCCGACGTGGAATTCCAGGCCACTCAGACGGACAGCAACACGCGGGACGAGATATATCGAATATCGAACCCGGCCATGGGGTGTTGGCTGACGGCCCGCGAGGGGACCGGGCAGGTGGACGTCTTTGTGCAGGTTGCATTCCGCTCGATGCAGATCATCTCTCCGGCTGCAGCTCACCCGCAGATTTTGCCGCTCACGATCGAGTTGAAACTCCTGGATGAGCAGGGACAGCCCGTGGACGAGTTGCCAGACTATCCGATTACGTTGAGTACCGAGTTGAGCGACGAACAGGGCGGCACGCTTCCTATCCAGGTAAAGCGCACAGGCGCCGGGCAGTATGCGACTGTATCCCCATTGCTGCTCGGCGGGTCGGGCTTTTACACGCTCACGCTGGAAGGGCAGACCACGGTAGTGCCATCGCCGCTGGCCAGTTGTATCACGTCCACCCAGGATATTCCGATCTTTCAGCGCCAGGTGTTCCAGATTTTTGTCTCTGAGCCGCAGTTACAGGTGCTTTCGCCGAACCAGCCACACCTGCGCTATGGCCCTATCACAGGCCTGACTTTGGGATTCGTTGCTCCCGATGGCAAGCCCATTGCTGTCCCTCAGGACGTGCCGTGGGCTATGCAGTTGAGCGCGCAATCGCCTTCGGGAGCATCGGTGGACCTGCCTGACCCCGCGTGGGAGAACGGCATCTTTCGCGTGACTGATCCATTCTTCCTGCCGGAGAATGGCGACTATACGCTCATCGCCAAACTGGTGGATAGCACCGGCACCCAACTGTTCGAATACCAGACAGTCTTCACGACGGCGGAAAATGTACACGTCCTGGCTCCTGGCGCCAATCATCCGGCCTTTGCACCCGTGGGCGTGGCCGAAATTGAGTTATGCGACCAAAATGACCAGCCCATGGCCATGGATCCAAACTATCCCTTGCGCCTGGTCATAAAAGTGACACAGCCGGATGGGACGCAGGAAGAAGTGGCACTCTCTCCTGCCCCCGAACCAGGGCGTTACCGCTGCCCGGTCAACTGGGTATTTGATACGGCCGCCCTTCATGCGTTGGACGTGACGGGCTACACCAATCTACTGCCCGGAGCGCCAGAGCAGGTGGCCTTCACGGTGCATCGAGAAGTAAACGTCAGCGGCAACCTGCCGTACTTCCGCGTCCTCTCTCCCGACGAGACGCGCACGGGTGCCCGGTACCCGTTGCACTACTGGTTCCTGCCACCGTTCTCCTTTGCCGTGTGGCCCATACCAGTACAGGTCGAGTTGTGGTATGGCACACAACCGGCCCGCGCCTCTGACTTCTTCATTACCGATCCCAACCAACTGTTTACGCTGGAGATGCACGGACCGGAAACGCAGACCCGCACCGCCGCCCTGTCCGACGTCTCTGGCACAGAGCAGGTATTTGGGACCAGGCTATCCGGGCTGACCCAGCCCGGCGCGTACACGGCCACGATCCGGCTCGCTGGCACCGTGCGCGGCAACGTGCCGACCGAGGGAGCCTGGCCGCCGCGGAGCGTGGCCTTCCAACTGAAAGATTCGACGATCTACGCGGTGCTGTGGTGGAGCGGCATTGCCGTGGCATTGCTGGTCGTGCTGGCGCTGACCGGCTGGCAATTGCTCAACCGGGTGATCCTGACCCCGGTGCGGGGCACGCTCATCATGGAAAAGGTCAGTGCCGGTGTTGGCCGGGGTGAGATCGACTCCAAGTCGCTCACCCCGCTCCATCGCAACCGGCTGACGTTGAAGGGCCGGCAGGTGGGAAACCTGTTGCAGTTGAAGAGCATCCGCATCAGGCGCATCGAGCCCCTGGAAAAGAGGAGCGGTACGAAAGGATTGGTCGAAGGGATCGAGGTCGTGGCTCGCACCAAGAAAGGAGACGAGATCAGAGGAACGCTGTACGCAGAACACGTGCTTGGGCACTCCAACGTACTGAGGGGGCCCGGTTTGAAGACGAGTGATAGCGAGAGTTACCAGTTCCGTTACGAAAACTAGGAGGAGGATAGATGAGCAAGGTAGCAAATCCGGCCGTCATCATTGGCCTGGGAGGCACAGGCCAGTGGGTACTGACGTACCTCAAGAAAAACCTGCTGGATACCTACGGCGAAGTGCCCAAAACGGTCCGCCTGCTGGCGTTCGATACGACCAGCGAAAAGACGGAGGCGGCCGTCAGCGCCGACAAAAAGAAGGGCGAAGAACGCGCGCAGGTCGGAAACGTGTCGCTGGGCACGGGCGAGTTCGTCTACCTGGGTGGCAGCATCCGCAAGTACTGCGAGGGCATCGTGGGGAAGTTGAAAGACCCGAACACGGGCAAACCGATTACCTTCCCCCACATCGGCTCCTGGTTGCAGGCCGAAACGTACCTGCAGGCTTTCGACGACGACGCCTACGAGATTTCCAAGGGCGCCGGACAGCGCCGTCCCTTTGGGCGGATGGGGGTGTTCTGTGACCTGGCGACAGGCGAGCCCAAGATCCTGGGCAAGATCAAGACGGCCATCACCGAAGTGATCAGTGCCAACGAGCGCCAGCAACCCATCGAGATCTACGTGACCTGTTCCCTGGCAGGCGGCACCGGGTCGGGCATGTTCATTGACCTGGCGCACATTGCGCGCAAGGTGGCCGAGCAGGCCAATGTGGCTTTTGCCGTGCGCGGCTTTATCGTGCTGCAGAACACCTTCGAGCCGGTGATCCAGGTCCAGAACGTCATGCCCAACGCCTTCGCCGCCATGCGCGAACTGGACCGCTTCATGCTAGTCTTCGACCGCGAATACCCGATTTACTATACTGAGGAGTACAGGGAGCCCCAGGCCGTCTACCAAAGCATCCACACCAGCAAGCTCTTCGACAGTTGTTATCTGATTGACTCGGTACGCCCGAACCTGAGTCTCAAGGGTGTGGATCCCAAATTCGGCGTCTATCCCTCAGTAGCGGAGTGCATGACAGCGCTCCTGGATCCGGAGACCGGCGACACCTTCGCCCAGCACTACAAGAACGTCAACAACGATATTGCCACGGCGCAGCAGCAAATCGCCCGCTCCCCCACCGAGGCCGGCACCGCGCTCTATAGCAGCCTGGGGACCTTCACGTACATCCTGCCGGTGGTGGACATCGTCCAGCGCAATGCCTACAAACTGATCCTGGAATTGCTACACGACCGCTTGCTGACAGTCCGCGAGGCTGCCGATGGCTCCCTGAAGGTGAGCGGTGAGGGTAACAAGGAGTCCCAAAATCCACCGCGCGAAGAAGCCACCGACTTCCTGGCGATGAACAAGTCCCGCGCCGGGGTGCTGAACCTGCACTTCAACCAGCAGATCGCCGCCGTGCTGGGCTCCGGGCGCACCAAGGACCCGGCCTACGTCGAGGACACCGCCGCCATGGGCATCGAACTGTTGAACTGGCTGTTGCCGGTGGAGCAGGACGAGGTCATCGCCCAGACCGCCAACGACCTGCAGAAGGCAATGGGGGTCTCGATCCTGGGTGACGTGCCGAACAGCAAGATGTACCGCGACGATTTTCACTCGGCGGCCGACCGCATCACACGCGACGTGCAAAAGATCCGCGAACAGTTGTTGGGACGCGAAGAGGCGGGCGGGCGCAAGGTGCCGGGCGACCTCCAGACCGGGCTGGACACCTACGCCGCGCGCAACCTCGAGCGCTTCCGCAACCTGCTGACGGAGAAGATGAACGACCTGCTCAACGGCCTGACCGACGACCCGTTGAAAGCCAGGCAGGGCAAGTTGCCCTACGTGCAGGAATGGTTGGGCTGGCTGGTCCAGTCGTACGACGAATTCGCCACGTTTATGCGGGAGGTGATCAAGGTCTGGACCGTCCAGAACGAAGTGGGGCTGGCGCGCGAAGACGTGGCGGTGACACGGCAGACGATGTTCGAGAACCGGGACGCTACCGGTCTCTTCGATAGGATCGGTGGGGTGGCGGTCAAGGCGCAGGATGCCTACATCGGCGCCGAGAACTATCTGCTCGACCTGGAGCGCCAGGAAGCGCTGATGCGGGCCGTAGTGGACCTGGCCGAGTCGTTCAAAGCGGCTGCCCAGCAGTCACGCGACCAGGTCACGCACTGGCTGGGCCTCCTGGCGTTGGGCGGACCGGTGGGCAGTGGCGAGATAGGAGTGTATCGCCAGGTGCTGAAAGAGCAGGCCGATCTCAAGCGCCGGCGCGACGAGCAAGCGCGCATCAAGGTCCACGCCTACCTCACCGACGAGAAGTACGAGGACGAACTGTATGGCCGCTACCTGGGCGACGACAAGTGGCGCGAGATCCTGCGGCGTTTCCACTGGACAGTGACTCCAGAGGAAGCGGGCCTCCAACTCGGCCTGTCGTACGGTGAGACAGCGCTGGTTGCTCAACCCGGGAGGGACGAGACAGCGACCGCACTGAACGCGCGCTTGCTGGCGGAAAAGATGAGCCCCTATTTCCACGACGTTCAAAACGAGACGGTGGCCAGCCGGATGGACGACCTCAAGACCGCCGCCAGGGCAGCCAAGGAACTGCTGGACAACTCAGGTGCACTGATCTCCTACCAGGCCGACGACCAGAAAAGGGCCGGCAAGCGCAACTTTATCTGTGCCAACCAGGGCACCTATGTGACTTACTTTAACCAACTGGCCGATGAATTGACGGCCAGCGCTCCCACGGCCAGGGAGAACAAAGTCATCGGCCTGACGAACAGGCATCGTTGTATCGTGCTTTCTACGACGGATCTGCTGGCCAGCAAGTTTACGGCCCCCTACCAGTCGGCCAGCCGGGCTTATACCGAATATAGCGGAGACCGCCGGCTGCTACACGACTTTCCGGCCGAGGTGAACGCCAGTTGGTACGAGCAACAGTTGCTCCGGCCCCCGTTGCACGAGTCACCGCGCCTGCTCTCCCCGCTGCTGGTAGCCCTGCTGGAAGACCGCGAGATGGTGCGCCGTTTTGCACTGGCGATGTTTTATCGCCTGGTACGCGTCGAGGAAGTTGGGGATGGCAAAAACCAATACGTCCTGCGCCTGGATCGCACCGGGCATCGCGACTACACCTCTGTCATTCGACTGACAGGCACAGACCCCTCACAACCCCCCACGCTGCTGGATGCGATGACCACCTTCGTGTATCCCAGGATTGACCGGGACACTGGCCGCAAGCAGATCTGGGACGTCACGCCGGGTGCTTCCATCGGCGTCGAGCCGGAGCGCGTGGATCAGACGTTACAGCGACGCCGGGAGTCCATTACCAGCGGGCGCGAGGCGCTCGTGGACGAATTCGAGCAGCGCATGAAGGGCTGGAGCGACCTGTTGACGCCGACCGGCCAGTCGGTCTTGAGTGGCATCTTTCGTCGCTTCGTCGAGGAGAACGAGCGGCTGATCAAACGTAGCGAGACAGAAGCGCTGAAGAAACGCCTGGACCGTTTCCTGGACGACAACGAAGACTGCTACTTCGAGGCGTATCGCGCTGAAGTGGCCTCCAGGGTAACGGAAATCCTGGGTGCGTTTGCCGGCGAGCGCATCCAGGCCGAGGGCACCAAACAACTCGTGCGCCGGCTGGAGCACTATATCCGCGATGCAATTGAACCGATGCACCGCGCTGAGTTGATCGCCAAACTGGATTCAAACAAGCGCCCTAACCAACTGATCCAGGACCTCTACTCGGTCCTGCACCTGGTCCTGTGGGACGAGATCATGCGGCTGGAGCAACTGGACAAGACCGTATAAGCAACTGGAGCCGGGGTGCCTGGCACTCGCAGGCAAGATGGCGGGCACCCTGGCGCGTCGAAGCAGGGGGTACAGGCATGCGTCGGAGCGCACTCGATTCCCCAGGGCATTACGTGTTTGCCGCCATTCTCGTGCTGGTGATCGTCGTTGCTGTCGGCTGGCAGGCAACTTCCAGCGTGGCGCAGCAGGGCAACGCAGTGGTCAATCTGACCCTGTCTGCCGCGCCAGACCAGCTCCTCGTCGGCGAAATAACCACCGTCACGCTGGCCCTGGCGGGCCAGGCAGGTCCGCCGTGTGCGCACGCCGCCGTGCAACCGGCCGACGTCGTGCTGGTGATGGACGTCTCGGCCAGCATGCGCGACGAGGACAAACTGGCAGCCGCCAAAGAGGCCGCCCTGGCCTTTCTGCAACAGATGGACCTGAGCGTGGATCAGGTGGCGCTGGCGGCCTTCTCGGGTGCTGCCTTTACCGTGCAGGACTTGACGCAGGATCCTGCGGCGGCCCAGGCGGCGATCGAGGGCCTGGAGACGATTGACGGCACAGACATCGCCGCCGGTTTGCAGGAAGGTGCCGGGGTCCTGGGTGGCGCAGCACGTCGCCCGTCAGCCACAGCGGCGCTTGTCCTGCTGTCGGACGGGCAGAGCGACGCGGCCGCAGCGGAGCAGGCCGCAGCCCAGATCCAGCAACAAGGTGTCGTGATCCATACCGTGAGCCTGGGCAGCGACGCCGACCGCGCGCTGATGGAGGCGCTGGCCTCCTCGCCGTCCAACTATCACCACGCGCCTTCGGCGGCTGACCTGAGCGACGTTTACCGCGCCATCCAGGCCCAGATTGCCTCCGCCGTGGCCTCGAACGTCGCCGTACGCGCCGGGGTCAACACCCGCGCGTTCGAGTTGCTTCCCCAAAGCGTCGTACCGGCGGGCATCGTGGCGGGCGACCAGATCACCTGGACGGTCGGAGCATTGGCGGCAGGACAAACGCAGGCACTGATGGTCCGCCTGCGGGCCAGGCAGGCGGGCACACATCCGGCGCTGCTCGCCACCGACATGCAGTACGACCTGTGCGGCGAACCACACCGCCTGGCCCAGGGGCCGGGGCCGATGCTGGCCGTCACCGCTCCCGTGCCGCCCACTCCGACGCCGATTCCTGCCTGTGTCCAGGAACCGTTGAGCAACGATTGCCTCTCTCACGTCCCGGGCCTGGGTGGGCTGATCTGGCCCTGCACGGCCCTGGGATTGCCCTGGTGGGTCTGCCTGCTGCTCCCATTGCTAGTCCTGCTGGCATTGCTCGTGTGGCTGTGGTGGCGGCGCACAGAGCAGGCACGTCAGGCCTGGCAGGCCCCGCCCGGCGGTGCGCTCCCGCCACCGCGGCTGGACACCGCACGGTGGCAACCGCTCCCCACTCCATCCACACCGCCGCTGTTGCCTGTCGTGGAAGCAAAAATCAGCGCTAACCTGAACCCTACACTGGTGCTTGGCCTGGGGCAGATGGGACAGCACGCGCTGGATGCACTCAAGGCATCGCTGGAAGAAGCATACGGTGCAGTGCCAGCCCAGATACGCTGGCTGGCTGTGCACCCTGTGCAAGGGCCGCCCAGCCACGACGACACAGCCCTGACTATGCCGCTCGACGCTGACGCGGTGCGTGACGTTTTGCGCGCGGCCGGCACCCGGCCAGAACTGCAAGCCTGGCTCTCACCGGAGGTCAGAGCTGAACTGCAGACCTGGCTGTCCGGCAACGCACTGGCCCCTGTGCCACCTCCACGCTCGAGCGAGCGGGCATTGGGGCGGCTGGCACTCTTCGTCCATCGCCACGCATTGGAAACCCGCTTGCAGGATGAGTTGAGGGCGCTGGGCAGCGATTCCCCCACCATCTATCTGATCGGTTCGCTGGCCGAAGGGTATGCCAGCGGAGCACTGCTGGACGTGGCGCACCTGACCCGTCTGCAGGCACACGAGGCGCAGATGTCCAACTATGTCTTTCAAGGGTTGCTCCTGTTGCCCGAGGCACACGTGGACTCAGCCGCCCGCCTGGACGAGCAGGCCCGCCTGGACGAGCAGGCCCGCCTGCAGCAGGCCGCCTCGGCCGCCTGGCGTGAGCTGGACCGCTTCCAGTCAGTGTTCGAGCACCCTTACCCGTTGGACTATGGAGACCGGCAGACGCGGCGCCAGGGCCGGCTCTTTGACCGCTGCTACCTGTTCAGCCCGGACCGCTCGGAAGGGCCTGGTCTGACCGGGCAGCCGGTCACCGAGACACTCTGTCCGGCGATAGCGGATCTGATTCTCGCCCTGGCGGATGCCCGTTTCCGGCCAGCCTGGGGACAGGTGGCTGAGGCAGTGGCCGAGCGCACTGCCCGCCAGCAGCACCAGCGCGGCGAGGCTCTGTACAGCAGCCTGGGCAGTTTCACCTACGTCTTGCCGGTCGAAGACCTCGTGCAGTCTGCCGCGCTGCGGCTGGCGCGGGAGATGGTCGCTGCACAACTGAGCGGTGGACTACCCAACGCCCGTGAGGTGGCGGTGGAACTCCTCTCTCGCCCGGCATCTCCCGGCGGTGTGGCTGGCACGGTACTGATGCAGGACGTGGCGCAACGCGCCGACCTGTCCCCGGAACAGGCCAAAGCGCACGTGGCGGCGTTGGGGGCCGAGGTCGCCGCCCTGCTTGCGCCGTTGCGCGATCCCGAGGCGCAACGACAAATCCTCCAGGCGCTCCACAGCCTGGCGGGCGATGGTATCGTGCGAGCGGCTCGCACGGGCGCCGAGGTGGGCGCGGACGAGTACGGCCCGGACACCGACCGCTTCTTGCGCGACGTTGCACGGGCGCGCGAACAGGTAGCGTCGCTGGACGCGTACCTGGAGGCGTGCCGCACGGGCCAGGCAGCCGTTTTCCAGCGTATCCTGGCCGAACGGCTGTTGGACGTGCTGAACCCGCCCCAGCGCGGCGCAGGCAGCGGGTTGATGGCCGGGCTGGACCTGGCGCGGGCGCTGTCCGCCCTGCTCACGGACTACCGCCAGGCCGTAGCGCCGGTGGCGGCGGACCTGGCCCGGGCCGCCTGCGAGGCCGGGGACCAGGCAGAGGCGTTGCGCCAATCCCTGCAGGAAAAGGCACAAGGCAGCCGTGCGCGCCATCCACGCTTTGGAAAGGCCTTGCTCGTGGGTGTAGTGCCGGCGGCCGCCGCCGTGATCGGGCTGGGGCTGCTTGCTATGACTACACTGGCGTTGCTGCTTCCGCTTGGTGGTGTGGCGTTGCTGGCCGCCGGAACCGGCGCGTGGGCGACCTGGCACGTGCTCCACCGCACCCCGGTGCTGGTCCGGCACCAACTGGCCTACCGCCAGGCCGCGCAGGGGGCACTGGCGCTGGAGGTCGAACGGCGCCTGTACGAGGCCTGGGTGCAGATCGTGGAGCGCTGGCTGGAGATCGTCAGCGCCCAGGCTGCCCCACTGCAGGCCTGGCACACTGCCTGGAACTCGCCCGCACTGGCCGAGGCGCTGGCCGGCCGGGAGGCAGCGCTGGCAGAGCGCCGCCAGGCGCGACAGGCCATCCGCGTGCGCCACTACCTGGACGACGATCCGGTGCGGGAGGCCCTCTACCAGCGCCACGTGGCCCCGCTCGTGCAAAAAGACCAGGCCAATCGTTTCGTCTGGTCGTATCACCCAGGGGAGGAAACCACGACGTGGCAGTTGACCGTGGTCGGGACGCAGGCACGGGTGATGCCTACCCCCGGCGTCGAGGAGGCGGGGCAGCCTGTGCTGGGCACGGTCGAAGCGGCGCTCCTGAACGTGGGCCGTGCCTACGCCAGCGGGCTGCGCGCACTGCGCATCGCCGACGCGCTGGCCAACCTGTACACCGCGGAGACCATCGCCCAGGAGTGTGGCCCTGGCTCCGCGCCGCTGGTGCGCATGGTCGCCCACGAACAGCCATTGAGCGAAGCCCACCGCTTCGTGGCCGTGGCCGGCGAGACACAGACGGCTTACTTCGACCAGGTGGTTCAGACACTGCGCCAGCCAGCGGCGCAGGTTCACTCCGAGCAGCAGGCCGCACTGGGCCACCCACACCGTTGTATGGCGTTGGCTTCGCTCGACCTGTTGCGCAATGCCGGTTTGCCTTCCTGGGAACAAGGCTGGCGCAGTTATGGGAACCTCCCTCGCCCACAGCGAGTCGTGCTGCACGTCTTCCCGGCCGAACGCACTGCCGCCTGGTACGAAGGGTTGCTATCCCGCATTGGCCTGGCGTGGCGCGTCTTTTCTCCGCGAGCAGCCCTGACGTTGGAAGACGAACGGCGGGCGCGCGCCTTCTGGCTGGCATGTGCCTGCGGCTGGGTACAACAGGTGTCCGTCGAGCGCGGCGGCATGTCCCCCTTGCGCCAGATGGCGTTGGTGTTGCCCGGCGCCGAGCCGGTGGCGCTGACCGAAGCGCGCGAGGAACCGCCGTCACTGTGGCAGGCGGCCGTGGCGTACGTCCTGGGAGAACGGGGCGGCGAACTGGACACCCTGGAAACGGCGCTGAGCGCTCAGGACTCCGCCGACCGCAGCGCGCAGCGCGCCCAGATGCGCACGTTGGAACGCGCACTGGACACGGCGAGGCAGTGGCAACAGGAACGGGACCCGGTCATGCAGGAATTGGGCGTGCTGCTCCACCTGATCGTCGAGGACAAGTTGCAGAGGCTGGATGGCCAGCCTGGAATCCTGGAGGCGTAGACCATGGAAGCATGGCAACCCGTCGTTTTGACGCTGGCAGGGCGCCACTACGTTCTGGTCAGGCAAATTCTGACCGGGCAGAAGACGATCGTCTGGAAGGCCTGGATGCTGCCGCCAGAAGTACCTGTCCCTGCCGGTGTTCAAGAGGTAGGTTTAACCGACACAGGATTGGGTTGGCTGCGTCAGATTCGAGCTGAGAACCACCCCTACGTTGCAGGCATTGAGTTGCCAGAAGAATGGACCCGGCATGGACGATGGGTGGCAGTCAAGATACCCCGTCCTGGCCTGGAAGGCGACACCCAGGAAGAAGCGCGGCTGCTCAGCCGCCTGGTCCAGATTGGCCAGGCTGGTGGAGTGCGCACCATCGGTGTAGTGGCAGACCTTTCGAAGGGAATGCAGCCCCCTATCCTGGTGTTGGAATGGGCCCCTGGCGTCTCTCTGGCGAGGGCCACTACAGTTGATTTAGGCGAAACTGAAAAACTGCGACTGGCACTACAATTGGTAGAGTTTGTGCAGACCGCCTTCCTGTATCGTGTCATCCTCACAGACACACTCAAGCCAGGCAGCATCTTCTACGACGAGGTTGCCCGTTCGCTGGTATTATTGGACTGGAATACCGTTGGGACCAGACCTGAGGATATGCGCGAAGCCACGCTGCCTATCCTTGGTCAAACGTTTTACCGTCTGTTTGCCGGCAGTCTGATCGAATTTCCGCGCGAGGCGCGTGGCTTTGATGTCTCCGGCACACAGATTGGCCCGGACCGGGACGCCGCGACGTGGGACAGGCTCTCCTACGGCACGCGCAGCCTGGTGACCGACCTGTTGCTCAAGCGCGTCCCCGGCGCCAGACCGGACGAGATCGTCGCCAACCTGGTGCGGCGGGTCAGCGCCCAGCGCGAACGCAGTGGGGCAGAACCCACACAACTGCTGGCCAGCGCGCGCCAGGCCACCGATCCGGCCGCCTGCCTCAACGACTACGACCTGGCGAGCCAACGCGGCGCAGAACTGGCCGAAAGCGACAGGCAGCGGTACAGGCAAGCGCTGTACGGCCTGCTGCATGGGCTGCCGCTGGCGGCGCACGATACGGCCTGGGCCATATTGAACTGGGCGCGGCGGCGCTTCCCGGAGGACGTCACGCTCCGCTGGACCTGGCTGGTGCGCCAGGCCGCCCAGAAGGAACCAGGGCTGTGGGAGAGCCTGCAGGCCGTGCTGACCGGCGCCCACGACCCCGCTCAGGCCCTGCAAGCGGTCAAGCCGCTGGTCGCCCCGCATCGCCTGGCGCTCAGGGCGATCCAGGCAGAGGCGCAGTTGAGGCAGGCGTTGGCAGCCTGCGAGTCGGCCCCGACGCCGAAAGGGGTACAGGTGCTCCAGAAAGAGATGGACAACCTGAGAGACATCTGGGTGGGAAACGAGTTTGCCACGGCGCAATGGGAGGTGTGGCTGGCGTCATTGGAGAAACGCATCGCCGTGTGCCAGGAGAAAGCAACGCACATCCACAACGCCTGCAGCAGGGTGCAGCAACAATTGGCGAGGGGAACGTTGCCAACCGACGAGAGCCTGCAAACGTGGCAGGCGCTGCAACCCACGCCGGCGTTGGAACGGTTGCTTCAAGCCCAGCGCAGGTATCAGGAGGACGACCTCAAAGCGGCCCAGCGCCTGCTGGAAGAGGTACCGTCCAGTGTCGATCCCTTGATCGGCCAGGTTCAGGCCATGCTCCGGGGAGCCATCGCGCAGCGGGTCACAGCGGCGCGCCAGGCTGTAGAACAGGCGTTGGGAGGTACGTCAGGGTCTATCATTGCGGGCCTGCAAAGGTGGCTGGCCGTCCAGGACAATGCCGACCTGGCTGGCCTGATCGAGGCGGCCAGCGCGCTGGGCAAGGGCGATTTGCACCACAGTATGGCCGTGCTCTTCGCGCCGGGATTTCCCGCCACTGCGGACGAACTGGTCAGAAAAGTATGTGACACACTCCGTACCGCAACGGCAGCGCAAGTCAGGCGGCAGAGCCAGGCCTGGACGGACCAGGACAACCTGCAAGCAGCGCGGACGTTGCTTGAAGCCCTCGAGCGTTATGGCGGGGCAGATGCTGAGGCCAAGACCATCATGTGGCTATTGGGACAGTTCGCCGAGGTTCAACGGTGCGTTGGCGACGAGCGACCGTCTGAGGCCTATCGGCTGGCCTATCAGATAGCACCACGGGAGTTGGGCAAGAGAAACATGCCAGCAGATGTACGAGCCCGGCTCGGCGGCTGGGCCAGGGCCGTCTTCGACCGGCTGGTGGGACAGGCGTTGCGCGGAACGTCGGAGGCCAGGCGTAACGAGGCTGCTGAGTGGCTGGCCGATCCATCCAAAGGGATTGAAACAGCGCTGGCAGGGGCGGCCGCTGTATTGGACGAGGCGGTGCGGTTGAACCCGGCCGATGCAACGGCGCTCCTGTGGCTGGACGCCGTGCGCGCCTTCCAGCGCGGACGGCACGCCCTGCTGAGCGAGCCGCCGCAGTGGGAGGCTGCGGAGCGCAATCTCGCGCAGGCCGAAACATCGGGCTGGGACAGGCTTGCCAGCCTGGCCCGTCCGTATGCCGAACTGGCACGCGTGGGCGTGCGGCTGGAGAGGCTGGAGCGGGACGTCCAGGCCCACGCCTTTGACGCCGGACGCCCTTCAGGCCCGCGCTCTGAACCGGAGACACTGGCGCAGGCCATCGAGACCTATACCCAGGCCGTCGAGGCCCACACCCAGGACGTCGGGCGCTGCGAGGCGCTCGAACGAGACCTCGAACGGCTGGACAGGGAGATCTGGGTGCGCTGGCACGACGACGCGACGCTCGAGCGCGTGCAGCGCGTGCTGGATGCGCTGCACAACATGCGCGACCGCGCCTGCAATGATATGAAAGCGGAACGACGAGGGGGACGCCAACGGGTCTGGGCAGCGGTGTACGACGCGGTCGCCGGGGGCGGTTCTATTGCCGGTGCGCTGCGCCAGGTGCATGGATGCTGCGATCTGGACGCGCCCGGTGAACAGCCGGCCCCTGCGGCAGAACAGGCCGTACCAAAAGACGCTTTCCAGGTGCTGCTCGCTGCGCCCGAGCACAGAGAAGGCACAGCACGGGACGCGTGGGCCAGCAGCCTGGCCGGCTTGCCATTGCAGAAAGCGCTCGACGGTTTGTGTACCTGGGACGGCGTGGCGGCGCTGATCAGGCGCAAGGAAGACACAGACGCGCTGGCTATGGTGGACCTGGGCCGTCTGCCCTGTCCGAGCGCTGCGGAACCCAATCCGGTGCGAGGTGCCATCGTCGCACGGGGCCACGAGTACGGCCAGGCGCTCTACGAGCAGTGGCGCGAGAAAGCGCGCCGCACCGCACTGGCCCGGCCTGTCGCAGAACCGCCTGAGGCGCTGAAGGCGTTGGGCGAGCGTTGCGCCAGCCGCGATGGGCGCTTCGACCTCCAGGCACAGGCCAGGCAGGCGTTCAGGGCGCTGAGCAGGCGCGCAGTGGAGCCGTTTGCCGGCACGTTTGCCCAGGCTCCGGTCGCCCACTGGCACGCACTGGGCCAGGAGATCGCCGGGCTTTGTAAACGAAGCCAGGCGATGCGGCGGGCCGGCGTGGCCGCCGCAGGAGCGGCGCTCCTGGTCGCTCTGGTCGCTGGGGGCATTTACCTTGCGCCCCGCGTGCGCGAATGGGTACAGCCTGGTCCGGCCACGACGGCAGCACCTCCTGCGGCAACTCTGCCTCCGCCGGTTGGCCGGTTGACCGTTGGAGAGCCAGAGCTACAGCAGGGCGGAGCGGAAA
>Ga0315289_10006747_pt1 | contig 16839 bp, 15 predicted proteins | sample YL17G11_40_MG_FD_203452 | JGI IMG/M metagenome (GOLD analysis project Ga0315289, IMG submission 203452) | Sediment microbial communities from Yellowstone Lake, YNP, Wyoming, USA - YL17G11_40 | ecosystem: Environmental > Aquatic > Freshwater > Lake > Sediment | place: USA: Wyoming | collected... | reverse complement strand
CGCCTCTATCCCCACCATTCTAACCGTGATTAGCCCTTGATTAGCGTTAGGAGCGCCGGGAGGGGATCGGGGCGGTGCTGCAGGGCCTCGAGGCGCGGGTCTGCTAGCCCCGCAGCAGGTCCGGCGGCAGGAGCCAGCGCAGTTCGCCGGCGCCCGGCGCGAGTGGGCGCTCCACGTCGACCCGGGCGAGCGCGCCCTTGCGCATGAGGATCGGCGCGCCCACGAGGGTGGTCACGAGCTCTGAGAAGTCCGGGTCGTGGCCGACGACGATCGGCCTCCGGGGGCTGCCGGCGTCATCGAGGATGGCGTCGAGGGTCGCGAGGTCCAGGGGCTCGCCGAGGCGTTGCTCGATCCGCGGCGTCACGCCGAGGAGGTCGGCGACGATCTCGGCGGTCTCGCGGGCGCGCACCAGGGGCGAGGTGATCACGGCGTCCGGCGCAAAGCCGGTGGCCGCCAGGACCCGGCCCAGGCGCTCCGCCTGGCGACGGCCCTTCTCCGTGAGAGGCCGTCCCTCGTCGGGCTGGTCCCACGTCTCGCGGTCCGCGGCCTGGGCGTGGCGCAGGACGCACAGCTCCACCATGACGGGCATCTCGCGGCTCATCGGGCGGCCGCCCGTTCGGCGAACAGGTCGGCGGCCAGGCCGGCCATCCTCGTCGCGATCCGGTCGCGGACCGCGCGGAACGCGACGATGCGCTCCTCTTCCGTTCCCAGCGCGGCCGCCGGGTCCGGGAACCCCTCGTGCGCGGTCCGCTTCGCCCCGGGGACGACCGGGCACGCCTCCCGCGCGTTGTCGCAGACCGTGAGGACCAGGTCCCAATCCTGGTCGAGCATCTCGATGATCGACTTCGAGCGGGCGGCCGACCAGTCGATGCCGGCCTCGGCGAGCACGCGGATCGTGAGCGGGTGCACGCCGGCGGGGTAGGTCCCGGCGGACGCAGCCTCGATCCCCGGGATGCGGGCCAGGAAGGCCTCCGCGATCTGGCTGCGCGCAGCGTTCCCCGTGCAGACCACCAGGACTCGAACGGGAGCGGTCATGGGTTCAGGTCCTCGTGTTGGCCGGACGACAGGAAGACGACGTCCTCTGCGATGTTCGTCACGTGATCGCCGATCCGCTCCATGTAACGGGAGGCGATCAGGAGCCGCATCGCGCGGTCGACGTTGCCGGGGTTGGCCTTGGCCAGCTCGGCCAGGCGATCTACGGCCCGGTGGTAGATCGCGTCGATCTCGTCGTCCTTCACGGCCACCTCGCGGGCCGCGGCCGCGTCGGCGTCGACGAGCGCGCGCATCGTCGCAGCCAGGAACTGGGCCGCCAGGCGCCCCATCTCGGGCACTCCGACGTGACCCTCGAGCGGCGGATCGGGAGCGAGCTCGCGGGCGCGCTTGGCGACGTTCGCGATGGAGTCGCCGATCCGCTCCAGCTCGTAGCCGATCCGGTCGAGGGTGAGCAGGAACCGCAGGTCCCGCGCCACCGGCCCCTGGGTGGCGATCGTGAGGATCACGTGGTCCATCGCCTGGATCTGGAGCGCGTTGATCTCCTCGTCGCCCCGGATGACGAAGAGCGCCTTCTCGGCGTCGTGCGTCTCGAGGGCCTCCACCGTGAGGCGGATCCGCTCCTCGATGATGCTGCCCATCCGCAGGAGGATCTCCTTGATCGTGCGCTCCTCCCGGTCGAGCGGCCCCCGGGGAAGCGTCACCACGGGCTCGGGGATCTCGCCCTCCACTGACCGCAGGATCTCCTCCACGTGCCGATCCATCGCGGGCTGCGGCTGCGGGTCTCGGTCGGTCATTCGTGCCTCCTGCCGGCTCAGCCGAAGCGCCCGGACACGTAGTCCTCGGTCATCTGGTTGGTCGGGTTGGTGAACAGCTGCGCCGTCGGCCCCTGCTCCACGACGTAGCCGGCGCGATCGTCGGCCATGTTCAGGAAGACCGTGTAGTCGGACGCGCGGGCCGCCTGCTGCATGTTGTGGGTCACGATGATGATCGTGTACTCCTCCTGCAGCTCGCGCATCAGCTCCTCGATCTGGAGTGTCGCCCGCGGGTCTAGCGCCGAGCAGGGCTCGTCCATCAAGATCACCTCGGGCTGCGTGGCGATCGCCCGGGCGATGCACAGCCGCTGCTGCTGCCCGCCCGACAGGGTGTAGGCGCTCTGCTTGAGCTTGTCCTTGACGTCGTTCCAGAGGGCCGCGCGGCGGAGGCAGCTCTCCACCAGGTCGTCCAGGTTGCCCCTGGCGCCGTTCACGCGCGGCCCGAAGGCGACGTTGTCGTAGATCGACTTGGGGAACGGGTTGGCCTTCTGGAAGACCATCCCGATCCGTCGCCGCACTTCCACCGCGTCGACGTAGTCCTCGTACAGGTTCTCGCCATGGAATTCCACCCGGCCCTCGACGCGGGTGCCCTCGATGAGGTCGTTCATCCGGTTGACCGACCGTAGGAGCGTCGACTTGCCGCAGCCGGACGGCCCGATGATGGCGGTGATGCGGTTACGGCGCAGCGAGGCGTTGATCTCCTTCACCGCCCGGAACTTCCCGTAGTAGAAATGGAAGTCGCGGAACTCGACCGCCGGCGTGGTGGTGTCGTCGTGGCCGGAAGGCCGGCCCGCTTCGTCCACGCGGATCGCGATCGCCGGCGAGGCAGTCTCGACCGACCGCTCCGTGTCGATGGTCATGGGATCTCCCTGGGGGTCCGGCTCGGTCACCACGTGCGCTCGAACCGGTTCCGGAGCAGGACGGCGACGGCGTTGGCCGCCAGCGTGACGACGAGGAGGACGATGATCGCGGCGGCCGTGAGGGCCCGGAACTCCTCCTGGGGCTTGCGCGCCCAGTCGTAGACGATCACGGGCAGGACCGTGTAGGGACCGCTGAGCGTCTCGGCCGCGGACGCGCCCGTGTTGGAGAAGGAGCCGAGGACGGCGCCCGCAACGATGAGCGGCGCGGTCTCACCGAGCGCCCGCGAGAGGGCCAGGACGGTCCCGGTGAGGATCCCGGGCGCGGCGGCCGGCAGCAGCAGCTTGCGCACGACCTGCCAGCGCGAGGCCCCGATCCCGAAACCGGCCTCCCGGATCGTCCCGGGGACGGCGCGGAGGGCCTCGCTGGTGGTGATGATCACGATCGGCAGGACGAGGACGGTGAGGGTGAACGCCGCGGAGACGAGGTTGCGGCCGTTGCCGACGCCGGCGGCCGAGAGGGCCGCGACGAAGACGCTCAGCCCCAGGAGCCCGAAGACGACCGAGGGCACGCCGGCCAGGTTACGGATGTTCAGGACGAGGAGCCGCGTGAACCGGTTGTCGGGGGCGTACTCCTCGAGGTAGACCGCCGTGGCGACCCCGAGCGGGAACGCCAGGAGCGTGACCAGGAGGGCCAGGATCGCCGTCCCGATGACGCCCTGCAGGACGCCCGCCTTGGCCGGGTTGCTCGACAGGCCCGAGGTCAGGAAATCGACGCCCCGCTCCCCGAAGACGGGGAGGGCCTTCGTGAGCTGGTCGTAGACCAGGACGAGGAGCGTCGCGAGGGAGAAGAGGAGCGCCAGGACGAGGAGGACCTGGAGGATGGTGCCCGCCCAGTCGCGCGACTGCGCGCGGAGCGACCCTCGGACGGTGGCGGCGGCGACAGACGAGGTGGCCATCGCGCGCTCCTAGTACTTCTGCCGGGTTCGCCGGACGACGACGTCGGCGACGGCGTTGAGGAGGAAGGTCGCGGCGAACAGCAGCAACCCCAGGAAGAAGAGGCTGAGGTAGGCGGCCGAGTTGCCCGTGACCTGGTCCGAGCCGGTTGCAAGCGAGGCCATCGCGGCGGTGAGCGTCTGGCCCGGGCCGAGCGGATTGACCGTCCGCAGCGACCCGCCGGTGGCCCCGGCGGCCACGGAAACGACCATCGTCTCGCCGATCGTGCGCGAGATGGCCAGGATCAGTGCCGCCATGATCCCGGAGACCGCGGCGGGCAGGACCACCCGCACGGTCGTCGTGATCCGCCGTGCGCCGAGGCCGTAGGAGGCCTCCCGGAGCGAGGCGGGGACGGCCCGCATCGCGTCCTCGGAGATGGATGCCACGAGCGGGATCGTGAGGATCCCGACGCCCAGGGCCGCGGCCATGAAGCTGAACCCCTGGGCGGTCGGGAAGATCGTCTGCACGACGTTCGGGCTGATCCACGTCAGGGCGAAGAACCCGAGCACGACGCTGGGAATGCCGGCCAGGATCTCGAGGATCGGCTTGATGATCCGACGAGTCCGGGGGCTGGCGTACTCGGAGAGGTAGATCGCGCCCGCCAGGCCGATCGGCCCCGCGAGCAGCATCGCGATCAGGGCGACGATGACCGTGCCGAGGACGAGCGTCAGCAGGTCGAACTGGCCGCGGCGGGGGAACCAGCCGGGCGCCACGAGCTGCGAGATGTCGATCGACGTGATGAAGACGAAAGCCTGGTACGCCAGGGAGAGGACGATAGCGACGCTGATCGCGACCGAGACGAGGCCGCTCGACGTGAGCACGATCCGGACCACCGCCTCGTTGCGGCGCCGCGATGCGCTGCCGACGAGCGGCCGGCCGGGCGGGTTCGCGCCCAGAGTGGCTCCCGCCATGAACCTGACCCCCTCTGAATCGGGTGGGCGAGGGCTACCTGGCGCTGTCCCACGTGGCGCGCGTGGCGTCGAGCGTCGCCGCCGGCAGGTTCACGTAGGGGACGGTCTCCAGCACCTTGGAGATGGTTCCGGCGGCGAGATAGAAGTCGACGTAGGCGACGACGGCCGGGTTGGACTTCGCCCTGGCGTTGTTGACGTAGATGTACAGCGACCGCGAGAGCGGGTACGAGCCGTCCGCGATCGTCGCGGCGGTCGGGGCGACGCAGGTCCCGTTGGGGTCCTTGCTGACCTCGACCTCCATGACCTTGTCCTTGTTCTCCTCGGCGAAGGCGAAGCCGACCCAGCCGAGCGACGTCGGCGACCCGGCAATGCCCTCGATGATCGCGTTGTCGTTGGCCGAGGCGGTGTAGTCGGGACGGGTCGTCACGGGCGTCACCTTCCGGCCGTCGGCGATGCCCTTGATGGCCAGCTCCACGAATGAATCGAAGGTCCCCGACTCCTCACCGGGGCCAGTGATGGCCAGCGGCGCGTCGGGGAGCGTGGTGTTGGAGCCGAGCTCCTTGGCGAGCGCCGCACCCTTGGCCCAGGTGTCGAAGCCGGTCGACTCGGGGCCGATGAGAGCGTACAGGTCGGCGAACGAGAGGCAGGTGATCGCGCCGTTCGCCGGGTTGGTCATCACCGTGAGCCCGTCGAACGCGATCTTGAGCTCGGTGTACTCGATGCCGGCGGCCTTGCAGACGTCGGCCTCAGCGTCCTTGATCTTCCGCGACGCGTCGGAGACGTCCATCTCGCCCTTGCAGAAGGTCTTGAAGCCGTCGCCCGTGCCCGGGCCGGTGATGCTCCAGTTGAAGTCAGGGTTGCCCGACTCCTTGAAGAGCTCGGCGACGCCGGTGGAGATCGGCTCGACCGTGGAGGAGCCGGAGACGTTGATAGAGCCGGAGACACCGGCGTCGGCCGACGGGGCCTCGCTGGGGGCGCCGCTGGCGGCTGGGGTCGGCGTGGCGCCGCCGCCGCACGCTGCGACGGCGAAGGCCGCCACAAGGGCGAGCGCGCCGATTCGCTTCGGAGAGGTGATCGCCACGGGGGTGGTTCCTCCTGGTGTCGCCGGGCACGGCTCGACGTGATTCGGGCGGCGGACATTCCAACGTTCCTCCGCAGCGTCGAAGAGGCCGATCAACCACCGGTTTGCACAGGGTTAAGTGATTGTTAACGCGACGGGCTGGTCGGCCCGGAGACCCCCTGCCGAGCGGCTGCCCCGGCCGGGCCGTGTCCCATACCTGGCGCGTCGGGGGATGGCAGACTGTCCGGGCACGGGTCGCGTTGCGGCGCGGCAGGGCAGGGGAGGAATGGCGATGGCCCAGGGATCGGGCAAGAAGGGTTCGAAGAAGACCTCCAGCGGGGCGGCCGGACCGCGCAAGCGGGCGGCGAAGCTCGAGAAGGCGCTGGCAGCAGGCCTGAAGCGCGAGGCGAAGACGGCGTCCCGTCTCGAGGCCACGCGGCTCGAGGTCGCGGTCCTCCGGATGGCGCTCGCCGAGGTGGTCGGCGAGGTTCCCGCGGAGCCCGCGCCGGCGGCCGCCGCGAAGGTGCCCGCGAAACCGGCGCCCGCGCCGGCCCGCGCTCGCCGCACCAGGCGCTCCGGCCCCGCGCCGGCTGACCGCTGAGCGTCGCGGGCGGCGGAGCGGTCTTCGGCGCGGTCGACGTCGGCGCCAACTCGGTCCATCTCCTCGTTGCCGCGGTCGAGGGACATCGGCTCGTCCCCCTGCTCGACGAGTCCGTGAAGCTCGGCCTCGGCGATACGGTCGAGGCGCACGGGCTGATCGCGGGAACGGTTCGCGATGAGCTCGTCGCCGAGCTGGCCCGCTACGCCGCGGCCGCGCGGGGTCTCGGCGCCGGGCGGATCGTGTTCGTCGGGACGCAGCCCCTCCGACGAGCCGCCGACGCCCCGGCCGTCATGGCCGCCGTCGAAGCCGCAACCGGTGTGCCGTTCCACGTCCTGGGTCACGAGGAGGAGGGTCTCCTCAATCTGCTCGGCGCCACGGCGGGCCGGTCGATCGTTGACGCGCTCGCCGTGGTCGACATCGGGGGCGGCAGCAGCGAGGTGGTCGTCGTCGAGCCGGGCGCCCGGGCGCGCTCCGTCGGCCTGCCGGCCGGCGGCGCGTCCCTGACCCGCCGCCTGGTGGCTCACGACCCGCCGACGACCGCCGAGATCGGCGCGCTGCAGGCGGAGGCGCGCCGCGTCGCCGGCGCGGCACCAGCCGCCTCCCCGGCGCGGATGATCGCGGTCGGCGGGACCTCGTCGAACCTTGTGAAGATCATCCCGGCCGCGGCACGGGATCGCGCGCTCACGCGGCCCCGCCTGGCGGGCGCGTCCCGGACGCTGGCCGGGGCGGGCGCTGCGGACGTGGCCGCCCGCTTCGGGATCACGGAGAAGCGCTGCCGGATCCTTCCCGCCGGGGTGGCGATCCTGGAGGCGCTCATGGAGCGCTACGGCGTCGTGCGTGTGGAGGCGGTGGAGGAGGGGATCCGCGAGGGCGTCGTCCTCGCCATGGCACGAGGCGGGGCCGGCTGGCGCGACCGCCTGGACGCCCTTGCCCACGGCTGGGGCGGCTGAGCGCCGCGCGGGGCGGCTGAGCGACGCGCGGGGCGGCTGAGCGACGCGCGGGGCTCCCGGCGCGACGGCTGGCCAGCCCACCGGCTCCCTGATGATCGGCCGCGCACGCGGGATGGCGACAGCCGAGCGTGTCCGTTCGGCGGTCCCGGCGTCATCGGCCCATGACCGAGCGGGCACACGACGGTGCGCACCGCGCGGCGCGTCCCGTCGCGGCGTCCCGGCGCGGCGCGTCCCGTCGCACGGAGGCCGCGGGCGCGCCGGGACGCCGACCCTGGGCGCCCAACCTCCTGTGAACCTACGGGATTGCACGTCAACTCAACACCCCCACCCGCCGGCGCACCTTCGGCGTGGTCGGCACCGGTCGGCTGCCCTTCCCGGCCGGCTCCGGGGTCGCCCGACCTGAGGGTTCCGTGCTCGAGGCGAGTGCCGCGCGTCCCTCCGACGGCCGACGCCGGGTCGGCGATGGCGATCGAAGCCCCATCCGACCCCCGGGTGTTCACTTCACGTGCGATTCCCCGCGGACAGACGGCGCGGTGGTGGCCGGACGGCACGGTGGTGGCCGGACGGCACGGTGGTGGCCCGTCGGGGTGGTGGCCGGCCCGGCGGAGCGGCCGGCGCAGTGGCAGCCCGGCGGAGCGGCGGCGGCCCGCCGGAGCATCGGCGCCATCTGCGATGGGCACCCCAGCCTGTCTTATCTTCGCCGGGGAACGTCACTGAGCAGCGCGCCAGGCGACGTCCGGGGTGGGGCTGAGCGACGCCCGGGGTGGGGCTGAGCGACGCCCGGGGTGGGGCTGAGCGACCCCCCACGCCCGGGGCGGGGCTGAGCGACGCCCAGCGCGCCGAGCGTCGCCCGCGGCGGCGTCCCGCTCAGAGCGCGGAGACCGCCCTCCCCAGGAGCCGCCGGAAGGTGGTGCCGCTGACGCCCCGCCAGGCCGCGCCCATCGTCCGCCGCAGGCGCGCCAGCTCGCGCTCGTTGCCGGCGAGGTAGGACCCGATCGCGTGGGTCTCCTCGCGCGAGAGCGTCCCCGCGTTCGCGACGAGGAACTGGCGGGTGAGGGCGATCGCGACGTCGGCATCGTGGAGCAAGCCCAGGTGATCCTGGAGCGCGACGACACGGGGGATCAGGAGGTCGACCTCGGGGCCGAGCGCCTCGCGGAAGAACTCCAGCGTGTAGCGGAGCCACTTGGCGGCGATCCGGAGCTGGTGGACGGTCTCGATATCGGCCCAGCGGAGCACCGACTCGTAGGCCCGGACCTGCTCGCAGGCGAGCCAGATCCGCGACCCCGCCGTGTCGCGCACGCGGTGCGGGCTGACCGGGCTGGCCGGCGCCATGACCGCCTCGCCCTCGGCGACGACGAAGACCCGGTAGTCCTCGACGAGGCGGACGTAGTCCGGGCTGTCGAGCTCGCGGAGCAGGACGATCCGGGCCGCCTCCCGCTCGTCGCGCCAGGCGGCGACCAACGGCTCGAAGGCGGCCGCCTCGGCGGCGGGCAGGCCCGCCTGGTGCGTCGCCGCGGCATCGAGCAGCACGTCGAGGTCGCGGACCGCGCCCAGCCGGCCGGCCAGGACCCGAAGCCGGTCGCGGAGGCGCTTCGTGCGCCCAGGACGGAAGCCGTCGCCGAAGACGCGCCAGGCGGCGCGCATCCGGCGGGTCGCGACGCGCATCCCGTGGAGATCCTCGATCTGCGCCCCGGAGCGCGTCCCGGCCTCCTTGGCGAGCATCCGGGCGAAGTGGAAGCGCAGGACCTTCCGGCCGGCCTCGGCCAGGACGTCGTCGTGGGCGACGCCCGGCGTCTTCCCGACGATCAGCCGCGGCGGGGTGGGGATCTCGACGTCAGGGCTCTCCGGGTCCGCCGGGGTCGCCTCGGCCGCCTCGGCCGCGGGGGCGGACCGGGCGGCCGCCACTGCGGCGATGGCGCGCTCCAGCTTCGACGCCGGCTCCGCCGTGAGGTCGGGATCGTCGGCGAACACGACCGCCAGCGCGTCGAGGGCGGTCGCCGGACCGCGCCGCAGCTCCGCCTCCAGCTCGACGAACCGGTCCACCACCCGGCCTCCCGCGACGACCGCCACCTCGTCGAGCGAGAGCTCCACCTCGGCGGACTCGTCGGCCAGCGTCCGCGTCCGGCGCAGCTGGCGGACCGTCACGATCTCCAGCAGCGGGGCGTCGCCGGCGTGCTCCAGGACGAGCGACCGGGCGGGCGACGGCGGCCAGGCGTGCGGGTCGAGGGAGAGGTTGGCGGGCCCCTCCAGCTCCTCGCGTCGGTGCAGCGCGTCCGACGCCGGCGTGGTGGACTTGACCGAGAGGATCGTCATTGCGGGTCCGCGCCGGAGCCGGACCGCCCAGCCCGCCCGCCCGAGCGCTCCGTCCGCCGTGTCGAGGTAGCGGTCCTCCACCTGCACCTGGCGGGAACGGCCGGCGGCCCGGAATGGCCCCAACGTTCGCACCCCGGCGAGGCGGGCCGCCGCGGCGACGTCCGCCACCCGGTACTTGAGCTCCACCTCGACGCCCTCGGTCGACATCCGGCCTTCTACGCCCGCGGGTCGAGGGAGCCGGCGGAAGCGCCGCTGCGCGACGGCTCGGCGTGCTCGGAGGCGGCGGCCTGCGCGCGCTCCTTGAGGGTCGCGAAAGTGTCGAAGGAGCCGGGCGCCGCCAGGATCTCCTCGGTGCGCCGCCACGTGGCGTCGGCCCCCAGCTGCCACGAGCGGCGGTCGTCGGCGAGCATCACGGCCACGATCTCCTCGATCCGCGCCTGGGCCTCCAGGTCCTCGATGGGGAAGACGACCTCGACGCGGCGGTCGAGGTTGCGCTCCATGAGGTCGGCCGAGCCCGTGTACCACTCCTGGCGCCCGCCGTTGGCGAAGCCGAAGATCCGGCTGTGCTCCAGGAACTCGCCGATGATCGAGCGGACGCGGATCCGCTCGGAGGTCCCGGGAAGCCCGGGGTGGAGGCTGCAGGCGCCGCGGACGATGCACTCGATCTCCACGCCGGCCTGGCTCGCCTCGTAGAGAAGCTCGATCATCTCCGGGTCCACCAGGGCGTTGACCTTGGCGACGATCCGCGCCGGCCGGCCGGCCCGGGCATGGTCGGTTTCCCGCACGATGAGGTCGCGGATCCGCGGCCGGAGCGTGATCGGGGCGACGAGGAGGCGCCGGAACCCCTCCTGGCGGGAGAGGCCCGTGAGGTAGTTGAAGAGGTCGGTGGCGTCGGCACCCAGCTCGGGACGGCAGGTGAGCAGCCCGAGGTCCGTGTAGAGGCGGGCCGTCTTGGGGTTGTAGTTGCCGGTCCCGAGGTGGATGTAGCGGCGCAGGCCGGATCCCTCGCGGCGCACCACGAGGGCCACCTTGCTGTGCGTCTTGAGGCCGGCGAGGCCGTAGACGACGTGGGCGCCCGCCTGCTCCAGCTTGCGCGCCCAGACGATGTTCGCCTCCTCGTCGAAGCGGGCCTTGATCTCCACGAGCACGACGACCTGCTTGCCCTGGTCCGCGGCGCGGATCAGGTCCTGCATGATGGGCGAATCGCCCGACGTCCGGTAGAGCGTGACCTTGATCGAGAGGACGTCGGGGTCGCCGGCCGCCTGGGTGATGAAGCGCTCGACCGACGCGGCGAACGACTCGTACGGGTGGTGGACGAGGAGGTCGCCCTGGCGGATCGCGGCGAAGACATCCGCCTGCTCCCCCCCGTCCGCGGGAACGAGCCGGGCGGGCACCACGGGCGTCCACGACGGATCCCGCAGGGCGGGGATCTCGAGCGTGGCGATCTGCCAGAGGGAGGTCAGGTCGAGCATGCCCGAGACTTCGTAGAGGTCGTCGGCGCCCAGGCCGATCCCGGACAGGAGGAACTCCCGCATCGCCTCGGGCATCGCCTCCTCGACCTCGAGGCGGACCGCCGACCCGAAGCGCCGCCGCCGGAGCTCCTGCTCGATGGCCAGGAGGAGGTCGCCCGCCTCGTCCTCCTCGATGTCGAAGTCGGCGTCGCGGGTGACCCGGAACATATGGGCCTCCACGACCTGCACGCCCGGGAAGAGCGCATCCAGGTTGGCTCCGATCACCTGCCCCAGGGGGACGTAGACGCGCCGCTGCACCTCGACCAGGCGCGGCAGGATCTGCGGCACCTTGACGCGGGCGAAGCGCTGCTCGCCCGTCACCGGGTCGGCCACGGTCATCGCGAGCGAGAGGCTCAGCGTGCTGATGTACGGGAACGGGTGGCCGGGCGCGACGGCGAGCGGCGTGAGGACCGGGAAGATCTCCTCGAGGTAGCGTTCCCGCAGGCGGGCGTGGTGCTCCGGGATTGCGGCGTAGTCGACGATCGCCACCCCCTCGGCCGCGAGGCCGGCGCGGACCTCGCCGAAGAGGCGGCTCTGCTCGGTGACCAGGTCCCGGACGCGATCGCGGATCACGGCCAGCTGCTCGGCGGGGGTGCGGCCGTCGGAGGAGGGCTTCGCGCTCCCGGCGGCGACCTGCTCCATCAGCCCGGAGACGCGGACCTGGAAGAACTCGTCGAGGTTGGACCCGAAGATCGCCAGGAACTTGGCCCGCTCCAGGAGCGGGTTGCGCTCGTCCCGCGCCTCGTGGAGGACGCGGGCGTTGAAATCCAGCCACGAGAGCTCGCGGTTGATGTAGGGGAGGGCGGCGTGGCGCCGTCGCCCCGGTCGATGGGGGCGGGCCCGGAGGGTGGTCACACGCGTGCCGCCCGCGGCCCGGGATGCCCGGCCGCCGCCCCGTCCCCGGCGCACGCGGCGCAGGGGCAGTGGGCGCGGAGCGCGGTGTACGTGTAGTAGCCGGTGTGGTGGCCGTCGCCCCAGGTCGGCGCGATCGCGTACCCGCCGACCGGGTCGATCGAGACGAGGCGGGTCTGCTCGCCGGTCAGGGTCGGGTTGGCGTCCAGCCAGCCGGGGAGCCCGGCCTCGCCGCGGCAGTACGCGCACGGGCAGAGCCATCGGAACCGCTCGAAGTCGAAGGTCGTGACGTGGCCGTCGGCCCACTCGATGCGGAGGCTGCGCGCCTCGCGGTCGGCGTGGATGCGAACGGGCGCCGTCAGGTCGTGGCCGCGCAGATAGCTGGACGTCATCGGGCGATTGTAGGGCCAGCGCCCGCGGGCGCTCGGCGTCCCGCTCCGGGCGTGCCACGTCGACGGCCCGGGCCCGGGTGCGGCAGACTGCGTCCGTGCGTCGAGGCGATCCCGTATCCGTTGTCGTCCGCAACGCGCGCCTGGTGGCCGGACGCGAGTACCGGGTGCGCGTGCGCAGCCGGGCCTTCGCGATCTCGACGCTCGTGCTGGCCGTCGTGGCGACGATCGCGGCGCTGGCGCCGCTCGCGATCCGGGCCCTGGAGCGCGACTCGGTGGTGCGCATCGCCGCCAGCGCCCCCGACGCGCGATCGGCCGAGCTGACGGTCCGCTCGCTCGACATGGTCCTCAACGGGGGGACGGGCCTCGACCCGAGCGGCACGCCCGTCTACCAGTTCGAGCTCGTCGAGCCGGCCGACGTCCCCGCCGCCCGGCAGCAGGTGGCCGCCGGGACCTTCGACGGCCTGCTCCTGCTCACCTACGGCCCCGAGGAGCGCCTGGACTTCGAGTACGTGACCGCGAACCCGGCGAGCCGCCAGGCGATCCTCTTCCAGCTCGTGGCGGTCGCCGTCGCGGCGAGCATCCGCGCCGACGAGGCGCGCGGGCTGATCGGCGACTTCGTCGTGACCGACGCCGTCCCGGGGGACGCCCCCGGCGGCTCTGAGCTCGACACGGCCAGCCGCCAGATCCTCGCCACGATCCTCGTGATGCTCGTCTTCGTGACCTCGGTGACCTACGGGATGTGGGTCGCCACCAGCGTGGCGGAGGAGAAGTCGAGCCGCGTGATGGAGCTGATGCTCAATGCGGCGACGCCCGGCGAGATGCTCGCCGGCAAGGTCCTGGGCGTGGGAGGCGCGGGCCTCACCCAGCTCGCGGCGATCGTCCTCCCGGCCGCCGCGGTCGTGGTCCTGCAGGGCCCCCTGGCGCGCCTCGTCCTCGGGGAGAACGCCAATGACACGCCGCTCGCGGGCCTGACCCCGGGCATCCTCGTCGCCTTTGTCGCCTTCTTCCTGCTTGGCTTCGTGCTGACCGCCCTCGTCTATGCCGCCGCGGGCTCGCTCGTGAGCCGCCAGGAGGACGTCCAGCAGGTGGCGCTGCCGATGCTGATGCTCTCCTTTGCGGCCTACTTCGCCGCCTTCTTCGCCTCCGGAGCACCCGGCGCTGCGTGGGTGGCCCCGCTCTCGTGGGTGCCCTTCTTCAGCCCGTACCTGATGCTGACCCGGCTCGTCACGGGGAGCGTCCCGCCCTGGGAGCTGGCGCTCGCGGTCGGCCTCCTGGTCGCGGCCATCCTGGTCGCCCTCGTGGCGGCTGCCCGGATCTACACGGCGGGCGTCCTCCTCTACGGTCAGCGCCCAACGCTCACCGGTGTGGTCCGGGCCGCCCGCAGGGGCTGAGCGACCGCCCGCAGGGCCGAGCGACCGCCTCAGTGGCCGTCGTGGGGCCGCTTCACCACGAGGACGGAGCAGTGGGCGTGGGTCAGGACCGCGTGGGCGACGCTGCCCATCACGAGGCGGCTGATCCCGACGTGGCCGCGCGAGCCCACGACGATCAGGTCGCCGGCAGCGTCGGTGGCGGCGCGCCGAAGCTGGTCGGCCGGATCGCCCTCGCGCAGCTCCCCGCTGACCGTGCGGCCGGCCGTTCGAAGGTGCGTCTCGGTCGCCGCCACGATCTCGCGATGGGTGGTACGGGCGTTCGCGATCATCTCGGTGTAGACGTCCATGGCCGCGGCGAACATCGTCGGGGCGATGCCGGAACGCCACGGTGCGGCGACGTCCACCACCCCCACCACGACCACGGGGATCGTCGCGAACGCCGGCCACGCGGCCACGAGGTCGCGGGCCGCCATCCCGGCCGGTGAGCCGTCCTCCGCGAGGATGACCCGCGCGGCGTGGTCGCTGCGGGCCACGAGGACCGGGCAGGTCGCGTGATCCACGATCGCCGCCGAGACCGAGCCGAGAACGGCCGTCTCCACCGGGCCGTGGCCGCGGCTGCCGACGACGATGAGATCCGGCCCCCAGAGCTTCGCGTCCTCCACGATGGCCGCCCACGGGCGGCCGCGCAGCAGCTCCGCCTCGACCGTCAGCCCCGTGGCCTCCAGGGCGGGCTGCGCCTCCTGCAGCACGCGGGTCAGCTCGCCGACCGCCTCCTCCTCCAGCTGGTCGGCGTCGACCGGGATTGCCGGGATCCAGGGGCCGCCCCACAGGGCCGGCGCGACGTCGAGCGCGGCGATGACCCGAACGGTGGTCCCCGTCGGCCACGCCAGGGAAGCGACGAGGGCGCAGGCGCGATCGGCGGACGGGGAGCCGTCGAGGGCGAGAAGGATGCGCATGATCTGGCACCTCCGGGCGGCCGGCGAACTCCGGGCGGGCTGGCGAGCCCTTCCAGCGGCGGGCTCTCCTCCATCATGGCGCCTTCGCGCCCCCACGGCCATGGCGGAACGGCCCATCCGGACGGGCGAGGGGTCGTAGACTCGACGTCATGCTTCGACCCCCGATCCCCGAGGACCTTTACCGGTTCCGGATCCCCACCGACCCGCAGCTCTCGCCGGACGGCATGCTCGTCGCCGTGACGGTCCAGTCCGTCGCGCCGGGCCGCGACGGCTACCGCCACGCGGTCTGGCTCGTGCCGGCCGACGGAAGCGGCCCGCCCCGCCAGGTGACGCTCGGGACGCGCCACGACACGCATCCCCGCTTCTCGCCGGACGGGACCGCCCTCGCCTTCCTCTCGGACCGGCGCCCGCTGGTCGAGGAGGAGCCGGACGCACCGAAGGACCGCGAGGACGGGACGCAGGTCTACCTTCTGCCGCTCGTGGGCGGCGAGGCACGCCGGCTGACCGATCTGCCCCGGGGCGTGGACGCCTTCGCCTGGTCGCCGGACGGCCGCTCGCTCGTGGTGCGCACGACCTCGTTCGGGGCGACACGCGCCGAGGACCGGAAGGCCCGCCGGAAGACCCAGCCGCCGAAGCCCGGGGCGACGCCGCTCTCCGATTACCGCTACTTCGACCGCCTCCAGGGAATGCTCAACGGGCCCGGCTTCGTCGATGACAAGGTGGCCCACCTCTGGTTCGTCGACGCGGAGACCGGGGCGGCGCGCCGCCTGACCGACGGCCCCACCTCGGACGCGGAGCCGGCCTGGTCGCCCGACGGGACGCGCATCGCCTTCACGGCCTCGCGGGGCCGCGACCACGACCTGGACTACCAGTTCGACGTCTTCGTGGTGGAGGCGGCGACCGGGCGCGTCACCCGGATCACCGACGGGGCCGGCTGCGCGTTCGGCACCGCCGCCTGGCTCCCGGACGGCGCGACCCTGGCGCTCGCCGGGCACCGCTGGCCGCGGGGCGGCGGCAGCCGCAACGACATCTGGCTCTTCCCGGCGGATGGCTCCGGGGCCCACCAGGGAGGGGGCCGCAACCTCTCCGGGCCTAGCGACCTGATGTTCGGCGCGGGCATGGGGAGCGACATCACGCCGGGCGAGGCCTCCCGCCTCCGGGTCACGCCGGACGGGCGCCATCTCCTCTTCACGGCGCCGATCCGGGGTTCCTACGAGCTGTGGCGGATCGCCCTGGCCGACGGCGCGGTGGAGCGCCTCACCAAGGACCGCCACTACCTCTCGGGCTGGGACGTTGTCGAGACGGCGGGCGAGGGCGCCCGGGTCGTGGCGATCCGGTCGACCGCCACCGGGCTCTCCGACGTCCACGTCCTGGACTTGGCGGCCGACGGGCGGGCGGCCGCCAGGGGCGGCTCCGGCGCGCTGCGGCGGATCACCACGTTCAACGACGCCGTCCTCGCGGAGCTCGACGTGCGCCCGGCGGAGGAGGGCTGGGAGACGGTCGACGGCCGCGAGATCCAGGGCTGGCTCATCCGCTGCGCCGCGGCGGAGCGGGGCGAGCCCGCCCCCGTCGCGCTCCAGATCCACGGCGGCCCGCACACGCTGTACGGCTGGGCGCCGTACTGGGAGTTCCAGGTCCTCGCAGCGGCCGGGGTCAGCGTCCTCTACACGAACCCGCGGGGGTCCGAGGGCTACGGCGAGGACTTCAACAGTGCGAACCTCCCGGACTGGGGCGACGGCCCGATGCGCGACGTGATGGCCCACGTCGACGCCCTCGTGGAGGCCGGCGTCGCCGACCCGGCCCGGCTTGGCGTGGCGGGCGGCTCATACGGCGGCTACCTGACGAACTGGATCGTGGGCCACACGGACCGCTTCGCCGCGGCGATGACCTGCCGCAGCGTGAGCGACCTGACGAGCCTCATGCTGACCGGCGACCTCGCGGGCGGCATCTTCGGGATCCTGGAGTTCGGCGCCCAGCCATGGGAGAAGCCCGACCTCTACCGCGACCTCTCGCCGATCACCTACGCCGACCGGATCCACACGCCGCTCCTCATCCAGCACGCCGAGAACGACCTGCGCTGCCCGATCGGCCAGGCCGAGGCGCTCTTCGCCGTGCTCCGCACGCTGAAGCGGCCCGTTCGCCTGATGCGGGTCCCGAACGAGACGCACGAGCTGACGCGCTCCGGCACGCCGTTCCGGCGCGTGGAGAACCTCGTCCAGGTGCGCGGCTGGTTCGACCATTTCCTGGTCAGGGGGAAGAAGAAGC
>Ga0315289_10006746_pt1 | contig 16839 bp, 9 predicted proteins | sample YL17G11_40_MG_FD_203452 | JGI IMG/M metagenome (GOLD analysis project Ga0315289, IMG submission 203452) | Sediment microbial communities from Yellowstone Lake, YNP, Wyoming, USA - YL17G11_40 | ecosystem: Environmental > Aquatic > Freshwater > Lake > Sediment | place: USA: Wyoming | collected... | reverse complement strand
GCCCGGCAGGGGTGTGGTCTATCGGGATGAAAGGTTCCCGACGGGGGCTTGTGACGCCAACCGCCTGCCTGCCGGCAGGCAGGTAGCCGAACCGCCAGGTCGTCTTCGCAAGGAGGCGGCGCGAAAGGGCGGGAGGCAAACGTTCGACCGAAGGAACACAAATGGGCAGAGAGGCAGGCTGTCGGGGGCGAGTGCGCTAGCGATCACGAAGCCCAAGAGTCACTGACGACAGGCTGTAGAGCCCAGAGGCGCGAACGGAAAGACCAGACCCTGACCCGGGGAGACCCCGGCGCTGAGAGGCGCTGGGGAGTCAGCAGAGGCCATAGTAGCGTTTGAGGAGCGCGCGAACAAAAAGGCGTTCCGAGCGAAGGGCCGAAGGAACTGAGGGAGCCAATCGAACGACTGGATACGATGACAAAACCAAGAACGAAACAGCGGGGCGCGACAATTACGGTCACCACCCCGGACTGGCCAACGACGGGCCGCACGCAGAAGGCGCTCAACTCGTCGGAGTGTTCCGGAGTCAACGGTCTGCGTCGCCGAGAAGGAAGCACTCCTGAAGGTCCAACCGCCGGATGCGGAAAACCGCACGTCCGGTGGTGTGGGAGGGTGCCGGGGCGCAATCCCCGGCACCCGACCCGATCAGCGTGTGAAATTTCCGGGCTAAAGCGTGGACACCAAACGTTGGGCCGCTACGCCGGATCAGGAAAAGCAAAAGCCCACGGGACTGAGCGTGGGCTTTTCCCGTAACCGGATGCCGCTATTTGGCGCTGGGCTTCTCCGAATCCGGCTTCTTCTCGTCTTTCTTTTCCTCGTCCTTCTTCTCGGTGGCCTTGGGCAGATCAGCCGGGGCGCCGGCGTTGAGTTGCAACAGGACGGTGTCGGTCAAATCGTTTTCGCCGTTCTGATAAATGACGACGGGAATGTTGTTGATGCTCGCGCCGGCGGTGTCGAGCACCAGGGCGTAACCGGCCGACTTCGCTTTGGTACCCACCACGGCCCGGATTTCATTCACGATGTTGTCCCGCATGCGGCGTTGTTTTTCTTCCAGCGTGGTGCGCGCCTGCCTGTCGTATTGCGCGATGGTCTGTTCCAGTTCCCTGACGTCCAGCAGCTTCTTCTCGGCGGCGCTCTTGCGTTTGTCGCGCTCCTCCGGGGAGACCGCCTGGTCGTTGGCGGAAGTAAGCAGCTTCTGGTACTCTTCCTTGGCTTTGTTCCAGTCGTCCACGAAACCTTTGTGCTCTTTTTCCATGTCGGCGGCCTGCTCATTCAAGGCCGCAACAGCCTGTTTCTTCCGCCAATAGTTGTCGAAGGCCTTGCCCATGTCGATGGTGGCGATGCGTCCCTGCGCAAGAGCCGAGGAGTTCAAAACCATTGCCAGCAATACCGCTGGCACCACTCTTCGCAAAATGATGTTCATGGGCATAGAAAAGCAAAAAACGACCGCCGCGCCAACATTAAACTTCTGGAAACGCACCGTGCGCTGGACCTGCAAAAGTCAGACATGGCGGAGCAGAAAACGTTCAAGCAGCAGGCCCCCGTGTCTCCAATTACGCCGCTCGTGGCAACCTGCGATTGTTCACCCGCTCACGGTTTACGCAAACGGAAAAATGAGGCGGCATTGGTCGCGGGCAACGTGACGGTGTGCCAGCCGTTTGCCAGCACCGGGGCGGCGGAAACTGACACCCAGTTGGTTGGCGACGAAAGGCTGGCGGTTGATTCCAAAACAAACTCAGGCGCAAACGCACGCCAAGCGACAGCCACGTCCGCACCGGACATTCCAGCGGTCAGCGTTGGCTCCACGATGATTTTTGCCAGGAAACCGCCGTTGAAGCCCTGGTTCGTTGTTTGGAACGCGTTAACGACCGGGAAGTTGGTCGAGGCCGTCATGCCGACGATGTAAGCGTTGCCGGCGGGATCGGTCGCAATGCCGTAGCCTTGATCGTTGGCGGAGCCGCCCAGATACGCCGAGTAAAGCAACGCGCTGGCGTCGTGGTTGAACGCGGTAACGAAGACGTTGGTCGCTCCCGAATTGGTGGCGCTCAAGCCGCCCGGGACATGGGCCGTCGGAAAATCCGAGGAGCCGGTGATGCCAACGACCGTGGCATTGCCGAGCGGGTCCACGGCCAGGTCCCAACCTCGGTCCGGGTTTGTTCCTCCAAAGACCACCGAATAAACAATTCCGGTGCCGCCGGGGGCGAGCTTGGTCAGGAAGGCGTCTGCAAGGCTGTTGCTCGGGCTGATTCCTGAGTGGAGGTTCAGCACGTTCGTGGCCGTGCTCGGGAAATTGGTTGATTGCGAGTAGCCGGTCACATAAGCGGCGCGGGCGGCATCCACTTTGATGCGGTAGCCGACATCGTTGGCACCCCCGCCGAGGAAGGTGGAGTAAACGAAGGCGGTGCCGTTCGGGTTGATTTCGGCGACGAAGGCGTCAAGGCTGCTGTTCAAGTTCGTGTCGTTGTTGAGCAACGTGGAGAGGGCGTTGGTCGTGTAAAAATTCGTCGAGCCGGTGAAGCCGGTGACGAAGGCGTTGCCGGCGGCGTCAGCCGCGATGCCTAGGCCCTCGTCCGTGTTGGTGCCGCCGAGGTAAGTCGAGTACACAAAGGAGTTGCCGTTCGAGGCAATCTTCGCGACGAACGCGTCCCAAACGCCGCCCAAGCTGTTTTGCAGCGCGTTCGTCGTCGGGAAATTTGTCGAGTCCGTGTAGCCCGTCACATAAGCGTTGCCGGCTGGGTCAACGGCAATGCCGACGCCGAGGTCCACCGAGTTGCCGCCCAAGTAGGTCGAGTAAACCAACGCGGACCCGGCGGCGTTTAGTTTCGCGACAAACCCGTCAACCGGATAGGCGCCCAGAGCTGGATCCGGCACGCCGCTGATTTTGGTCCGGATGCCTGAGACGATCGGAAAGTTTGTGGAGTCGGTCAGCCCGGTGATGTAGGCGTTGCCGTCGCCATCAGCGGCCAGGCTCCACGCGGAATCCTCCCCGCCGCCACCCAGGTAAGTGAGGTAAACGAGGTTCGAGCCGTCATTGCTGAATTTAGCCACGAAGGCGTCGCCAGTCAGATAACCGCCTTGGAAATTGGTCTGGAAAGCGCCCGGCGTTGTCGGCAGTTGGGCGGACAACGTGTCGCCCGCCACATAAACGAAACCGTTCGTGTCCACGGCAACGGCCCAAGCCGTGTCCGCGCCGCTGCCGCCAAGATACGTTGCATAGCTCAACACGGGGTCAATGACCAACGGCAATTTGCGATCATAATCGCCGACTGCGAAGCTCACAGTATCGGCTTTATCGAGCCGGTAGCCGCCGCTGACCGTCTTCCGTTCGCCGCGGACGACTTGGTACATGACGGGTTTGTGCTGGCGCACTTCATCCGTGCCGAGGAGCAGGACCAATTCGCCATTCTCGTCCGCTCGGAGCCGGTCCACGCCGCGAAAGCGGATCGAGATGACGGCCGGGTCCGCGCCGGGGGCGACGGCAAAGTCGTATTCCAACTGCCGTTGGTTGCCATAATAGACGAGGTCCACGCCGGGATAGAGCCGCTGAACCTTCACGCGCGCAAACGTGGGCACGCCCACGCGCCAACGCGCCGGGTCGTTTCCAATCAGGTAGTTGATCTTGCCCGGCAATTCGTCCGTGCCGGCAATTTGCGCCTCGGCGCTGGCCCCGACGAACTGGAGTTGGATGACTCGAGTGGTGCCCGTGCGGCGCGCTTTGTAGCCGCCGACGTGAGGAGGCGGTATCGGTTGATCTGAAATGTCGTCCGCCTCGTTACCTCGGCGGCTACAGGGTGTCCGCCTCTCCCGCGTTGCGGGATCGGCGGCTACAGGGTGCGATTCGTGCGATGGGTGATATATGCGGGGCGCCTCGCCCTCGACTTTGCAGAGCAGCAACGCGGCTTCAGTGGGGCCAATCACGAATTGATAGTCGCGTCCGCGGGCGATAAAGCGTGCGTTCCAGTCCGCTGCCGCCACGCCAGCCTCGAAGCAGAGCGGCAAGCCGGCCCAAGCGCTGTGCAGCGGCAGTTGCGCTGCTTCCGGCTGCGCAGCCGCTGACAGGCTCAGCGCGCCGGCCCAGATAAGGCCGGCGGCAATCGCCACCTGAATTGACCTCCGAAAACGGAGTTGGGGAGCACGCCCGCCCCGGGCGTCGCTGGACGCGCCTCGCGTCCAGCCATTTGGCGCCGAGCCAACGCTTGAGCCTGCCGGATTATTCCATGCGGTTGGCGTTTTCCGCGAGGGCGCGGAAAACCGCGCCCGAGGCGGGCGCGCTCCCCGTTTCAACTTCGTTTTTCGGATTGAGGCCATTGCTTTTTGGATCATTTCAAAACTGACGGGTGTAGCCGACGCCGAACTGGAACCGGCCGCTGCCGCTGACGCTCGGGTCGTGCGTGAGGGGAAGGCCGTAATCCAGCCGGAGCGGGCCGATGGGCAAATTAAGCCGAATGCCAAAGCCCCAGTTGTCGGCGTAAGTACCCGTGGAGACGAACGTCCCCGTGCTCGGGTTGAAAAAGTGCTGAGGGGCAAAGCTGAAAGCTTTCGGATAAACCATGCCGATGTCGTAGAAGGCGGCGAGGCGCACGCGTTCGATGATGGGAACGCTGTATTCGGCCGAGCCGAACCAGTAGGTGCCGCCGCCCACCGGCTCCAATTCGGTGTTATTCACCAGTTCCTTTGGCCCGATGTCGCGATACCTGTAGCCACGGAGTGTGTAGAGGCCGCCGAGGTAGTAACGGTCGTAGAACGGCACGTCTTGGGTGTTGCCGAAGGCTGTGGCGACTCCCGCCTGGGCCGTCAATTCGAGGACGTGTCCTTTGGCCAGGCCGCGCAAGTACCAGGCGTTCCGCAGTTCCAGTTTATAGTAACTCTTGTCCCCGCCGAACGGCCCGCCCGTCACCTCGCCGAAGAGTTCCGTGCGCTGGCCTTTGTCGGGCAACAGGACGCTGTTGCGGGTGTCATAGGCGAGCGACGCGCCGACGCGCGAGAGGAGACTGTGACCGTTCTCGGCCAGCAGTGCTTGAGGCGCGTTGGCTGCCAAAATGGTGGGCACCGGTCTGCCAGTGTAGGGATCGGACACGAGGATTTTTTCCGGGCCGTGAAGGGACGGGTCCAGCAGAATCCCGATATCCTCGAGCGTGTAGCTGACGCTGCCGATCAGGGAGTCGCGCCACAGCGCCTTGGTGAGGCTCAGCCGGCCGCCGGTGCGCGTTTCAGTGTAGAGATTGTTGACGCTCTCGTAATCCAACCAGCGATGGTAAAGCTCCACACCCAGCGACAGCTTGCGATCCAAAAACCAAGGCTCGATGAAAGTGACCGCCACATCGCGCTGTTGCGTTCCCAACGCGAGGTGCAGGCGCGCCTTTTGACCGCCGCCGGTGAAGGTGGGCGGATTGAACAGGTCAAAATTCCCCTGGCTCACGTCCACAAAGCCCATGAGATTTTCAATGGAATTGAAGCCGGCCCCCAAGGCGATGTTGCCGGTGCTCTTTTCCTCGACGCCGACGATGAGGTTCTTGCGGTTGGGAGCGATGTCGGTAGGCTCAGGCTTGAGGTCCACTTTCTCGAAGTACTGCAAGCCTTCCAAGCGCGCCTTGCTGAGTTTGACCCGAACCATGTCGAAGGTTTCGCCGGGCGACACGGCCAATTCCCGGCGAATCACCCTGTCCTTGGTCTTGGCGTTGCCGCGGATTTCAATCTTTTCGATGTAGGATTTCTGGCCCTCGGTGATCTGGTATTCCAGGTCCATGGTGCCTTTTTCGATGTTGGGAATCTTGTTGACCCGCAAATTCCCTGAGCCTTCGGTCACGTCAATATGCCCTTTGGCACCATAGAAATCCTCGATCTTTTCCACATCCTTCGCCAGGTCTTTGGGTTTGAAGGTGGCGCCGACTTTGAGCCGCATCACCTGGTCAACCTTGTTGGTTGGGAACATCGGCGCGCCTTTGAAACCTACTGCCCCAACTTTGTAAGGATTCCCCTCGAAAACGATGAACTTGATGACCATCGTTCCCGGCGTCGGATACTCGAACTTCACGTCCTTAATCTCAAAGTCAATGTAGCCTTTGTCCCGATAAAACTCCGCCAGCTTCTCCTTGTCGTCCTCGAACTGGTCCTCTTTCAAAACGCCGCTGCCGGTCAGCCACGAGAACATCCAGTGCCGGCGGGTTTTGATGGTCTTGCGCAATTTCTTTTGAGAAACGGCTTGCGCCCCGGCAAATCGAACGTCTTGGATTTTGACTTTTGGACTTTCCTTGATCTCGAAGGTCGCCGTGCCGCGCCCGGCGGGCTCGTCAATATTCAAGACGTATTTGACCTCGGTGTTGGGGTAGCCGGATTTTTGGTAGAGCTTCTGGATTTCCTGGCTGTCGTTGAAGAGCTTGTGCTCGTCCAACGGTTCGCCCACCTTCGAGGTCAACTTCTTGCGGAGCTTGGCGTCGCTGAACTTCTTGTTGCCGGAAAACTTCAGGTCGGTGAGGCGCGGTTTGCCCTGCACGATGTAGGTAAGGATGACCCCGTCGCGGGTGCGGTCTTCCGTCACGCGGATGTTGTAGAAAAAGCCGGTCGCGTACAGGTTGCGGACATCTTCATCCACGGCGGTGGGAACATACGGGTCGCCGACCTTGACGCGGATGTTGGCCCGGATCAGTTGGTCGCTGACGGCCTGTGGGCCGACGTGCTTGACCTCGATTTTGGCGACTGAGCCTGGCGAAATCTGCGCGAATCCAAGCGAGGCGCCGACAATCAACAAGGCGCAGAATAACCCGCCAAGCCGAAGCAAAGGTTTTAGCTGTGTCTTAGTATGGCACATCCTCGTCGCTGACCCTTGCCGCCGCCTCGAAGCGCGTGAAGGGCTTCAGGAACGTCAGATTGACGTCACCCGTCGGCCCATTTCTTTGCTTCGCAATTAACAGGTTCATTGGCACGGCGTCCTGTTCCGTCTCTTCCTCGTCGTCCTTGGCAGGCCGGTTCGCGTCACTGGGGTCGGCTCGATACAACAAGCCCACCAAATCCGCGTCCTGTTCAATCGCGCCCGACTCGCGCAAGTCCGACAACCGCGGCTTCCGGCTCTTGTCCCGCTCCACATCCCGGTTCAACTGGCTCAACACGATGATGGGCAATTTGAGTTCCTTGGCCAAGGCTTTGATGCCACCGGATATGTCCGCGATCTCTTGTTGGCGGTTGTCAATTCGCCGCGCAGTAGAATGGAGCAGTTGCAAGTAGTCAACGATGAAAAGCTTGATGCCGTACTGCTGCCACATCCGCCGCGCCTTGGCCCGCAGTTGCAAAATGGACAGGCTGGCCGAGTCGTCAACGAACAGCGGCGCGCTGGAGAGATGGCCGGCCGCATTCGTCAACTTGGGGAAATCCTGCTGGGCCAGGAAGCCCTCGCGCATGTTCCGCAGGTTGACCCGCGCGCGCGAACACAACATGCGCAACACCAGCGATTCCGCCGTCATTTCCAAGCTGAACATGACGACGGGAAGTTTCTCGTTGATGGCGACGTGTTCCGCGATGTTCATCGCCAGGCTCGTTTTGCCCATGCTCGGACGAGCGGCAATGACGATCATTTCGCCCGCATGCAGGCCGCTCGTCATTTTGTCAAAGTCGCTGTAGCCAGTGGCAATGCCGCTCAACGCCCCCTGCCGCGCATGAAAATCCTCGACGGTGGTGATGGCTTTCTTGACCAGTTCCTTTATCGTGCTGGAAGTGGCCTCGACCCGCTCTTCGCTGACGCGCAGCACGTCCCGTTCAACCTCGTCCAACAACTGATCCACTTCGCCTTCGTGTTCGTAGAGGCGGCTGACGACGCCCGTGCACGTCTGGATCATCTTCCGCAAAACATACTTTTCGTGGACGATGTCCAGGTAGTAAGCCAGGTTGGCGGCGGACGGCACCGTGTTGGGCAGCGTCATGAGGTAGTTAATGCCGCCCACCTGTTCGAGCAGTTGCTTGTCCTTCAGCCGCTGTTGCAGCGTGATGAGGTCAATGGCTTCCCGCTGGTCATACATCTCGACCAGCGTGTTGAAAATCGTCTGATGCCGCAGGTCGTAGAACACCTCGCCGCCGGGTTTGAACTTCGAGACGCATTCGCCGAGGCATTCGTTGGGCGCGAGCAACACGCAGCCCAGCACCCCTTGCTCCGCTTCCGGCGAATGGGGCGGAAGACGGTCCACCTTGGCGATGTCTGACGCAGGCGCTCTGCGTCGGCGCCCGGCTTTCAAATCCGCCGGCGCAGCGGTAGTATCGGAGACTGTGTCAATCATGGGCCGAGGAGACTCATGCGACAGCCGGGTGGCAATGCAATACCATTCACAGCCGTCCAGAGCCTCTTCACAAGATATTCACCGGCCGCAATGTTACCTGCCAGACACCGTCGAGCGCGAGAAAGTTTCAACGCCGATTTCCGGCCGCCACCTTCCTGCAAGGGCCGCGGCCAAGTCAAGCACGGAAGTGGTCCGTCCGCCCGCCCGGGCGGCGGTGTTGGTGTAGGAGCCTTGGTCGGACGCCCAGCGGGCCGGAGCGGGCCGGAGGGACATCCCGCCCTTCCGAGATCGAGTCCGGCGCGCACGGAGCAACGCCCTCCACATCTCGCGGCGCGGTGAGGGCACCGCGCCCGGCCAAACTTCTGGGAAGTAATTTTCGGCAAATCGGTCCATGACGGCCGTTCTTCTTTCAGCCTGCTTGGCTGCGGGCGCTTACAGAGCATCACGCCAAAATGCAGGCGCTCACAGAGCGCCGCTACAAAAATGCGGAATAGTGCAATTACGAACCGCACGTGGTATCAGGCTTTCCGGATGGCTTCCTTGACTCGTTCCGGAGTCATGGGCAACTGGAACAGCCGCGCGCCCGTGGCGTCGTAGATCGCATTGGCAACCGCCGCGCCCATGACAATAATGGCCGGCTCGCCGCCGCCCTGGGGCGGCGCGTCTTTCGCCTCGACGAGTACGGTCTCAATTTTCGGCAGCCAGGAGAAGCGCGGTATTTCATAAGTGTCGAAGTTTGTATCCAAAACTTTTCCGCCCTTGAAATGAACTTCCTCGGTGAGGGCATACCCCAAGCCCATTGTGACGCAGCCTTCCATCTGGATGCTGGCGCCTGCCGGGTTAATCACCAAGCCCATATCCTGGGCGCAGACGGCGCGTTTGACTTGAACGGTTCCTTTCTTCGCATCAACCGCCGCTTCAACCATGGTAACGACGTAGGTTCCGACATCCGTGCCGCAGGCCACGCCATAGCCTCGTTTGCTGGGCGCCTTGCCCGGAGTCCAGCCGAAACGGTCGGCGGCAGCTTTGAGGACGCCGATTATCTTGGGGTTGCTCAGGTTCTTCAGGCGGAATTCGACGGGGTCCATTCCCGCCGCGGCCGCCATGATGTCCATCTGCGATTCTCGGGCAAAGGTGTTGGTGTTGTTGCCGGGGGCGCGCCAAGGGCCGGTGGCAAAGGGATGTGACCCCGTTCCCCCCCGAGGGGTATCGTGAGACGCGGTGCGATGATGAGGAACGGCATAGAACTGTTGCGCTCCCCTTTCGCCCGCATAGAAGACCTCATAGTCCCAGAAAGCCATTTTCCCGGATGAATCAATCCCGGAATTAATCTTGACGATCGCCGCCGGCCGAAAAGTGTCATAAAAAAACTCCTCCTCGCGGCTCCACGCCACTTGCACCGGTTTGCCAACAATTTTTGCCAGGCGCGCGGCCTCGACCGCTTGCGTGTTTCGCGTCTTGCCACCGAAGCCCCCGCCAACAAACGGAGTTATGACCCGGACATTTTTAGCTGGCAATCCAATCGCCTGCGCGATTTCTCCTTGCGCCCCAAAAGGATTCTGCGTCGAAGCCCACACGGTTGCCTTCTCCCCTTCGATCCGGGCCAAAGCCGTATGAGTTTCGAGCGCGGCATGAGCGACGTAGCTGTTGAGAAAGGTTGTCGCGAAGGTTTTGCTGGAGATTTTTTTGCCTTCTTCCAGGTCCCCACCATGAGTCACCACGTTGGGCGAAGGCGCAACGCCAAGGAGATGGTCGAAGATGGTTTTGTCATCCACCTTCAGCTCTGGAATGTCGAACTCGGCTTTGACTTTCGCCAGGGCTTTTTCCGCCACGTCGGGAAATTCGTGTAAAACAGCCACCAAGTCGCCGTCCTGCACGACTTGCGCGCCAGCGATTTCTTTGGCGGGAGCGGTGTCCACGCTTTTTAATTTCGCACCATGTGCGGGCGGCCTCAGGATTTTCGCGTAGAGCATGCCGGGCAAACGAACGTCGCCCGCGTATTGGGCTTTGCCTATGACTTTTTCCCGGGCATCGCGGCGCAGAACGGGTTTGCCGATCACCGTGAACTGAGAAACATCCTTCAACGGCGGCTTGACCGTCAGGTGTCGCTCGATCTTCTGGCCTTTGGCTAACTGGCCATAAGTGATCCGGTGTTCCTTGTTTTGTTGGTCAAATATCACGCCGTCCTTGGCCACCAGTTGCGCTTGAGGAATTTTGAGGGACTCAGCGGCTAACTCCAACAAAACCGCCTTCGCCTCAGCCGCGGCGGCGCGCAGGGCCGGGCCAAAAAAGCGGGTCGTCATCGAACCAAACGTGCCCATGTCCCACGGACACAAATCGGTATCGCCCATGATGATGTCCACCGTTTCCAGCGGCGTGTCGAGTTCTTCGGCGAGCATTTGCGGCAGTGACGTGATCGGCCCTTGGCCCATTTCGATTTTGCCGGTGAAGCAGGTCACCCGCCCGTCCTCGCCAATCCTCAGAAACGCATTGAAGTCAGAAGGCAAGCCGGGGCGCGGGCCTCGCGGGCGACCGGCTTCCTGGGCCGCCAGAAAATCTCCCAACGCGACAAAAATGACGATGCCACCGCCAAAACGTTTGAGAAATTCCCGCCGGCTGCTGACCGGGAACAGGTCGGTCGTGTCCTTGAAATCCAGCGCCAGATAGTCGTTCGTGTTCATATTACCGGCCTCCTTTCATCTCCGTGGCGGCGGCTTGAATCGCTTCAACGATGCGGTGGTGCGCGCCGCATCGGCAGAAATTCTCTTCCATGCCACGAATGATTTGCTCCCGGGAAGGCTGCGGGGTTGAGTTCAGCAGGCTGACGGCGGCAAGGATCATGCCCGGCGTGCAATACCCGCATTGCAACGCGTCGTGTTCCATAAACGCCTTCTGCAGCGGATGCAGCTTCCCGTCCTTGGCTAGGCCCTCGACGGTGACGACCGCTTTGTTATTGACCTCCTTTGCTTTCAGCAGGCACGAACGGGCCGCTACCTTGTTCACCAGCACCGTGCAACAGCCACAGTGTCCTTCGCCGCAGCCGAACTTCGTGCCCGTCAACCCCAAATCAGTCCGCAGCACCCAAAGCAGCGGGCGGGCCCCGTCCACCTTCAGTCGAACCGGTTTGTCATTGAGCTTGAATGAAATCGTGTCAGCCATGTCCTTCTCCTCTCTTAAAAAGGCAGCGGCCTCTCAATCTATTTCCCGGCGCTTGCGTGTCCATACCCGCGCTTTTCTTATCTCATCCAGTGGGGATGTCAAGCGAAGCACGCCTCCGAAGAGAAAATTTCGTTTCGACCGCGACCCGATTCCTGACTAACGTTGCGCCGATGCTCAGCGCAGCCCAACTCACGCCCATGATGGCACAATATCGCCGCATCAAAGGCGAGCTGCCCAAGGACGCGCTGTTGCTCTTCCGCCTCGGCGATTTTTACGAGATGTTCTTCGAGGACGCGCAAATCGGCGCGCAGCTACTCAACCTCGCGCTCACCAAGCGCAACGGTGTGCCCATGTGCGGCCTCCCGCATCATGCGGCCAACACCTATATCGGCAAGCTCCTGAAGGCCGGACGCAAGGTCGCCATCTGCGACCAACTCGAAGACGCCAAGCCCGGCAAACTCGTCAAACGCGAGGTCACCCAGATCCTCTCGCCCGGCACGCATTTCGATGAACGCATGCTCGTGGCCGAGCGGAACAACTACCTCGCCGCTGTCTGCAACTTAGGCAGAACTTTCGGCCTGGCGTTGGTGGACTTGACCACCGGCGATTTCATGACGACGGAATTGGAAAATGATTCCGCGCTGCTCGCCGAACTGGAGCGGCTGCGCCCGGCGGAAATCGTTCATCCAAGTGAAGCGGCCACTTTGCGCGATCTGCTTGGTAGCCGCCGACGTGAGGAGGCGGGAATTGTGGGGCAGACCTCCGGTCTGCCAGTGACGGATGCCTCTGGCAACCAGTCAGCGGGCAGCCCCGAAGGCTTTCGGGGCCAGAGGCCGCTTGAACCCCTGATGCATCGGGGGAGGTCTGCCTCACAAGGTTGGATTCTCAACGGTTACGACGACTGGGTCTTCGCGCCGGAAACCGCGCTCTTTACCGTGCGCGACCATTTCAAGGTCGCATCGCTCGACGGCTTCGGGCTGAAGGACCACACCGCGGCCATCGGCGCGGCGGGCGCGGTGCTGCATTATTTGACACAGCATCTGCGCCGCGACGTGCAGCACCTCACGCGGCTCTCGTTCTACCAGCGCAGCGATTACCTCGCGCTCGACTACGCGACGTTGCGGCATCTGGAAATCCTCGAACCGCTGCGCCACGACGCCCCGTCCCGCACTGCGGGATCGCTTTACGGCGTGGTCAATCGCACCGTCACGCCCATGGGCGCGCGGCGGCTGCGCGACTGGCTTTCGCAACCACTCGCTGCCGTCGAACCGATCCGCCGCCGGCAGGACGCGGTGCAAACGTTCATCGAAAATTCCGCCGACCTGGACAATTTCCGCGTGCAGCTTGCAAACGTGCGAGACTTGGAGCGCACGGTTGGCCGCCTGAGTTCCGGGAGTGGCAACGCGCGCGACCTCGTCGCTCTGCGGCTGGCGCTCGAACAAATCCTGGCAGTGAAGAACATTCTTCAATCGGTGGGGCGAGCGTCCTCGCGAGCCGAAACGTTAATGCAAGAAGAGGCAACGGCTCGCGAGGACGCTCGCCCCACCAGCCTGATTACGGCGCTGAATGGCCACCTCACCGAAATGCCCGACCTTGTGGATTTGATTTCCCGCGCCGTCGTGGACGACCCGCCGCTCGCGGTCAAGGAGGGCGGCATGATCCGCGACGGCTTCGACGCTTCGCTCGACGAACTCCGCGATGCCACGCGCGGCGGCAAGGATTGGATTGCGAAGCTCCAAGCGGATGAAATCGCGGCCACCGGCATCACATCGCTGAAGGTGCGTTTCAACTCCGTCTTCGGCTACTACATCGAAGTCACCAAGGCGAACCTCGACAAAGTCCCGCCGCATTACATTCGCAAGCAGACCGTCGCCGGCGGCGAGCGCTACATCACGCCGGAGTTGAAGGACATGGAAGGCAAAATCCTCGGTGCGGAGGAGCGCAGCGTGAAGCTCGAATATGAACTGTTCCAGCGCGTGCGTGAAACGGTGCTGGCGCAATTGCCGCAAATTCAGCAAACCGCCGCCGCGCTCGCGCAATTGGATGTGCTGGCGTCCTTCGCCGAGACTGCGCGCCTGCACAACTACTGCCGTCCGCATGTCGGGGATGAAGGTGTGATCCAGATTCGCGACGGACGGCATCCGGTGTTGGAACAGAGTCTCCTTGACGAACGCTTCGTGCCGAATGATGCGGTGTTGGCGAGCGTCACTGCGTTTGGAGTTCCGCCTTCAGGCGGTTCGGTGGGAGACGTGAATGCGACGAAACCGCCTGAAGGCGGAACTCCAAACCCCCAGATCGCCCTCATCACCGGGCCGAACATGGCGGGCAAAAGCACTTACATCCGGCAAGTCGCGCTCATCGTGTTGCTCGCGCACACTGGCTCCTTCGTGCCGGCGGCGGAGGCGCGGATAGACCTCGTGGACCGCATCTTCACCCGCATCGGCGCGAGCGACGACCTCGCCCGCGGGCAAAGCACGTTCATGGTCGAGATGTGCGAGACGGCCGACATCCTGAACAATGCCACCCCGCGCAGCCTCATCGTGCTGGACGAAATCGGGCGCGGCACGAGCACGTTCGACGGCTTGAGCCTGGCGTGGAGCATCGTCGAGCACCTGCACAACGCCGTTGGCGCGAAGACGCTGTTCGCCACGCATTACCACGAGCTGACCGAACTGGCGCAGCGCCTGCCCCGCCTGAAAAACTTCAACGTCGCCGTGCGCGAGTGGCGCGATCAGATCGTGTTCCTGCGCAAGATCGTCGAGGGCGGCACCGACAAGAGTTACGGCATCCAGGTCGCGCGCCTGGCCGGTGTGCCGAAGGAAGTCTTGGAGCGCGCGAAGGTGATTCTCGGCAACCTCGAAGAATCCGAACTCACCCCCGAAGGCACGGTGCGCCAATCCGCGCGCCGACAGCAGGATCGCGACAAGCTCAAGCACCTCGGGCCGCCGCCGCAGATGGATTTGTTTGGGTGAAAGCGGTTACGTCGAGCAATGCGATAAAACAACTGCGGGGCACTCGGCAAATTGCGAACGAATGAAGCCATATAAAGAATCCGCTTCAGGCGGCGTAAATGCTGGAGACCTTGCGAGCAGGACAAAATCAGGTGATGCCTTTGCTTCGTATGTTGCGATGTCCGAAAACTCAAGTGGCACGGAATAGCGGTCGAATGCAACGCTCAACGGCGATTCACACAAAACATAGGCTGGAAAATCAAACTCACCGACTGGAAAGACCATAATCAGTTTTTTAAGCCAAGAGCGCCGGATGCAATGGTAAAGAAAGTTACCGGAGTTTGGAGGCCGTGAGTAATGTCCCCAAAGGTCGTCATGAGCGTCAACGTGAACCCATGTAAATGGAGGAGAAAGCTGTCCGCGTTCAATCAACGCGGCCACCTTATCAAGCACTCCAACATGGTGCTCTACTGCAACACCGCAAATCGTGGGATTTAAGCAGCACTGGCGTTTCAGAAAGTCGCCCACTATCTTTTCGGACGCGACCCTGTGGCCATTGTTGCTAGGTCGCTCGTCGCAATCATTCCGGAAATGGACGACGGGGCTGACGAATGCGTCAAGGTCAATGTCGAGAATAGTCATTATGCTTCAGATGCGATTCTTAGCGATGGCCCAGCAGGAGGCCATTCATCGCAAGGAGTAATCAAGAATCCACCTGCCTATTCGCTGGTAAGAAGAAACGGTGGAATTGGAGAGCTTAAGAGCAGATTCAGCACTTGAATTCTTTACCAATAGAAACCAGCAAAGCCATTCGCCGTTTTCCCGAAATCTCTCGGCAAATAGGCAGCTTGCTTTACGTGGAATGACGAAAGTACCATCCTTGCCAGTCCTCGTGGTGAAAATCGTTTCATTTTGGACTAAGGTGAGAAATTTCTGCACATAAGCATCAGCTAGTTCGCTTCGGAAGCCCAGTTGGTCGTAGTACGAGTCTGGGCTGCATATGTCTGCCTCCAGATCCTTAATACGATGTAAGTACCCACGATTGTACGCACGATTTAAAGCTGGATTTGTTTCATTTAGGCTAGCCAACTCCGACTTCACATCTTCAAGTGCTTTCTTCAAGCTCGCCATGTACTTGTCGGCTGCCTCTTTCGTTTCTCCGTTATATGCATGTTTCAATTGCTCGAATTTCGCTGGAAATTCAGGGGACAGGAATCGGACCTCCATATCTGCCAGCGGAACTACATTGTCGGACTTGAGGACGATGAATGCTTCACCCGTTCGCGGTTTTGAGTCGCAACCTGCAACTCCCAAAAGCAAGCCGACTGCAGCGCAGCATGCGAGAATTCCGAGTGCTCGGCCAGACGGCGTCCTTGATGAAACGCGGTAGAAACTTGGTTGTTTTACAGAACAGGCACGACCCTGTTTGAATGCAAAGATTTTCATGATTGCGCCGCTCCGAACGTTAGCGAATTCGGCATGTTTAATCAAACCGCATCTTCACCGGCATCGGCGCGAGCGACGATCTCGCGCGCGGGCAAGGCCCAATCATGGTTTAGACTTACGAAACCGCGACAAGCTCAAGCAACTCGCCCCGCCGCCGCAGATGGATTTGTTTGGATAAGGCGTAAAGGACAATGAATAGCGGACCGGGATGCGTGGAAATAGCCAAAGCCTACAGCATCGAAGTTCACGAACTCCTCGCGCCTCAATTGCCAAACACTCGCATTTCAGGCCCTCGACGGAAACGCAAATGACAACGCCCAGTTCTGTTTTTACGCGTTCAGCGGAATTCCGTGTTGTGCTATGAAGGCCTCGCACCAATCCGCCGCCTCTTTATCGTCCCCATCCCATTCTCGGTTCATGCGGGTCACAGCGGATTCCTCTGCGCTGTAAACAAGAACCTGAACAAGTGCTTGCTGGCACTGGCGCACTAGACGGTCGACCAAGTTGCGTGACCGGGTTTCGCCGTATTCGATTATGCGCCGCTCCAAAAATTCTGATGGGCTCTTGTCCCGCTCAAGGTAGCAGTGAATTAGTTCGTGTTGCACTACAGTGCGCGCAACACGCGGCGGAGCGTTTTCGAACAGGAACGGTCTGAAGGCAAATCGGTAGAGACAAGGTGGCCAGTAGTCGTTAGCTACCGCGGCGATGTGCACTTCCTTGGCAAATTCTTTGTGAATGCGCGCATCATCGAGGCAAAGAACGGGTTCGACATGGAAGCGTTTCCAATATGCCAGAATCTGATCTCGGGCACTTGCAGGGATTTCCCCATTTAGCACTTCTTGGAAGAAGCGTTTGAAATCTTCAGTTGTCACTTGGAGTGCTGCCCGAGGTTCTCCGCGAAATCTATGAAGAAGAGCCTTCTTCCGGGTTCATAATGGGTAAAGATCTAACTTTCCGCAGAAGAACAGAATGCGAATCCGGTAGTTGTCGAAGCTGCGGAAGCCCCGCGCGTTGGATTTGAT
>Ga0315289_10006745_pt1 | contig 16839 bp, 15 predicted proteins | sample YL17G11_40_MG_FD_203452 | JGI IMG/M metagenome (GOLD analysis project Ga0315289, IMG submission 203452) | Sediment microbial communities from Yellowstone Lake, YNP, Wyoming, USA - YL17G11_40 | ecosystem: Environmental > Aquatic > Freshwater > Lake > Sediment | place: USA: Wyoming | collected... | reverse complement strand
CGGGCGAAGCCACGCTTCCCGAGGACCCGAACGCATGGTCGAACGAGGTCCTGCAGGAGCTGTTCAAGCAGGTCCCCTACATCGCGGACTTCGAGCCGCATGTTGTGATGGACAAGCTGGACGCCGAAAAGGGCTACGGTTTCGGTCACGTCGAGGTCATCAACAAGACTGAGATCCAGCAGGGTACAAGCCCGCAGGCTCTCATGGCCGCCGGTATCAAGCAGGCGAAGATCCCCATCGTCATCAAGAACCGCCGCCTCCAGCCGTTCGACCTGATGATCACCGAGGACGGCAAGTGCATGCCCCTGACCGAGTCTCGGCTCCGTCAGGCCATCTTCCGCCCCAGCGCCTTCGACATCACCGGCCGTGGCCCCGGTGACAACTCCATGGTCGGCCAGCTCTACCCGCCGAACCGCTACGGCTACGGCCAGAGTGGTGGCTCTATGGCCGGCGGCTCTATGGGTGCCGAGACGATGAAGATGGGCAGTGCTGCCTCGCTTCTTGAGGATGCGGTACAAGTCCTGAAGCAGAAGGCACAAGGCGTAAAAACAACCGCAGGGAATGCCACGAACGCAGTGAAGGGTCATGTTGCCGACGCAGTAGAAGGCGCAAAGGGGAAGGTTACTGGCGCCATCGATGATGCCGTGACGACAGCCGCCACGCGTGGCGGAGCGGCTTCTAGGGAGGCGGCGCGAGAGGCTTCTCGTGAAGGAGCCATCGGAGCTCGAGAAGGCCTTGGCGAGGCCGCCAAGGAGATCTGGAGCAAGGACAAGAAGAAGCTCATCGGCGGCGCTGCCGTTGGAACGGGTCTCCTTGCCGCCGGTGTGGGTGGCAACTATGCGCTCAACCGTCACCGGGACAAGCGTCTGGCAAAGGACATCTCGCGCGAGATGAAGTCCAAGCACGCCTCCATCCTCGAGGCCATCATGCCGACAGTCCTCGAGGAGGACTACAACACCTTCTTCAAGAAGATCGCCAGCAAAGAGATGCAGGCGGCGTACATCGCCAACGGCCTAGCCACTGGTGACGCGCTGTCGAAGATCGCCGCCTGGGAACCCCACGGCCTTCAGGAGCCTGACGTCACCCCTGACGTCGTCCAGATCCGCCGGGGCTCTGACGGCTACATCGTCAAGAGTGCCAGCCACCTCTTCTGGTCCCCCAAGGAAGAGACCTACGACCGTGGCCAGGTCTGCAAGACCTTCGGCACCAAGGTCGCCTTCGACGCCGACATGAACGGCGCCGTCACAATGGCCAATGGCCCTGCCTCGGAGCCCATGCAGGTTGAGACCGAGGCGGACAAGTACGAGCTCATCACGAGCTACGGCATCTACAAGGTCCGTACGGACGACGGCAAGGAACTCATCGGGTACGTCTTCCCAAACCTGCTGGATGTCGACGGCACCCCGCTGCCCCTCAGCCTCTTCACCAATGGCAGTCAGAAGGCTCTCCAGGGGGAGATCGCCGGCGTGTCCGTGGGTACTGGCGCCAGCCTCTTCGAGGGCCCTCCCCAGGGCACTGGCTGCTTCTACGAGGTTCTGGCGAACGGTAAGGCTCAGGCGACCGTCGCCATGACCATCGTGGCCACCCTCCAGAACCCCGGTGACAAGGACCAGGGAGCAGGCGGCGTCACGCTTCACGCCCGTACGTTTGATGGCCGTGAGGTGGAAGTCGAGATTCAGCCCAACATCGACAAGCTCACGAGCGTCGATGAGGGCCGGATGATCGTTCCCTCGAGCATGTCCTGGCTGCCCCTGGATGAGGCAGAGGATGTTCATCTCATGGCTGACGGAGACTCCGCCGGCGCAACCGAAAAGATGAGCGCGGCCACGCCGTACCTCACTGTCCAGATCCGCTCTGGGGGCTCCGACAGCTACTCGCTGACCGGTATGCCCCTCGACAAGATCGCCAGTGACGACAAGTCGTTCCTGTCCTTCGACGACGCGGTCTTCATGCTGGGTGGTCTCGGAGTGAGCCTCGGGCACGCCACGAAGAAGCTCGCTGAGGCTGCTCACTGGAGCGCACCCCTCTCTGTACAGGCTGCTCACCACCTCATCACGGCCGAGCAGATGATGCACGGAGCGGTGAAGCACGCCTCGAAGGAGCTCTCCCAGTACCCTGACCTTCGTCGGGACCTGGTGAAGGAAGCTGCGGTCATCCCCGACCCGGCGGCAGTCGACACGATCCTCAGCCTGGGGTTCATCAACGACGAGAACCTCCGCACGTTCATCAGCTACCTCCCCAAGATCGACGAGTCGCAGAAGAAGATGTGTGAGCTTCTTCTGGCGTCCCGCCTTGGGATAAAGGACATCCCCGGGAGCGCCGTCGAGAAGGCCATCCGCTCCACCGAAGAGGTCATCACGGGCTTGAAGGGCCTGGCCTTCACGCAGGCGTAACGTGGGCATCCATCCCAGGACGCTCGCGTCTTTTCGAGAGGAGCTTGAGAAGAACGCTAGTCTGCTGCACCTGTTGGCGGGACCGATAGGGCATGGAGTCGTCAATGCGGCTGGTTATCAAGCGCACAAAAACTCCAACCTAGCGGAGGTGATGGCGCACCAAGGGCTTCAACACGGCCTTACGGGCGGTAAGATGAATCCCTTTGCTAGCCGTTCTCTAAGCGCAATCGCTGGGCCCGAGGCCTTGAGTTCGTACGAGATGGCCCATGCCATGGGTAGCCGTATGCAAGGCATGCACACGGATCAACAGCAGGCACTTATGCGGGAGGCGACGTATGCGGGGGAGCTGAACAACCTTGACAAGGCCCCCATGCTGCAACCGCTCCATCAGGCTATGTCGCACGAGCTGTCTGGTACCGCCCCACAGCTTCAATCGAAGGGGTTTTTCCCCAAAGAAAAAGTAGACGAGCTACATGATGCAGGGCGTGTCGGTGAAAGCCGCCTCAAACGAGTAGCAAACTGGCTACATCCCACGAACCTTTATACGAAGGCAGTGAGCGGCATGGGCCGCGTGGCTAACAAGCCTTTTGATACCACGACGCAGAGGGTTGCAAAGAGTGTGGTGGGCGCCGCGCCCATGGCAGCTCTAGGTGCGGCAGACCCCATTGGTTCTGCCGCACACATGGGGATAAACACTACCCGAGAGGTTGCCGCTAACTCCGCTTGGGGAAAGAGAGAAGTCGGCAAGCTCGTCTCAAAAGGTCTTGAGGGTAAGTCCGAGCTCATGGGTCATGCGCTCTCTCCGCGCGGAGAGAAGCTTGTAGACCACTTTGTATCTCCAGCGCTTCTTGATCCCCAAAGGCTTGGAAAGCACCTGAACGCTAATGGCCAGGCAGACCAGGTTCGCCGAGGCATATCGGCGGTTCAGACCGGCGGCGCTGCAGCAGAACAAGCTAGGCAAGGTGCGGGGATGCTGGGGCATGCGATAGGACAGCTGAACGATGCACTACCGCAGCATGCAGCAAACGCACAGGCTGCCCTAGCTCGAGGTGCTGCGAAGTACTTTCCTAATACAGCGAAAGAGCACCTAGCTACTCACGGGACAATGCCTTTTGTTCCTCAAGGTGCCCTTCCTCCTATGCCAAGCCACAACGGTATACGCGTGCGGTCAAATGACCCCGTACATCAGGAAGCCAGAAATTGGGCACGTACGAAGGGCGAAGAATTTCGTCAACGTAGGCGTGACCTAGATAGCTTCGGTCTAGAGTGAGCCTTCGTTCCCCTGCCGAGTACTATCTGAAGTACCTGATCGTCCATCCGGATAAGTATCCGGACAAGGTCATCAAGGACACGCTCATGGAGCGTGGGATCTTCTACCTCGGGGACGACTACGTTCAGAAGCTGCGCATCGGCCTCGTGGTACCCGAGGTCTTTCGGCCGTTCAACGAGAAGCACGCACCCACTCGCTTGTTTCTCATTCGAGAGAAGCTTCGCACGCTCTTTCAGCCCACGCGGGATACAAAGATCACGTGGAAAATCCTCGAGCATGCCCGTGCTCGAGAGTTCGTAGAGACCATGCTTCTGGCTCATGCCCCTGCAGCAGCCATTGCAGCAAGGGTCACAGCGCAGTCCCTGTTCTGCACGGCGGAGGCGGTCGAGGAGTACAAGAAGTACTTCTGGAACCTCGAGCTCTTGGATGCCACGCAGATGCGTACGCTCTTGCAGATGACGCTCGATCAGAACGTCAGTGACTCTGACCCGGCCACGGAGAAGGACCGGAAGCGTGCTCTCAAGAAGGCGGGCTACCAAGATCCCCGCAAGCTCGCGTCGGAGATGCCCTACTCTCCGTTGACCGCCTTGATGGCGCAGATGCGCATGGGGATGATGCCGAGTCGCTTTGAGCTGGCGACCATCATGCAGACGACGCAGGCCATGGCTGTCTTGAAGACACTAGAAGCCACGATGTTTGGCGGTCCTCGAGACTCCCAGACCGCCCTGAACTTCTCGAGTGTTGCCAGGAACATGACGGAATCTCTTGAAACTGTCGTCCGTCCGGATGAACATCTTCGAGAGCAGCTCCAGGCGATTGCTCTACGCACTGAGACGGCGCCTGTTCCATCCATTCACCAACTGAGTGCTGGCAACCACACGGTGGACATGCAGCCTCAGAACCTGCAGGTACCGCAGCATGAGCCAGGAATCGACGAAGGGGGAGACGGGGACAGCGGAGACGAGGACTTTGGCGGCGGAGACGGACATCCCGATTCGGGGGATTGAGTTCGTCAAAGCCGGCGACTACACCACGTTTGACTGCGAATTCTCCATCACGCAGGGAGACCTCGTCTTCCATTTCTTCCTGAGCCCGGAGATGCAGCGCTGGAGCGCCGTGTCCCAGAAGGCCTACTGGGGTGATGTCGTCCCGAGGGTTCTCGAGGAGGTGGCAAAGAGCACGTTCAACGCGGAGTTCCCGCGGCTACAGGCTCAGCACGTCTACGAGCCGGACCTGGGGATCAACTCGTGGTGGCTTCGTGCCTACGGCTTCGGTCACCTGCTCGATCCACACAAGATGGTCTACTTGTTCTTGGACGCTCTCGACGCCGGCTTGGACGTGGCGATCAAGGCGATGTAGTTCTTCTCGAACCTCACCTGCATCCCCCAGCCACAAGCCTTCGCGTACTGCTTCATGTAAGCGACCACGGGCTTCTTCGCGTCCTTGGGGAGAGGCGTGTTCATCCGAATGCGTAGGCTTGCCCGGCCCTCGTCGTCACGATGGAGCTCCCCGCCCTCGGCGAAGTGATCGCCAGCCCTCATCAAGCTTTGCCAGAGGCTGGTGAGCCACGCATCTGGGTTGTCGCTGGGTTTAGGGGGAAACACTTGGTATCCTCGCGGAATGGATGTCCGGAGCCTACAAGCTTTTGGTGACGAGCTTCGGAAGATAGCTGGCGTAGACCCTACGCAGGTAGAGGCCTTGAAGAAGAAGCTGAAGCCAGGGGACATCCTTGTGGGAGGTACGCGTAACCCGGGCTCTTTCGAGGGGGTTACGGGAAAAGCTCTTTCTGCTTTTCAGGAGGGAACGCCCTTCTTCCACTCTGCGCTCTACGCAGGGGATGGGAAGATCGTAGATTCCCGTATCGGTGAAGGCGTGCATCGAACAAACCTCAAAGACTTCGCCAATCGGTACAAGCTGCGTGCTCTGCGCGTAGACACGAAGCCCGCCGTTCGAGCGGAGGCTGTTGACTTCGCAAAGAAGCAGGTAGGTAAAGGCTACAACTTGGCGGGAACGCTAAGTCAGGTGTTCGGTCCCAGGAAGCCCGACGGAAAAAGAGAGAGAGAAGTCTCTGACTCCCTCTACTGCTCCGAGCTCATCGCCAACGCCTACCACACCGTAGCGCTAGCCAAGGACCGGCATATCGGCGATGTTCGTCCGGTGGATCTGCAGAAGTCAACGAACACAAGAATCATTGGGGAACTTCTTTGAGCGCCGCTGAAAAGCTCGAGCAAGAAGAGCTCGATGACGTAGACGACGAGGACAGCAGGCCGCTTACAGACGAGGAGCTCTGGTTCCCGCAAGGGGAGGCGTTCAACGACTTCCTCGATACGGATGCGAAGCAGCTTGTACTGACGGGGATCCCCACGATCTTGCCGTCTCAGTTTACTGAGTTCGCCTTCCGCATGCCCCGCGAAGACGGGCAGGGCTACGAGAAGTTCACGTTCAACGGTCGTCGCCACATGATTCGGCCGTACGACTCGCCGGCGAAGCGCATGCTTTTGGTCTGCGCTCGTCAGGTCGAGAAGTCCACGATGTTGGGCAACAGGGCCATCACCTACTCCTGTCTGCTCTCTGGCTTCCGTACCCTCTACGTTTCCCCTTCCGCTACGCAGACCAAGACATTCTCCGGCGACCGTATCAAAGACCCGCTCGAAACTAGCGAGGTCCTGCGCTCATTCACGATGAGCTCCCTTCAGCAGAACATCTTCGAGAAGCAGTTCATCAACCGCTCGAAGATCACGTTGCGTTACGCGTTCCTCAACGCCGACCGTACTCGAGGTATCCCGGCTACGGCTCTGCTTCTCGATGAACTCCAGGACATCCTCGCCGACAACATCCCCATCATCGAGCAGTGCACGTCCCACGCCCCTGAGAAGCTGAAGCGCTTCGTCTACGCAGGCACCCCCAAGAGCCTGGACAACGTCATCGAGTACTACCGAGCGAACAAGTCTACCCAAGGTGAGTGGGTGGTTCCTTGCGATGCACACGGCGGTGAGGGTGGTCGCTACTGGAACATCCTGGGTGAGAAGAACATCGGTAAGAAGGGCCTCATCTGCGAGAAGTGCGGCAACGCCATCAATGCTGCCCACCCTGACGCGCAGTGGGCAAACATGGTGGAGTACGACGAGCGCCGGGCGCCGTTCGAGAGCTACCGCATCCCCCAGCTCATGGTGCCCTGGAAGGCATGGAGCGAAGTCCTTCTCGATTACGACCGCTACTCTCGTGACAAGTTCTACAACGAGGTTCTAGGCATCTCGTTCGACTCAGGGCTCCGCCCTTTGTCGACGCTGCAGGTAAAGGACTGTTGCAGCGACGACGTGCGCATGTCGCCGGAAGAACTGCAGCGGTACCACAACCTATCGTTTGCTCAGCCGGTCTTTGCCGGGCTCGACTGGGGTACTGGGGAACACACGTACACGCTGCTGACCCTTGGTACGTATGTGACCAACAAGTTCAGGATCTTCTACGCGCACCGCTTCGCCGGAGAAGAGACCGACCCCGAGGTCCAGAACAAGAAGATCATCGACATGCTTCGGTACTTCAACGTGAAGGTCATCGGAGCTGACTACGGCGGCGGGCATTACCCAAACGACAAGCTGACCCGCACGTTTGGCCACGAGCGTGTTCAGAAGTACCAGTACGTTGCGCGGTCAAAGAAGAAGGTGCTTTGGAACCCGAACTACCGCCGTTGGATGGTGAACCGCACGGACGCCATGAGCGACATCTTCAACGCCATCAAGCGTAAGCAGTTCGAGTTCCCTCGGTGGGAAGAGTTCAAGGAGCCTTTCGCCAAGGACATGCTGAACATTTTCAGCGAGTACAACGAGACGATTCGACAGGTCAAGTACGACCATCACCCGGACAAGCCGGACGATACGTTCCACTCGATCCTCTACTGTTTCCTTGCGTCGATGGTTGTGTTCCCGCGTCCGGACATCATGGCCCCGACTCGAGAAGATCCTACGCGCGGCCCTTTGCGGAGTTCCTACGGTGGCCCAGTCGATCAGGGGTGAGCGCCGGAAGAGCATCCAGTACTTGGTCCAGTACCCTGCCCGTGCCGAACAGCTGGTTCGTCAGGGCAGCGCCTTCCTGCCGACGGCAGAGCATGTAGGCCACGGCTCGAAGATTTCTACGGGATGCCTCGAGCATGTCGTAGGCCGTCCGTAGGTCTGGGAGCTCGTTGTCTCCGGATAGGTGGCGGTCGTTCGCCCACTTGCTCGACAGATCTAGGAAGACCTTCCAGGGCTCTCGGCTCGCGGTATGTGTCTGAACCAGGAGAAGGTAGGCCTCATCGATGGAGTGCAGGGTGAGAGCCCACTCCTCGAGCTCAGGGATGGTGGGGAGTCCGTCCCTGGTGGACAGATGGCTGGCTTGCTCGTACAGAGAACCAACCTCCTCGATCGTGGTGCCCAGGAACTTTCTTTTTAGCCCCACGAGATGAAGGAGCTCCTCGAGTCGCTTCTCGTTCGCTTTGGCTATCACGAAGGCTCTGGTTGCCATGGCGGCTACCGAAGCGAAGTTCAGCTTTGCTGCCCTAACCTCGGCGAGGGCAGCAACTTCATGGACTTTGAAGTGCCTTCCTCGTGTCTTGGGCAGGTATACTGGGGACAAAATCCCCTGACTGCAGAAGCGTTTCAGTGTGGGAAGGCATACCTGCAGCATCTGCGCAGCGACTTCCTTGGTCACCAACTCCTCCGACCCGCTTCTTCCCTTGCCTTGGCTCACCTGGTATTTCTACTTCATCTCTAGGAGAATTAGATGAGCGACCTTCCGACCTTCGGTCTTCTCCAGCAGGCACATGCCCGCCCCATGACTGGGGAGCACCTGGAGGTTCTCGGCAAGCAGGCCTCGGCCCGGTGGTCCTGCGGTGAGGTGAAGCGCCTCTCTGACGCCGTCGTCGAGACCGTGAAGCATGCTGGCCTCTCTCCAGAGCAGGTCAAGCGCGTCGTGGAGTTCGCGAACCAGGACGCCTACTTGAAGGAGTTCAAGAAGGAAGGCTCCGAGCACAAGTTCGTGGACTTCCCTGGCGGCCCGGCAGATCCCGCCGAGGTTCTTCGGGACCTCAACTCGGGCGCTGGCGGCTCGGTTTTCGACCGTGGCTCGTCGGACTACAACACGCCTCCGTCGGAGAAGACGGCTTCGGCGAAGTCCGACTACGAACACGACATGATCGCCATGTTCGCCGGCGAGAAGGTCTCGGAAGAGTACGTCTACGCAGACCCCATGGCCCCGCTCGTAGAGCTCCGGGACAAGGTCGCCGGAGCTGTCAGCACCTTCAACGATCAGGTCAGCGGGCTCGAGGTGGCGTACGCCGACCTCGCTGACTCGCTCTACCGCCAGGTAAAGCAGGCTGCTCTCGGGGGCTCAGAGCTCGGGGAGATCGTGCAGGTCTTGGCGGAGGTCGCCCCCTCCACCGAGCACATGAAGGTCGCCTTCCAGCTCATGACTCCTCGCCTCCTCCGTGAAGGCGTGTACTCGTCCGGTGCTGCCCTGCAGGCATCCTTCAGCAAGACGGCTGGGATGCGCGTCGTCAACCACGAGCACCCTCTCTGCGTGGACTTCAGTGAGTACTGCGAGGTTCTCTCGAAGCTCGCCGAGCTCCGCTCTGCTCAGACCGACAGCCGTGCAGCACTTATGGAGATCGACGAGGTCATCCGCAAGGAAGGCTCTATCGCCGATGCGTCCGAGCGTGCAGGTAAGTTCCTTGCGGAGCACGGCCGTAACGCAGAAGAACTGATCGGCAAAGGAACACTACCAGGCCAAGCTGCAAGGCACCTTATCCACCATGGGCGTGGGTACGGGGCGGCACTTGCGGCAGATGCCCTATCGGGTGGGGCCCTGCACCGAGCGGCGATCCGTGGTGTGGATTCCCTTGTTCCTGACGTCCTGTCCGGTGGTCAGCCTAACAAGCAGAAGCAGATCCGGCATGCTGAAGGACCTTTGGCTGTTCTGACCGGGAAGTACGACCAATGAACCTCGTCGACAAGTACCTAGAGAAGCACGCTGCCTTCGACTGGAAGACTCCTGCGATCAACGCCGGCGTTGGCGCTGGTACGCTTGGAGCACTGAGTGCCGGCACTGCTGCGGTGGCCTTCGGTGCGAAGTCTCTCTACGACGCGGTGACCAAGCGTAGGGACTTCCGCTCGATGCTCGACAACAACCCGGACCTGCATGAGCACCTGCAGCGAGATCCGAAGATGTTCAACCAGGCGTACTCGAGTCTTCGCCATGTGAACATGCAGTTTGCCGCTGAGCCGCTCATCGCCGGCAACTACATGAGGCAGATCATGGAGTCGCCTATGCATGCCGGAGGCAAGATCGAGCTCGCGCTTCTGGGCGGTCAAGGCCAGCATGGCGCCATCGATCGCGTTTCGGACCACATGTTCGAGGGCGCCCGTGGGGGCATGCAGCAGCAGCACGACCCGCACTCCGCGCTTCGCCACGAAGTGGCTGGCATGCAGCTCAACAAGCAGAAGAGCGACCTCAACGCGCCTCCGGACCCCAATGCTCACATGGAGCATGCGGTGAAGTCGGAACGCTTGAAGAAGCAGTACGAAGCGATGAAGAACCCTGACCGTTCTTCTCCCCCCGGTTGGGCCGGAGGTGGTGGGAAGCAACAGCCTGGTCTGCACCAGCAGATGTGGCTCGACGGACAGGCGAAGAAGGAACGTGGCGCTCGCGCGCCCTCAGAGCAACGCGACTTCGGCTTCTGATGATCAAGGTCAGCCTCTTCCAAGGGGAGACGGCGTACGGCCCGGCAGCAGTACCCCTCTTTGGCCCCGCGGACGGCACCTTCGAGAAGGTGTCGTCTCCAGCCTTGCTCCCTATCGTGTCCAAGTACATCGAGACGCTGCGTCCCATAAAGGACTCTCAGTACGTACTCGTCAATGCGATGGGTGCCTCGGAGTTTTACGGTTCCAACGTGAATGGCGATGCCTTCACAGAGGAGTCACTCATCCACGCGCCGGATGATTGGACCAACAGCCCAATCCTCGACAAGGTCCGTGCGAAGAACTGGTCCTACGGCTACCCGACTTTCTACCTCGCGCACCCCTACGCCCACCATCGAAACAAGGACTCTACGAGAGCATTCGGAGAAGTAGAGCTCGCTGCATGGAACCCCACCATGCGCCGTGTCGAGCTCGTCTGCCGTGTCGACAAGGACAAGTGCGAGAAGTTTGGTGGCATCGGCGTCTGGGACAAGCTTCAGCAGGGTCAGTTCCCTGACGTGAGCATGGGCACGAAGGTCCCCTTCGATACCTGCTCCATCTGCCTCGACTGGAAGAAGTATCGAGACGCACAAGCCAGCTTCGATCCCAAGAAGGACAAGGACCAGGGCGCTGCTGTTCTTGCTATCCACAAGAAGCACCCCATCCGTGGCGTGAGCATCACACGCAAGGACTACTGCGAGCATGCGCTCAAGCAGATGAACAAGATCCTCCCCGATGGCAGGAAGGTGTTCGTCTGGAATGACTATCCGAAGTTCTTCGACATCAGCTTTGTATTCATTGGTGCTGACCGTACAGCCAAGGTGATGTTGAAGCTTGCCGGCGAGGAACGAAAGTTCTGGTCAGTGGGCTCGGCGGAGATGGCAGAGAAGCTTGGCTACGACGAGCAGGCCCTCGAGAAGGTAGCCTCGGCCATGCACGGGGAAGAGCTCATCAAGGGAGCCTTTCTCGGTAAGCTGGCGAAGAACAAGCAGTCGGAGATCGTCAAAGACGTTCCCTCGCAGTTTGCGTCAAAGGCAGTCCCCAGCCTGACAGCCTGTGAGCCCCACATCCCGGATAGCCTCCTCGATGTCCTGGGCAATGCCCCGTTGGAGCAGGCACTCTCTACGCCAACCGCCCTTGGTATCGTGCTCCGGCCTCGAGAGTTTCAGCGCATCATGCTGATTCAGATCGGGGAAACAGGCCTTGCTGACAAGTACGACCGTGAGGGAACCGTCTTCCCCCGGTCGTCTGAACACGAGGATGTACCCATGGGGCCGGGCCATGTGAGCCCGGTTTTGGCTCAGCTTCTCTCCTCCCTGATTGGGGGCCGCTCGGGGTTTGGACCAGCCATCGAGAAGCGGGTCTTGATGATTTCCAAGAAACCATCACAAGAGAAGGCCACAGGCCCTTCTCTTTCTTCCAACCTACTGCGTAAGATGGGGTCTGCCTACAACGGGTATCGGAAGAACGTGATGGATCTCGTAGCCCACTCTCAGGAGTTGATGACGTCAGAAGGAATGCCTTCTGATAGCTACAAGCTTGCAAGCGTCCCGGTGACCGTTCTATTCACTCCGCTCTCGGTACAGTATTTCGACAACGCCTTCATGGACGAAGTCGGTACCTCCGGGACGGAGAAAACATCCAGCGCGGAGAGGGGCTCCCCCTCGAGGAACACGCCGGACATGCAGTCGAAAGCTGAAGGCCAATCATGAGCATGAACGAATTCCTCGCGCAGTACTACGGCAACTCCGCTCCGGAGGCCGAGTACGAGAAGACGGCATCGGAAGAGGAGCAGGAGGCTCAGATCGAGCTCTTCGCCAAGCTCGCGCACGACAATGGCATCGACCTCGAGAAGCTCTCCGAGGAGCAGGTCCAGGAGCTCTACGAGGCAACCTTCAAGGAGGCCTCGGACGACAAGGACGAGGACGACAAGCCGGGCAAGAAGGAAAAGGAAGACAAGGACGAGGACGACGAGAAGAAGGCGGAGGCAGAGGCCGAGTTCGCCGAGAAGAAGGCAGGCCAGGAGAAGATCGCAGAAGCGGACTTCCTCGGTCGTGTCATGGCCCACTCGTACGTCAACGAGATGCGCAAGATCGCCGAGTCCACCGAGGGCTCTGACAAGGAAGCCGGCGTTCGTGAGTCGGCCGGCAAGGCGTACAGCTCGGCCAAGGAGCACGGCGGGAAGGCCCTCGACTTCCTGAAGGACAAGGCGAACAAGGCTGATGAGGCCGGTGGCCGAGTTGCCGCGCGCGTTGCCCGTGTGGGTATGGGAGACAAGTCAAGCCCCCTCGGAAAGGTGCGCAACGCCGTGGCCACGCACGGACACCGTGCAGCTGCTGGTGTCGCAGCTGCCGGAGCAGCGGGCGGTGGGGTTTACGCGGCCACCCGAAAGAAGAAGGAAGCATCTGCACTCGACGAGCTCGCCATCGAGCGTGCCTGCGGCATGATCGACGAGTACAACAAGACGGCAGAGTACAACGGCCAGGGCCAGTTCGACGAGGAGACGGCTGCCGATCGCATCTCTGCTGTCAGTACTCTCGGCCTCGGCGAGAGCACGAAGGTCGCCTCGGCGGCAAACGCAGACCAGGCCGTCGAAGTCCGTGCCCTCGAGTACCTCGAGGCTGCTGGCTACCCGGTCACCTGGGCTGAGTGATGGAAGCGGGCGGAGGGCATCATCATGAACAACAACTCGATGGTGCCCCCGTCTTCTCTCTCCATTCCGCAGGTGTCGATTGCTTCGACACCCCGTCCGGGAAGGCGCGGTCCGGCCGGTACGTCCCCTCCGCAGAACACCTCGATGGTGAACACGGGGACTCCGCAAAACTCCCAGGTGGGGTTGGACTCCAAGATGACGCCCCCCACCGCTCAAGGAATGCTGCCTCAGAAGTCGGCGCTTCCTGCTCCACAAGTTCCCCCGCAGAAGAGTGAGGTCAAAATGGGTTCGATGGTCGTGCGCCCCACGGTGCAAGAAATGATCAAGGCAGCGATGGCTGGCGCCTCGAGCCGCCTCGATGTCTCGCGTGAGGCATCCCGCCAGGCTGAGAACCTCGGCGAGAAGACGGCCAGTGCCCAGGAGGCCCCGGTCTCCAAGGTCGCTGAGTATGACCAGGCCATGCACCTCGCCGATGCGGTGGAGTACATCGCCGATGCGTTCGCCAAGGAAGCGACGATCGGTGAGGGCCCGAACACTCTCGAAGTCTCGCAGGCTCCTGGCGGGACGCAGCCCAACCAGCCCCGTGGCAAGGTGACGGCTGACTCCGGCATGGAGTCCCCCACCAAGCTCAAGACGACCATCGACCACCCCGCTGGCGGCTCGGGCCATCAGGAGCTCTCCATCTCCGGAGGCAAGGGCAAAGTCGCCTCCATCAAGGACCGCGCGACCGCCGTGGGCAAGGCCCTCAGCGGCGCAGCCAAGTACGTCGGTGACAAGGCCAGCGATGCGGGCTCCTCGGTCAAGGAGAAGGCCACCGCTGCCGGCACGCGTGGCAAGCAGCTTCTCACGGGCTCTGAAGCGAAGGCGATGAAGAAGGACCACGATGCCTTCAAGAGTCGTGGCGCCCCGGACAGCTACCTCGCAGAGCTCGCAGCCAAGCACAAGTCCGAGAAGAACAAGGTTCTCGGTGCACGAGTCGGTGCGGGAGCAGCGGCTCTCGGCGTGGGCGGTGGAACCACGGCGGCAGTGATGCACCACAAGAAGAAGAAGGAAGCTTCGGCCCCCTTCGATCTCGCCGATGTCATGGCAGCTCACATCGAGAAGGCTGCTGAGGACGCCATCAACCCCGCCAAGATCTCCGCCGGCGCAGCTGTCCCCCCGGACACCAGCGCTGCCGGTGAGTCTGGTGGAGCTCCCGTCGGTGGTCAGCCCGAAGGCAACACCAGCCTCGTCAGCTCGATCAACTCGGCCATCAACTACACCAAGGGCCAGGCCAAGGCGAAGTCCAAGGAAGAGATGAAGGCCTACACCAACGAGCCGGCCCTCAAGGACGACGGCGCCCTCGCTGCTGCCTTCTCTCACGCAGGTGAGGCAGGGACGAAGATGTCCTCGGTCCAAGGCTCCGTGAAAACCGCTGCTGCCCGTGCGCTTCTCTCGAAGCTCGCTGAGGCGGCCTCGCAGAACTGAAGGAGATGACCATGGACAAGATCAGCAACGCCAAGATCGCCGCGGTCCTCGCCGACGTGCCGGGGACCATCCGCAAGCTCGCCGAGGAGAACAAGGAGCTCACCGCCAAGGTGGCTCACTACGAGCTCCGCGGCCGAGTGGAGAAGATCGCTTCTGAGATGCACCGCAAGAACATCAACTCGGACATCGAGCTTGGTGACCTGGCGGACAACCTCGAGAAGCAGGCCAGCGAGGGCAAGCTCGACGCAATCGAGCAGGCCGTCGGAATGGTCGCGCCCGATATGGGCACCAAGCTCGCACAGCTCACGGGAGATGACCGAGGAACTTCTTCCTCGTCGGATCTGGAGCGGTTCATCGTCGGAGGCGTGGGCTGAATCGCTCCGGCTTCTATTTAGGAGGAATGTGAAATGTCGACGATCCAGAAAGTCAACTTCGAGCCCGTTTCGGACGTGCTTCCCGTTCAGCGCCGTGACTTCGCGCTGGCGGACAAGACCCTGTCCGACCCTCTCAACTCCGTCGCTCTCGTCGACGGCGAGTGGATGACCCTCGACTCGAGCTCGAAGCTCGTTCGTGGTGCAGCCATCGGAACTCTCGCCACCGCCGGTGCTGGTGGTCGTGCGTCCGTTCGTACCTTCCCGCTCTTCGCTGAGCGTGGTCGTTACGACGTCCGTGCGATGGCCGAGAAGAAGATGCCCATCCTCTACCGTGGCGACTACGAGTTCGACACGCGGGTGTTCGATGCCGCTGCTGCGGCAGGTTCCGGCGCTGCCATCACCACGATGCTGCAGGCACTCAAGGTCGGCACGATCCTCATCGGATCGCGCAACTACTGTGGTCTGGTCGGTCACGGCGGCTCCGCCGACACCGATCCGGTCGTCGGATACGTCACCCGTTTGCCGGCCAGCAATGGCGGCAAGCTCCGGTTCATCTCGGGCTGGCGCTCGTAATCCCGGAACAGGAAAGGAAAGGAAAATACCATGAGTGTTCCGGCGCGCGTCCTCAACGAGCTCTTCACCCAGAAGCTCGGTTCCGCAGAGGGCAAAGAGAAGATGGCGGAGTACGGCGGCTCGTACATCCGTGACCGTCTGCGTGAAGTCAGCTATGCGCGAAAGGTGCTCCCCCCGGAGCAGGTAACGCGCACGGACTGCCAGCGCAGCGTGAACCACGATACCCTCGTGAAGCTGGTCGACATCGAGCCCCAGAGCAGGGCCATGTCGATCTCGTTCCGTGGAGAGCCGACGGCTCGCTTCCTCCGTGGTGACCGTGCAGAAGCTGCCTTCTTCACGATCTCTTCGGAGAAGTTCCAGAAGACGGAGCAGGAGCTTCTCGCCTACGAGATGCCCATCACGAAGATCATCGAGGAGAACTCGGTGAAGGACATCCAGGAGATCGAGGACCGCGAGTTCACGATCCACATCGAGGCGGCCTGCCAGGCGCTTCAGCTCGAGGCGAACGGCAACGTCGCCACGGCCCTCAACGCTTCGACCCTCGCCGGCGGTGGTGTGGTCGAGTTCTCGATCATCAAGGGCGAGCTTGCTCGCTCGGCGGTCACCAACGACGCAACCCCCCGTGCGCTTCAGCGTCCGGACCTGGTTCGCCTCTTCAAGCTGCTCGACGGCAGCCGCCTCCGGTCGGAGCGCATGCTCATGACCGAGACGGACTGGGACGACGTCCTTCAGTGGACGGTCGAGGACTTCGGCGACCGTCTCCAGTCGGAGACCGCGGTCGACGGCTACAAGTACAACACCCTTCTCGGCCGTGCGTACATCCGCACGATCAAGACGGACATCCTCCGCCCGGGAAACATCTACTGTTTCACCAAGCCGGAGTTCTTCGGGAAGTTCTACGTCCTGAACAACACGAAGTTCTACATCGACAAGATCGCGAACCACATCACGTTCCAGGCGTGGGAGGACATCTCGATGCTGGTCGCCAACATCGCCGCCGTCCGCAAGCTCGAGCTCTACTCGGGTGATGCGAACCCGACGACGAACGCGGACACCCTGCTCTCGAACTTCATCCCGAAGTCGGAGGACGATCTCGGCGCGTTGAATAACCGCGTCTCGGCCGGTCTCAAGTTCCCGCAGATCTCGCAGTTCTAAGCGGCTGAGTAGGGTAGGATGGCCGTGCCATCTGAACCCGCCCCCGAGGGCGCCGATGCCGGCATTCGGTGTCGGCGCCTTTCGTGTTTGAAGGAGAAGCCTATGAGCAGTCAGGAACGATTCGGGATTCACAACGTCAGCCGCGGGCGCCAAAACCGGACGGTCCGTGCCGCCGGCGTAGCTCGTGGCCTGAAGCAGTACATCGGTGGGACTCACCGCCTCATCCGTGGGCAGATCCTTGTCC
>Ga0315289_10006744_pt1 | contig 16841 bp, 11 predicted proteins | sample YL17G11_40_MG_FD_203452 | JGI IMG/M metagenome (GOLD analysis project Ga0315289, IMG submission 203452) | Sediment microbial communities from Yellowstone Lake, YNP, Wyoming, USA - YL17G11_40 | ecosystem: Environmental > Aquatic > Freshwater > Lake > Sediment | place: USA: Wyoming | collected... | reverse complement strand
GTTCTCTGCGGGAACGGGCCGCCATGAAGACGAAACCGTATAGGCCACTAAGGCGCCTGCCGCCCGACAGTGAGGCATTACGCCTGAGCGTAATCCCTCACTTATGGGGGGCAGACGTCGCAGAAAAGGAGCTATGATTTCGACAGGATAACAGGATAAACCGGATAATCCTGAAAATCCTGTTGACCCCGTCTGACATTCCTCTGCGGTCTCTGTGTTCTCTGCGGTGAGTCCCCCCCGTGACTGAGGGCTTACGCCTGAGCGAGATTTGGTCTTGACAGGGGAGATGAGGGAGCCTATCATAAAATACGAAGATAGCGGCAAGGAGTACCGACGGGCGGTTAGCTCAGTTGGGAGAGCGCATGCCTTACAAGCATGAGGTCGTGGGTTCAAATCCCGCATCGCCCATTGGTTTTGTATGAAAGCAACCGGGAGCCGCTGAAGCAATGGTAGGTTTCTCGAGCGGTTTCCATCTCTCCCCGATTGCGGGGGCGTAGCTCAATTGGTTAGAGTACCAGACTGTCGATCTGGGTGTTGCGGGTTCGAGTCCCGTCGCTCCCGCCATTCCATTCTGTTCTGTCCCCCAAGGTTTCTCGTTCCTACCCGCTCGGTGGGCGCCTTTGCTGGTACGCTTGTCCGAACTCTTGGCCGGGTGACAACACCATGTCGAGTTGATTATGCAGTCTCCGCCGCGGACAGGCCGGGTTCAGATAGATACAATGGGCGCTATGGATGAATCCCTTGATCGAGAAGTCCCGCCTCGGCGGGACTGAAGCCCGGCAGCCGGAGCTATGGTGGGCGCTGCGAGTTCGCGAGTTGTCAACTATACCCCAGGCGCCGTTGCATTCGCAGGGCAACTCTCAATAGTCCACATCCTTATCGGCCGGAAGGGACTGTCTCACGGCCCCCAGGCGGGCTCGGCGCTTCGCCCGTCGCGGGTGAGTTGGGTGAGGTTGGAACCATCGGCGGCGACAGTCCAGATGTCCGAGACGATGTTCCTCATGACGAGGTCTGTCAGGTCTAAGATTTGCCGGCGACTGGTGATGAGCTGGAAAGCAATCCGTTCTCCGTCTGGCGACCAACTTGGGTTGGCGACGCACTGGTTGGCGCGGCGGCTGCCGTCTGAAAAGCGATGACTGTCACGAGGAGGGCGACATCGTCCTCAGCAGAGCGAAAGCCCTGGTTGTCTTGTGAGTTCAACTAGATGGCGTATGCTGTGTTGGGCTTGAGCTTTTGAACCTTCAGCTCGAATGTCTTCGGGTCTCGCCACGGTTCTTTGTTCTCGCCCTCCAACGGAGGAAACTCCCCCTTGTCGGATTTCCACAGCGTCCAGGTGTTCTCCTTCATGTTTCGGTCGAAATGCAGACGGAGGACCCCCATGTCGAGCTTGACGTCCTTCGCTCCGTCCGCCGGCTCCGAACGAACGAGTTTGGGCGGCTCAGCCGCCGACGCCACGGAGCACAAGCACAAGACCGTTGCCACAACAATAGTCTGCCGAATCATCCGTCCTCCTTTCCGGCGGTAAAAGCCTCGGAGCGACTGAGGTTCCAATCGCAGAGTCAGTACCCGCACCTTGCGAGGAGAGCGCTGTTCCTTGCGCGTAATTCCGTCGCGACGCCGTCAGAATGCGGGCAAACGATGCTGAATCGCCTCGGGCGAAACTACCCGAGCCAATCGGGCCTATTCCCGGTCTTCAGGATTCAAACCGGATTCCTCTTTTTCGGATTGCCCCTCCTTGAGTGGCTTGCCGCCCGCGGCAACAATGACCTGGGATGATGGAATGGCAACCTGGGCATAGGAGACTTCGCCCTTCACGGAGTACTTCACCGTCTCACCTGTTTCGGTCTCCATTGAGCCCCTGCCCGAGACTTTCCCCTCTATTTTCATCAGGACCGGGACACCGATCCCGACGGGCAACTCAATTTCCACCTTCGCGTCGAGGTTCAATACAAGAGACTCCAGCTCAATTTTCGTCTTGATTCGGCCAGAGATTTCCGCAACGCGCAGCCGGGTGTGCTTATCTGTTCCGAGGTCATCCACCTTGAGATCAAGTTGTCCGCCCTTGAACTTGAGGGACGTGAATTTCCGGGTGACCTCTTCCCCCTTGTAAGACCACTCCTGGTCCACATCGAGCTCTCCCTCGGGCCAAAGGCCCGGAGCCAGTTGGTCGCTCAGAGCAGCGGACAGGTCCTCGTTCTCCACCTGACCCCCGCCTGACTTGGTGACCCTCGAGCCCTGCCGCGAGAAGACCACGCGATACGCGTCTCCCTTGCTGCCTATCTCTTCGGTGGACTTTTTGCCGGTTTCCTGGTCAATTTCTTCCTGCTTGGCACTGACAATCGTACGGAGAACTTCGGTTGGGAGGCCGTCCCTGACCCTCCTGACTTCCTCATTGAACTCGACGTCGCGCGAGAACTCCAGAGGGGCTTCCTCGCCCTCGGCAGTGATCGTCCCTTTCACAGTGACAAACCTCCCCGCCTCAAATTTCCAGCCGCGCTTCATAGGCACCGGCTCCAGAATCGGTTTCTCTTCTGGAACCTTTATCTCCTCCTTAGGCTCCTCTTTCGGAGCTTCTATCTTCTTCTTCGGTTCTTCCTTTGGAGCCTCTACCTCTTCCTTTGGCTTTTCCTTCGGGACCTCTACTTCTTCCTTTGATTCTTCCTTCGGAGCCTCCGCCCCTTCCTTCACTCTCTCTTTCGGCGCCTCAACTTCTTCTTTCGCTTCCTCCGCCACCGTCTCGAACACGATGACCGTCACGGGGAGAGCAACGTTCTCTTCCGCAGACCGAAAGCCCTGCCTTGTCTCCGAGTTCAACTGAATCGCGTAGGTCGTTTTGGGCTTGAGCTTCTGGATTTTCAGCTCGAAGGTCTGCGGGTTCTGCCAGGGCTCTTTGTTCTCGCCCTCCAGCGGCAGGATTTCCCCCTTGTCCGATTTCCACAGCGTCCAGGTATTCTCCTTCATGTTCCGGTCGAAGTGCAGACGGACGACCCCTATGTCGAGCTTCACGTCCTTCGCGCCGTCTGCCGGTTCGGAGGCGACGAGCTTTGGCGCCTCCTCGGCTTTTTGCTCCGCCCGACCCGACCCGTAAAACCACAAACAAACCAGGGAGATGCTCAGAATTACCCAGAGTTTCCTTGCCACTTTTGCGCTCATAACTTCCTCCTTTCTTCGGCGGATTGTCACGACGCATTTAACCGCAACATTCCGATTTGTGTCAACGCAGAATTCGGTAGTCTGGTAAACCTTCATTCAGAGGGAAAGCTCACCGCAGTCTTTCATGAACTTCGTACACCCGGAGACCATGAAAATGTCGCCTCTTTGGGGCTTGTTTTCAGGCGAGTCGGATTCTGTTTTCTCTCGCCAGGGCGCGAAGACGCGGAGGCTTTACAGGGCGTCGTTCTTTGCATCTTTGCGGCTTTGCGAGCGGCTCGGTGTCCCCTCGCGGCGCAGCAACCATTTTCAGGGGAGAGACCCCAGAGGACGCCGAGGATGCCGGACTGGATTAACAGGATTTTCAGGATTATCCGGTCCATCCTGTTATCCTGTCGAAATCCTGGCTTCCTCACTCCGACCTCTGCCGCCCATAGGTGAGGCATTACGGGGACGCGCACTTCGCGCTTGACACCGCCCCCCGGTGTGGCATAATGAAAGGCGCATAGAAAAACGCACCGCTTTCGGAAGAAGCAGTCAGACGTTCGGGGGATATGGCAATGACAAATGGCTGATGGCGTCGCGTACGTGCCGCGCGGGACGGGGATTCTGAACGGTGAAGGGTGAATTGAGAAAGGAGAGGTGCGCAAAGAGGGACATTGACCAAAGAACGTTGGAGTTTGCTGTCCGAATCGTCCGGCTATCTCATACCCCGGATGAAATGCGCGGGGCCGCTCGGATTCTGGCCCGCCAACTCCTTCGAGCCGGCACTTCCATTGGGGCGAACATTCATGAGGCAAAGGGGAGCCAGAGCCGCGAGGACTTCACTTCGAAATGCTCTATTGCCTGCAAGGAAGCCCATGAAACGCTTTACGGGCTTGACTTGCCTGTTGCCGGGGCTATTATGAAAGAAGGTAGAGTGAGCGACCTGGTCCGGGAATGTGACGAGATCGTGGCCGTCTTGACAACCATCGTCAAGCGCTCCAGGGAGCACCGTTCATGATTCTTTCACCATTCGCCGTTCACCGTTCACACTACATGCCCTGCCACACATTCCGCGATTCATTCGCGACACATCTGCTGGAAGGCGATTTATACGGCAGTTGTAGTGGCGTTTGGGCTGTAAGAGAGAAATGAGATGCCAAAAGAAGCCAAAGCAAGGATTCTGATCAACGACCTTCTCCGAAGGTCTGGCTGGCGCTTCTTTGACGACGAGACCGGCTCCGCCAACATCGCGCTCGAAGCACACGTCAAGCTCAAGAAGAAGATCCTCGAAGACCTCGGCGAGGACTTCGAGAAGACGGCAAACGGCTATGTTGATTACCTCCTGCTGGATGAGCGCGGCTTCCCGATAGCGGTTCTGGAGGCCAAGTCAGAGAAGTTCGACCCTCTTGTAGGCAAGGAACAGGCGCGCAAGTACGCTCATTCCCAGAATGCCCGCTTTGTCATGCTGTCCAACGGGAACCTTCATTACTTCTGGGACCTTGAGCAGGGCAACCCCGTCCTGATAACCGAGTTCCCGACGCCCGAATCCCTGGACCACTTTCACGCGTTCAAGCCCAACCCCGACGCTCTGGTCGGCGAAAAGATAGGGGCCGACTACGTTGCGGTAACTCAGAACCCGAACTACGCCAACGACCCCCGCTGGAGCAGCCCCGCCGAGCGAGAGGCGTTTATCAAAGATGCCGAGTTGAAGTTCCTTCGCCCCTACCAGCTCCGAGCAATTGTGGCGCTTCAAGACGCCGTGAGGAAGGGTCAGACGCGCTTTCTGTTTGAAATGGCCACCGGTACGGGCAAGACCCTGACCGCTGCTGCTGTGATCAAACTTTTCCTGCGGACCGGCAATGCCAACCGCGTCCTGTTTCTTGTAGATCGGATAGAATTAGAGGACCAGGCAAAAAGACGATTTATCCCATTTCTCAAGAACGATTACAAAACAGTCGTTTACAAGGAAAGCCGCGACGATTGGCGCAAGGCCGAGATCGTGGTCTCCACGGTTCAAAGCTTCCAGTTCAACAACAAATACCGGCGGCTTTTCTCGCCCACCGATTTTGACCTGGTGATTTCGGACGAGGCGCACCGCTCCATCGCGGGCAACAGCCGCGCGGTGTTCGAGTATTTCATCGGCTACAAGCTCGGCCTTACCGCGACGCCAAAGGACTACCTCAAGAGAATTGACCCAGCCAGGATCAGCGAGCGCGATCCGCGAGAGTGGGAGCGCCGCCAATTGCTGGACACCTACAAGACATTCGGTTGCGAAAGCGGCGCGCCAACTTTCCGCTACAGCCTCATTGAAGGGGTGCGCGAGGGTTACCTTCTCAATCCGGTCGTCGTGGACGCGAGGACGGAAATCACCACGGAATTGCTGGCCGAACAAGGCTATTCGGTCATGCAGGAGAACGAAGACGGGGAATTGGTCGAGCAGACCTTTTTCGGCAAAGACTTTGAAAAGAAGTTTTACTCGGACGAGACCAACCGCGTCTTCTGCGAAACGTTTCTGAAGAACGCCCTTCGTGATCCGTTGAGCGGGGAGATTGGGAAGACCATTGTTTTCTGCGTTCGGCAGGACCACGCGACCCGAATCACCCAAACTTTGAACGAGATGGCGCACGCCCTGTTTCCCGGCATGTACAACTCCGACTTCGCCGTCCAGGTGACTTCCAATGTGGACGGCGCCCAACAAATGGCTGTCAGCTTCGCTAACAACAACCTCAACGACCACACTCGGTTTCTGGATGGCTACATCAGTTCCAAGACCCGCGTTTGTGTCACCGTCGGCATGATGACGACCGGCTATGACTGCGAAGACTTGCTCAATGTCGTCCTGCTCCGTCCGATTTTCTCACCGACCGACTTCATTCAGATCAAGGGCCGGGGAACGCGCAAGTACACCTTCCGCTACACCAAGAAAGAGGGCGGCCAGGTTCAGGAGCACACGAAGCCCAAAGAGAAGTTCAAGCTCCTCGACTTCTTCGCAGTCTGCGAGTACTTCGAGGAGAAGTTCAAGTACGACGAGATTATCGAATTGCCCCCAATCAAGGGCGGTGGAGGCGGGGGTGGTGGAGGTGGGGGTGGTGGGACTGATCAGGACTTCACCAACGTGAACCCGGACCCGCTCAAGACGATGGTTGAGACACCGGTGCCCGTTTACGGCATGAAGATTGACCGCAAGTTCTTCGAGAATTTCGAGGACAAGGTCAAGGCCACCCCCCAGGTACGGGAGCGCTACGAGCGCGGCGATATCAAGGGAGCGGAAGGGATTGTCGTTGCCACCCTGTTTAACAAGCCGGAGGACTTTTTCAACCTCGACAAACTCCGCAAGGCCCTACAGGCTGACCGGCGGATCTCACTCCGCGAAATCCTGGCAAAGGCCTTTGGCGAGATAGACCGTTTCAAGACCAAGGACGAATTGCTCGAAGAAGAGCTGGCGAAATTCGTTTCCATCTACAAGCCCGATGCCGCGCACATGTCGGTTATCCGGCAGTTCTTCAAGGCTTATGTGACTGACGGCGGTGTACGGGCGATTGTGGATTCTCGCGAGTTCGGCAGGCTTGCCGACAATCCCAAGGTGTCGCTCGCCGATGTCCGCGCCCTCGACCAGTGGCGGGAAGTTATCCCGGAATACGTGAAGGATTACGTTTCATTGAATGCTTTTGCGGCATAGAAAGAGGCGTGAGGAAGCATGAATAATTCAGTGATATCTGCCGAAACGATACAAGAAGCGATTTATCTGGTCCGAGGGCAGAAGGTCATGTTGGACCGCGATCTGGCTGCCATGTATGGTGTACCCACAAAGGCGCTCAAGCAGGCCGTGAGGCGCAAGGCCACACGCTTTCCCGCTGATTTCATGTTCGTTCTTACGCGGGAGGAATTTGCCGATTGGAGGTCACAAATTGTGACCTCCAATGCCGACCGGATGGGGCTTCGCCACGCGCCCATGGCTTTTACTGAACAGGGTGTCGCCATGCTGTCGAGCGTGCTCAACAGCGAACGGGCCATTCAGGTCAACATCGCGATCATGCGGACGTTTACGCGGTTGAAGCAGATGCTAGCGTCGAATACCGAACTTGCCCGGAAACTGGCCGACTTGGAAAAGAGGTACGACGCGCAATTCAAGGTGGTCTTCGATGCGATTCGCCAACTCATGACCCCGCCCCATCCGCCCCGCAAACAGATCGGTTTCCATGTGCGGGAGCCAAGGGCGAGATATAGGACCCGGCGCAAGAGGAAATAACCGATGCTCGATTCCGAAACTAAATCCCGCATTGACTCCGCGCGCGACGTCCTGGTCGGCAAGGTCCCCGATCCGAAATCGCAGGTGGAGCAAATCACCATCGCCCTGATCTACAAGTTCATGGATGACATGGACCGTCAGTCCGAGGAACTTGGCGGCAAGGCGACGTTCTTCACCGGCGACTTCAGGAAGTACCGTTGGGCCAACCTGCTTGACAAACGCCTTGGCGGCCACGAGCGCCTGCTTCTCTATGCCGAAGGCATCGAGAAGATGAACGTGAACAAGAACATTCCCCAGCTTTTCCGCGACATTTTCAAGGGCGTGTTCCTGCCTTACCGCGATCCTGAAACGCTCAACCTCTTCCTGAAAGAAATCGCCGGTTTCTCCTACGACCACAGCGAACAACTCGGCGACGCTTTTGAATACCTGTTGTCGATTCTCGGGAGCCAAGGGGAGGCTGGGCAGTTCCGCACGCCGCGCCACGTGATTGACTTCATCGCGGCAGCGATCGACCCCAGGAAAGACGACACGATTCTTGACCCGGCGTGCGGCACGGCCGGATTCCTGATCTCCTCATACAAGCACATTGTGAAGGGCAACACCAGGGATCGTCCAGGTGACCTTCTATCGGCTGACGAACGAGACCGTCTGATGGCGAACTTCTGCGGCTATGACATTTCCCCTGACATGGTGCGCCTTTCCCGCGTCAACATGTACCTGCATGGTTTCGCAAACCCACGCATCCATGAGTATGACACGCTCACAAGTGAAGAACGATGGGAAGACCGCTATGACGTAATTCTCGCCAACCCTCCCTTCATGACCCCCAAGGGCGGAATCAGGCCTCACAACCGTTTCAGCATCAAGAGCAAAAGGTCAGAACTGCTTTTCGCAGACTACATTGTCGAGCATCTTAAACCAGGGGGGAAGGCCGGCTTCATCGTGCCGGAAGGCATCCTGTTTGTTGAAAATTCAGCCTATGAATCGTTTCGACGGAATATCGTCGAGAATAACTACCTTTATGCAGTTGTTTCGCTGCCTCATGGCGTGTTCAAGCCATATGCAAGCGTGAAAACGCATATCCTGCTTCTGGATAAGCGGCTCGCGGCTCAGTCAGATCGCATTCTCTACGTGGACATAGAGTCGGACGGATTCACTCAGACCGACACGCGGCTCCCTGTGGAGCGCAACGACATTCCGCATGCAATGCGAGTCCTCGACAACTATCGGAACAATCCCCACGCCAACCCCATTTGTCCGGGGGGAAATGGGGTGCGCCCAGAGGTGTACTTCGTGCCAAAAGCCGAAATCCTAGGGAATCCGAGCTGTGCGCTTATTGGCCGCTGGTACAATCTCACGGCCAAGTATCCGAAGTCACGGCTCGTCCCGTTCAAACGGTTGGCCGACCTTTGCGATTTTCGCCCGGGGTTATCCCCAAACATGAAAACCCTTCCTGGCGAATATCCACTCGTTACTCCAGCGGAGGAAAGAAAGACGGCAGACCATTTCGATATGGAAGGACCGGCAGTGTGCGTGCCGCTCGTATCTTCAAGCGGTCATGGAAAGGCCGATGTAAAGAGACTGCACTACCAAGAAGGCAAGTTTGCGTTGGCGACAACGATGCTCAGTGTGTCCCCAAAGACTGATGCCGAGATTACCGCCCGTTACCTTTTCCACGTTCTCAGCGAAAAAAAGGATACGCTGATAGCGCCACTTATGGCAGGGGCTACAAACGTGACGCTCAAACAGGACCTTTTCGAAAATGTGCTCATTCCGGTCCCGTCTCCAGAAGCTCAGAAAGAGATTGTCGATCATGCCGCATGGGAGGCTTTGGCCGAAGGGGCCATGAGCTTGCGAACGCAGGTTGCACAGGGAATTGACGGCGAAAGAGCGGACGAAATCGTGTACCTTCTCGATCAGGCGACATCTTTGTTACACCTACATGCCGCCAAGAAGCGAACAATCGACGACCTGTGGCGAGAGGGTGTGTGAAGACCATAAAGGACATGCCGGAACACAGCCGCCCCCGCGAAAAACTGCGGGAGAAGGGAGCTTCCGCTCTCACCGATGAAGAACTTGTCGCCGCGATTCTCGGCATGGGAACGGCGGGCGTTGACGTGCGCACGATTGCCCGGCAGGTTGTGGGTCTGATCCGCGAGCACAAGGCCGGATTGACGCTCAATCACTTGCTGGCCGTTCCCGGCGTGGGACTCGCCAAAGCGGGTCAAATCCTTTCGGCCTTTGAACTCGCTCGCCGCCACTTGCTCAAGGACACGGTAAGGATTACCGTCGCCCAGGATGTCTTGCCGCTGGTGGCCGACATTGCCGGAAAACAGCAGGAGTATTTCGTCTGCATTTCACTCAACGGCGCAAACGAGGTTATCGAAAAGCGCGTGGTCACGATAGGCCTTCTCGACAAGAGCCCGGTTCATCCTCGCGAAGTATTTGCGGACGTTATCGCCGACCGCGCCGCGGCCGTGATCTTCGCGCACAATCACCCATCTGGGGAACCCCAGCCGAGCGAAGCCGATCTTCGCATGCACGAGCAGTTGACCGAGGCTGGGAAAATTCTCGGACTCCGCGTCCTCGACCATGTCATCGTGACAAAAAAAGGCCACTTCAGTTTTCAGGAAGCCGGTTTGATTCGATGAGAGCACGCTGTGAACAGATACCCAAACCAACACCCGACAAGGCGCTGCGCTGGACGGGGATTCCGCTGCGCTCCATTGCCGCCGGTGAGCTTTGTCGTTAGGCGGCAGGGTGCTTCATCGTGCTTGAACACAATTGCAGGAGGGTTTCAGATGGACGCAACAAGTACCTCGATTTTTGACCTGAGCCCGTCGGAGAAGCTCCAGCTCGTGGAAGACTTATGGGATGACCTTGCGGCCACTCCCGAAGCGGTACCCGTCCATGACTGGCAAAAAGAAGAGCTGGCGCGGAGAAAGGCCAACCTGATCAATAACCGGGGCTGCAGACTCACGTGGGAAGAAGTCAAACGAAGGATCAAGAGTCGCTATGGCCGCTGAGTTGATCATTGCGTCGGAGACCGAGCAAGACATTGCAGAGGCTTACGCCTGGTACGAGGGTCGGCGGACCGGCTTGGGCGAAGAGTTGTTGAGCTGCATCGATGCGTGTATTGAAGCAATCCGCCGCACGCCCGAGATGCACGCTGTCGTCCACGAGAACTATCGCCGGGGGTTAGTGCGCCCTGATGGATGACGGGAACATTCTCGCCCGATGGTTGTCTAAAACCAATGGACAATAAGTGCAGGACAACTTCCCTTCAGTTGGCACGCCCACTAATAGGTGGGTTGTCGCCAGCGGCAAGGGAACAACGGATTCCGAGTAATCAGGAGGAATAAGATGAGTTGGAAGAAATGTGTTCTTGGGATTTCGTCACTTGCTTCTGTGGCGTTCGTGGTCGGCCTGGCACGATTCGCCTCCGTGGCGCCGGTCGTGAAAGAGCCGGCAGGGCAGATCAAGCTCCTCCGCGCGGCAAAGAGGAACGTTTCGCTCCGTTTTGAGGGCCTCGCGACGCCGAGCGGAATGCTCTACGCGGACATAACTGACCTGGACGGGACAAAACTGGGGAGCGCTTCGGCACGCTTCTCGCAGAGTGCCGCCAGAATCACCATCCCCGCGAAAATTGACGCGACCAAGCTCGCAAAATACGTCGTTTCCTACCGAATCGGGGCCGAAGGCGAGACCCATCGCAAGAGCCTGTTCTATCTTGCCGACAAGTTGCAGACGATTGTTCTCGGCCAGAAGGAATATTACGCCAACTCTCTCGCGGGGCTGAGGGTCATCGTTCGCAATCACACCGCGGACGCCGCGGTCGAAGGAGCAAAAGTGGCTATTTCCATCGCCAGAGAGGGCAAAGAGAGTCAGCTCTTCGACGGAAAGACCAATGCAGAAGGGACGCTTGACGCATCGTTCAAAATGCCCGCCGTCGAGGAAGGTGCCGCGGAACTCAAGGTCGCCGTCGAGACCGACATCGGCAAGGACGAGGTCAAGGAGAGCATCCGCCTCAAGAGCGGCAGCAAAATTCTGTTGACTACCGACAAGCCGATGTACCAGCCCGGGCAACTTATCCACATGCGGTCGCTGGGTTTGACCGTCCCCGACTCGAGGGCGATTGAGAATTCGACCGCAGTCTTCGAGGTCATGGACTCCAAGGGAAACAAGGTCTTCAAGAAGGAAACCAAGACTGACGAGTTCGGCGTTTCTTTCGCGGAATTCCAGCTCGCCGACGAACTCAACCAGGGGCGATACACGGTCCGCGTTATCATCGGAAAGGGGCAACAGGAAAAGACCGTCACCGTCGAGCGGTACGTCCTCCCCAAATTCAAGATTGTCCTCAAGACCGACAAGGATTTCTACGAGCCGGGCGAGACCGTCAAAGGCGACGTGCAGGTGGACTATTTCTTCGGCAAGCCCGTGGCGGAAGGGAAACTGACAGTTCAGTTCTCGAAGTTCGACGTCGGTTTTGAAGAGTTCGCCAAGATCACCGCCGAGCTGGATAAGGAGGGGCACTACAAATTCGAGCAGCAATTGCCGGATGCCTTTGTCGGTCAGCCTCTCGAGCAGGGGAAGGCGTTCGTGAAGGTGGACGTTTCCGTCGTGGACTCTGCGGACCACAAGGAGGCATTGACGAGAAACATTAGCGTCACCAAATCCGCCATCACCGTTGTTGCCGTTCCTGAAAGCGGCGACCTCATCCCGAACATCGAAAACACAATCTATTTCGTGACCACCTACGCCGACAGCCGACCCGCCAAAGCGGAGATGACCATGTGGCTGACCGGTGCGATGCCAGCCGTGAAGCCGCCGCCGCAAGGACTCTCAGTCAAGACCGACGACGGAGGGTTCGGCTCCTTCGGGCTTATCCCGGCGACGGAGAAAGTCGGACTCAAGATCGAGGGGAAGGACGAGAAGGGAAATCGCTTTTCCCAGACCTTCGAGCTTCAGCCCAAGCCTCAGGGCGCCGACAGCGTCCTTGTGAGGACCAATCGAGCTCTTTTCAAAGCAGGCGATTTCGTTGACGTTACCGTTCTCTCGACAAAGAAGAAAGGAACTGCCTACATTGACATTATCCGCGACAACCAGACCATCCTGACCAAAACCCTTACCCTTTCCGGAGGTTCCGCGAGGACGCAGCTTGACCTCGACGAGAACCTCGTCGGCGCCGTGGGCCTCAGCGCCTACATTATTTCCACCGATGGCAACATCGTCCGCGACCGGAAGCTCCTTTTCGTTGACCCGGCAAACGATTTGAGCCTCGCCATCTCCTCCGACAAGGACACCTACCTCCCGGCCGAATATGCGAAAGTCAACTTCAAAGTCGCCGACAAGGAAGGGCATCCGGTTCTCGCCGCTCTGGGAATCATGGTGGTTGATGAAGCAATTTTCGCCCTTCAGGAAATGCAGCCAGGGATGGAGAAGGTCTATTTCTATCTCGAAGAGCAGATTATGAAACCCCGGTATGAAATCCACGGATACGATATGAAAGAAGTCGTCCGACCCCCTTCTCCGGAAAAGCCGGAAGCCCTTGGTCAGGAGCTCGCGACGAGGGAGAAAGCCGCAAGAGTTCTTCTCGCCTCCGCGGAAGGCTTCGCGGCCTATGCCCTTGACGTGGATACCTATCGCCTCAAGGGCGAAGACGCCGCCTATGGCATCGCCCTCACCGAGCACCTCATGAAAAAGTACGAAACAATCTCAAAAGCATTCGAGTCCTTCCGCACTCGCGCCCAGAGAGAAAAGGAAGCCTTTTTCCAGAGAATTGGCTGGGACGCCAACAAGCCCATCACCCTCCAGTTGCTCGTTGACCTGAGATACCTTCTGAAGCGGGACATCATAGACCCCTGGGGAAACCAATTCGAGCTGCGCGGAAGCTGGTGCAATAGCTGCAAGACCTACCACGGATTTGAGCTTCTGACCTACGGCGTGGACGGAATCAAGGCAACTGCCGACGACGTATGGATTCCCGAAAGGCGGTACGTCATGGAGGGCAGGGGCGTCGGCCAGCGGCGTCGGTTTGACCGCGCAGTTGGTGGCGCAATGCTCCAGGAAGCCGAAGAAGCTATGCCTGCGGTTGCTGATATGGCGGTTATGGCGCCGGCCGCTGCTGGCCGGCCCATGGAGAAATTCGCCCTCGCAAAAGGTGAGGCTGCTGGTGAAGCCGGCGGGGCTCCCGAACCACCGCGTGTCCGAAAGTTCTTCCCCGAGACGCTTTATTTCAACCCACTACTGATAACCGACGCCAACGGCGCCGCAAGCGCCGAAATCAAGCTCGCCGACTCCATCACGACGTGGCGGTTGACCTCCATGGCGTCGTCCAAAAATGGGATGCTCGGCTCGAAGACCTTTCCGATGCGGGTCTTCCAGGATTTCTTCATTGACATTGACTTCCCCATCTCGCTGATTCAGAACGACCAGGTGTCAGTCCCCGTCGCCGTTTACAATTACCTGCCGACGCAGCAGAAAATCCTCCTCAAGGCCGAAAAAGCCGATTGGTTCACCCTCCTCGACGAGCCTGAGAAAGAACTTATCCTCCGGCCCGACGAGGTGCGAGCCGTTTATTTCACCCTCAAGGTGAACAAGATCGGCAACTACGCCTTCACGGTTTACGGGTACGGCGAGAAGAAGAGCGACGCGATTTCCCGTTCCATTGAAATCGAGCCGGATGGAAAGGAAACCCTCTTCAACGCCACCGGGCGCCTCGAGAAAGAGGTCGTCGCATCCGTTAACATTCCCGCGGAGGCGATTGACGAAGCAAGCAAAATCTTCGTGAAGGTTTATCCGGGCGTCTTCTCCCAGGTCGTCGAGGGAATGGACAAGATTTTGCAGATGCCGTTTGGCTGCTTTGAACAGACCTCTTCCGCGACGTACCCGAACATCCTCGTCCTCGACTACATGAAGGCCACGGGAAAGATTACCCCCGAAATCCAGATGAAAGCCGAAGGCTTCGTCAACGCCGGTTATCAGAGGCTCCTGAGCTACGAAGTCCCCGGCGGCGGATTCGAGTGGTTCGGCAAGGCGCCCGCCCACAACGTCCTGACCACTTACGGATTGCTGGAGTTCTACGACATGAGCAAGGTCCACGACGTTGACCCGAACGTCATCTCCCGCACTCAGGATTGGCTTGTCAAGCAGCAGAAGGAGGACGGCTCGTGGAAACCGAGCGAAGGAGGAATCGCCGAAGGCGCGATTGACAAATTCCAGAACGACGTCCTCCGCATGACAGCCTACGCGGCGTGGGCGCTTCTGGCGACCGAGTATAAAGGCCCGGCCGCCGCCAAAGCAGTTGACTATCTCGAAAAGAACATGGACAAGGCCCTCGACAATTACACCCTTGCGATGCTGGCGAACGCCTTTGTCCTCCATGACAAAAATGGCGCCACCGCCGCAGCCCTCATTCGCCAGCTCCTCGATAAAAAGGCGGAGGAAGAGGGGCTGATTTACTGGCCCATGAAAGACGAGACTCCGACCTTCGGCAGAGGCGAATCCGGCGTCATCGAGGCTACCGCCCTTGCCTGCCAGGCGCTTCTCCGATACGGCAAGCATCCGGCGATCGTCAGCAAGGTCAACGATTATCTCGTCAAGAAAAAAGACCCCAACGGCACGTGGCATTCGACCCAGGCAACCGTCCAGGCCCTCAAGGCTCTTCTGATGTCCATCAAGGACGCGACTCAGGAAGTCCAGGGAACGATTCACGTCTCAATCAATGGCAAGGAGGGAGCCGTCCTGAAAATTGACAACACCAACTCAGACATCCTCCAGCTCGTTGACCTCAAGAGCATGACAGTCGAAGGCGAAAACACCGTCAAGCTCGCCATCGAGGGCGAAGGGAGCATGTTCTACCAGGTCGTCGGGCGATACTATCTCCCCTACCGCGAGCTCCATCCTGAAAAAGAGCCGATGAGCATTGACGTCGCCTACGACAAGACCGAACTTGCCGTCAGCGACACAGTCCAGTGCAAAGTCGCCGTGACAAACAACCGCCCGGCAGCCGCGAAAATGGTCATAGTTGACCTCGGCCTCCCCCCCGGATTCACGGTTCTCGCAGAGGATTTGAACGACCTCGTCGAGAAAGGCGTCATGGAGAAGTACTCCCTCACTGGCCGGCAGATTATCGTCTATCTGCGGGAAGTCCCCGCTGCCCAGCCCATCGTCCTGAAATACCGCCTGATGGCTCGGTTCCCCATCAAGGCGAAAGCCGCCAAGTCCGTCGCCTACGAATATTATGACCCCAGCGTGAGGGACGAAGCAGCACCCCAGGAAATCCTCGTCAAGGCAGAATAACGACAGCAGGACTGTCGTCGCACCTCAGACCGGAGCGCTCCCCGAGGGCGCTCCGGTTTCTTTGTGAGTTTGTTCAAACAAGTCGGGGGCGGGCAGGCGCGATGATGCGATTTCGACATGAGGTCTTTTCGGCGAACGCCTCTCTGTGCGACATTGAACGCGAGGGCGCACCTTGACGGACTGCGGTTGCTATGCCATTCTACCTGGGACTGCGGCGTCGCAGGGATGTATCGCTTGAAATGGCTTCCCGTGCACAAAGGAGGTTGCCGTATGCATCAAGTAAAATATCCCCTTGTCGTTCAGTTTGCCGGATACCTTGCGGCCTTTCTTGTTGTCCTCTTTGCATCCGGCTACTCCCCGGCAGTAACGACCCTCAGCGTCTCGCCCACGACGTACACCCTCGGAGACAAAACAACCAACATCGTCGTCCAGGCAAACACCGCCGCTGCGGGAAACGCTTTGACTTTCGATGTCTTCTTTGACCTGGACGCCGACGGGAATCTCGACGCCGCCGACGGGCGGTTCATCAGCTTCAAGATTGCCGACGGTCAAGCCCCTCCCCTCGCCAACCCCGATTGGTGGCACGACGAGGACGGCGCGAAGAACTCTTCCGTAAAGGCAACTCTCGCCGCCAACGGAACCTGGTGGTTTTCCGGCCATTTCATCGTCAAAGTTACCGACGCTAACGCTTCAACCGCGAAAGCCTCCTTCACCGTGATTCAGGACGCCGCCAACCCCTGCGTGGTCTCGGGCGAGGTCCTGCTCGAAAGCTCGCCCGCTGGCGGCGCCATCATCCAGCTCGTTGATGCAGCAACCGGCAGCGAAAGCGTTACCGTCGTTACAGAAGGCGACGGCACGTTTGAGTTCCGAATCAAGTCTCCGGGCGAGTACTCTGTTCGCGCTTTCCTGCCAGACGCAGTCAGCAAGTACGAGGAGGGAAGCGCGCAGGAACTCACTGTCTCCCAGGGGCAGAACTCGCTCCCCGAACCTCTTGTCGTTTTCCCCGGCGACCGCACCATTTCAGGAAGAGTCACTGCCTCTGACATCGGCGACGGTTTTCGGGGCGTGTTGGTCTTCGGCGGGGCGGAGGAATTCTTCACTCTGACGGCCACGGACGACAGCGGTTACTATTCCCTCGCGGTTGTGGATGGCGATT
>Ga0315289_10006743_pt1 | contig 16843 bp, 14 predicted proteins | sample YL17G11_40_MG_FD_203452 | JGI IMG/M metagenome (GOLD analysis project Ga0315289, IMG submission 203452) | Sediment microbial communities from Yellowstone Lake, YNP, Wyoming, USA - YL17G11_40 | ecosystem: Environmental > Aquatic > Freshwater > Lake > Sediment | place: USA: Wyoming | collected... | reverse complement strand
ATGCCGTAGCGAATCAGGGCCACCCGCGAGTCGATGAGCGCCATCTCCACGGGCAGGCGCGACACGGACCACAAGGACCAGGCGGAGACGAAGGCGACCACCGCGCCGAGGCCGGCCCCCGCGCGATAGAGCCCGGCCACAATGGGGAAAACGGCGTAGGGAGAACCCGGCACCAGCCCGCCCACGACGCAGGCCATCAGGACGCCCTTAGGGCCGGCCTGGGCGCCCAGCCAGCGCGAGATCAGCTCTCTGGGCACCAGCACCTGCACCAGCCCGGCGATGACAAAGCCCAACAAGACGATGGGCAGGTTGAGCCACAGCGTGCGCGCGGCGGCGCACAGCCCGGCCAGCGGCAGGCCGCGTCCTCGCCAGAAGGCAATCGCCAGCAGCGCTGCCGCGACGGCAGCCAGAACGAGCGTCGTCGTGTCCATGGCCCTGCTCTCCTTGTGTTTCTGGCTCATCATTTAGGTGCTCCCGGACTGTGCCTGGCGCGAATTATACGTGCGCTGCCCCGCCTCTGTCAAGCGCTCCTCAGGAGGGTGTTGAATGACTCCGTCGCACTTGTCTTCCAGCTTTCGAATTGGCGGAGCGCGGGGGAGACGACCATATCAGGGGGGTCATCCTGCCTCGGGGCGCGTGAGGTCGGCTTTGGTCCCGCGCTGTCTGAGAGCGCTCTCGGCGCCCCGCGCGTAGAGCGAGTTGGGCAGTAGCTCGATCACCTTGTTGAGCTGCTGCAAGGCGTTCGCCTCTTCGCCCAGGCGCAGGTACGCCAGACCGAGGTTGTAGCGACAGGCGGCTTCGAGCTTGGGACTCCCGCGCTGGTGCGGCAGCGCGACAAGAGCGTCGTTGAGGATGACCACGGCTTGCTCGAAGCGCTTCTGCCGCATCCACACCACACCCGTGTTGATGCGCGCCAGGGCCTGCGCAGACGGATCGCTGGACAGACGACTGCCCAGATGCAGAGCTGCCAACGCTTGCTCGTAGCGTCCGCGCGCCGACAACGTGTTACCGAGATCTACTAGCAACCTGGCGCGCATGGTAACAAGGTACACGAGCACGAGGAACAGAACGGGATGGATTGCCACCCGTGCCACCCAGGACAACGACACGCTAGCGACCGTGAAAACAGCCGCCTCCGCTGCAAGACGCCCGGGCAGCCCTTCGCCGCGCAGCCACGACAGGGCGCCGAACGCCAACACAAACAACAGTGCCTCCAAGACCAGCAGCAAGTACGGATTCATCCCTGCTCCTTGCGCCCCCGCTCACCACATCAAGGCACCAGGTTCGTCATGAGCCATGCGGCTCGCCACCGCGGATGAAAACACTGCCGTGTAGCATAGGCCCTTGTGGCCGTGGTCTCCACGAGAGTCGCAACGCCCACCTCGTCAAGCGAGGCGAACGGCAAGGGGCTAAGCTACGGCATTCTCAGAGTAGTCACGTAGACGCCAAAAAAATGTCCGGCTTGGTGCCTGTGTGCCTTCATGGCTTTGTGTTGAAGCTCAGACGCTCGTTTTGCGGCAGCAAACGGGTCTTTGTAAAGGGCTACGCGGCGAAAACCCGGTCTGCAACTTGCCCCAACATGTCCACGCCGCGCACCTCGGAGCCAAAGAGCGGCACCAGCGCGCAGACGTCCGGGAAGCTGCGCCAGATCTCTTCCATGTAGCGGTCCTGCATCCCCACGCGGTTACGCACAAACTCGGGTGAGTCGGCGCCAACCGCGGCCTTGTCAATCAGCATGTTGACGATCACGCCGCCCACCGGGATGCCGAAATCCCGGAACCATTGGACAAAGCGCTTGACCACGGCGATGGGCAGCGCCTCGGGCAGCGTGATGAAGAAGAAGGCGGTTTTCTGCTCGTCAGTCAGCAGGGACTTGGCGTGCTCCATACGAGCGCGCAGCTTGAGCAAATAGTCCATCAGGGGGTCCTTCTGTTCCTTCTTCTTGCTGTAGGAGAGCAGCTCGCGCAGCGATTTAGCCTCCTCGCGGCTCTGCACCATCTTGTTGACCCACATCGCATACACGCTGGACATGCCCAACAAGCGCCGGGCGTTGGCCGTGGGGGCAGTGTCAAACACGTAGGCCTGGTACTTGTCGTCGAACATGAGGTCGATCATGGTCTCGAACATGGCCGACTCTTCAAAGGCCGGGTTCATCGTGGCTGACTCGATGAACTCGTCGGCGCGCGTCTTGATGTCAGCGTATTTGAGGAACCATTCGATCTTCTGCGTCAGCTCGACCTTGGACCTTTCTATGGTGTCCTTGGTGTCGATCTCGTAGGCTAGCAGGTTGGGCACGCCGTTGACCGCTGTGGCTGCGCCGAACACGTTCTGGTCGAGCAGGCTGCTCAGCGAGTGCACGGGGTTTGTGGAGGCCAGCAAGGTGCGCTTGCCCTGACGCGCCATCCACAGGGCCGTTGCGCCGGCCATCACGGTCTTGCCTACGCCGCCCTTGCCGCCCAAGAACACGTACTTCATCTGCGGGTGCTGCGTCAGGAACTGACAGGTTGACGTCGTGATCATTTCGCACCTCCGACCGGAAGGTTACCGGCAAACAGAGCCTCGGCTACCCGGGCGATCATGGGGATGCCCGTAATGTCGCGCTCGAACTCGGCCACGCGCGCCAGCACTCCCGCGCCAAAGGTGTCGTCAATTCTCTTCAGGAGGTGCGCCTGCATCTCGATGCGGTGTTGCAGGTACTCGGGGATCTGTTGCTGGGCCAGCTCGGCCGGAATGACGCGGTTGACGATGTAGCCGCAGATGGGCACCTGGTACTTGGCGAACAGACCCGCCGCCTTGAGCGTATCCAGGATGATCATCTCCTCCGGAGTCACCACAAAAAAGAAGGCCGTCTTCTCCCGATCGGTGAGAATCCCCGAGGAGACGCTGATGCGTTGGCGGATGTCCTGCAGCTCAGCCAGGATCTGGTCTTCTTCCGTCTCCTTGTTGCGCTCCATCACAGCCGCCACGGCGGCGTACTCTTGCATGTCTTCGCGCAGCTTGGTGATCTTGGAAATCCATTCGTCATAGATGCTGGCCATACTCAGGTAGTAGAGCGCGTGGCCGAGCGGCACCAGGTCGTAGATGTAATAGTCATAGTCCTGGCCCACCACGATGTCCACCACCGCGTCAAAGATGGCGCTCTCCTCCATGGCCGGCTCGGCCGCGGCGGCCTGGATATAGTTCTCAATTTCCTCGGGCACTTGCTCCAGGCCATACATGTCCCGGATCTTCTGGCGGACCTGATCCTGGTACTGCTTGATGTGCTTGTCGGCGTCGATCTCCTGGGCGAAGAGGTTGGGGATGATTTCGACCGCCCCTTTCCCAAAAATGTCACGCTCAAAGATGTCGGAGAGCGAGGCCTGGGGGTCCACGGAAAAGACCAGCACCTTGAACCCCTGCTGGGCCAGCCAGTAGGCCGTCGCAGCGGAAAAGGTGGTCTTGCCCAGCCCGCCCTTGCCACCGAACTCGACGTAACGGCGGTTGGGATGGGCGCGGAAGGTCTCGGCCAGGGACGAAGTACCGCACAGAGTAGTCGCGAGCAAAGTGGCACCTCCTGTAATGGTGGTAGAGCACACGGAGAGCGCAGAGTGCGCGGTGCATCAGGCCGGCCCTACTGCGTTCTCGGCGGCCTCTGCGGTGAGCCTTGCCGGCCGCTCTAGGCCAGAGCGTCGGTCAGGTCGCGTTCGCGCAACATGCGCCGCTTCCAGGTGCTGATCTGCGGCACCACGTAGGGCAGCAGGCGCAGCGAATAGTAGGGCGGTAGGATGGGGATGCCCAGCAGATCCCCCATCGTGATCAGGATGAACAGGTGCTCCATGCTGCCGCGCGTCTTGAGGGCATAGCGCGTCATGTCATGTCCGGCCATGCCGTAGAGCAGTTCTTTGGTGGAACGGCCAAAACGCTTGAGTGCACTGTCCTTCTTCTCTTCTTCAGGCATGTATGCCTCCTCAGTCTACTCCTTCAATCAACTCGGCCAAGTCCGTCCAATCCCGCTCGCGCACCAGGGTGCGCTTCCAGCGGCCCAACGCAGGTACAACGTAGGGCAGCAAGCGCAGGGTATAGTAGGGCGGCAGGAGCGGCAAGCCCAGCAGGTCGCCGAAGGTGACCAACACGAACAGGCGCTCGACCTCGCCGCGCTGGCGGCGCAGGCCGCGCGCCCAGTCGAACACGGTCATGCCGTACAGAATCTCGCCGGCGGCGCGCCGGGCACGTCTTAGCAGGGTTGGCAGTCTGCTGTTGGCAGTGGTCAGTCGGTGCGCCTGCATACGAGTCTCCGTGTCTGTCCGTGTTGCTCCGTGTCCGCTACGTCTTACAGTAACTTGGTTTCAAAGCGAAAAAACCGGGTTCCCAACCTGAATCTACGCCATCCCTGTAACAGATCAGGGACGAACGGTCTGCGCAATCTGCGGTTTCTCCTGCCCGTGGCGGGAGGCTTCGGCGGGCCTCCCGCCAGGGGGGATGAGACACGAACTAGGACGTCTTCTTGGCCGGTTGTGCGCGCGGCTTCTGCAGTGCCTTCCAGCCGTCCAGGATCAGCAACGCCGCGGCCACCACCAGCACCGCAGCAATGATGCCCACCAGCGTCGCCGACATGGACGCCTGAGGCGTCTTGGCTGCCGTGACGGCCTTGAACTGGTTAATGGCCAGCAGGATCAGGGCCGCTACGGTGGTGACGAGCATGAAGATAGAGGGGTACAACGACCAGGTGTTCTTCTTGCCCTCACTCTTGAGCCACAGGGAGATCAGCAGCAGGGCCAACCCGGCCATCAACTGGTTGGCCGCGCCAAAGGCGGTCCAGATGGTGAGCCAGGGGATGACCCACACAAACACGGCCGTGAGGATCAGGGCCACGATGGTGCCCACGTGAGTGTTCTTGAAGACAGGCACCTGGTCGCCGATCAGCTCGGCGCTGGCCACGCGCATGAAGCGTACCACCAACTGCATGATCGTCAGCCCCATGATGGTCAGGAAGACGGAGCCATAGGCCACGCCGAAATCGTGAGGGATGCCCACGTGGCCCAGGAAGCGTGACAGTCCCTCGGCAAAGACGCCCAGCGCTGCCCCTGCTCCTCCGGCTGCCTTGTAGCCAGTCATGCCGCCGAAAGCGACGGTAGCCGCCAGGAAGGAGATCGTGGCCAAGACCATCTCCAGGAACATGGCGCCGCCGCCGATGGGCAGGGCATCCGTCTCACACTCCAACTGGCGGGCCGTACCGGAGGTGGAGACCAGGCTGTGCCAGCCCGAGATGGCGCCGCAGGCAATGGTCACGAACAGCATCGGCCACAGAGGACCTATGCCAATGGTCCACTGCGTAAAGGCAGGGAAATCGCCCATGCCAGGGTGCCAGATCAACATGCCGATCACGCCGCCCAGCATCCCCAAGCCGATGATCCAGAAGGAGACATAGTTGACCGGCTGTGCCCAGGACCAGATCGGCAACACAGAACCCAGGTAGCAGAAGAGCAACACGAGCAGCGTGCCGATGAACTGCGCCTTGGTCACGGCGAGAAAGAGGACCGGGGATTTGGGTAGACCGTAAAGGCCTGAGAAGAAGTTGGCCACAGCGGGCAGCGTGCTGATCCAGATGCCAACGAAGGAGAGCACCAGCGTGACCGCGGTGGTCAGGATGATGTCCTTCTTCCACTTGTACGTCATCTGTCCAGCCAGGATGCCCATCAGGGTCACGGCGACGATGCCAACGGGCACGCGCGGGTTGACCATCAGGACCTTTCCCACCTGGTTGCCGAAGGCGCCCATGATCAGCAACAGGTAGAAATAGATAAAGAGCATGAGGATACTGCGTGCGCGAGGGGAGATGAGCTTGTAGCTTAGTGCGCCCAGGGTGTCGCCGTCGCGGCGCACGCTCATCATCATGCTGCCATAGTCTTGCACCCAACCGATGAAGCAGGTGCCGAGGATGATCCAGACCAGCGCTGGCAACCAGCCCCACTGTACAGCCACAATCGGGCCTGTAATGGGGCCCAGAGCCGCGATGGACTTGAACTGGTAGCCGAAGAGCACGTTGCGATTGGCTGGCATAAAGTCTACGCCATCCATGTACATTTTGGATGGGCAGGCCTTCTTGGCGTCGGGTTGGATCACGCCTGCATCGATCCTGCGAGCATACCAACCGTAGCCCACGACCAGAGCAACGCCTGCAATCATCAACACAACGATCGCGTTCATTTCTTTGCCTCCTCAAGAATCATGCTGTGCCTCGTGTGTTCACCGGGGCAGACCTCAGCCTCATGTCCGGGAACGAGACCTGGTTGGCCGAGCCCCCACCTCCTTTCGGCGAAACGGGAACCAGCAGCATCGAATGAGAAGGAGTAGAGTGCATTGTCGCTGCTGTCTACAGAAGAAGAGACGAAGCGACACTCCCGTGGCTATTCTAGCACGAACGGGGGGAATTGCCAAACCCAGTCTCGATCATTCGACGCTCACAGCCAGGGTCTGAAAGAACGCTGCAAGATCCAACGCAAGTCCTGTACCCCTTACTCTCCCCTTGTTTCACACCCTCCATCACGAAGCTGGCGGGAGACCTTCCCGCCAGGCGACACTGCCCACGCGGCGGCGCTTGCCAGAGCGCCTTGAGGGACGGCGAGTGTCGGGTTTTATGAAAGATTTACGCCCGTCGCGCGGTTTCTATCGATTTCAAGTCATTTCACACTTGTCTTCAAGTAACTTCTGTGATACAATGCACCCAAGGTCGTGTTGGACGCCGCCAATGCATTGTCTGCGTCGCGCAAGAAGCGCGCACGTTCCGCGCCGCCGGGGGGACAACCTGCATGAACTCTTCGCTCGCGAGCGTTGAACCTGATCAGGGAGCACCACACAGGGCGACAACCGTCCTGAGCGGAGTGGCTGCGGTCATCTTGTTGGCTACGGCGCTCTTCGCGCTGTTGCTCTCCTCTCCCGGCCGCACGGGAGTGGCAGACGGCGTGCTCGTCGGCGTGAGGGCCGTCACGGCCTTCGCCTGTCTGTTGGCGGCGCTCAAGGCCGAGCCGGCTGAGCTGCGCCGGCCCTGGGCCTTTTTTGCCGCTGGCGCTGTGCTGATGCTGGCGGCCACGGCTCTGCAGACGGCCTTCTCCACCCCGCGCGCTCTGCTCTGGACGCAGTGGAACAGCGCGCTCTACGTGCTGTCGTACCCAGTGTACGCGCTGGGCATCTTCTTCCACCCACCGGCTCCCGGGCGGGGCCTGCCGCTCATCGAAGTGGGCGCGGACCTGGCCCTTTGTCTGCTGGTGGCCGCGCTCGGCCTGGGCTTCCTGTTCTTGGTGCCAGGCGAGGCGGGGCGCAGGGTATTCCTCTGGCTCTACGCGCTGTCCGACGCCCTCCTGCTGGCCATGCTGTTCTCGGTTCTGGCACGCGCGACGGAGCCGTTGGCGCGGCTGGGGCCGATTGCCCTCAGCGTTGGACTCGGCCTAGCCACCCTATATCACGTGCAAATTGCCCAACAGGCGCAGAGTGGCGCGCTGCTCGCGCCGGTTTGGGGTGAAGCGCTCGGCCTGCTGGTGCCGGGGTGCATGCTCTGGGCTGCTGTAAGCACGCTCTACTGGCGCGGGCTGCGCCAGGCTTCGCCGGCGGGCCAGCGACGGGCCGGCAGAATCATCGATTTGCTCACGATGGCCGTGCACCTGGCCATCATCCTGGCTCTCGGCGCGGCTTTTGTGGGCGGGCTGGCGTTGTTTGCGCAGAATCCGCAGAGCGCGTGGCTGTTGACGTGCGCGCTGCTCCTGACCACCTTGCTGGCCGTGCGCTTTGGGCTGCTGCGCGCGCGCAACGAGCAACTGGCGCGCGAGCTCAGGCGGGACGCCACTGAGCTGCAGCAGCGCGTCGAGGAGCGCACGCGCGAGCTGGCCGGGCGTGTGGCCGAGGTGCAGCAACTGCGCGCCGAGGCCGAGCGCCGCGCCAGCGAACAGAGCGCCTTGCTCACCGTCTCGGAGTTGGTCAACTCCTCGCTGCGCCTGGACGAGGTCTTGGACGCCGTGGTGCGCAGGACCGCGGACCTGTTCCACGCCGATGGTGTGGGGGTCTACTTTCACGAGGAGGCCGCGCACGCGCTGGTGCTGTGCGCACACCACACGCCCTGCCTCAGCGACGACCAGGTGAAAGCCTTCCAGCGCATCCCGCTTGCGGCCAGCGGCTCGGCTGCAGAAGTGGTGCGCACGCGGCAACCGCTGCTCATACCCGACACCGCCGTCGATTCTCGCGCGCCGCCCGAGTTGACGCGGTTGGGAGTCAAGTCGTCACTACTGCTGCCCATGCTGGCCAAGGACAAGTTGTTGGGCGTCTTGACACTCGATTCGGTGGAACTGAACCACTTTGCCGAGCATGACGCGGAGCTGGCGCTGGCCCTGGCGCAGAACGCCAGCGGCGCCATCGAAAGAGCGCGCCTGCACGAGGCGCTGGGCGCCAGCCTGGAGGAGCTCAAACGCACGCAGGTGGAGCTGCTGCGCTCGCAGCGCCTGGAGGCGCTGGCGACCATGGTGGCAGGCGCGGCGCACGAGCTGAACAACCCGCTGACGGTGGTGCAGGGCTACTCGGAGCTGCTCTTGCGTCAGAACGTCGCGCCTCAAATGCGCGCCGACATCGAGCGCATCCTGCAGGCCATCGAGCGCAGTCGCGCCGTCGTCGCGGCGCTGGTGGCCTTTGGCCAGCGCGAACAGATCGAGCGCCGCCCCACCGACATCAACCGTGTGCTCGACCAGACGCTCTCGCTGTGCGCCTTTGACCTGGAGAGGGCGCAGATCCGCGTCAAGCTGCGCCTGGGGACCGCACTGCCGCCAGTGCAGGCCGACGCCTCCCCGTTGCGCCAGGTGTTCTTCAACATCGTCCTCAACGCCCGGCAGGCCATGAGCGAGGCGCACCACGGCGGGCGACTGACGGTGCGCACGCTGCAGGAAGGCGCCGTCGTGCGCATCGAAATCAGCGACGACGGCCCCGGCATCGCGCCCGAGATCGTGGACAAGATCTTTGACCCGTTCTTCACCACGCGTCCGCAGGGCCAGGGCATCGGGCTGGGGCTCTCGCTGTGCTTTGGCATCGTCTCGGAGCACGGGGGCCGCATCTGGGCCGTCTCCCCCGCGCTGCAGCAGTACGCCGACGCCCCGGGCCCCGGCGCCACGCTCGTGGTGGAGCTGCCGACGACCACGTGAACCGCGGGCGCGGCAGCTTCTGGCTGCTCAAGGCCCGCACCCGGCGCGGCCTCCCGCGCCTCGTGTTCGATTAGGCTCTGCGCTCGCGCGCTCAGCCATCCAGTGGCCACGGGCCGACGCGCGCATCGTCTCCGGCGCGGCATGACTCGAACAGTGCGCGCACCCGCTGCTGAAAGCCGTTCAGCCGCGCCTGGCCCCAGGCCTGGTAGCGCGCGGGCGTGTCGGGGCCCAGGTTGACCTGCCCGATGCTCGCGCGGCCGCGTGCTCCTGCGCGTTCAGCGTGGTCTGGGTCGCCACGTCCAGGCCCGCCCCCGCGTGCGAGCGGCACAGCGTGCTCCCGTGCATGGCCCAGGCCCGGCAGCCCGTCACCGCGCAGCGCCGCGAGGCCTTACCCATGTCGCACCTCGCAGCGTGACAGGTTCCCGTCACCTCTCGATAGATTCCCGTTACCTGGGAGGTGACGGGAATCTGCCAGTCCACACCTGTGTGCGGCCCAACAAGAAGCGGCGCCCGCCACTTCTCGTGGCGAGCGCCGCTCTCGGGCTCGATTCACACCCCTACGCCGTTTGCCGGACACAAAACAGCCTCCTCATTATATACTCTAGTGAATCCAGCATACCACAAAATTGAGCATTTGTCAAGTCACACTTGTACCAGTTTGCAGTTTCCGGTTGCCGGTGTCCAGTTGCTGCCGCGCAGCGGTGCTCCTGCGCGAGTCCGTGGGACGGTGCTGAACCAGCCGTGCGGGTCGCGCGCAACCAATAGCAAGAGGACTCAGGCCTGGCCAACCTGAGTCCCCCCAACGAGCTATCAACGGGTAACTGGTAACCGGCAACTGACAACTGGTAACCGTCAACTGGCAACCGTCAACCGTCAACCGCCCCCTCCACCGGCAGCGTCACCGTGAACGTGGTGCCCTGGCCCAAGGCGCTCTCCACCTCGATCTTGCCACCGTGCTGCTCGACGATGGTGTGGCTGATGTACAACCCCAGCCCCGTGCCCTCGCTGGGCTTCTTGGTAGTGAAGAACGGCTCGAACATGCGCGCCATGTGCTCTGCGCTGATGCCCGTGCCGTTGTCGCGCACCGCCACGCGCACCGCCAGATCCTCGGGCACGTAGACTGACCACACCTCCACCTGCCCCTTGAAGCCCGGCTTGGCCTTGACCCGCGCCTTGACCGCGTCCACCGCGTTGAGCAACAGGTTGGTCCACAGCGTGCGCAGATGGCTCTCGCTGGCCTTGATGCTGGGCAGTCTGGGCGGCAAGTCCCTGCGCAACTGAATCACGGTCTCGTCGAACGAGTACTTGAGCAGCGCGATCGACCACTCCAGCGAGGCGTTCACGTCGATGGGTGCAAAGACGTACTGGTCTTGCCGGGCATAGTCCAGCAGCGAGCGCAGGATGTTGCGCGAGCGCTCGGCCGCCTCCAGGATGGTGCTGACCAGACTGTAGGCCGACGAGTCGCGTGTCAAGAGCCGGTGCAGCAGCATGGCGTTGCCCAGGATGGCCGTCAGCGGGTTGCTCAGCTCATGGGCCGTGCCCGCGGCCAGCTTGCCCACCGCGGCCAGCTTGGCCGTGCGCGTCACCGAGGCCTCCATCCGGCGTTGGTCCGTCACGTCGCGCCCAAACACAACCACGCGCGCCGCCCCACCCGACTCGCCAGAGAGCGGATACGTGCGAATTTCCCACTCGCGCACCCCCTGCCCGCACGAAGCCTTGCAGAGGCGGTGGGCGTTCTGCCCCGACGCGATGGTTCTGCGCACCGGGCAGTCTTCGGCGACCACATCGGCCGCGCCGGGCAGCACCTTGCCGTAGGGCTTGCCCATCAGTGCCTCGGGCGTCGCGCCCGTGATCTTGGCCGCCGAGGCGTTGGCCGAAACCACGCGCATGTCCCTGTCCACGATCACCAGCGCGTCGCCGATGCCGTCAAAGATGGCCTGCAGGAGGTTGCGGTTCTCCTCGATTTGCTGCTTGTGCTGCAACAGGTCGGCGTAGGCCTGGTTGAGGGCAGTAAAGAGGCGCGCGTTCTCAATCGCTTGAGCGACCGGGGTGGCCACCGAGCTCAGAAAGCGCACATCGTCCGGCGTGAACGCGCCGCGCAGACTGTTGATGGCCTCCAGCACGCCAATTACGCGCTGCTTGACCAGCAACGGCGTGCCGATCATGCTGCGCGTCACCAGCCCCGTGCTGTGGTCGATCTGCCCGTAAAAGCGGGGATCCTCTTGCACGTTGGGTGACAGCACAGGCTGCCGGTTCTGCACCATCCAGCCCGCCAGGCCCTGGTCTGCCGGGAACGAGAGCGTCTTGGTCTCTTCCGCGCCCTTGCCAAAGGACACCTTGAAGCGCAGCATCTGCTCCTTGTCGTCCAGCAGCATCAGCGAGCAAGCCTCGGCCTCGAACACGTCCTTGACCTTCTGCATGATGTAGGCCAGGATGGCGTCCAGGTCGAGCGTCGACGCCACTTGCGCACCGATCTCGTTGAGTATGACCAGTTCTTCGGGCTTTTCCATCGTCGCTGGCCTCCACGGACAGCAGTCAGTTACCGGTTGCCGGTTTCCAGTGTTTCGTGTTGCGTGTTCCGTGTTGTGTGTTGCGTGTGGCGTCCTGCGTTGCGCGGCCGCATCCATTCTGCCGCGCGTGCACGCAACAAGCACCACGCTTCACGCTCCACGCTTCACGCTCCACGTTTCCCGTTTCACGTTTGACGCTTCACTCGTCACGCTGCTTCAGCCCATACACCCCGTACAGCCCAACCGGCTCCTCTATTCCCTTAAAACGCACCGCACCCAGTTCCCGATACTGCACGAAATCGCGCACCTGTTCAAATGCGCCCTGCGTCACGATCAGGCGCAGGCCCACCTGGCGCGTCATGGCCTGGCTGCGCGCGGCTAGGTTGAGGATGCGCCCGGCCGTCACCAGCGCCCTGCGCTCGCCCGAGCCGATGCTGCCCACCGTCACGGAGCCGCTGCTGATGCCGATGCCGATGTCAAAGAAGGGCATGCCGCGCTCGGCCCACTCGGCGCGCAGCGCGTCCAGCCGCTCCAACATCTTGAGACCCGTGCGCACGGCGCGCAGCGCGTCGTCCGCCTCCCTGCCAGTGCGCTCAAAGCTGGCCAGAATCTCGTCACCCGAGAGCTCGTCCACCACGCCCTGCTCGCCGCTGATGATCTCCACCGCGGCCGAAAAATACTCGTGCATGACCTCGATGATGCGCTCCGCCTCGGCGCGCTCGACCAGCGTCACAAAGTCCACCATATCGGCCAGCAGCACGGTCATGGGGCGCTCGGCGCCCATCGCGCCGGGCGCGGTCTCGCCACTGAGCACGGCGTGCACGATGCGCGGCGAGAGGTAGCGCGCCAGCGACTGGTTGAGGCGCTCGCCCGCGACCACCTCGCTGAACAGCCGCGCATTGCTCACCACCACCGAGGTCTGCGCGCCGAGCACCTGCAGCGCCTCCAGATCACTGTCCGCATAGGGCTCGGAGCTGGCGTCACGCCCAACGTACAGCACCCCGTAGGCCGCCTGCAGTGGCACCGCCAGGCCCACTGCCGCCAGGCTGCCGAGCTGCGCTTCCTGCAGAGCCTGCGATACCTCCGCCGTCCCTGGCGCGTCGGCTCGGAACATCAGCGGCCGCTCGGACTTGCGAACGGCCTCCGCAATGGCCTGCCCGCACCTGACGTCGCGTCCATACGCGACGTGGCTCTGCTGCACATCCTTGCCGCCAGGGAAAAGCAGGATGGCGGCCGCGTCGCTGCGCGTCTCGTCCCGCGCCACCTTGAGCACGTTGAGCAGTGTCGCATCCAGGTCGGCGCTGCCGATGGACTGGCTCAGGCGCTTCAGCGAGGCCAGCGCCGTTGCGCGTGCGTGCTCGCGCTCCTGTTCGCGTTTGGCCAGCGCCGCGTTCACGGCGCGCTGCAGGTCATCCAGTTTGAACGGCTTGAGCACAAAGCCTGAGAGACCGAGGTTCACGGCCTGCACCGCGTTGTCCAGCGCGGCGTAGGCCGTCATCATCACACCCAGCACCCCGGGCTGCAGCGCACGGATGGCCCTGAATGTCTCCAGCCCATCCATGCCGGGCATACGAAAGTCGAGCAGCAGCAGATCAAAGCCCATGTCGCGCGCCAGGTCCAGGGCTTCGGGACCCGAGCTGGCAGCTTGCACTTCGTAGCCAAGCTGACCCAGGCCGCGCCGACAGACCTCGCGCACGTCCGCTTCGTCGTCCACAACCAGCACTTTGCCCGGCGCCATCTGTCACTCCGATGTCACACAATCTTCACGCACAGTATACTACAAAATGGCAACATCGGCAACGTCAAATGCGCATACCCGTCTTGAAATCCCCGCGCGCAGTCCGTACAGCATCCTGAGACGTGCGTCCTGGCCAGCGTCGCTGAGGCCATTCCGCCGCGGGCGCTGCAGCGTCACCGCCACGGCACGGCCTCGCGCGGCTTGCGCAGCAGGCGCCCCGCCAACCCAGCGCACGGCTCGGTCACGTATGCATTTCGCTACTCTATCGTCACATGAGTGATACCATGCAGCAATGCGACGCGCTGCAAAACCCCAAGGAGGACTGCTATGCCAAGGCGAACACCTCTCTGGCGCCTGCTGGCGCTGACCTGTGCGATACTGGCGCTCGCGCTCCGGCCGCACGGCGCAGACGCCCAGGGCGCCGGCCTGAGCGTCAGCAAGGTGGACCTGCGTGACCCGGTCTACGCTGGCGACAAGGTGCGCTACACCATCACCGTGGCCAACACGGGCGCCTCGACGCTGGACAACGTGCTGGTGACCGACGGCATGCCCACAGGCACCTACTTTGCGCCCGGTGGGGCCAACGCCGGCTGGGTCTACGCGGGTGGCGCCGTCTCGCGCAGCCTGGGCGCGCTTGCAGTGGGCGCCAGCCAGGCGCTCTACCTGGAGCTGCACACCGGCAGCGCCGTGCGCGGTTTCATCACCAATACCGTCACCGTGCGCGCCGACGGCAGCGCGCCCGTCTCCGCCAGCGCGAGCACGCGCATCCTGCCGGCCCCCACACCCACACGCACGCAGACCGCCACGCCTACGCCCACGTCGACTGCAACACCCACCCCTACTCAAACGGCCACCCCCACCGAGACCGCTACGCCCACCGCCAGCGCCACGCCGACGGCCACGGAGACCGCCTCGCCCACCGTGACGGCCACGTTCTCGGATACCGAGACACCCACCCCCGAAAACACGTCCACGCCCATGGCCACCGCCACGCCCTCCACCGGCCGCATCGAAGCTTGGGTCTGGTCCGACCTCAACCACGACGGCCTGCCCGGCCGTGACGAGCCGCCCCTGCCCGGCATTCAGATCGAGCTCTATGCTGCGGAGACCGCCCAGCCCGCATGGATAGGCGACGCGCAACACGAAACACGCAACACTGTGCGCGTTTCACTCGCCAGTCGTCCCGCGTCCCGCGCCGCTGCGCCGCTGATGACCTGCACCACAGGACCCGACGGCGCCTGCCAGTTCAGCGCCCTGCCCCCCGGCTTCTACACCGTCGTCTGCGCCAGCGCCGAGGGCTACGGCTGGAGCACGCCCGCCCGTTGCGATCTCGCGCTGCCGGCCGGCCAGACCCTCACACTGCAGTTCGGCCAGACCCAATACCTGCTGCACCTGCCGCTGATTCACGCCAATCAACCTCCCGAAGGTTCCGAACCTTCGGGAGGTTGAATCTGCGGATCACGCAAAGGAGGAGCAGGGCGTTTGCCCTGCTCCTCCATCAACCGCAGTCGGCCACGTTCCGCCGGCCTACGGGCCGATCGGGCGTAGCGCTTTCTAGAAGCTGTAGCTCGTCGGTGCTACGGGAGTGGTCGACGGCGTCTGGGTTCCCGAGGAACTTCTGCCGCAACCACCCCTGCCGAACCCACGGCCGCCGAAGCGTCCCATGGGCATGCCCAGGTCCAGACCCTTGAGCAGCCAATCCGCCTGCTCCCGGGTCAGCTTGCCGTCCTTGACGGCCTGCTCGATCTGCGTCTTGGCCGCGTCGACGCGGGCGGCCTTGAGCGCATCAGTTACCTTCTGGAAGTCTACGCCCTTGTCCTTGGCCACATCCTCCAGCGTCTTGCCCGCGTGCAGCTCCGCAAAGAGCTGCTCGGGGGTCATTCCCAGCGCCTTGGCGGCCACGTCGAACGTGTCCCACGATCCGCCGCCAAAGCGCATCCCACCCCGGCCCCAGCCGCGCAACCCCAGCGGGGTCTGCGGAGTCGCCGTTGCACTCTGCGCGAAAGCCGGTACCACCAGGGTCAGCAACAGCACAGCCGTCAGCAGCCCTGCTCCAATCCCGATCATCCACTTGGTTTTCGTCATGCGCCTTCTTTCCTTTCTAACGTGCTCGATGGGTTTCCCCGATCGGCACCCATAGTATGCCACACCGGTTGTGTAGTTCTCGTGCAGATTCCATCAGGATTCGGTCAGGATGGCCGCGCGGGTCGTCTCGCTGTACCCCCATGCGCAAGCCGAGCTGCACTAGGATGCCGCCGTCCACATTGTCTAGCTTTGCATCCTGTCACCAAACCGTGCTATAATCCGTCCAAGGCTGCCGGTTCTGACTGCCATCCTGCCTGATGCGCAGGCAGGATGGCTAGCCGTGCATGCCTGCTCGCTCCATCTATGAGAGGACTGGCCATGGCACAGCGAGACAAAGCCACCGAATGGCTACGCGTTCAAGCGTATCGCCGCATGACGCCACAGCAGCGCATCGAAATCGCGGCCCAGATGTTCGAGGACGGCGTGTCCATCGTGCGCTCCTCCATTCTCGCCCAGCAACCGGGCATCGACGCGCAGGCGCTGCAACGCCAGATCCGCCGGCGGGTGCTAGGCCGCGTCGCGCTGGCCGCGGACAATGCCGCCGACAGGGGAGCAGCGCCATGATCCAGCGCGACATTCTGCTGCGCGTGCTCGACGCGCTCGACAAGCTGGGCATCCCCTACATGATCACGGGCTCGTTCGCCTCCAACTACTGGGGGCGTCCGCGCACCACGCACGACGCAGATCTGGTGGTTGAGATGCCTCCCGACAAAGCCATAGCACTGGCCCACGAGCTGGGCGACGAATTCTACGCGCCGGATTTCGCGCTGCAGGAGGCCGCCGAAGGGCGCGGCCACGCCAATCTGATCCACCTGCAACAGGCCTTCAAGGTGGACCTGTGGACGCTCGCGGACACGGACTATGACCGAGAGCGTTTCCGGCGGCGCGTGCGCGGCAGCATGTTCGAACGAGCGGTGTGGGTGACGACGGCCGAGGACACCATTCTGAGCAAGTTGTTGTGGTTCAAGACCTCGCCCGTGCTGGAGCGGCAGTTGCGCGATGCGCTCGAGGTCTACGAAATCCAGGAGCCTCACCTGGAGCAGGCCTACCTGGAACATTGGGCTGGCACGCTGGGGGTTGCGGACCTCCTGTCGCGCATCCGCGAGGATGCGGCGCGCCCTCCGAGCGCCTAGCGGGTTTCGCTGGGAAGAGCGGAGGATTCCCTGGGAGCGAGCACACTGCGCAGGACGAGCAGGGCTTTCGATGGCTTCTCACCCGGCCTTGCGAGCCGCCGTTGGGCACAGCTCGTGCATGTAGCATGCGGCGCACTCTGGCTGGTCGGGTCTGCACCAGTTGTGCCCGATCTCCCAGGCGGGCAGGTCCAACATGCTGGGAAAGTCCGGGTGAATCGG
>Ga0315289_10006741_pt1 | contig 16844 bp, 12 predicted proteins | sample YL17G11_40_MG_FD_203452 | JGI IMG/M metagenome (GOLD analysis project Ga0315289, IMG submission 203452) | Sediment microbial communities from Yellowstone Lake, YNP, Wyoming, USA - YL17G11_40 | ecosystem: Environmental > Aquatic > Freshwater > Lake > Sediment | place: USA: Wyoming | collected... | reverse complement strand
ACTAGAGAGGAATTTCTAAAACTACTTGAAGAACTTCAATAGCTGTTGATGGTGGGCCCGCTGGGGTTCAAGCTATTTGATTTAAGTGAGTTTTGTAAATTTTTAGAAAACGTTCGTATTTTTTCCCACCTACTGATTTGCCCCTTGCAACAACACTTTTCCTAAATGCAACTTCCTTAAACTGTCTGATGTTAGATGGGTGGTTTGGAATGTAAATTCCCGAAGACCCGTCTTTCTCGGAGTAAGGATTACATTCTATCTGAAATTCGTTGTGCAAACTTATCAACTGATCACGCAAAACCCTGTTCTTTATTTTTGCTCGAATTTCCCCGTAAATATCAACAGATCCTTCATCTTCCCAAAATGCTCTTAAGAATTCCTTCTTCGTGTCACGGCCACTCGAAAAAATCTCCGCCGGTATCTTGCATTGTGGGGAGTCGCTAATGTAGCATGACACATATTTCAACAAATCTGCACAAACTACTTTAGAACAAAATGTAGCAGTAAAATAGGGTAACCTTCTTTTTTTGATTACCGTCACAGATGTGGGCGCTATCCCATACTCTTGCGCCATATCATCGATAAACTCGTGCAGAAGTTCAAGAGAAGTATTGGTATATCTCACTGTATAATGGTCAACGCTTCCGTCAAACATGCAATGTCCTATTATCCGGGCCTTGGCTAAAGTGAGCTGCTTATGCTTAATACGTATTGGCTTAATCCTACTAAATTTATCTGTAAATCTGCGTTGATTCCATGTAATCCTATTTTCTAACCGTCTTTTACCTCTGTCAGAAATGCCAATCTCTTTTGCGTATTTATGTGATGTGCTGACGCTAATTCGAGAGATAGAAGCTATCTCCTTATAAGAATGACCGCAACGTCTCATGCCCTCTATTTTTTCTATCGCATTACGCTCTAATTTTTGAGCCATTCTTCACCTACACCAATGAAATATACAGTTGCATTTAAATTGGTTGACCGGAGGGAGAGGGCACTGAAAGTAATTTATAAAGGTGGGCCCGCGGGGGTTTATACCACTAGTAGTGAATTGCCAGACCCAAGACATTTAGCACCAAAAACGCCCAAACGCCGAGCAAAAGCCCTGATTCGTACTGGGAGACGGTCAAGATGACCAAGCGTTCAAAGTTCAAGCTTGGGGAAGTGGCGCGGGATCACCTCTCCCATTTGACGAAGTGTTGGAAATCCTGCTTGGGGCTGGCCGAGAGCTTGATCGCTCGCAAGTCCGATGACCCCATGGACGAGGACGTGCGGCGCGTGACCGTGTTCGAGCTCAGCCAACACCTGTTTCAAAAACACGCGCTGGAGTTCGCCGTGTTCATAGAGTTGGCCACCTCGCCACCGCGCAAAAAGAGGAGGTCGCGCTGATGCCAAGCCGATCTGCCTTGCTTGCGAAGCCACCACATCGCGCAACAAAATTTAGGCGGTGGAAGCAGGCCAGAATCGCGGCAAAAAGAGGCGAGGAAGAATGACCGAGTTATCCAACAAGGGGAAAGTCGTCGCAGAATCGGCGGTTGGTGACAAGGGGCCAGAGGTCAAGACGTGCAACTATAAGCAGATCGGCGCGGATAACGTCGCCACTTGTGCATTAACTAATAGAAAATGCACTTATGCGCGATGCCCCCAGAACCCCCGAAAAGACATCTCGATTGAGACGCCTGAAAAAGACGGGAGAATTACGCGGCGCACTCTACACCCCGACGGCAGCATTTCTACTCATCGTTTCGACAACGCGGAGATAAGAAAACTCTTCGACAACGTGATGGCGAGGTTTGACAGCGAGGCGTATTGGAAGGATTATATTGGTGGCCGTTGCCGTGAGTGTGGCAAAGTTTTGGACTGCGTTGATGCGCGTTATGCTCAAAACCCCCATTGCCTAAGTTGCCATCAGGAATTTTTAGAAAGAAATATGCCGAATGTTTCGCTAAACGAAAAGAAAGAAGTGGAGAGTGTTAAAAAATGAGAGAACTTACGTCCTTTGAGATAACGCAACTCATGGCTCGATACGTTCACAAAGAGCCGATTCGCGCCGACGAAGATTTAGAGATAGCAGCCGTTCAAGCGGCGGTGCCTCACATCACGAATGCTCGGAGCGCACAGTCCTTTATACGACTGGTGCATCCGCAAATCATCGACAATTTTGTGTTTCAATATCTTGCGAATAAATTGGCGGGGGTGAAAACTCCATGAGCGCACAACCAAAAATAATGACCGACACAGCGGTTGAGGATATTGACATTTTGATGCGGTACATTCGGAGCGAGCCGCTTCATGCCAGCAAAGAACTCATAATTGAGGCCATGCAAAAAGAATGGCCGGACATGGATGCGGAGAAGGCCTTGCTTTATTCCCAGTTGATCCCACCGCCGTCGGTCGATTGGCTTGTTTTTCTTGTGGTCGCAAAGAGAATAACGGAGTTGAAATCACTATGAGCGCCGTTCCCGAACACCTATTCGACAGCTACTTGAACGATTATCTGCGGCGCGACCATGCGGCGACCGCGCAGAGCTACGGCAAACTTTTAAAACAGTTCGAGGATTGGTTGGCTGGGCGTGGCATAACAAATACTTTTGACAGTGAACAGGTTGTTGAATTTTTAGAAATCCAACCTTGGAGCAATTCGACAAGAAACTTGTTTTTGAGTGGGCTGCGCGGATGGGCGAAGCTACATCGAGCAAAGTTGCCAGTAGGGGAATCGCTTGCGGAGATTCAACACTGGCGCGGGGTTGAGAAAAGAATGGAGAGGGTGATGGGCCTCCGGGGGTACAAAGTCACTAGGAAAGAAAAAATCCCCCTGACGAAAGGGGAACTAGAGACGTTGTTTGGTCAAACCGCTGACACTTGGCTTGGCAACAAACGCGCCGATACTTTGCTCTGGTTGTATCTGTGGTTCGGTTGGAGGGCAGAGGAATTTAAACTCATTAAGAATATTGACTACGAAAAGGGCGAGCTTATGGTTGCGACTGAAAAGGCCGGCGGCGAAAGACGATTGTACTTCGATTGGTTCACACGTTGCCAGCTCGAAATTGCGGAGAGCGATAAATTGTTTGAACTTCCGACGGGGCAGATTCGGAGCAGGCTGCGAAAGTGGACGAAGATTATAGAACCCACCAAGGCCAATTTGCATATTCTCCGACACACGTTTTGCACATATTTTGCTCCGCTGACTGATGAGTGGACTTTGAAAAGAATGATGGGACATATTTTTTCCAGTTCAACTGAAATTTATGCTCATGCACAACAAGAAAAAGTCCGAGAATTAATGCTCGACCGACACTACTTGTTGGAGTTCGAGCCAGAGGAATATCGACACAGGCGAGCAGATTGGGTTAGGCCAATCAAAGACACGACGGTGATAGAACATGGAGCCTGAACGCGAGGCCGATGCCGAGTTCCCAGCCGAGCTTGAACAGCTTGGGGCCAGAATCTTGCGCCCCGACCAGAGAGTAAGTTGCGAAGATTTAATTGCGGATGAGCTAGCTATGGCGGTTCGTAGCAATCCTCTCCAAAAAGTCAGGCATAGTTGCGAGGCGATTATGCTGCTTGGCCCCGGTGAACTGAAACAAGCGAACATAACGCAGGACGACGTTGAGACGGCCAAAAAATTGCATGAGTTGGCTCTTGACCTCACAAATTTGTATGTTCACCAGTTGAAAGATCGCTATGGGGAAATCAGGGACGACTACGCATCAATTCCTTGGTCGTTCAAGCGCTCTGAGGCGAAGGCGTGGTTTGAGGCATGGGCGAGCGACTTGGAGTTCATAGTTTGGCATAGCGACCACCCCGGAGACGCGGAGCGTGAGGCTGCCTTGGCGAAAATAGAAGATAAGTTCGAGCGAATGTATGCGATGACGAAAGCACAAATTTCTGTTTCGAGCGCGAGGGCTTTTGTATCGCGGTTCGAGGCGTATGCGATGCCGATTGCGATTTCATTTATGAAAAGGACAATCCTGCTAGTCAGCCCTGACAGCTATCGGGCTGCGCTGGCGATTATAAGAGGCGGTCGGTATGGAAAAGAGACCGAAGCTTAATATCGCGTGGGTTCGCGGCAAAGGATCAATCGACTGGAGCCAACCAAACATCTTCTTTGCGATAGGCGCTCGCGGGGCTGCTAAAAGCTCTTTTCTCGAACTCTGTGCGACAAGATGCCTTGATGCCGGGGGGAAGGTCGTGGACGTTTATGCGTCGAAAGATTCAGAAAATTTGGCGTGGCTTCGCTCGGACTATGTTACATCGGGGAACCGAAAGGCAATCTTATTTAGAGGCGACCATGTTGCGGTCAAGAGTAACCATGAGAGCATCGCAACCTCCCAATTCAAGTTGTCCGACCTTGACCGAGCCGACATTTTCATATCGGCAAATGCGTGTTATTCGAGCATGGATGACGAATTTGGGGGCGTCAATCGAATCTTAGATACGCTGTGGAAGCGCCGCAGTTGGACAAAACCAGTTTGTTTGATAATGAGAGAAGCCGCGAACTTGGTTTTTTCTCGCTTAAAGATACGGCCCGATCAGTCCCTAGCGCGGTCAGAAATAATTTATAGTTGCCGCGAAAGTCGTCATACCGGCTGCGGAATACTTTTAGATTCGTTAAAACCGACCTCAATCGACATCGACCTGCGGATTCTGTCCGACTACTTGATTCTGAAAAACAGCGGTATGTATTCCTTGAGCAAAGACTTGCACTGGGTTTATAAAACTTTCAGCCCTAGCGAGATGCGCAAGCTCCAACCGAGGGAATTTGTGATAATAGACAGGTTCGGCTCGCTGGGGTTCGGTACTTTCGATATGCCGGCTTTTCATAAATTGACCGGGGAGGATATTGCCAAAATAACAGGGGTGGAGCTTGAACACTTCCTAGGCCCGGTCGAAGGCGACGAACTGCGCGGGGTTATCCTCGAAGCGATCCAAGCCCTGCCTCCCGAATCCGAACCGAACCAAGTGTCGGTGTGGCTTCGGGACAACAAGGGCAGGGCCATTACCCCTAGCTCTATCGGCAAGCAGTTGAAAGGGCTGGGGTACATGACCAAGGACACGTGGAGAGACGGGAAGATTAGGAATTTGATTTATCCGTTGCCCTAATTAGTTGGTTCAAAACTCACGCAGTAATGTTTTGATGGCTCAAGGTGATGGTGCGGGGGGCATCACCAACTAAATGTCCTTAACTTATCCCCCTCTTTTCTTTTCTTTATGGGCGTTCAAGCGATGATCGGCAAGCTGGTTAGTTGAGGGTTCAAATCTCTTCCCCAGCGCCACTCTGATGCCGTTAAACTACCCCCTAATCGTTCTATCACGGCGCCCTTGATCGTAAATAATCAAGCATATTTCGTATCCATTGTCATACTTGTGATAAACAAGCGTTTTAACATTCAAAAAACAATTTTAATTTCTTGTTATGTTACAAAACTGAAACTTTTTATTAATACTGATAACGGTATATTACATTGGGGACATGAATGGACCAAAAGGGAATATCGCCATTGGTTATTGTCGTCGTTGTAGTTGCAGCCGTTATAGCTGGTGTTGGCACCTATGCCGTTTATAGAAGAGTCGGAACTGGTGGCGGAGATAATAATGTCGCAGGTAATGGTGTTGTAGGGGCAGCGAGCTTAGATTTTACAGTAAACTCTGTGTACAATCTGGCAATTATGTCAGGCTCAACCAGAATGCGAGCAAGAAATATTGGAACTGGCAATATGGATTTGAGGGTAGACGAAAGAAATTCTCCTCATCCTCAAATGTCAAGAAATACATCGATCATCCTGAGCGGGAGCCAACATAAAATGTGGAAAATAGATGATAATGATGAGAATTACAATAATGACAATTGGATTGATGTTTCTAACTATTTCGAAAATGAGTGGAGTGTTTACAGTCAAGCGTTACAAGAATACAAAACATACTTGGAGTCATGGAATGGGTCTGGCAATTACACTTATGAGCATAGCGAATGGGATCATTTACTATTCTACGGTATCGTCGTGAACCCAACTTTAGACAATGAAGTTTTTACGCCGACGATAGTACCAAATTATGAAAATTTGGAAAATTTTGTAGTATATCGTATAAGTAACGCTTCTGTCGGACTCATGTCAGATACGATTACCATAAAAATCGATGGTACAATAATAGGTGAACATATCCCCCCGCTCTGGATGGGTGGAGAAGAAAACAAAATTACTAAGGCTGAAAAATTGGCTGAGAATGAATTTCAAGAGTTTAGGAATTTGGTAATCGGGGCTAACGTGTTTGACCTTGAAAATCAATATCAATATCCAGAAATTGTCGATGATAATATTGTGGTTACTCACCCAGGCGCACCAACTTACGATATCAAATTCACAATCGATGGAAAGACAAAAGATATTTTTTGGCAAACCACCGAAAACTTACCAGAAAATCTATTGACGATAATTCAGAAAGTCGTTGAATTTAGGGATAGGTTATAGACAACAGTTCAAAACTCCAAGAGGGGAGCTAGGTAAGGACTTGGTTCTGGTTTTCCCAAGAAGTCTCTGATGAACCTCCTCAATGACTTGACCACATTTGAGTATGTTAAAGTGTTTAATTCGTTTAAGGTAGAAAGATATTCTCTTATGTTCTGAACGGTTAAAACATCAAAGAAGTCCTTATTATTGTTGTAGCCAGTGGCTCGGACGGGAAGATTTACTTATTTAGCAGGAAATAATCTTTCTAATCTCTGTCATAACTTTTTAAGGGGTCTTCCGTATGACCCGCCTCAGCTTCCCGTCCCTGAGCATGAGGTCGTCCAGCATCCTCGGGCGGCGCGCAAAGGGCTTCACACTGCCGTAAATCGATTTGTACCAATAAATTTATTTATGCTGTGTTCTACTTTATTACTGTAAAAGGTAACGGAGGAAGTAAGTATGAAAGTGTGGCCCAAGGTATTATTCATTTTTGCTATCGCTTTACCCTTAGTTCTCGGCATATCCCTTGCGGTTCATGCACGGATATCGACCACGTCGGCATTGGCAGCAAACCCTAACAATTATGAAGTGAACAAGCGATGTCCAGAGAATGCAGAGAATGAGCAGCTTGGAGTTAACGAGCAAGCAGAGAATGTGGATAATGAGCACATTGGAATAAACGAGCAACCAGAGAATGTGGATAATGAGCAAATCGGAGTGAACGAGCAATCAGAGAATGCAGAGAATGAGCAGCTTGAAGTGAACGAACAATATCCAGAGGAAAACACCTGCGAAAACCACTGGCGGAACCGGGAAAATCGATGGCAGAACTGGGAAAACGCATGTGAAAATCGATTAGAGAACTGGGGAAACACCTGCGAAAACCACTGGTGGAACCGGGAAAATCGATGGCAGAACTGGGAAAACGCATGTGAAAATCGATTAGAGAACTGGGGAAACACCTGCGAAAACCACTGGTGGAACTGGGGAAATATTTGCGAAAACCGATGGGAGGACTAGAGAAACCTTCCCTTTGATTTTTTTGTTAAAATTGTTCAATAACTCCACTTGCGGCGCGCGAAAAGGTCGGGTTCAAATCCCTTCTCCCCGCACCACTCTGGTGCCGTTAATTTATCCCCCTATTTTTTTGGCTTTAAGAACAAAAGCGAGGATCGGCAAGCTGGCGGCGCACAAAGGGCTAATTATGGTTTTTAAGAGGAGGAGCGCAAGTAGTCAATCGGAGACATGAAATGAACCAAAAAGGGATAGCACCGCGGATCATTGCGATCGTTGCCGTTGTCGTAGTTGTCATCGTCAGTGTTGTGGTCTATGGTGCAATTAGAGGTGGTGGGGGCGGAGGTGGAGGCGGGGGCGCAGGTCTAAGCACGTTGCCTATCTATTCTGGAGCACAGGAGACGAATGACGATAGAACACAACAGGCGATAACAAACACCATGGCCCAAATGGGTTCGCCACCCAACTGGTCATCTAAAGCATACACAACACCAGCAAGTCCTCAAACTGTCATAGATTGGTACAAAACACAGATGTCTGGATGGACAAAAGTCTCTGACAATGTGATGTCACATGACAATAATACAGTGTATGCTGTGGTTTATACGAAAGGGGATGACGCAGCAATGATTGTTACATTCTCCGTTGCTGGACATGGCAACTATTTGATATTGCTCGCCGGGCCAAAACCACCAGGCAGTGGGCCGGGGGGTGAAAACGAAAATCAGCCACCAGAAAACAACCCTCCTGAAAATCAGCCTGAAAGGGTTGCAAAGGAATATACGGCAGTAACAGACTCTGGTGAAAAATCACAGTTGTCATATGGTGAAACTTATTATACTGTTCACATAAACTATGACCTCGTGAACCTCGTGAATGGCGTGGCGCTGCCGTTCCGTGTTAGATTGTGGAATAACGGGATAGGGGTAACGCACAATGCGCAATCGACAGTGAACATAAACGGTTTCAATTACGCCGAGTGGGATAGCGCAACCAGTAGCGCATATATGAGTATAACTATAACACAACAAGCCGCTGTTTATGATGACAGTGGCGGTTCATTTGTAAGTGATAACTTCGGTTGGTTGAGCAGTGAAGTGTGTCATGGTGACCTTCTTATAGACACACAAGACAGCACAGTAAAGAGCGTAGCCAATAGCATCCGTGGCGCAAGTAGGACGCCATATGAAGTTGCGAAGAACGTTGCAATATGGATGGCAGACAATGAACAAATAATGTACGGAAAACCAAGTGGGATTGCTAGCAATGTGAACAAGACACCCTCAGAGGTTTTGAGCACCAAAGAAGGTGACTGCATTGAACTTTCTACACTATATGCTTCTGTGTGTCGTGCGGCGGGTGTTCCAACACGAATGGTATGGGCCTACTGTGAGAATAAGACATCACCCTTCGGTCATGTTTGGACGGAGTTCTACGATGGCGAGAAATGGATACCTGTCGACATGACTGATATGATAATGTATCACAGCGGCCCTGAGAGAGCTACCTTTGGGCCAGTCTCGGATTGGTTTGGATACGTTGATGCAAGAGACATCGCGATTTATGTGGAGAATTCATCTAGTACAGGTCTCTCGCAGATATACAGCGATTCGAAAAACTTTGAGGATGCGATGCCAATATATACTCGCACTGGTTCAGGGTCAATTATTGAAAACGCAAAAATGGAGATTTACAACACAGGCCGGAGAGAGCTTGTCTTCACTGACGTTGCGTGAGATGTGAAGAAAATTTATCCAACGTGAAGAAACGAGTTCACCTTGGTGCTGTGCAAGCGCTTGATAACACCGTGCGAAGGCGTTGACCGCGTCAAAAAGATCATGGCCCCTTTGGGCACACATTTTTCGAGGACTGAAATTTTTACCAGTAAAAACGCGGCTGGCGGGCTACGCCCACCTAGGGCTGAATTTGAGATTCGAGTCAAGAACGTTGGAAAAAGGAAAAAATAACCAGGTGGTACAAGACGTTAGGAAATACCTGATAGTTGTCTCCTTCTTTTTTTTCTTTATGGGTGTTCAAGCGAGGATCGGCAAGCTGGCTAGGAGGGCGCCCAAGGTGGTGTTTCTTGCGCTATATCCCGCACAACATATTTTATAAAATTTAGAACAAGTACCAGCTGGAACATGATTGAGCACCGTCGAAGCAATGATTTTTGTATAATTTTGTATAATTGTCAGGTAAATTTAAGTTGGGCAAATCCGACTATTATATGGGCCGAGACAATGAACAGAAATTTTCGCATGCTGGCGCTTGGGCGTTTCGGGGCTTTCGCCTTAGTGGGGGTTATACTTGTTGGCTTGTTCGTGACTGACATTATGGAGGACGGTTTGGTCGGTGGCGCGTCATCCAAAAACTCTTCTTCTGCTCAACTACTTGAATTCGTTTCCGCCAAAGGCACGAGTCTTTTGGATCAGTATGCGACGCTCAAGTTGCTAAAATCAGAAAATTGGAGAATGCCAACGGATAGGCGAGGCGCTTTGGGGGCTGAAGGAGTGAAATGTGTCCCCCCCATTGAGAATTTTGATGAGTTACGAGAGAACTATGTCGCTGGGGAGCTTATCGTCAAATTTAAGTCGGGGATTCATGGAAGTGTCGCTAATGTAGTGAATTCGAGCATCCAACAAATTGTTAACGATATCCCATCCTTGCGAGTTTTGCACAATAGGTGGGGAGTCAAGAGTTATGCGAAGGTCTTCGGGAGTTTGGAGCGACAGATGGTGAGAGGGGGGTCGAGTGAGGGGGATGTTCTTCAAGGGATTCGTGAGAAGTTTAATAAGAGAGCTGCAAGGGCCCAAGAACCATCACAGGAGTTGAATTTGTCAAGCGTCTACTTGCTGCAGCTTCCAGAGAACGCGGATGTCCTCGCAGCAGTGGAGGATTATAAGAGTGACCCCCACGTTGAGTATGCTCAACCAAACTACATTTATGAAATAAGCTCAGTTCCAAACGATCCTTATTACTCCTCGGCGGGGAGCTGGGGTCAGCCCTACGACGACATGTGGGGCTTGAAGATCATCCAAGCTGAGAATGCTTGGAATGAGTTTGCGAACGGGAATGATATAGGTGCCGGTGTCGTGGTGGCAGTGGTCGATACTGGTGCGGATTACAACCATCCGGATTTGGCGGCGAATATTTGGAGGAATCCGGGCGAGATACCTGGCAATGGATTGGATGATGATGGTAATGGCTTCGTCGATGACACCATGGGGTGGGACTTCGCCTATGGGGATAATAATCCTATGGATGGTCTTGGCCATGGCACTCATGTTTCGGGAACAATAGCAGCCGTTACCAACAATGGAATCGGCATAGCTGGCATTTCTTGGCACAGCAAGATAATGCCGGTCAAGGGACTCGATGATTGGGGAAATGGCTACAGCTCCTGGTTGGCGAATGCCCTCCATTACGCGGCCTCCAATGGAGCAGATGTCATAAACAACAGCTGGGGACCAGGCAATCGTACCCCATCCGATCCAGTGCTCGAGGAAGCGGTAAACTTTGCTCATAGTCTGGGTAGCGTGGTTGTTTTCGCCGCTGGAAACAATGATGATGATGTCATGTATTATTCTCCACAAAACAGCGAGAATGTCATAACCGTCTCATCCTTCGACCATAGGGATCAAAAGTCGAGTTATTCCAACTGGGGGGAAAGGATAGATGTTGCCGCCCCAGGGGGGGATAGCTACATTGACGATGGGAATAATTATTGGGGTAGGAACATTCTGTCCTTGCGAGCCAAAAATACAGATATGTACGGCGATGGCGTAGGCATTGTTGGAGAAAACTATTATCGCTCTCGCGGAACCTCCATGGCTGCCCCGCACGTCTCGGGGTTAGCTGCATTAATCCTCTCCAAGAATCCGGCGTTGAGCAATGAAGATGTCAGGTGGATATTAAGGAGTTCCGCAGACGATGTCGATGCTCCAGGCTGGGATATAAACTCGGGTTATGGGAGGATAAACGCTTATGAAGCCATTAAAATGGCGCCATGGGTCTCGAGGGTAGACCCGATCTTGCCGTACTGGCGCAACGATGTGCCTTTCACTGTAACAGCGACCGCGAGAGCCAAGGGCGCGGATAATATCGCGCTTTGGTACCGATATAGCGAAGATAGGGCGAAGTGGGGGGACTGGCAGGAATTCAGCACCGACTTAGAGGCCCCTTGGTCTTGGTCGTTCACCGCTGAAAACGGTGATGGTTACTACGAGTTCTGTTCTATCGCCGTCGATAATGCGGGCAACGTTGAGGATAAACCGATGAATGTGGATGCCAAATGTGGCGTCGATAGGGTGCCGCCTACAGGATTGCCAGCGTTGATATCACCAGAGAATAATGCTATCGTTGATACACGCCGCCCGACTTTCAGATGGTCGGCCGTGGAGGATAACCTATCTGGCCCCGTCTATAGCTTATTTGTAGACGATGAGCCAACTTTCTCAGAACCCCTAGTGCTTGTCAAAACTGATTTGCTCGGCAACTCATATACCCTGAAAAAGAGCGAATTCCTGCCGAACGGCGTTTATTACTGGCGCGTCCGAGCGGAGGATGGTGCAGGCAACGTCGGCGACGGGAGCGAAACGTGGTCGTTTAGTATTATTACGGTACCGCATGTTATCACAACAGTAGAAGAATTACAAGACATGAATAATGATTTGGATGGGTGGTACATCCTGGGCAACGATATAGACGCCTCGGACACCAAAAATTGGAACGGCGGCCATGGGTTTGTGCCGATTGGAAACAGTAGCGACGAATTCACCGGGATCTTCGATGGCAACGGTCACGCGATTCGCAACCTCTACGGAAACTGGCTTGATGATAGCTATGTTGGGCTGTTTAGCTACACTGGCTCAGGCGCCGTGGTCGAGAATGTCGGGCTGGAGAACGGAAACGTGAGCGGTGGCACAGGGTGCGTCGGTGGGCTGGTCGGGTATAATTGTGCCACGGTTTCCAACTGCTATTCAACAGGAAGAGTGAGCGGCGGCGACTATTACATCGGTGGGTTGGTCGGGGCGAATTATGGCACGGTCATCAACTGCTACTCGACGGGGAGGGGGAGCGGTGGTGCTGGGCTGGTCGGGGCGAATTATGGCACGGTCATCAACTGCTACTCGACGGGGAGGGGGAGCGGTGGTGCTGGGCTGGTCGGGGGTAATTGGGGAACCGTGTCCAACTGTTACTCAATAGTGAGCATGAGCGGTGGTGCCGGGCTGGTTTGGGCGAATTATGGAACCGTGTCCAACTGTTACTCGACGGGGAGCGTGGACGGCGGCTTCTATGTCGCCGGTGGTCTGATCGGGTATAATCTTGGAACCGTGTCCAACTGCTACTCGACGGGAAGCGGGAACGGCATGGACTACGTCGGTGGGCTGGTCGGGTGGAATGATGTTGGTGGAACCGTGTCCAACTGTTACTCGACGGGGAACGTGAGTAGCTCCCGTGGTGGTGGGCTGGTCGGGTGGAATGATGGAAACGTGTTCAACTGTTACTCGACGGGGAGCGTGACCGGCATTTGTGGTGGGCTGGTCGGGCATAATACTGGCACGGTTTCCAACTCCTTCTGGGACACTCAGACTTCTGGTCGGTCTCAGAGCGCGGGTGGAACCGGGAAGACGACGGAGAACATGAAGAACGTGCGGACTTTCACCGACAATGTTTGGAGTGCCGGATTAATCATCCCTTGGGACTTCGTGGGGAACCCCTACTATGACAATAACAACGAAAACATCTGGAGCATTCATCTTGCAGTAAACAATGGGTACCCCTTCTTGACTGGTCTTTTGTCGATACCTCCAGTTGCGCTCGTTTCGCCGGAGAATGGAGTCACCCTGTTCGACAACACTCCGACCTTCGTTTGGGTAGTTGGTGTGAATGCTGAGAATCACCGCCTGCTTGTCGACAACGACTCAAGTTTTTCATCACCGAACGAGAACAGGCTGTTCGACAACGTCACGACGACATATACGATAGCTGATGGGAACTCGCTCGCTGACGGAATCTACTACTGGAAGGTCGTGGCGATAAGTGCAGTTGGGGAGAACGAAAGCGAAACGTGGTCGTTCAGAATTACGGCACCGGTTGTTATCACAACAGTAGAAGAATTACAAGACATGAATAATGATTTGGATGGGTGGTACATCCTGGGCAACGACATAGACGCCTCGGACACCAAAAATTGGAACGGCGGCCATGGGTTTGTGCCGATTGGGAATAGTGAATCTACTTTTACAGGGGGCTTTAACGGCAACGGCCACGTGATTAGCAACCTCTACGAAAACTGGCCAGACAACAACTACGTCGGGCTGTTTGGCTACACTGGCTCAGGCGCCGTGGTCGAGAATGTCGGGCTGGAGAACGAGAACGTCCATGGTCTGTTCGCGTATCTTGATGGCTTCCTTGGTGGACTGGTCGGGTATAATGAGGGTACTGTCTCCGGTTGCTATTCGACGGGGTGCGTGAGCAGCTACTGCAGCATAGTCGGTGGGCTGGTCGGGTGGAATGATGGTGGAACCGTGTCCAACTGTTACTCGACGGGAAGCGTGAGCAGCAGCAATCAAGTCGGTGGGCTGATTGGTTATAATACTGGCACGGTCATCGGCTGCTACTCGACGGGGAGCGTGAACGGCGGGATCGACGTTGGTGGGCTGGTCGGGCATAATACTGGCACAGTCACCAACTGTTACTCGACGGCCAGCGTGAACAGCTGCGGCGAAGGGGCTGGTGGGCTCGTCGGGTGTAATTACCCCGGCATGGTTTCCAACTGCTACTCGACTGGGAGCGTGAACGGCGATCTGTATGTCGGTGGACTGGTCGGGCTTAATATTGAGGGCATGGTTTCCAACTGCTACTCGACGGGAAACGTGTACGCCGCCAGCTGCGAAGTCGGTGGGCTGGTTGGGCTGAATGATTGTGGAAACGTGTCCAACTGTTACTCGACGGGAAACGTGATCGGCCATAAAAATGATTATGATCTCTGTGGCGCTGGTGGGCTGATCGGGTATAATTCTGGTGAGTATGAATATGGTGAAGGTACGATCTCCAACTGCTACTCGACTGGGAGCGTGAGCGGCTGGGACCACGTCGGTGGGCTGATCGGGGTGAATTGTGGAATGGTGTCCAACTGCTACTCGATGGGAAGCGTGAACGGCGAGCTGTATGTCGGTGGGCTGGTCGGACAGGGTGGCTTGGTTTATGATAGCTTCTGGGACATCCAGACATCAGGACAAGTGGGCAGTGAGGGGGGGACGAGTAAGTCGACGAGGAATATGAAGAACGTGCGGACTTTTACCGATAACACTTGGAGTGTCGGATTAACCATCCCTTGGGACTTCGTGGGGAACCCCTACTATGACAATAACAACGAAAACATCTGGAGCATTCATCCTGCGGTAAATAATGGTTATCCCTTCTTGACTGGTTTTTTGTCGATGCCTCCGTTTCCGCTCGTTTCGCCGGAGAATGGAGTCACCCTGTTCGACAACACTCCGACCTTCGTTTGGGTAGTTGGTGTGAATGCTGAGAATCACCGCCTGCTTGTCGACAACGACTCAAGTTTTTCATCACCGAACGAGAACAGGCTGTTCGACAACGTCACGACGACATATACGATAGCCGATGGGAACTCGCTCGCTGACGGAATCTACTACTGGAGGGTCGTGGCGATAAGTGCAGTTGGGGAGAACGAAAGCGAAACGTGGTCGTTCAGAATTATAACGGCACCGGTTGTTATCACAACAGTAGAAGAACTACAATCCATAAATAATGATTTGAGGAATTGGTATATCTTGGGCAACGACATAGACGTCTCGGACACCAAAAATTGGAACGGCGGCCATGGGTTTGTGCCGATTGGAAACAGTAGCGACGAATTCACCGGGATCTTCGATGGCAATGGTCACGTGATTCGCAACCTCTACAATAACTGGGATAATACACGCGGTGTCGGGCTGTTTGGCTACACTGGCTCAGGCGCCGTGGTCGAGAATGTCGGGCTGGAGAACGAGAACGTGAGAGATGGCGCAGGGTGCGTCGGTGGGCTGATCGGATATAATGCTGGCACGGTCATCGGCTGCTACTCGAAGGGGAGCATGATCGGCTGGAGCGAAGTCGGTGGGCTGGTCGGGTGGAATGATGTTGGTGGAACCGTGTCCAACTGTTACTCGACGGGGAACGTGAGCAGCTCCCGTGGTGGTGGGCTGATCGGGCATAATCTTGGAACCGTGTCCAACTGCTACTCGACTGGGAGCGTGAACGGCTCAATTGGCGGTGGGCTGGTCGGACAGAATGGTGGCACTGTCTCCAACTGCTACTCGACTGGGAGCGTGAGCGGCATCCAGAAGGGCGGTGGGCTGGTCGGGCTGAATTGTGGAATGGTGTCCAACTGCTATTCTACCGGCTCTACAAGCGGTAGCATCTATGGAGAGGGTGGGCTGGTCGGGCATAATTATTATGGAACCGTGTTCAACTCCTTCTGGGACATCCAGACATCAGGACGATCGACCAGTGATGGGGGGACGGGGAAGACGACGGAGAACATGAAGAACGTCAGAACTTTCGCCGACAATGCCTGGAGCACTGGTTTGACTACCCCTTGGGACTTCGTGGGGAACCCTTGGAAAGATGCGGCAAACATCAATATATGGAATATTAGTTCAGGTTTTAACAGCGGTTATCCTTTTTTTGCTTGGCAATATTCATACTCAAACACGCCTCCAACAATACCGACTCTGACTTTAAATTCCCCGAAAGTGGGAGAAAATCTAACAGCAACAGCATCGGGTTCAACGGACAACGACAACGATTCGATCACTTATTACTACAGATTCTACAACCAGACGGACAACGTTGAAAGGAAAGCTTACTCCGCCAGCAACACATACAAGATAGTGGTTGCAGATGCGCACGACAACATCAGGGTGCTCACCAAGGCTTACGACGGATACGGATATTCCGAAGAGAAGGAGAACAGCATAATCGTCGGTAACTCGCTTCCAACAACACCAACCACCCTGACGTTGAACTCTCCCAAGGTGGGAGAAAATTTAACAGCAACAGCGTCGGGTTCAACGGACAACGACAACGATACAATCATTTACTACTACAGGTTCATCAATCAGACGGACAACGTTGAAAGGAAAGCTTACTCCCTCAGCAACACATACACGATAACAGCCGCAGACAACCACGACAATATCAGGGTGCTCACCAAGGCTTACGACGGATACGAAAATTCTGGAGAGAAGGAGAACAGCATAACCGTCGGTACTGCAACATACACCTACGCCACAGGCGAGAACGTCCATGAGGGAGGAACCATCGACTTCGACAACGCCAAGGCGGTTGATGGCAAATACGAGAACATCT
>Ga0315289_10006740_pt1 | contig 16846 bp, 18 predicted proteins | sample YL17G11_40_MG_FD_203452 | JGI IMG/M metagenome (GOLD analysis project Ga0315289, IMG submission 203452) | Sediment microbial communities from Yellowstone Lake, YNP, Wyoming, USA - YL17G11_40 | ecosystem: Environmental > Aquatic > Freshwater > Lake > Sediment | place: USA: Wyoming | collected... | reverse complement strand
GTGAGGACGTTGACCGTGCCGGTGATGGTGCCTGTGCCGCCCAGCGTGCCTTGGGTCACGGTGAAGTTGCGGCTGTTGGCCACGCTGCTATTCTGCATGAATTTGGCGTTGGCGCCGTTGATCGAGATACCGCTGCTCTGGTTGATGGAACCGGCGCCGGAGATTTCAAGGGTGCCGGCGTTGACGGTGGTGGCGCCGGTGTAGGTGTTGGTGTTGGTGAGGGCCAACTTGCCGGTGCCGATCTTGGTGAGCGCACCGCCCGTACCGCTGATGACGCCGCCGTAGGTGGTGTTTTGGTTGTTGTTGCCCACCGAAAGGGTTTTCGTTGCTGAAAGTGTGGAGGGCAGGTTTTGGTTTCCCTTCAGGCCACCGAACGTGTAGTTCCCATCGAGTTGAAATTCAATACTCCCACCATAGTTGTTGTAGTTCAGCGTGGAGTTTTGCAGCGCATTGAGATTTGTCATCTGCAATCCGCCGCTGAGGATCCTCGTGTCGCCGGTGTAGGTGTTGGCGGCGCTGAGCCTTAACCCATTATTCTGAATGTTCAAGTCCAAACCGCCCGAGCCGCTGATGACACCACCCCACCCCGCCCAAGCGTTCCCATTCTGTTTGGCGATAGTTTGGACACCGGCGCCGAGCGTAATTCCGCGGTTGGCATTGTAGGTGACCGAACCGGATCCCCCGGAGGCCAACTGAAGTGTGCCGCCGTTATTGATGGTGACGTTGTCGGCTTGGAATGATGTCGGGGCGGCGCCCAGGCATAAATCGGCGGCGGCCTGACCCCCGCCCGAGATGTCTGCGATCTTCAGCGTTCCGCCATTGATAATGGTCTTTCCGGTGTAGGTGTTGGCATTGCTGGAGAGGGTGAGCGTGCCGGCGCCGGTCTTGGTCAGGCCCAGCAGGCGTGTGGAACCGTTCTGAAGTTTGCCGCCGAAGGTGCTGGTGCCCGACGCGATATTGACGGTCAGGATATCGGTGCCGGCGGTGCCGCTGCCGCTTTCCACGATCGGCGTGCCGACCGTGGTGACGTTGGTGTTCAGTCCAACGATGGTCATGCTGTTGCCGTTGAGTTGCACCTTGCCCGTGCTGCCTGGGGGGTTCCGGTGACATAGAACTTAATTGGCTTGGATATTCCGGGGGTCACGTACCTATTTCCGGCATCTCCGGTCCCCCGATCCTGCTTTTCCCCCCGCCTGCCGCCTTTTCGTCATTCGGATTTCGGCCTTCGTCATTCATTCCTCATTCGGGTTTCCGATTTCGTCATTTTCCACCCACCCCACCCCTCCACTTCCGCCGACCCCCAACGGTGCCCGCTCTCCCGGCGCGCCTGAGCCCCCCGCACCGCGGGGGGATGCCGCCCACGTTTAGCCGTCGGCGGTACGCCGACGGTGATATCCCCGCCCGCCAGGGCAATATTAAGCGGCCCGGAAGGCATCACGCGCGAAGCAACCTTGCCTGCGACGGGCGATTGTGGTAAAAGGTTTGCATGAATCCCCTTGAAACCTATCTGAAGGACCTGCGCGACATTCGGTCAACGGGGGCCGCCGTCGCCGAAACGTCCTTGTATCCCGCCCTGTCTAATCTGTTCAACGAGATCGGCAAAACCCTGAAACCCAAAGTCCGTTGCGTCATGCCTATCGCCGACCGCGGCGCGGGCCTGCCCGACGGCGGCTTGTTTACCGCCGATCAGTTCCAGAAGGCCAGCGACGCCAAACCAGAGGCGGGGCAATTTCCTGCCCGTGGCGTCGTGGAAGTCAAAGGCCCTGCCCAGGACGTGAGGACGATTGCCCGGAGCGAACAGGTCAAGCGGTACGGCGCCGAATATGGCCTTGTGCTCGTTACGAACTACCGCGACTTCCTGCTTGTCGGCCGTGATGTTCAGGGCAAGCCCCTGCCGATGGAAGGGTTCACCTTGGCCGAGAATGAAGCGGCCTTCTGGTCCGCCGCCGTGCCTTGGCGTATACTCAGGGCTTGCTGACATGGCAACTGGCCGCCGATCAGACGAAGAGCGATTGCTGAAGGCCATTCTCCCTTGGCTTAGCCGTCAACTTGGTGACGAGTTGAAATGGCTTGGCAGGCCGGAAGATCCGGGCTACGTTAGCACATGTGAGGGAGCGAGGTCCTCTCGAAGCCCTGTCGATGCCGAAGTTACCGGCGATCGGCGCCGCGTCGCGCTGGAGCACACGACGCTGGACAGTTTCCCGGAACAGCGTGCGTTCGGGGCCTTGTTCGCCGATCTGAGGCGTGAGGTCCGCTCACTTGGACCGCTCGTGCCACCTGGCAACAGCGTGAGCGTGGTTGTGCTACTTGCCTCGGTCAATAAAGATTTGACAAGTAGGGGTGTTAGAAAGGTCATACCCCACATGATGCAGAGGCTCAGGAAGTACCTTCAAGGCATTCCTGCGAATCCCACCAGGCATGACGTCGTACGAGGTAACTTGTTGGATGAACCGGAGCAATGGGATTACAATGGGTTCAGTATCAAAGTCGGCCGGTTTTGGCTCAGCACTGGGAGACACATTTCGCTCGTCTCGTTGGTGGACGGTGTACGGTGGGAACAGGGCGTGCGGCAGTGTCTTGAGCGGGCCCTGTGCGCGAAACTTGGGACGCGGAAGGCCAAGTCGTATGAAGCCTATAGGAAGGCCGGTTGGTTCGTCGGACTTATTCTGGAGATATCGGATTTCCAGTTGTCCGGCGTAGATATTGCGGGGAATGCGTTTGGTCCTGCCGCGCAAGGCCTTCGCTTGGATTGTGTCGACGGCGTTGCTCTTGTGCAGCAACTTGACGACAGCACGCTAGAGTGCTGCTGGGCCTATCGGGAAGGGCAGGTTCGGACGTGGCGTGAGAGGCATGTGGAAATGTGCGAGTGTCTTGGCATTCCGCCCAACGAATGACAGGGCCGTCGTCGCTGCGAATTCGGGCGAATCCGGGGGACACCCTCAATACTGATTTGCGAATTCGGGGGACACGGGAACTCTGGGGCCATCCCTAACCGCCCGCGTCAAGGGCCGCCTCGATCTTCTGCTTCAACTCGGTCGGCTCTCAATCCGCAATTTTACCCTCCGTAGCCCCGGCGCGCCGGGGGCGAAGGCGGGGATGATGCACCTGGGGGTGCGGCCCCGCACGGGGTCGCTTTTCTCTGGACCCGGCCCGATCCGAAGTCTGGACCCGTTCCGGGCCGGCGGATGATCAGTCCGCCAGGCCCGCCCGCTTTGCGCTCAATTGTCCTCTGCCATGGTCTACGCGGCTCACCGGAATTCCCTTGACAGGCCGTAACGCAAAAATAAACTAAGTTACGACAAGATACGCACCATTTGGCAAGTTTGAGGGTCGAGAATTGGACAACGTCCTAACGCTTACTGAGGCCGCTTCCTTCGTGCGAGTAAGCAAGAACACCCTGGGCGCTCTGGCGCGCAGAAACAGAATCCCTTCCAAGAAGGTAGGCCGTGAGTGGCGATTCTTGCGTTCAGCCCTTGTAGGTTGGCTTGCAAATAAGGAAACAGATCAGCCTCATAGCACCGAGCAAAATGGCGCGCAAGAGTCTTTCCAGGCCAGATTTGCTTTCAGCGCCCCCGCAGCCGACGCTTCCCTGCCCACGAAACACAAGAACGGTTTCCGTGATACCGCTTTCGCTCAGAATCAGGGACAATCTGTTCACCGATGGGTTCCGTGGATCGCCGGCTTCTCCGGCGATTTTGTTGCGGATGTCCTGCGCCGGGCCGAAGGAAGACCGCCGAACGAAGTAACCGTACTAGACCCATTTGCAGGCGTCGGAACCACTCTTGTTGAGGCGATAAAGCGTGGCCATCAATCAGTCGGGTTTGAAATCAACCCGTATGCCGCGCTTGCCTGCCAAAGCCCTGAGCCTGTCGAAGAGGCAAAGACTCTGCGATTGCACCCATACCCTTTCCGCAACAGGATATATGGCAAAACCGCAAAGAATGTGGTATTATTATGAATCCAGAGAAGCCTCACTTCACCATTCGGGTGTCTGCGAGCCGACTTGCAAAACGCCTGCTAGCCATACCCCAAAAGTTCAAAAATCTGTTTCCGAGAAAGAAAGATGAGATCCAGGTCATTTTTGATGACGGAGAGAAAATTGAAAAACTTACCTTCGCACCTTACGATCCAAAAATTAAGGAAAGCAGGATATTTGGTCTTAGCCGCTGGTTTTCGAAAAGGAACGTGCAACAAGGTGATGTGGTTTCGATTACCATGGAGGATGAGGAAAAAGGAATATACCGGATAGCCCTGGACCGTTTCCTGCGAGAACGTCACGAAAAAAAGGCTCGGCAGAAGATGCGATCTGCACGAACAGAAGGTATAGCCCAAGAAGGGTTAAGTACCCTGGCCCTCTTGACCAGAAAGCGCCCACGGCAAGTAGCCGAAGATGAGATATTGCGCATTGCCCAACAGTCACGTTGCCAACCTCGCCCCAGACTGAGGACTTCCGCATCTTATCGCTACGAAGGAGTACCGCCTGGTATTCGAATCCTGCTTAGGGAAGTCCACGAGGGGAAATGCCAGGTCTGTTCTTTTGCGTTCAAGAAGCGTGATGGTGAGCCATACTTTGAAATCCATCACCTTGATCCAGAGCTAGGACATCACCCCCGTAATGTGTTGCTATTGTGTCCCAATTGTCATGCTCAATTCGAACACGCTATGGTAACAGGTTTCGAGTGGGCGGCGAATTGGCTGGTTGGCGTGGTAATCAATGGGAAACCTTACGCTCTTCGGCAACCGTTCGCTCGGAAGTCACCTGCAAGGATAGTCAATGGGGTAGTTCTCTTGCTTGTTGCTGTGCAGATCGGACCGCTCGTAACTTACGGATGGGCAAATTAGATGATTCACGGCGGGGGTAGGAGTAGCAACTCGCTTCAGAAGGGGGCTTGTGCATGATCCGAGTGTATTTCGTTTTCGAGGACCCGCTAGACGAGGCGGGAGTCAATCTTTCCTGTGTTGACATTGCAATGCAAGAACCAGGAGAGGCGCTGGAGCGATTTGAGCAGGCCGCAGAGTCGGGCGAATTGTGGCGGGCCCTTTACCCGGAAGACGTAGAGCATCCCTACAAACTTATCAAAGGCAAGGCGATGTATCTAGATGTCACAGTTCTCCAGAGCCAGAGGTGTGCGGATGTCCTTCTCTGAGGCCGAAATCTGGTGCTCTGTGACGCGTGTTCTTGGGGTTGCCATGCTTCCGCGCCGTTGCGAAAGCATGTTCCTGGTGAAATCCGTCAATGCCAACATTTCATAACGGCTGGTAATGCGACACCAGAAACCGCTCCGCTAAGGTTATCCACACGGGGACTACAACCAGGTACCGGCACTTAAAGTCCGACAATTCAAGGTTGTTCACTTGCTCTATGGATTTGGCATGTTCCTTAAGCCTCTGAAACAAAGCAGGCCCACCCGACATGGCAGGTGCCTCCTTTGCCTTGCGCCCACCCGCCGGGATGGCCTTCCCCACGTAAATCGGGTGATCACAATTCGCATCAGCAATGCGCTTGTACGGCGCTAAGGAACCCTGGTAATAGATCGCGTAGACACCGGAACCCTGGAAAGGCTCAGCAGGAGGAAGAGGCTCTTCCGCCATTTCCATCAGAGCCCGCACTACGCTTGCGGCCAAGTTCTCGTAACTCAGGGGATCGTAGATTTCCATGCCTCCGCCAGCCTCCTCGCCAATCCGCGAATCCCACAATCTGCAATAATCAGGAGTTGCCCCTTGATTGTCAAGTGGCTACCAGCGACGAGATCACCCATTCTGGAATGGGGTCAAAGAGAAGGTCTCCCAAGTGCCGGGAAAAGGGGACACCCATAACCGTGCCCGGTCAAGAGCCAAGTCACAGGGGTCCTGGCCTTTTCCCTGAATACCCTTCTCTGTAGTCTTAACCGACTCGCGTGCCTTGCACACACCCATTCGCACCGTGTCCGAGATGCGGCTTCGGACCGTGCATGAAATTGGTCGCGGGGCCAGCCCAATCATACTAGCGGCGCATCAAGGGGAAAAAGGGGGGGGAAAAAGGGGACATGCTACTTTTTCAGCGGCCTCTGGGTGTACCTCGCTTCGGTACGCCGTCTGCCTTTATCCTATTTCCATCTTTCTCTGCGGCCTCTGCGTCCTCCCCATGTCAAGAAAGGGGCCCTCTGGGCTGCGTTGAAGGCTTTGCCGTTCGCCGTTTGCCGTTCCACCCAATGCTCGGCCGTCCTCTGCGACCTCTGCGTTGAAACCACCCGGGATTTCCGGCGACAGGCATTTCCGGCCCGTCTCAACGCGGAACGCGGAATGCGGAACCCGGAATGAACAGCGGACTACAAAGGATTCACGGCGAGACCCCTCCGCTTCGGTCGGGGTGACACCCGGCGACGCCCGCTCGCCACGCCTCAGGCACTCAGGGAGGCCGTTCCCCAATCCCCCCTCTGCGTTCTCAGCGGTCTCTGCGGTTAAATCACGGCTGGACAACGCCTTACGCGTTGCCTCTGCTGTTTCTTTGTCAAATGCGAGATTTTTCCCGCCCAAAACGACTTACGCGCGTCCGGCGGAAGTTATTAACATAAAGGTATGCACATGGCATGGATGGAAAAAGTGCGAAATGGGGCCTCAAAAGCCGCAAAAACCGGTCAAAAACGTGCAAAAAGGGGGTAAAAAACGGCAAAAAACCGCTTGCCCATCTTACCAATAGCACCCCGTCCGCCGAAAAAAGCCCCCGGACGCTAGCGCCAGGGCCGGTGGCCCATAAAAAATCGCCCGAAAATCACCCCCCAAACTCCCTCCAAAAAGTTATCCACAATCGCCCGCGTTCGTAGGTGTACGCGTCGGCGGTTCCGAACGTGACCCGCCGCGGCGGGATCGAATCCCGGCGCGCCGGGGCGGTTACGCCCTTTTTTCGAGGCGGAACTTCAGGTCCGAAATGAAGGGGGCCTTGACGCGGGCCTGGAGGCCTTCGAGGAGTTCCTGCCGGCGGAAGTTGTTCAGTTCCGACAGGAGCGTGCTGGAATCGACGACGAAGGTGGCGGCGCCTTTGCGGAGGCCGTCGAGGCGGGTGTGGGCGGCCTCGGGGCCGAGGATTTCCTCCCAGGCGCGCGTGATCCGTTCGCGGTCGCTGGCGTGGGCGAGACCGGACCGCTTGATCCATCGGGCCAGGATGGAGCCGAGGGATTCCGCTTGGCGAAAGTCGGTATCGGCCGGTTGAAGGAAGTCTTTCATGCGGCAACTCGCGCGCTCGTCGGGTCAAACGGCGTCCCGGGGATTCACTGCGTTCATCCCCGGGCGTTGAACGGCGTGACAAGCGGCGCGCTACACGACGCTGATGGGCATGACGACGTAGGTGAAGGAACGTCCTTCGGTCATCACGCCGGGTTTCGCGGGCCCTTTGAAGGCGAAGACGAATTCCTCGGAGTCCATGGCCTTGAGGGCGTCGACGAGGAAGTTGGGGTCGAAGGCCATTTCGAGGGTTTCGCCGCCGTAGGTGGCGGGGAGGTGGATCTCGGCCTCGCCCATTTCTGGGGTCTTGCTCGTCAGGACGACCTCGTCGCCGGCGAACTTCAGGTGGATGCCGCGGGATTCCTCGTTCGTCAGGAGCGCGGCCTTGCGGACGCCGCCGAGGAAGGCGACGGTGGCAAGGGTGACCTTCTTGTCGCATTCCTTGGGGATCACGTCCTCGTACTTGGGGAAGTGGCCTTCGACGAGGCGGGAGTAGGCGACCCAGGAGCCGCCGTCGGCGGAAGGCGACGTGACGAGAATGTCCTTTTCGCTGAGTGCGATGCGGACGTCGGTTTTTTTGTCGGAGACGTCGGCGAGGCACCGCTCGATGAGTTGCATGGCCTTGGAGGGGACGATGGCCTGGAGGGTTTTATGGGGCCCGTCCTTGCATTTGCCCCGGGCGAGGGCGAGGCGCCGGCCGTCGGTGGCGACGAGCGAGAGGTTTGCGCCTTCGACTTCCCAGAGGACACCGTTGAGGGCGTAGCGCGTGTTTTCGCGCGCGGTGGCGAAGATGACGCGGTGGATCATGGCGAGGAGGTCGTCGGGTTTGAGGGTGAAGGCGCCAGAGTCGGGGAACTCGGGGATGCTGGGGAAGTCAGCCGGGTTGTCGCCGAGCATTTTGAATCGTGAACCGGGAGCGGTGATTTCGGCGGCCTGGTCGGCACCGGCGAGGGTGATGGTTTCGGCTTCAAGTTCCCTGAGGATCGCCCCGAGGCGTTCGGCGGGCAGAAGGGCATCGCCGGGTTCCTGAACTTCCATTTTGGCGAGTCCGAAGCGGATGCCGACCTCCAGGTCGGTGGCGAGAAGGGTGATTCCGTCTTTGCGGACCTCAATTTTAACGCAGGCGAGGGCCGGTTTCGGACTGCGGTGCGGAACGACGCCCGAGGCAACTTGGATGCCATGGGTCAATGCGGCTCGGTCGCAAACGGCTTTCATGGAAAGGGTCTCCTTTTTCTGTCGTGCAGTTCGGTTTGCAGCGACTATCTGTTCTATTATAGGACAGTTTGTAAAGAATTATCCTTCATCTTATGGTTGGTGGAAAGTCCTTTTTTGTTTTCGGGTTCGGCACAAGGCATTTACGTGAAAGGACTTGGGGCAGTCCGGGCCGGGTGTGGATTGTGGATAAAATGTGAAATAGGGCGTGGCGCACGGGCGGCCGATTGGTGGCGCACGGCGTCGTCGGGCGGGCGGTGCGAAATGCGGCTCAATGCGCCACGGGTGCGCCACGGGTTATCCCCCAGATTGCGACCGCAAGATGTCGCGTTCGATGGCCTCGACGAGTCCGCGGAAAGCGGGGTCGTGTTCAATCATCCGTCGGACCTTTCGCTCGGCGTGGAGGACGGTGGTATGGTCGCGTCCGCCGAAGAAGACACCGATTTCTTCGAGGCTCCGGTTCGACAGCCGGCGCGCGAGGAACATGCAGATCTGGCGCGGGACGGCGACGGATTGTGCCCTCTCGCGGCCCTGGAGATCGCTGAGGCGGGCACTATAGCGCCGGATGACGGCATCCGCGACTTCCTGGATGGTGATGGCGCGGGTGGGGGTGGCGATGAGGTCGCGGAGGGCCTCCTTGGCGAGGGCGAGATCGACCGGGCGATTGCAGAGGGAGGCATGGCCGAGGACGCGGACGACGGCGCCTTCGAGTTCGCGGTTGTTGGTGTCGACGACGTTGGCGATGTACTGGACGACGTCCTCCGGGAGGTCGCGTCCGCGAAGGCGTGCTTTCTTCTGGACGATGGCGACGCGTGTTTCGAAACTCGGACGGTCGACGCGGACGACGAGGCCCCACTTGAATCGCGAGACGAGCCGCTCCTCGAGGCTCGGGATTTCGTGGGGGGGCGAATCGCTCGATAGGACGATCTGTTTTTGGTCCTGGTAGAGGGTGTTGAAGGTGTGGAAGAATTCTTCCTGAGTCCGGTCCTTGTCGGCGAGGAAGTGGATGTCGTCGATGACCAGGACCCCGAGGCGGCGGAAGCGTTGGCGGAACTGTTCCGTCTGGCCGCGTTCGATGGCGGTGATGAAGCGGTTGACGAAATCCTCGCAAGACATGTAGGCCAGTCCCGATACGTCGGGATCGGGATGGTCGGCGAGGATGCGGTGGCAAATGGCCTGGAGGAGGTGGCTCTTGCCGAGGCCGACGCTCGCGTGGACGAACAGGGGGTTGTAGGCGCGGCCGGGGAGGTCGGCGACGGCGAGGGAGGCCGCGTGCGCGAGGCGGTTGCAGGGGCCCGTGACGAAGTTCTCGAAGGTGTACAGGGGGTTCAGGGCGGGCGTGTCGCGCAGGGGCGCGGGCGGCGTTTCCTGGACGGCCTTCGGGGGTTTGGCGCACGCCTCGCGGCGACGCGGGTCGGAGGGTGCGGGCCCGGGCGGCCCGGCATCGGCGCGGAGCGCGACGGCGGAGTCGGGGTGGCGAAACTCCAGGTGAATACGGCGTCCGACGGAGGCCTCGAGGGCGCGCTGAAGGGCGCGCTTGAGGGCGGCGGTGACTTTCTGGTCGGTTGCCGACTCGGGCAGTCGGACCTCGACGTGCGAGCCGGCCGTGGAGCCGAGGTGGGCGTCGGCGAGCCAGGGCGGAATCGTCACGCCTCTGGCCCGGTCGCGGAGGCGGGCGAGGGCTTCCTGCCAGAGCGCCGGGTCGACGGGCTGGCCGGAAGATCCGCGAGCGGAGGATGCCATGTCTGTCGCCTTCTTGCTGCGCCTGTCCACGCGAAAGATGCGGCGGTCCGCTTCGTCCCGGCGCGCCGGGAGAGGCAGCCGACGCAACGCTTCATTCCTACCACAAAGCGAGGGGGGCGTCAAATGAAAGTCTCCGCGGTCGGCGGGAGCGGAGGATCGGCGGGGAAGGAGAGAAAGATTCACGGCCGCACGGGCGGACGGCCGAAATAGTCCCGGACAGTCCCGCGCCGGAGGAAAGTGCGCATGGGTCCCGCCAGGCGGGCGTTCACGCTGGTGGAAATCCTGATCGTCGTCATTATCCTCGGGATTCTGGCGGCCGTCGTGGTCGTGAACTTCGCCGACATCCCTTCCCTGGCAAAGCAAACCAACCTCAAAGAGAATCTTTCGAAGATCCGGGCCCACATTGAGGTGTACCGGAACCAGCACGCGGACCTCCCCAACGGGGACCGCCTGGCGGAACAGTTGACCAAGCCGACGAACTTCGCGGGGGACGTGACCGACGTGCGAGGCGGAGAGTACATCTACGGGCCGTACATCGAGCAGATGCCGACGAACCCGATGACGGGCCTGGGGACGATCCGCACGACGGACGACCCCTCAGCCTTGTTTCCGCCAGGCGACCAGAACGCGGGCTGGTGGTACAACGGGGCGAGCGGCCGGTTCTACGCCGACCTGGCCGATGGCGTGGCGGACCGGGATGGCCAGGCGTACAACCGCTACTAGGCCGCGCGGGGCCCGGCGCGGGTTCATTCCTGGCGATCCCGGCGCGCCGGGACACGGCGCGGGGCAGGCCTCCTCCAATTAACTCACAATGGCCCCGGCCGGGCGATTGTCCCAAGTCCTGTTTCTGTAAGGGGTTACGACGGCCGCCCCAAGTTCTCCACAGGATATCCACAATGGAGGGCTTGGGCGCAAGTCGTGCTGCGCCAAGTCTTTGCGTCCCGGCGCGCCGGGACTCACTCCAGGCCGACGTCGCGGAAGCGGCGGTACAGGGAGCACCGCTCGAGCAGTTCGGCGTGGGTGCCGACGTCGACGATTCGGCCGGCGTCCATGACGGCAATGCGGTCGGCGATGGCGAGGGTCGAGAGGCGGTGGGCGATGAGGAGGGTGGTCCGCCCTCGGACGAACGCCTGGAGAGCCTCCTGGACCTGTTGCTGGGTTTCCTCGTCCAGGGCGCTGGTGGCCTCGTCGAGGATGAGGATGGCGGGGTTTCGGAGGATGGCGCGGGCGAGGGCGAGGCGCTGGCGTTCGCCGCCCGAAAGGGTCGTGCCATGTTCGCCCAGGACCGTTTCGTAGCCGCGGGGGAGGCGTTCGATGAAGGCGTGGGCGCGTGCGGCGCGTGTGGCGGCGACGATGCGCTCCCGGTCGGGCGCGCCGCCGGTCGGTCGGCCGGCGCCGGGCGCGCCGAGGGCGATGTTCATCTCGACGGTGTCGGCGAAGATCATCGTTTCCTGGGGTACGATGGCGATCTGGTCGCGCAGGGATCGCAGGGTCACTCGGCGGGTGTCGGTGCCGTCGATGAGGATCTTCCCCCCGGTGGGTTCGAAGAACCGGGGGACGAGGCTCACGAGGGTCGTCTTGCCGCAACCGGTGCGGCCGATGATGGCGAAGACCTCGCCATGGCGGACCGAGAGGTTGATTTCGTGGAGGACGGGTTTGCCGGTCTCGTAGGCGAACGAGACGTTGCGGAATTGGATGGACTCGTGGTGCGGAGCGAGGACGGTGCCGTGGCTGCCGTAGCGGGGCTCCAGATCGCTTTCCATGAGGGCGAAGACGCGCTGGGCCCCCGCGGAGGCCTGCTGGACGCGGTTGTAGACGTTCGAGAGTTTGCGCACGGGATCCAGGGCGCCGACGAGGAGGCCGAAGAAGGCGCTCAGGTCGCCGATCGTGCTGGAGTCGAAGCCGCGGGCGAAGATGATCTTGCCGCCGACGGCGATGGCGACGGCGGCGGCGACGGTGAAGATGGTTTCGACGGCGGGACCGGTCACGGCGTCGATGCGGATGGCGCGGAGCATGTTCTTGAAGAAGCGGCGGCCGGAGTCGAAGAATCGGCGGCGCTGGTGCCCTTCCAGGCGGTAGCCCTTGACGACGCGGATGCCGAAGAGACTCTCCTCCAGATTGCCCATCAAGGCGGCCTGGCTTTCAAGGGTTTTTCGGAAAGCGCGGCGCATGAGCGTCGCGAAGCGGCGCACCAGAAACGCGACGAGCGGCAAGGCGAGCAGGACCGCCACCGGCAGCCACGGGTCGATGCCGACGCCGATGACGATGGCCGGCACAACGCAGATCAGCGCGCGCGGCGGCATGACGACCGCCTTGCCGAGGACGGTCTTGGTGCCTTCCAGGATGTAATAGCAGTCCTGCTGGAGTCGGCTCATGATGTCGCTGGCGCCGATGCGCGAGAAGAGCGACAGGCGTGAACGCAGGACGTGGTCGTACACGCGCAGCCTCATCGAGAGAAGCGCCCGGTTGGCCGTGTGGCCCACGAGGTACTCGTAGGCGTAGTCCATGAGGCCGCGCAGAATCGCCGTGGCGCACAGGAGGCCGACGATCCACAGAAGGCTGTCGTAGCGTCCTTTGGGGAAGCGGTCAGCGAGCCAGCGCATGGCGGAGGCGTAAACCTTCTGCTTCTGCTCGGCGTCCTGGGCCAGCCCTGCCAAGCCGCTTTGGGGCCGGACGACTCGCACGCCCGGCGCAACGAGGATCCGACGGCCGCTTACCGCGAAGTGCTCGACGGACGGGTCGGGAACGACTTCCCAGGACGGGTCGGCCTCGAGCACGAGTTCGGTTCGCCTGGGATCCTCCTTCGTGGGGGCGGGGCGGGGTCCGAAATATACGCCCTGCGGGTCAGGCTGAAAGACGAGGTTGAAAATCGGGAGGACGGCCGAGATGGAGCCGGCCCAGAGGATGGAGCCCACGAAGCCGGCGAGCCACGCGAGCAGAATGCGGCCCCGGTAGGGCCACGCGTACCGCAGCGCCTGGTAGAATGGCTTCATGGAGCATCCCGCCTAGCGCTACTTTGTCAAGTCCGCGACCCCGGGAGAGGGGATAGCGCGGCGGGCATTCTTGCCCGCCGCGCGGTGGCCAAGAATGGCCACCGCGCCTCCGCTTACCTGTCGAGGGGCGGAGTTGACAAAGTAGCGCTGGTCCGTTTTGTTCGGGGGGCATTATAGCGGCCCGGGGGCCGCGGGGCACGGAAAAGCCGGCCTGGCCGCGGGGCCCGCCGAAAGGCACGTGCCCACCGGCAGGGGCGGGCACGCGGAGGGTCGTCGGGGCGGCGCGGGCTAGTCGCCGGCGGCACGGTCGTTGGCTTGGCCGCTGCGAGAGCCGGTGTCCTCGGCGTCACGGCGGTCCTCGACGAGGCGGGTGGCCTTGCCGACGCGTTGGCGGAGGTAATGAAGTTTCGCCCGCCGCACGCGGTGGGAACTGGTGACGCGGACGAAGGCGAGGTGCGGCGAATGGAGGGGGAAGATGCGCTCGGCGCCGACGGAATCGCGCCGGACGGTGAACGTCTCCGTGGAGCCGCGACCCTGGCGACCGATGACGCGGCCGGTAAAGACCTGGACGCGTTCCTTGTCGCCCTCCTGGATGCGGACGCCGACGTCAACGATGTCGCCGACGCGGAACTGGGGAGGCTGCTTGGCGAGGTGCAGGGCCTCGACGCGTTCGATGGCACGTTTTCGCATGGTACGGCCTTTCCTCTTCGCTCCGGAGCGAGAGGGGCTCCGGGTCAGTCCTTTTCGCGGCCGCTCTGGCTCCCTTTGCCGCGCATTATCCGCAAGAACAGCGCCAAGGCGACGCCGCCGAAAAACCCGATGAACAGGGCGATGAGAACCGCGAACTCCGTCAGCCCAACGCCCGCCAGCATGCCTCCGCTCCTCACGCCGGCCCGGTCGGCCCGTCGGGAACGAGGTCGCCCCGGCGCCGGCGAGTCCGTTCGCGTGCCTGCTCCGCCCGCCAGCGGGCGATCGCCGCATGGTTCCCCGACACGAGCACCTCGGGCACCGCCATGCCGCGAAAGACTCGCGGCCGAGTGTACTGTGGGTACTCCAAGCCGCCGACGGCGTCGGAAAAACTCTCCTCGCTCGTCGCCGTCTCGGCCCCCAGGACGCCGGGCACAAGACGAACGACGGCGTCCACGAGAACCATGGCGGGCAGTTCGCCGCCCGTCAGTACGTAATCGCCGATCGAGAGTTCCAGGTCCGCGAGGGTCCGGATTCTCTCGTCGAAGCCCTCGTAATGACCGCAGACGAGGATCAGGCGTTCTTCGGCCGCCAGCCGCGCCACGCGCCCCTGCGCGAGCCGCTCGCCCTGCGGCGTCAGCAGGACGACCTTTCCGGGCCGCTCGTCGAGGCCGCGCGTGTGCTCGACGGCGCGGAAGACCGGTTCGCACATGAGGACCATGCCCGGTCCGCCGCCGAACGGCTTGTCGTCCACCGTGCCGCGCTCATCCAGCGCGAAGTCGCGCAGGTTCACGAGGACGACCTCGACGCGCCCTTCACGGCGAGCGCGGCCGAGGATGCTCGTCTCCAACACATTCGCAAAGGCGTCCGGGAAGAGCGTGATGACGTCGATGCGCAGGCCCATGGCGCGCCTTCTCGCCTACTCGGCCGGCTTCTCTTCCTCGGCCTTGGCCGGCTCGGCAGGCGCCCCGGTCTGTTCCGGCTCGACCTTCTTGGCGGCCGGAGGCGGCGGGGTCCGTTTCTTGGGCCACGGCTTCGGGGCCACTTCGTTGCCCTTGGGGTCGATGCCCACGTGGGCGAGCAGTTGCCCGACCGTCGCGGACGGCTGGGCGCCGGCGCGAAGCCAGTGCGAGACGCGCTCCCGATTGAGGACCACCTTTTCCTCGTTCTTCGCGTGCGGGTCGTAGGCCCCCAGTTCCTCGATGACACGGCCGTCGCGCGCGGTGCGCTTGTCGGTCGCGCAAATGCGCCAGTAGATCCGGTTCCGCCGGCCCAGGCGTTTCAAGCGAATGCACACGGCCACCCTTGCGACTCCTTTCCTCCGCCGATCCGTCCGGCGGCTTGTGCCCGTTCCGTTTGCCGTCCAGACCTGCGGACAAGGCCGCGGGCCCGGGAAGGGCGTATTCTAGCGGTCAGCGGGGTGGATGCAACCAAAAAGTGCCTTGGTCCGCGGGCGGTGCCCCCGGGCGGTATCACACCGGAAGGGGCTCGAAAGGAGGGAGGCGGCTTGCGGGGTAGCGGGCAAGGGGTTAGGATTCGGGTCCGCCCCGCGGGAAGGAGACGGCGGTGGATGCCGAGCGGTTCGAGGAACTCGTGGACGAGGCGGTTGAGACCCTGCCGGCCGAGTTTGCCGAGCGCTTGGACAACGTGGACGTCGTTGTCGAGGCGAGACCATCGCCGCGGCTTCTTCGGAAGATGGGGCTGGCGGGGCGCGGGACTCTTCTGGGGCTTTATGAGGGCGTGCCGCAGAGCCGCCGCGACCACGCCTACGGGGCCGTCCTGCCGGACCGCATCGTCATCTACCGCGAGCCGGTTCTCGCGGAAGCGGCCGAGCGGGCGACCGAGGGAAATGATGCGCCGGACGCGAGCGAGGCGTTCGACCAGGCCGTGCGCGACGTCGTCCGGACGACAGTTCTGCATGAGATCGGTCACCATTTCGGCCTGAGCGAAGGGGACCTGAGACGGTACGAGGACTAGCATTGCCGGCGTGCGCCCCGTCCGAACCGCGACCGCAAGGTCGCGGCGACCGGGGATAGGCGCCGAGGCGATCCGGCGCGGGGAGAAAGTGATGGCCATCGTCGAACCGGCCGAAGGCGGCGCGATCCTGGCGGTGAAAGTGGTTCCGGGGGCGTCGCGGGAACGGATCGTCGGTCCGCTTGGCGATCGGCTGAAGGTGGCGGTGCGCAAGCCGGCCGAGAAAGGCGCCGCCAACAGGGCGCTTTCGTCCCTCGTCGCGAGGGCCCTGGGCCTCGGGCCGGGCGACGTCGAGATCCTTCGCGGCGGCAGTCGGCCGGAGAAGGACCTGCTCGTCCGGGATCTCTCGGCGGTCGAGGTCCGGCGCCGGCTAGGCTTGCCGTAGGGCGAGCGAGGGCCGCTGCACGAGTAAAACAAGGGCGGGGGGCGTTAAAATAGAGAAGATATTCGGGTTGTAGGGCCCGAAACCGGGTTGTCTTGGCTTTCTAGGCCCATCTGATTTGACTTTGCAGGATTGTGTGGTATACTTCCGAGGCTGTTGCAAGGGGGTTGTGCGGCTATAGCCACTGGCTGTAGTCGGCATTTCCGGGGGAAGTGGGCATGAAGGAGGTTTTTACCACCGGGGATGTAGCGCGAATGTGTGGCGTCGCGCCGCGGACGGTTTCCAAGTGGTTTGACACCGGGCAGTTGCGCGGTTTCAAAATACCTGGTTCCCGCGATCGTCGGATCCCCAGAGAGTCGCTCGTGCGGTTCATGCGCGCGCACGGTATTCCCCTTCGAGGTCTCGACGGGGCCGTGGTGCGTGTCCTGATCGTCGATCCCGACTACGAGTTTGCGGACGCCCTGCGCCATGGGCTGAAGCGAGGTTTCGGCTACGACGTCCAAGTCGCCACCGGCACCTTCGAGGCGGGCCTCCTGGCGCGCGAATTCAGGCCGCACGTCATCCTGCTCGACCTCACCTTACCCGGACTCGACGCGAGGGACACGCGGCAAGCGCTGCGGGGCGACCCGGAACTGGTGGCTACGCGCGTCGTCGC
>Ga0315289_10006739_pt1 | contig 16846 bp, 13 predicted proteins | sample YL17G11_40_MG_FD_203452 | JGI IMG/M metagenome (GOLD analysis project Ga0315289, IMG submission 203452) | Sediment microbial communities from Yellowstone Lake, YNP, Wyoming, USA - YL17G11_40 | ecosystem: Environmental > Aquatic > Freshwater > Lake > Sediment | place: USA: Wyoming | collected... | reverse complement strand
ACTGCGAGAATGTCCCGACACGATGAGGCTTCAAGCGGTTCTCCCGCAGAACGCGATGCACGGTGTTCCGTCCCACTCCGGTGGCCTCCGCCAGGCTGCGCACACTCCAGTGCGTTTCGCCAGGCGGGGTTGCCGTACACGCCGTCTCCACCACGCGCAGCCGATCGGCAGTCGTGTACAGCCGCGGGCGGCCTTCCCGCGGTCGATCCACGAGGCCGGCCAAGCGTTCCTCGGCAAAGCGCTGCCGCCACTGGCCGACCATGCGGCGCGTCAGATCCACCTCGTGCGCAATCGCCGTACTGGTCTTTCCTTCAGCGGCTAGGAGGATCGCCCGTGCCCGCTGGACCTTGCGGTACGGCTCCGTGCGGGACGCGGCCCACATCTCAAGCACCCCTCGCTCCTCAGGACTCAACGTCACTACCGCTGCCTGTCGTGGCATGCCACACCATACCACATCCCGCCCCGTCAGAACAGAGACTAAGGAGACGCGACACTAGGTAGACCGCTCCACCCGTCGGCTCGGCAATGAGTAGGAACCGGGCATCGTCAATCAGGCCTGAGGACGCAACTGAGGTCGCTCCACGATAGGACCCCTCTTCATCGGCGGTGAGCGCGAGAACGATATCATGCGAGAGCGCCAGCGCCCTCTTCTTGATGTCGCACGCGAGCGCGATCAGAACTGCCACGCCGCTCTTCATATCCGCGGCGCCCAAGCCCCGCAGATACCTACCTTCGCGGTGCGCGAAGAAAGGGTTCGTCGTCCACTGACTCCCTTCTGCCGGTACCGTGTCGATGTGCCCGCACAGGACGTAGCTCCCGGGCAAGCGCCCGGCGATGCGCGATACGATTGAGCTGCGTCCGTTCTCCAATGGAACGCGTTCCGAATCGATGTCTCGGTCCGCCAGGTACCGCTCGATGAACTCTGGGATGCCGTCCTCGCTACCGGGCGGATTCTCACTCCGGATCCCGATCAAAGAGGAGAGCAGTTCAATGGTTTCCGTTCGCAGTTCGTCCATGATCTTGGTCATGTGCCGCTGCCCCTCCCTTCATATGATCCCCGCAGCTTCCAGTCAAATCAGTCGGGCACTACGACCTGGATCGACGAGGAGGCCCCCGCCGCGAGGGCGATCGACTAACCTGGCCTCGGTGGGCGCTCCTCTTTCCGGGCTAGTCTAGCCCACCTCCAGCGGTGATGACCAACGCTTCGGGCCTGACCCGGCCTCGGTGAATGGTCCGCTTCGCAACGCAGTCTGACCAGCCTCAGCCACGCAGGCCGAAGCCGCTGGCGCGGACGGCGAGTACTCATGAACCGCCCTGTCCGGTTCTCCTTCAGATGCTGCACTCACTGACGAGGTCGGCAGGGATGACGACGCCGTGCGCAGTTCGAGAGTAGCCCTCTACAGGAAGCCAGCACATGTAATGCCTTGTTGCTGGTCTTGATTCCCCCCAAGCGTCGGGACCCACCAGAGGCGAGAAGGCGGATGGCTCGGCACATGCGCGGTCCAGTTCTCTGGGATCAGGGCACCATCCCGATCCGAGGACTCAACCTGGGCCGTTCTTGAGGGGGCATGGCACGTCGAGGCGCGCCCGTTTGCGCCCCCTCCTATCTGAACTGGCTTGCATCCCAGCCAACGCCGGGCAAGGACTTGACATCATGGACGAGCCGGGCTATGGTGGTTTCTAGGTGCGGCACAACCGAGGTACGTAGCGACGAAGGGGAGGCCGGTTGCAGGCTCGATCTGAGAACGGCGCTCTAGGCAGTCGCGCCTTTGCGATTCCCTTGTCGGCAGGGCCGTTGCGAATTGCAGGCTGGACGAGCGTTCAGAGAAGGTTCGAGAAGGCTCTGAGATTCAGCCGTTGCGGGAAACGCGAAACGGCTGAACTAGCGGCTGTTCGAGATCGACCGCAAGGACGTAGCGGAAGGGCGCGGTTGCCCCTGCGGCGGTATGTACCGGGGCGGATCGTCACTTCGCTTTCTGGCGAGGAAACCCGTCGTTTCCTCGAGTTGGGACCGTCGCCACTGGGAACAAGCATTGGGGCAAACGGCTCACGCGACTGCGACCCAACGCTTGCCTGGGCGTTCGCCGCGGCCAATGGGGATGGCCATGCGTGGAGAACGCACGAGGAGCAAGTCTGTCAGCCGGACTGAGTACACAGGGCTTCTCGGCGCCCCATCGGGGCCTGCCCCGGGTTCAGGAAGGAGGTGATACGAAGGGACAGAGTGCGATGCTGAGCGTACTAGCATCCGAAGTTAAAGGAGGTATCTGCGCATGAAGACTATCAGAGTACTCGTCCTAGCGCTGGCCGTCCTAGGGATGGCGATCGTTGCGGGAGGCGTGGCGGCTGCCCAGAACGTCTTCACCATGAGCCACACGCAGGAGTTCGGCACCATTGACCCGGCTCGAGGAACGGACTATACCGAGTCCTATGCGATGCTGAACCTGTACGATGCATTGGTGTTCCCGTCTTCGGAGGGTGCAATTGAGCCCAAGCTCGCTGAGAGCTGGACAGTCAGTACTGATGGGCTGGCATACACGTTCAATCTCCGGCACGGCGTGAAGTTCCACGATGGCACCGAGTTGACCGCTGAGGACGTCAAGTTCTCCTTGGAGCGAGTGCTCGCTCTGAAGGAGGGCTACTCCTTCCTGTGGGCTGGCATCGTTGCTGGTGCGACGGTGGATAGTTCCTACGTTGTTACGTTCCGTTTGAGCAAGGTCTATGCGCCGTTCCTTGCTACGCTCCCCTGGCTGTTCATCGTGAACAAGGACCAGATCCTAGCTCACAAGGAGTCCGGCGCTTTTGGCGAGTTCGGCGACTACGGTGCTCAATGGCTGGCGGTCAGCAGCAACGAGGACGCGGGGTCTGGTCCCTACACGCTCAAGTCGAACGACAAGATCCGCGAGATCGTCTTCAGTCGCTTCCTCGACTACTGGGGAGGTTGGCCGCACGGCGACAAGTCGATCGACGAGGCGCACAGCATCTTCCTGCAGGAGACAGCGACAGCCAAGACGATGCTCCGCACCGGTGAGCTACAGATGGTCGAGCATTGGCGCACCTACGAAGACTACCAGGACATGGAGAAGATCCCCGGCGTCTCGGTGCTGACGTACCTCTCTCCCGAAGAGCTGTGCTACAAGATCAACACCAAGAAGGCACCCACCGACGACATCCACATTCGCAGGATGTTGGCCTGGGCGTTTGACTACGATACTATGCTCAATGTGATTGAGCCCGGGTCGGGGGCTGCGAGAGGACCAATCCCTCCGGCGATTCCGGGCCATAACCCCAGGGCATTCCAGTACAACCTGGACCTAGATAAGGCTCGCGAGGAGCTGCAGCTCAGCAAGTACTACCCGAATGTCCCAACCATCCAAATCGTGACACCCTCTGGGCTTGAGGCCCGCCGCAAGGTGGCGGTCCAGTTCAAGGAGAACCTGGCGAAAATAGGTGTTAATGCAGAGATCAGGATAGAGGAATGGGGGCGAATGACGGATCTGGCGGCCACAAAGGAGACCACCCCGAACATCATGATCATCTCGGTCTCCTCGAACTACCCCGACGCCGACACCTACCTCCAGTTCATGTATCACTCTTCAGCAGTCGGTACCTGGGGATCCTGCGAGTGGCTGCTCGATCCCTTGGTCGACGAGCTGATCGAGAAGGAGCGGACCACGCTCGATCCTGAGGAGCGAGCGCACATCCTGAACGTCCTCCAAGAAATCATCGTGGAGCGTTGCCCTGACATCTTCGTGAACGTCCTGGCATTGCGCGTGGCTGTCCAAGACTACGTGAAGGGCTTCACGTACAGACCGGTCATGAGTTTCTACTACTACTTCCACGACTGGTGGTACGAGAAGTAGGCGAGTTCCGTGACTGAGGGAGGGGAGGCTGACTCCCCTCCCTTTGTGTATTGGGTTAGGGGCCGACTATGCGCTTCTCGGTGTTTCTGCTTCGGCGGGTTTCTCATATGGTCTTGGTCCTGTTTGGACTATCGGTTCTCATCTTCCTTATCTCGCGCACTCTTCCGGGTGATCCGGCGCGGCTGGCGCTGGGACCGTTTGCCTCCAAAGAGCAGATAGCGAACCTGCGCCACACCATGGGAATGGACAAGTCGCTGCCGCTCCAGTACTGGGCATTCCTCACGGGCGTCGTCCGGGGCGACTTCGGGCTCTCCTTCCAGACGCGTCGAAACGTCGCACTGGACATCGTCCAGTTCCTTCCAGCCACGGCCGAATTGGTGTTCTGGGCGATCATCTGGGTGGTGGTCCTGGGGGTCCCGCTCGGGGTGCTTGCAGCGCGCTACAAGGACCGTTGGCCGGACAACCTGGTGCGGATGATTGCGTTCGTCGGGGTTGCCGTTCCCCCCTTCGTTGTTGGCCTCATTCTGCAGCTGACCTTCGCCTATCTCCTTGGCGTTCTGCCCACCACGGGGAGACTCAGCTTGCTGACGCCCGCACCGCCTACGCACACAGGTTTCCTCATGATCGACAGTCTGATCGCCGGGAACCTGAGTGTGCTCGGGGATGCACTAAAGCACATCCTTCTTCCCTCATTCGCCATCGCCATGACGGGCATAGGGCAGATCGCCCGACTGACACGGGGAAGCATGAGCGACGTGGCGAGCCAGGACTACATCGAGGCATCCCGTGGTTTCGGCATACCGAATCGTGTTATTGCGTTCAAGTATATGTTGAAGCCCGCCTTCATTCCACCTCTCACGATCCTTGGGCTGACGTTTGCCTCGGAGCTGAGCAACGCGTTTCTCGTCGAAACGGTCTTCTCCTGGCCCGGGATCGCCGGCTATGGAATTCGCTCCATCCTCAGGAAGGATTTCAACGCTGTGATGGGTATTGTCCTTGTCATTGGGCTTGCCTTCGTTGTCGTGAACCTTATCGTGGACATCGTGGCCGGCTACGTCGATCCTCGCATCCGCGTGCGGAAGGAGGAGTAATGCTGCCGCATCGGCAAGGAGCTGCTGCCGCAGAGGAAACACGGTGGACGGCCATGCGGGATCGCCTGGGACGGGGCTGGTACAAGTTCAGGCGCAACCGCATCTCTCTTATCGGGGGGGCGATGGTCTTACTGTTTGCCCTCCTGGCGGCTCTTGCTCCTTTTGTGACTCCGTATCCCAAGCACGCCGGGGCGTACACGGACTTCAGACACGCTTTCCAGCCGCCGAGCGCAGCACATTGGTTCGGAACAGACGCCCTGGGTGCCGATGTCCTCACGCGGGTGATCTTCGGGTCTCAGATCTCCTTCATGCTGGCGGCTATCGTATTGGGGATCAGCGTGCCGTTTGGGGTCTTCCTTGGCCTTGTTTCCGGCTATATCGGGGGGAAGACGGAAACGATCATCATGCGAGTGACCGACATCTTCCTCGCTCTGCCCGCTCTCGTGATGGCTCTAGCCATCTGCGCCGCCTTCACTCCGAGCATCGACAAGGCGATGCTCGCTATATCCACCATCTGGTGGACGTGGCATTGCCGCTTGGTGAACGGGATCACTCGGTCCATCAAGACGGAGGAATTCATCCAGGCAAGCCGCGCACTGGGCGCGAGTCACTTCCGGATCATGTTCAAAGACATTCTCCCCAATTGCGCTTCGCCGATCATCGTCAAGATCACCCTGGATGCAGGGTTCGTGATCTTGGTGGGCGCGGGCCTGAGCTTCCTCGGATTGGGTGCTCAGCCTCCTGCGGAGGACCTCGGCACGATGATCTCCATCGGGGCCAAGTACCTCCCGGAACGGTGGTGGATGACAGTGTTCCCCAGCCTGGCTATCTTCCTCATCATTCTGGGGTTCAATCTCCTGGGCGATGGTTTGCGGGATGCCTTGGCCGTGGAAGAAGGGGTGTAGCAGATGACCGGGGAGGGAACCATTCTGGATATCCGCGACTTGCACGTGTGGTTTCGCGTCTACGAGGGACTCTCTCGGGTCTTGGACGGCGTCAGCTTCCAGGTCCAAGAAGGTGAGCGGGTGGGCCTGGTGGGGGAAACTGGATGCGGGAAGACGATCGCGATGAAGACGGTCATGGGCATTTTGAAGTCCCCTCCCGCCCAGTTTCCTCAGGGGGAAGTGTTCTTGGCCGGTCATGATGTGCTGAAGATGTCCCCTATGGAGATCCTCAGGATGAAGGGCAGGACCGTCTCCATGATCTTCCAAGATCCGCTTAGCTCGCTCAATCCTGTGTTCACCATCGGGCAGCAGCTCATCGACGTGATCCGCTACGGCCAGCGCTGGGCTGCGAACAGTGGTCGGCTGAGCAGGGCGAGGCTGGCGAGGGCCGCTGCGGAGGCACTGACCACGGTGCGACTGCCGGATGCAGAGCGCATTCTCAAGCTCTACCCGCTCGAGCTGAGCGGGGGTATGCGCCAGCGGGCGCTCATCGCCATGGCTCTCGTCAACAAGCCGAGGCTGCTGATCGCAGACGAGCCCGGTACCGCGCTGGATGTCACCATTCAAGCCCAGATCCTTGCTCTCTTGAGAGGCCTGGTCAAGGAGGAGCACATCGCGGTTCTGCTGATCACTCACGATCTCGGCGTCGTGCGGGAGATGGCCGAGAGGGTCTACATCATGTATGCGGGGCAGGTCGCCGAAGAGGGGCCGGTGACGAGTCTGTTTGATGACCCGAGACACCCCTACAGCCAAGGGTTGCTCGCGTCAGTGCCCCGCCTCACGGGGAAGCTGCCGGCCCGGGGGATACCCGGGACCGTTCCCGACTATACGGAAGCTCCGCCTGGTTGCCGATTCCACCCAAGATGTGAGCACGCAATGGAGAAGTGTGCCGAACAGAAGCCTCCTCTGACGGAAGCCGCCGGCCAGCGCCTCGTGGCGTGTCACCTGTACAGCGGAGCCAAAGAATGACTGAGCCCATCCTGGGGGTCGAGAACCTCATGAAGTACTTCCCCATTCGCTCCGGCCTCTTTCGCAGAGTGGTCGGTCACGTCAAGGCCGTGGACCACGTTTCTTTCGGTGTGCAGGAGGGTGAGATCTTCGGGTTGGTCGGGGAGTCAGGATCCGGGAAGTCGACAGTGGCAAAGACCATCGTGCAGCTCTACAGACCGACCGCCGGAACGATCCGCTTCAAAGGGAGGGACCTGACAGGGGCCACGAAGGAGACCATGCGTTGGTTTCGCTCGCAAGCGCAGATGGTCTTCCAGGATCCAAAATCCTCACTCAACCCGCGCCGGAGCATCGCGAGCATCTTGGAGGACCCGCTCATTGTCTACGGAATCGGAGGATCGCGCAGAGGGCGGGAGCAGATGATCCGCAGCTTGCTGGAGCAAGTCGAAATGTCCGGTCGCTACATGTACAAGTACCCCTCTGCGCTCAGCGGCGGACAACGGCAGAGAGTGGCCATCGCGCGAGCTTTGGCCGTCCACCCATCCTTCCTTGCCCTGGATGAACCGACCTCAGCGTTGGACGTTTCCGTGCAGGCGAAGCTCATCAATCTCTTCCTTGGGCTCAAGGAAGAGCTGGGTCTATCGTATCTCTTCATCACGCATAATCTCAGCCTCCTTCGGACGATTGCTGGTCGAGCAGCGGTGATGTACGTCGGAAGGATCTATGAACTGGGCCCTACCGAACTGCTCTTTCGCCATCCCATTCATCCCTACACAAGGGCCCTGATCGCCGCTGCTCCAGTCGTCACTAGCGAAGAGGAGCAGATTAAGCCGCAACAGATGAGCAAGGAGGGTGAGATTCCCAGCCCGGCGAACCCGCCGAGCGGGTGCGCGTTCCACCCGCGGTGCTCTGTGGCAGAATCTGGCTGCTCCGAGGAGTTGCCTTCCCCAGTCGAGGTGGAGACTGGGCATTGGGTCTGGTGTCATCAAGCGGGCACACTGGCAAGCGCAGAGGGAGTCAGTAGGGCGGAGAGCGGGTTGGCGGTGGTCGAGATGCCTGGAGAGCGGGCTCCCCTTCTTGGGGAATCCGGCGACCGAGCCGAGCCGGCGAGTCTAGGCTAAGCAAAGGAGGGTGAGTTGGCAAGGATGCAGAGCGACCTTGATATCCAGGACTTCGTGCGAGGATGCACGTTCATGGGAACGGGGGGCGGGGGGGACCCCAAGCAGGGAGTTGCCTGGCTCAAGGCGGCGCGAGAGGAAGGCAAGGAGATCGGCTGGGTCGACCGCGCGGAGATCGAAGACGACGTGTGGACCGTCTGTCCTTTCCTTATGGGTTCCATCGCTCCCTTGTCCCCGGAGGCCAAGCAGCGCATGAAACACCTCGGGCTGACCAAGGAAGCCTACAAGAGCATCCAGGCGGAATCGGTCCGGCTGTTGGAGGACTACATGGGAGTGAAGATCGGCGCGATCGTTGCGATCGAGCTCGGCGGCTCCAACACCCCGGGTGCCCTTGCTGCCGCGGCGAGACTCGGCATTCCTGCTGTGGATGGGGACTACACCGGTCGTGCGATCCCCGAGATTCCTCAGACGACGCCGTACCTGGGCGGTCTCTCTCTGTGGCCAATTTCCAGCGTCGACAAGTACGGCAACCTGTGCGTGATTAAGGAGAGCACGGGCTACGAGATGGCAGAGCGGCTAGGCAAGTTCCTCGCTGCGGCTTCGTTTGGCTTGGCCGCCCAGGCCGGCTTCCTTTTCAAGGGAAGCGAGATGAAACGTGTCGTGATCCCCGGAACCCTCTCCAAGTGCCTGTCCATTGGCCGGAGCATTCGGGAGGCCAGAGAGGCCGGGAAAGATCCGGTGAGGGAGATCGTTGAGGAGCTTGGGGGCTGGCTGCTCATCGAGGGCGTGGTGTCCAAGAAAGAGTGGGAAGACAAGGAAGGGTACTACTGGGGGAAGCACACCGTCACCGGTGATGGCGACTTCAAGGGGAAACGGTTGGAAATCTGGTTCAAGAACGAGAACCACGTGTCCTGGCTGAACGAGAAGCCCTACGTGACCAGCCCCGACATGCTGATCGTGGTAGATCAGAAGACAGGCGAGCCCTACGCCAACTCGGCTATTGCCGAAGGGCAACGTGTGGCAGTGATTGGGTTGAGGGCGGTCGAGCAGTTCCGCTCATCGAAGGGGTTAGCCATTCTGGGGCCAGGGCATTTCGGCTTCGACATCCAGTACACCCCCATCGAGAAGCAGGTGAAGTAGGCAAAGGATTCCAGGGACCTAGGTCGAGAGAGGAGCAGCGGCGGATGCCACAGATGTTCGAGCTTGAGCTGGGAAGAGCGGGGCACATCGTGGCCCACGACATGTGCCGGATCAAGAGGGGCGAATCCGTCCTCATCACGGTGGATTCGGCCATGGACTTCAGGCCCGTCGAGGAAGTGGCAAAGGCAGCCGAAGCGGCCGGCGGGAAGGTCTTGGTGGCGTGGCACTCCACCCCGCGGGGATACGGCAAGGTCGCCGATCCCCAGCTGCCCGAGCCATTGAAGCGCGCGATCCCGGCGGCTGACGTGTGGATTGAGTTCAACGACCAGTGGTTGCTGTACTCCACTCCGTGGATCGAGGCCATGGCAAACGGCCGCACACGCTATCTCTTCCTTGGAGGGATGGACTCACGGCGCATGGTCCGCTGTATCTCGCGTCTGGACATGGATCTGCAGACCAAGTTCCAGAACAAGGTCGTAGAGCTCACTGGTAGGGCGACCACCATGCGGGTGACGAGTCCGGCTGGAACGGACGTTTCCTTCGAGAACGTGCCGAGTCGCCCGGTCACCAATGAGCTGAGAGCGGATGTCCCTGGGCCGCATTTCCTGGTCGGGCAGATCGGCTGGGCACCACTGGAGGTGAGTGTCAACGGCACAATCGTGTTCGACGGCTCGTTCTCCGGCGGGGGCGAGGCAGATCTCGGCATTCTGACCGAACCGATCAGGCTGACCGTGGAAAGGGGACGGATCAAGGACATCCGGGGCGGTGCGCAGGCCAGGAAGATGGGCGATTGGCTGAGGAAACTCGGCGACCCGAACATGTACAACCTCGCCCACATCTGCTATGGCTTCAATCCCGGCGCCATCCTCACAGGTCTCTGCACCGAAGATGAGAGAGTATGGGGCTCAACGGAATGGGGAAACGGCTACCAAGGCACGATGTTCAAGGGGAAGCTGCCTGAGGCGGTATCCCACGCCGACGGGATCTGTTTGAACTCCACGGTCTGGTTGGACGACGCCCTCCTCCTGAGCGAAGGGACGATCGTTCATCCGGAACTCACTGAGCTCGCGAAGAACATGGGCAAGTGAGTGGGCACCGCCACCCATACTGGAGGGGTGTCAACAGGGTCCGGGAGTGTCGGCTCAGCAAGTACGAGGCCGGCTGCTGACGGCGGCGTCGTTCTGGCCCGTACACGACGCAAGGTGACTTGCTCGGCTGACGGCCCCGACAGCCAGGAGAAACGTGACATTCGTAAGAGCGAGATGTGGGAGACAAGGAGGAGTGCCTAGCATGCGGATCAAGGCGATACTCGCGAGTTCTTCGCAAGAGCTTGTTCAGAGCCAATCAGCGAACCGGCAGGCAGCTCTGGGTGCTGGGACGAAGCTCACGATCGTCGCACCCCACGATTGCCCGCCGTCGACCGAGACGGAACACGACGAACTCGTCTCTGCTCCAGCTATCTTCTCCGAAGCCCTCCGCGCGGAGGAGGAAGGTTTCGATGCCGTGACGATTGACTGCACGTTGGATCCTGGCCTCAGAGCGACCCAGCGCGCCTGCCGTATACCGGTCGTGGGGGCAGGTGAGGCTGCGCTCTGCCTCGCCTTGCTCCTCGGGGACCGATTCTCTGTCATCATGCCGATCCGGGAAAGCATAGGACCGATGGTCGCCAAGATCCGCCGAATGGGGCTGTGGCAGCGCGCGGCGTCGGTTCGAGCTGTCAACCTGCATGTGCTGGATCTTGGGGACTGCCAGAGGACGCTCGAAGCGCTGGTCCAAGAGGGCTGCCGGGCAGTTCAGGAAGACGGCGCGGAGGTCATTGTTCTGGGCTGCACGGCGATGGGGCCCGTTGCAGGCGCACTTGCCGAGCGGCTCGGCATTCCGGTAGTCGAGCCTGGGACGGCCGCGCTGAAGCTCGCCGAGGCCTTCGCCGCACCCGCCTGGCGGGCCTGCCTTTCCCCGCGACCGATGGGGGAAGAGAGAGGAGAGTCACCTGAGCCGCGCTCGGCCGATCAAGCGAGGCAGCGGTGCCGACCCGTTGGCGAGCGCTGACTTGTCACTGCAGGGCCGTTCGGGAGAAGGGATTCGTACGAGCCAGACACCCGGCGTAGAAGGGACCTAGCCGTTCCAAGGGGAGGGCAGAAGGAGGAGCGAAGATGGAACTCATGATTGGCACGGAGCCGCGCCGCGAGTACTACTCTTTCGAGGCGGCGGCCGCCGCTCACCGCATGCTCGACCGTGTCATGCTGGTCAGACCCGGCGAGAACGTCGTCATCACCGCGGACACGCAGAGCGACTGGCGAGTGGTTGAGGCCACAGCTCAGGCCGCGTTCGTCCTTGGTGCCCATCCGACCGTGGTCTGGTACGAGACCCGCGAGCATGCCCAGATGGAGCCGTTCGCGCCGGTAGCTGCTGCGGTGCAAGCAGCCGATGTGTGGATCGAGTACGCTGTGCAGTACCTCCTCTACACCAACGCTCGCCGAGCTGCCTCTGCAAAGGGCTGCCGCTACGCTGCGTTCTGCGGACTGGATGCGGATGCGCTGGTGCGCACGATTGGCCGAGTCGACTACCCGACCATGCTGGCGATGGGAGAGAAGCTGGTCAGCCTAACGGAGAACGTTGCGGAGTACTCCGTCGCCACCGCCAGGGGAACCAACATCCGCTTCAGCAATGAAGGGGCGAGAGTATGGCAGTCCGGCTGCCTGGGCGACAGACGGGGAGTCGAGGTCATGCTGGGAGGGCAGGTCGTCTGGCTCCCGGACGAAAGCTCGGTGAACGGCACCATCCTCGTCGACGGCAGCATCTGGCCCCCGGATGCTGTAGGTATCGTGCGCGAACCTGTCAGGCTCCACATCAGGGCCGGTCGCATCACGGCGATTGAGGGGGGGACAGAAGCGCGGATTCTCAAGGCATGGCTGGATTCATTGCAGGACCCCACCATGATGCGGATTGCGCACTGCAACTACGGCTTCAATCCAGGGGTGACTCGACTGACGGGGCGAGTGAACGAGGACGAGCGGGTATTCGGTGTGTTTGTCTTCGGCTTTGGGGGGTGGATGGATCGACCGGCCGCCTCTCACTTCGACGTCGTGATCACCGCCCCGACGATCGTGGCCAACGGAGTCGAGATTGAGCGAGACGGGAAGTTCGTCCATCCAGAAGTTGCGCGCTTCTGCCAGCGCATGCAAGTCGCCGGGTACTGAGGGCCAGTTCTGCCCGCGAGGTCCCGGGCCAGACAGAGTGGGAACGACGGATCCCTCCCGGGGAGGGAGGCCGGCTTGGCTGCTGACGGCTTGAGTCCACGGGCGAGGGCGGGCAGCGTCGCTGGAACCTGATGAGAGAGACCCCAATGTCGTTCCCTTCGGGATCCCCAAAGGAGGGGCGATGGACTTGGCACGGAGGTGGCCATGGTCGAAGAGAGCGCAGCCTCGCGAGCGTGCGCAGGCAGCTCATGAGGGCGCGGACCGGCCCTGGCTGGGCATGGACCGCCGAGGCTGCACCGCTCCCGAGGGACGGGCCGTCCCTGGAAGGGAAGACGGAGTCACCAGTTGTCGCCTTGGCTCGTCGTCGCGGATTCGCGATCTCGTTCCTGAAAGGAGGAACACAAGCATGATCTCTGTGGGTTTCGAAGCCCCTTTGTTCGACACGATGTTCCGGAGACGGACGAAGCGCTTCCCTGTTGGCGGGAAACTCGCTGCAGCCCGCGGGGGCCTCAAGTATGCATCAACTGAGCCGCCCGTCCCGCTAAGCGAGCTTGAGACCGCCATTCTGTGCTTCGCTGCGTCCGGGACAACTGGAGTGACCGTCGAAGAGACTCGGCATCTCATGGGACATCTCACCGTTACCGGCAGGACAGCCGCGAGCCCCTGTGCGTCACTGACCCTGGAGCTCTTCTTCAGCAACGACGAAGGTGTGTTCTACTACAGGACTCCGCCTTTCCCGGATGTCGTTCCGAAGAAACGCGTCGAAATGGCGACCCTGTCGGACCGCAGGCACATTCTGGATGACTACCGCAACAACGTGGTTCGAGTCAGCGACCGCCGGCTCGCCATTCCTCGTGAGACGATTGGGTCGGCATTCGAGAGCATGGTCGACCTGCCCGGAACGACCCTACTCATACCGATTGCGGAGACAACCCGCGAGTACATCAACGCACTCATTACCTCTCTCGCCCAGTTTCGCTGGCAGTTGTGGGATGAGGTCAAAGACCAACCTGCTGGAGTGGGGAAGTGGATTGAGAGCGGCTTCCTGAATGGCGACCGAGTGAGCATCTACCAGTACGAGTCCCTGCTTCCCTGGATATGCAATCTTGAAGCGGGGATCTCAATGCAGAACGTCTCTCTTGCGGCACAGGCCATGGGCCTCGGGGCATTCATGATGCATACCGTCGATCTCAGGACGATCATGAGGCTGCTGAACATGCGGTTCGAGGAGGTCCAAGGAAAGGGTTTCCCCCAGGCGACACCCAACCCCGTAGGCATCCCAGGACTTGTCGAAGGCTACTGCCCACCGTTCAGAGACTTGGACAAGGCGGTCGACGACATCGCAGGGCGGAAGTGGGGTCCGAATGGAATCTACGGTGCGAACGGCTACAACCTGCCAACGGCGAAGGTGTTTGGCGATCTTGTTGAGATAGCGAAGGCATACTGTTGCTACATATATGATATCTATGGGCGCTTTCCGAAGTACCAGGATGCGGTGTTCATCCCTCTCCTGATGCAGATCCATCACCTAGATCTTGGATTCTACGACGCGTTCTTCCCGGAGTACCTCACCGAAATGGACCGAGCTCACATGCTGCTGTGGCATGGAGCGCTAGAGAGCGGCTGCGGCAAGCCAGGACGCTAGAATCTGCGCGTCTCCGGCTCGGTGGCGTGGGCGCCGCGGATGACTAGCACGGGAGAATGCAGTGACGTGCGACCGGCGGCTGTGGAGACAGTCCCGGTTCGTTCGAGCGCGGCTTTTTTGCGACCGGCATTGCGGCTGTGTCGGGGACGCTTGCCCCAGCTGGCGGCGATGAGCCGGTGCCGTGAGAGTGCAGCTCCGTACGGGCAGTGCAGTACGTTGCCGGCGCGAAGGCGTTGCCCACCCTGTGATGGAGACACGCAGTTTCGTCGCTGCCCGTAGCCGCTAGTGGACTGGGAGACGGTCTAGAAGCAGAGGAAAGAGGGTCCTGACCGGGGGGGCGCCGGAATGCACAGAGCCGTTCCACACGGTGCTCTAGGCAGCTTGTCACCGATACCCGGGGCGTTGGCCTCCGTCGCTGGAGGTGGGTTAGACTGACTTGAGAAGAGGGCTGTCCACCGGAGCGGGCTAGACGCGGCGTGTGCGAAGCCGGGGTGCGGGGAGAATCAGTCGAACCGCGAGACGCGCAGGAGGGGTGGAAGAAATGGAGCTTGGGCTGTCGGGCGTGTTCCCGCCGATTCCCACGCCGTTCGACGCGGGCGGTGCGGTCGATGCACGCGCTCTTCTCGCTAACCTGCAGCACTGGAACAGCTTCGCCCTGCGTGGATACGTGGTCCTTGGCACGAACGGCGAGGCGGCGCTTCTTGGCCTGGAGGAGCGAGCACACGTCCTCGAGGTAGCCCGCGACGGCATCCCCGACAACCGACTGCTCATCGCGGGGACGGGTTGCCAATCGACGCGCGAGACGATCGAATTGACGGCTCGGGCGTCGCGGCTGGGCGCCGACGCGGCCCTCGTCCTCCCGCCGTCGTACTACCGCGCGCAGATGACGCGGGACGTCCTCCGGCGCCACTACCACACCGTCGCCGATGCCTCAGAGATTCCGGTTCTGATCTACAACATGCCGGCATGCACGGGAATCGACCTCGACGTCGAGACCATCGCGGCGATCGCGGATCACGCGAACGTCGTCGGGATCAAGGACTCGGGCGGAGACGTCACCAAGCTCGGCGCGATTCGGGAGCGTCTCGGCGAGGCATTCGGGGTGCTCGCAGGATCCGGGGGGTTCTTCCTCCCGGCGCTCTCGGTGGGCGCGGCCGGAGGAGTGCTCGCCCTCGCCAACATCGCGCCGCGCGCGTGCCTAGAGATTCAGGAGCGCTTTCTCGCCGGAGACTCGATCGGGGCGCGCGAGCTGCAGCTTCGGATGATTCCGTTGAACTCGGCCGTGACGAGTCGCTGGGGCGTGCCGGGGCTCAAGAAGGCGATGGACCTGCTCGGTCTCTGCGGCGGTCCGGTTCGGCCACCGCTTGTGGCACTGGCGGACGGTCACATGGCCGAGCTCCGTCAGATTCTCGAGAAGGCAGGCCTCGCGGAGCGGCCCGGAGAGGAGGGTGGACACCATGAGAGGGCATGACCTCTTGATGATCCCCGGACCGGTCGACTTCGAACCTGAGGTGCTACGGGCCCTGGGAGCCCCGACGACGAGCCACGTCGCGCCGGCGTTCATCGAAGTCTTCGGCCGGGCGCTAGAGAGGATGCGCGCCGTGTGGCAGTGCCCCTCAGGCCAGCCGCTTGTGGTAGCGGGCTCGGGGACGCTTGCCATGGAGCTTGCCGGAGCGAACCTGGTCACGACAGGGGATCGGGCCCTCGTGATCAGCACGGGCGTGTTCGGGGATCGGTTCGAGGATCTGCTCAGCCGGCACGGCGCCGAGGTCACGGTGCTGCGAGCCCCGCTCGGTGGCGTCGTAGAGCCAGATCGCGTCGAAGACGAGCTGAGAAGGCGGCCGTTCAAGCTCCTAACGGTGACACACGTGGACACTTCAACCGCCGTCCGCATGCCCCTGGAACCCCTCGGCGAGTTCGGCCGACGGTACCGAGTCCTTACGGTCGTCGACGGTGTCTGCTCCGTCGCCGGCGAGGAGATAAGGCAAGAGGCCTGGGGATTGGACGTCGTGCTCACCGCCTCGCAGAAGGCCATCGGAGTTCCTCCTGGGCTGGCCCTTCTCGTGGCGAGTCCTGCTGCGATCGACGCGTTCGCCGCTCGGCACGAGCCCGTACGAAGCTACTACGCCGACTGGGGGAAGTGGCTTCCGATCATGCAGTCCTACGAAGCACACCGGGCGAGCTACTTCGGGACCCCGGCCGTGAACCTGGTCGCCGCGCTCGACGTGAGCCTCGGCCGGATCCTCGACGAAGGACTCGCCCCGCGGTTCGCTCGGCATGCCCTGTTGAGCGGCGCGTTCAGGGCGGGGGTCGACGCGATCGGCCTCCGCCAGCTGCCTCTAGGTGAACGGGCTCGTGCGAACACTCTCACGGCCTGCTACTACCCCGACGGCGTCTCGGGGCCGGCTCTCATCGCAGCGATCGGCCGTGCGGGCGTGACCGTCGCTGGAGGCCTGCATGGCGAGATCAAGGACCGCTATTTCCGCGTCGGACACATGGGGGCGATCCGGGCTGCGGACATCCTCGGAACCCTCGGCGCGCTCGAGACGGGTCTTCGCGAGACGGGGCACCGATTCGAGCCAGGAGTCGGAGTCGCCGCCGCGCAACGCGCCTTGTCCCGCTAGATGCAGCCCGCCGGTCGGTGGAGCATACCCTGCGGGGCTGCTCTTGCACTCGCGCCCACCGTTGGCTTGCCCGTGAAGGACTACTCTCGAACTCGGCACGGCCTCGTCATGCCTGCAGAGCTGATCGCTGTGTGCGAGACCTAGAGGAGGACTGGAAGGGCGTCTTGCGGGCGCTCGGCGCCCGCACCTGAGCCGTTGGCCTGCAGGGGCGGGTTCGGGTTAGACTGGCTCCCAAGGGGGCCGTTCAGCGGGGGCAGGCGCACGAGGCAAGGTCCT
>Ga0315289_10006737_pt1 | contig 16847 bp, 17 predicted proteins | sample YL17G11_40_MG_FD_203452 | JGI IMG/M metagenome (GOLD analysis project Ga0315289, IMG submission 203452) | Sediment microbial communities from Yellowstone Lake, YNP, Wyoming, USA - YL17G11_40 | ecosystem: Environmental > Aquatic > Freshwater > Lake > Sediment | place: USA: Wyoming | collected... | reverse complement strand
GCGCATGGTTAGCCGCGAGCCGGAGGCGAGCGCGTGACGCGGCGAGCGCGCACGGTTAGCCGCGAGCCGAAGGCGAGCGCGTGACGTGTCGAGCGCGCCACGTGCCGAGCGCGCACGGTTAGCCGCGAGCCGAAGGCGAGCGCGCATGGTTAGCCGCGACCCGGAGGCGAGCGCGCACGGTTAGCCGCGACCCGGAGGGGAGCGCGTGACGTGCCGAGCGCGCCACGTGCCGAGCGCGCATGGTTAGCCGCGACCCGACTCGTCCGCCGTAGCCCAAGGGGCGAAGGCGGAAGGCGAGCGCGCCACGTGCCGAGCGCGCATGGTTAGCCGCGAGCCGAAGGCGAGCGCGCCACGTGCCGAGCGCGCACGGTTAGCCGCGACCCGGAGGCGAGCGCGCCACGTGCCGAGCGCGTGTTACAACACGCCCTTCGTCGACGGCGTGCCGGTGACGCGCGGGTCGCGCGAGACGGCGGCCCGCAGCGCGCGGGCGAGGGCCTTGAAAACGGCCTCGGCGATGTGGTGATCGTTCGAGCCGTACGGAACGCGGACGTGCAGCGTCATCCTGGCGTGGGTGGCGAAGGCCTGGAGGAAGTCGCGGACGAGTTCCGTCTCGAACTCGCCGACACGCTCGCCGGGAAACTCGACCTGGTACACGAGAAACGGCCGGCCCGAGAGGTCGAGCGACACCTGGGCAAGGGCCTCGTCCATCGGCACGGCCGCACAGCCGAAGCGCGCAATCCCCTCCTTCGGGCCGAGCGCCTCGGCGAGGGCCTGGCCCAGGCAGATGCCGATATCTTCAACCGTGTGGTGCGGGTCCACGTCGGTGTCGCCCGCGGCCTTGACGGCCAGGTCCATCGAGGCGTGGCGCGCGAGGAGCGCGAGCATGTGGTTGAGGAACCCGATGGGCGATTCAACATCCCCTCGGCCCCGGCCGTCGAGGTCGAGACGGAGGGTGATGTGGGTTTCCTTGGTCTTTCGGCTGACCTCGGCGCGGCGGGGTTTGTCGGCGGCTTTGGGACTCACGCGCTAGTCTCCTTTTTTCTGGCCGCGAGCGCCCGGAGGAGGGCGTCGTTTTCCTCGGGCGTTCCGACCGTGATGCGGAGTTTATCCGCGAGTCGCGGCTGATTCCAGTATCGGACGAGGATGCCCCGCGCCTTCAGACGTTCGTACCAGCCTTGGCCGTCGCCGCCGGGAACGCAGGCGAGGAGGAAGTTCGCCTCGGACGGCAGGCACGCGAAACCGAGGTCGGCGAGGCGATCCGCAAGGCGGGCCCGCTCGGCCTTCACCTTCTCGACGGTCGCGCGCGTGTAAGCCTGGTCCTCGATGGCGGCGGCGCCGACCTCGATGCGGACCGCGTCGATGTTGTAGGAATCCTTGACCTTCGCCAGGCCGGCGATGAGCGGTTCCGGGCCGATGGCGAAGCCCAGACGGATCCCCGCCAGGCTGTAGGATTTCGAAAGGGTCCGGAACACGAGGACGTTCGGCTTGCCGCGGACGGCCGCGAGGGCCGATGCGGGGGCGAAGTCGGCGTAGGCCTCGTCCACGACGACGACGCCCTTGAATCGCTCGGCGAGGCCGGCGACCACTTCGGGCCTCGTCCAGACGCCCGTCGGGGCGTTCGGGTTGCAGATGAACAGGAGGCGGGCCTTCGCCTTGGCGAGCGCGTCGGCGGGGAGCGAAAAATCGTCCGGGCTTGGGATTTCGATCGCGCGGGCGCCCTGGATATCCGCCAGGACCGGATAGAGCGAATAGGTCGGCGTCGGATAGGCGAGCGCATCCCCTTCGCCGACGAAGGCGGTGACGGCCAGGCGCAGGAGTTCGTCGCTCCCATTGCCGCAGAGGACCTCCTCGCGGCCAACGCCGAACTCGCGTGCGACGGCGTCGCGGACCTTGTTCGCCATCGGGTCCGGGTACTTGCGCAGGGCCGACCAGTCGGTCCGCCGGAGGACCTCCAGGACGCGCGGGCTGGGCGGATAGGGGTTCTCGTTGGTGTTGAGTTTGACGGCGCGCTCGTCGGGGCCCGGCTGTTCGCCGGGCGTGTAGGCGGCCATGGCGTCGATATTTTTGCGGAAGTAGGTCATGGGCTCAACCCGTATGCGCTGCTTCGTTACGCGCTCGCCTCCGGCTCGCGGCTAATCGTTACTCAAGGCGTTTGCGGACGCTCTTGCTGTGGGCCGAGAGGCCTTCGACGCCGGCCAGGCGTTCGATGTCCGGTGCGTCGGCGGCCAGAGCCTTGGCGTCGTACTCGATGACGCTGATGGACCGGAGGAACGCGTTGGCCGTCAGACCGCTCGCCCATCGCGCGGTTCCGCCCGTCGGGAGGGTGTGGCTCGGCCCGGCGACGTAATCGCCGACGGCCACGGGCGTGTGGCGTCCGAGGAAGATGGCGCCGGCGTTGCGGATGCCGCGAAGCACGGCCTCGGGGTCCTTCGTCAAAATCTGAAGGTGCTCGGGGGCGAGATCGTTGATGACGCGCGCGCCCTCGTCGAGGTCGGCCACGAGCACGATGGCGGAATACCGGGCGAGGTCCTCGCGCGTGGCCCGCGCCCGCTCGAGGCCGGCGACCTGGCGCTCGAGTTCCACGACGACGGCGTCGGCGAGCGCCTCGTCGGGCGTGACGAGGATGGCGGCGCCGGGGTCGTGCTCGGCCTGGCTGAGCATGTCGGCGGCGACGAGTTCGGCGTCGGCGGAAGAATCGGCGAGGATGGCGACCTCGCTCGGCCCCGCGAACGAATCGATGTCCACCCGTCCATAGACGAGTTTCTTCGCCAGTTGGACGTAGAGGTTCCCCGGACCGGCGATCTTCTCGACCGGCCGGACCGTCTGCGTGCCGAAGGCGAACGCGGCGACGGCCTGGACCCCGCCGATGCGATACACCTCGGCGATGCCGCAAATTCGGCAGGTGGCGAGGACGGCCGGGTGCACGTCGCCGTCGGCCGAGGGCGGACAGGCGACGGCCACCTCGGGCACGCCCGCTTCGAGGGCGGGCACCGCCGTCATGAGGACGGTCGAGGGATAGAACGCTTTGCCGCCGGGGACGTAGACGCCGACGCGCGCGAGCGGCCGGTAAATGAGGCGGAGGCGGCGTCCTTTGTGGGCCAGGGCCTTGGGGCTGCGAAGGAGAATGTGCCGCTGGAACCGCCGGACCGATTCGCGGATGCGCGTCACGGTGTCGACGAACTCGGGGGGCATGGACTCGAAGGCCTCGCGGATCCGCGACTCCGGGACGCGGAGGTCCTCGGGCTTGAGCGCGACGCCGTCGAGCATCTTCGTCCACTTGCAGACGGCCCCGTCGCCGCGGTCGCGGACGTCGTCGAGGATTCGGCGGACGGAGGCCTCGGTGTCGGCCAGGTCGGCGCCGGCGGCCACCATGCCGTGCTCGATGCTGAGGATTTCGCGCAGGGCCTGAAGGCCGGCCCGTCCTTCGCGGCTTCGCGCGTCGATTCGGCGTATCATGGTCAATCTCCCCCACAAGACGTGGTCGCAGGCGTGATTATAAGCCTGGGACGGGGTGAATCAACTGGAAAGGCAACCGGCCAGGTCGAAGGGGTTTCACATAAACTTTGCGCGGTCGGTCTCCGCACCGACCGCGCCCGGCCCTTGTGAAAGCGCGGCGGGTACGGAGACCCGCCGCGCCACAATCGGACAAGACTTGCGGAAGTGGGCCTACACGCATTCGCCGGTCGAGAAGTCGTAGCGCCAGTTCCAGTCGGCGGGGTCCCAGTCGAGGAGTTCGGCGGGCTTAAAGAACAGCGTGATCTCGCGTTCGGCCGTCTCGGGCGAATCGCTCGCGTGAGCGAGGTTGAAACGGTTCGACGCGCCGAAGTCGCCGCGGACCGTGCCGGGCTCGGCGTCGGGACCGAAAGTGGCCCCGAGCATCTTGCGCACCGCTGCGACGGCCCCCTTCCCTTCCAGGCATGCGAGGACCGACGGCCCGCTCGTCACGAAGCGCAGGAGCGGCTCATAGAAGTCTTTGCCCTTGTGGGGGGCGTAGAGGCGTTCGGCGGCCGCGCGGTCGAGGCGGACCATCTTCAGGGCGACGAGCCGCAGGCCCTTCGCCTCGAAGCGGGCGAGGATGCGGCCGATGAGGGCCCTTTGCACGGCGTCGGGTTTCAGGATGACGAGCGTGCGTTCCAAGGCGAATCTCCTTTGCAAGAAAACGTTCAGGCCGGCTCGTGGCGCGGGAGACGAAGCGCCGCCAGAACGCTCAGCGCCGCGGCGGCGGCCCCAACGAAAAACGTCCACTGGTAGCCGGCAAATTTCCACAGCACGCCGCCGACGAAAGGCATGAAGACAGCGGCGACGTGATTCATCGCCACACCCATGCTCAAGGTCGGCGTGTGTTCGCGCGGCGGCGCGATGCGGTTCACGTAGGTCGTCAGCGCCATGCTGAACACCGCAAACGCGCCGTTGACGACGTACACGGCGTAAAGCACGAACTTGTTCTGAATGACGGCGTACCCGATGAAGAACAGGATGAGGCAGGCGAAGTAAAAGACCAGGGTCCGCCGTTCGCCGACCCGGTCGATGAGGCGCCCGACGGGCGGCGACGCCACCCAGCCGAACGCCTGGATGCCGATCCAGAGGATCAGCATCGTCGAGAGGTCGGCACCATGCATTCGTACCAACATGAAGCCGGCGAACGCAACAAAGATTTGCTTGCCCCAGCCCTCGAGGAAATTGAGGAGGTAGAAGAGGGCGTACTTTCGGCGGAAGACGAGTCGCGGCCCGGGGGTCTTCATGTTGCGGGGAATTCCGAGACAGGCGGCGGCGGCCAGAAGGCCCGCCGCTCCCGCGACGAGGAAAAGCGGACGAATCTTGACGCCTGCCATGTAAAGGACGAGGGCGGCGACGAGGCCCAGGCCGGCGCCGGCCGCCCCGGCGGCCTGGACCTGGCCGACGCGTCGGCCTGCGCGGCCCGGTTCCGCCAGCGCCAGGGCCATGGAGTTCGGCAGCGGCATCCAGACGTGGAGCCCCTGGCTCCAGACGAGACTCACGAGGACGAGCCAGAGATAATCGTGGACGAACGCGTAGCCGCCGATCCCCAGGCCGAAGAGGGCGAGCATGGCGGCGGCGACGAGCGGTTCGGCGAAGCCCGCCAGCACCGCCAGGATGCCCAACGCCAGGATGCCGCACATCTCCCGGAAGGTTTCCAGGAGGCCCTGTTCGAACCCGCTGAGGCCCATTTCCTCGGCGACGAAGTTGGAGTTCGCGCCCAACTGAAGGGACATCGTGAACCCCGCGAACGCCACCGCGAGACCGAGAAAAAGGAGGCCGCGACGTCGGCCCAAGGCCGACAGGGGCCCGGCAGGCGGTTCCGCGAGGGTTTCGGAGGTGTCGGGCATGGGTTCGGCCGGTGCTCCAGACCTGTCGTGCGCTCGTCGCCGCCGGTCCGCCGGGGTGCTAGGCGATCCCCGCAAAGAGTGCGGTGGAAAGATACCGTTCGCCGCAACTCGGAATGATGACGACGATGAGTTTGCCGGCCATGTCGTCGCGCCGGGCGACACGGTCGGCGGCGGCGAGTGCGGCCCCGCTCGAAATGCCGACCAGGAGGCCCTCTTCCCTGGCGGCCCGGCGGGCCCAGTCGAACGCCTCTTCATTCTCGACGGTGACGACCTCGTCGATGAGTTCTCGCTTGAGGACCGCCGGGATGAACCCGGCGCCGATGCCCTGGATGGCGTGCGGGCCGGCCTTGCCGCCCGAGAGGACCGCGCTGGCGGCGGGCTCGACCGCGACGGCGCGGAACGAGGGCTTGCGCTTTTTCAGGACGTCGGCGACGCCGGTGATCGTTCCGCCCGTGCCGACGCCGGCCACCAGGACGTCCACCCGGCCGGCGGTGTCGCGCCAGATTTCCTCGGCGGTGGTTCGGCGATGGACCTCCGGGTTGGCGGGGTTCTCGAACTGGTTGGGCAGGAAGGCGCTGGAGTCTTCCTTGAGGATGGCCTTGGCGGCGTCGATGGCGCCGGGCATGCCCTTGCCGGCGGGCGTCAGGACGAGTTCGGCCCCAAGCATTTTGAGGAGTTTTCGCCGCTCGACGCTCATGCTCTCGGGCATGGTCAGCAGGAGGCGGTACCCTTTGATGGCGCAGACGAAGGCGAGCGCGATGCCCGTGTTGCCGCTCGTCGGCTCGACGATCGTGGTGTCGGGCCCGACGAGTCCGTCGCGTTCGGCGGCCTCGATCATCGCGAGGCCGATGCGGTCCTTGACGCTTGAGAGGGGGTTGAAGAACTCCAGTTTGGCGTATATGTGAGCCTTGGAGTGGATAATGCGGTTGATGCGGACGAGCGGCGTGGAGCCGATCGTCCCCGACGCATTGTCGAAAAGGCCTGCCACGCTTCGCCTCCTTTGATGCTCTGTCGAAAAGATGCCTGTTGTAGCGCGGGGCCTTGTGCCCCGCGCTGTTTGTTCGCGGGGGATAAACCCCCGCGCTACAGAGCCCGATGCAAAATGTTCGAGGGCCCTTGGGGCAGGAATAGCGCCTCCCGAGCAGTCTAGAAAGCCCCCGGGCGCAAGTCAAGCCAAGGCCCCTCGCTGGCCGATAATAGGAACGGGACGAAGTCGTCCCAGACAGAGTTTTTCCAGGCGGACGCGGACGAGCAGAGGAAGGATCCGAGGATGCTTGAGAAACTTGAAAACTTGGCGCGGCATCTCGTGGAGGACAGGCGGTGCCATCGGCGGAAACGCCGGAAGTACAATGCCGTCATCCGGAACGAGAACGAGCAGATTGTTTTCCGGGGCCAGGCGAAGGACCTCTCTCGCGGCGGGGCGAAACTGGACGGCCTCCCTGTGAAGTGCGGCGTGTGTGAGGGCCAGCGCGTCCGGGCGTGTTTCCTGCTGTTCCCCGCGGACCCCGACGAGAAGGCCCAGTGGGCCACCTTCCCCGCCTGGGTGTGCCGCATCGAAGAAACCGAAAACGATTTCCAGGTGGCCGTCAAGTTCAAAACTCCCGTGGCCGGTTAGTACTACAACGCCACTTGACCATTTGCGCGGTTCACGCCGTTCGAGCCGGCGGCGGGAGCCGCCGGCCACGTTCCCTGCCGCGGCACGTACTGTGGGGAGAACGTCGCCGCGGGCTTCCGCCCGCGGCTCACCCTGTGAGCCGACCGCGGAAGCGGTCGGCGATGCTCGCGCGCCGGCGCGTCCGTCTTGATACCTCCCCGCAGGTTCCGTACAATGGGTGAGCACGAATCGGCGAGGAGGCCCGGCGGCGATGTGGGACTACACGGAAAAAGTGAAAGACCACTTCCTGCATCCGCGCCACGTCGGGGAGATTGAGAAGCCGGACGTCGAGGCGACGGTGGGGAACATCACGTGCGGCGACGCGCTGAGGCTGATGCTCCGGCTCGACGCCGGGGGCCGCATCACCGACGCCAAGTTCCAGACCTTCGGATGCGCCAGCGCCATCGCCTCGAGCGACGCCCTCATCGACCTCATCAAGGGTAAGACCATTGACGAGGCGGCGAAGGTCACGAACGACGACATCGCCGGCTATCTGGGCGGCCTGCCCGAAGAGAAGATGCACTGCTCGGTGATGGGCATGGAGGCGCTCCAGAAGGCGATCGCGAAGTATCGCCACGAGCCGTTCGCACTCGAAGAGGAGGGGGAGATCGTATGCCGATGCTTCGGCGTGACGGACAAACTCATCGAGAAGGTGGTGCGGGAGCACGGCCTGAAGACGGTCGAAGAGGTGACGCACTACACGAAGGCGGGCGGCGGGTGCCGGGGATGCCATCCCGAGATCGAGGCGATCATCGCGCGCGTCCGCGGCGAAAAGGCGCCCGCGGCCCCGAAAGAGCCGGCCGTGCGGCCCATGACCAACATCGAACGCATCCGCCGCGTCGAGGAAGTCATGGAGAAGGAAATCCGCCCGATGCTCCAGGCGGACGGCGGCGACATCGACCTGGTGGACGTGGACGGAAGGCGCGTCCAGGTGGCGTTCCGAGGCCACTGCGCCTGGTGCCGCGTACGCGACTTCACCCTCAAAGGCGCCGTCGAGGCCAAACTGCGTGAACTCGTGGACCCGGACATTGTGGTCGAGGACGTGGGCGGCCGGCTGCCTCAGCCTTGACGCCATTATGTCGAAAACATGCTTTTTTCTCCCTCTCCCCTTGCGGGAGAGGGTAGGGTGAGGGGAAAATGGGCTGCTTCTTCATTCCCCCCTCACCCGCCCTTCTCCCCCCGGAGGGTGGAGAGGGAGGTATTCAACAGAGCGCCTTGACGCGGGGAAACGCATCATGAGCAAAGTCATTTATCTGGATAACAACGCGACGACAGCCGTCGCCCCGGAAGTTTGCGAGGCCATGGAGCCGTTCCTCACCGAGTATTACGGCAACCCGTCGAGCATGCACACGTTCGGCGGCCAGGTGGCCCGGAACGTCGAGGAGGCCCGCGAGCAGGTGGCCGACCTCGTGGGCGCCCACCCGACGGAAATCATCTTCACCTCGTGCGGAACGGAGAGCGACTCGACCGCCATCCGCAGCGCGCTCGCCGTCAACTCCGGCCGACGCCACATCATCACGACGCGCGTCGAACATCCGGCGGTGCGAAACCTCTGCCACGTCCTCGGCCAGGAGGGCTCCATAGGCGGAGCATACCGGCTCACGGAACTGCCGGTGGACCGCGAGGGGACGCTGAACATCGCCGACCTCGGCAACGCGCTCGACGACGACACCGCCCTCGTGACCGTCATGTGGGCGAACAACGAGACGGGCGTCCTCTTTCCCGTCGAGGACGTCGGCGCCCTCTGCCGGTCGCGCGGCATCCTGTTTCACACGGACGCCGTCCAGGCCGTCGGCAAGGTGCCCATGAATCTGGCGGACCTGCCGGTGGACATGCTCAGCCTGTCGGGCCACAAGTTGCACGCCCCGAAAGGCATCGGGGCGCTGTACGTGCGGCGCGGGACGCGCTTCAGCCCGTTCATGCTGGGCGGGCACCAGGAACGCAACCGCCGGGGCGGAACCGAGCCGGTGCCTTCCATCGTCGCGCTCGGCAAGGCCGCCGAACTGGCCAAGCAGCGGATGGACGACGAGCAGACGCGCGTCCGGGCCCTCAGGGACCGTCTGGAGAAAGGACTCCTGGCGAAGTGCCCGGGGGCGATGCTCAATGGCCACCCGACCGCGCGCCTCCCGAACACCACCAACATCAGTTTCGAATACGTCGAGGGCGAGGCGATTCTCCTGCTGCTGGACCAGCACGGCATCTGCGCGTCGAGCGGCAGCGCGTGCACGACCGGCAGCCTGGAGCCGAGCCACGTCCTGCGGGCGATGGGCGTGCCGTTCACGGCGGCGCACGGCTCGGTGCGGTTCAGCCTGAGCGTGTACAACACCGAGGCGGAGATCGACAAGGTGATCGAGGTCCTGCCGCCCATCATCCGCCGGCTGCGGGAGATCTCGCCGTTCGGACGGGAGGAACTGGCGAAGGCGAAACCGTAAGGCCCCCGCAGTCGAAGGCGGAAGTTTACCCGCCCGTGGCGGGCGGCGGGGCACAAGAACCTTTTGCGAGCCCGCCGCGGGAGCGGCGGGGAACGCTAGCCCGGGCAAAGATACTCACTGGTGCAAAGGAGCCATCGCATGGCAGGCAAGTTCTTCAATGAAATCGAGGCGGCCATGATCGCCCAGAATATGGAGAAGCACGGCCTGGAGTTCTACCAGAAGGCGGCCGCGCGGGCCAAGGACGCCGCCACGCGCGACCTCTTTCTGCGCCTCGCGGAGGACGAGAAGAAGCACCTGGCGCGCTTCGAGGAACTCGAGGAGACGCTCCACACCGCTCGCCGCGAAGGGGCAGGCTACACCGACGATGCGGACCTGTCAGCCTACATCGACCGCCTGGTCGAGACGCAGGTCTTCGCCGACGAAGGCGCCGTCGCGCGCCTGGCCGAGCAAGCGACGAGCGATTACGAGGCCCTCGCCGTCGCCATCCGGGCCGAACGCGACGCCATCCTCTTCTACCAGGAGATGATGGCTTTCATCGAGTCCAATCGCGCCCGCGCCGCCTTCTCGACCATCCTGGACGAGGAGCGCGAACACCTGCGCATCCTGGGCGACCAGAGCGAGCACTGCGAAAACTTCCAGGGCTGAAAGGCTGTTTCATAACTCCCTCTCCCCCCCGGCGGGGCGTTCCGCTTGCGGGAGACGTGCCGTTTTTTCCCTCTCCCCTCGCGGGAGAGGGTAGGGTGAGGGGGCAATGAACAAGAAAGATTTCGCCCGCCGCCTCCGTCGCCGCTCCACTGACGCCGAACGCTTGCTCTGGCATCACCTCCGCAGTCGCCGATTGGCCGACTTCAAGTTCCGCCGTCAGGAGACCGTCGGGACCTATATCCCGGATTTCGTGTGTTATGAGCGCCGACTGATTATCGAATTGGACGGCGGACAGCACGCCGATCAGCGGGCGAAAGATGAGCAGCGAGACGCGTGGCTTGCCGGCCAGGGGTTTCGGGTCCTGCGGTTCCCGGACAATTACGTTTTGACGAACATCGAGGGTACGTTGGAGACGATTTGGCGGGCGCTCGGCCTGGATCCGGACGGCGAGAAGAAATGACGGCGTCCACCCTCACCCCCGCCCCCTCTCCCGTCGAGGGAGAGGGGAGTTGTTTTTCTCCCTCTCCGGCCCCTGCCAGGATGGCAGGGACGGATGGGCGTGGGGCGGACATTTTGGCACGCCTCCGCCGCCTTGAGCGGGTCCCCTGCCCCGTTTGTGCTTTCCGAGCGAAGTTCTAAGCCCTTGTCCAGAAAAGGCTTATGGTTTGCCGGCACATTGCGACGGGGCAGCCCCCCCATTGGCACAGGCCTTGCTCATTGTCAGAAGGGTGCAGTCCAGGCTGGGCGAACCATGGTGGCTCAACCGATCGACTTGGAGCCGCGCGACGCGTCGGTCCTCATCACCGACGACAACGACGCCTGGCGCGATGCCGTGGACGAGGTCCTTCGGCATGCGGGGTTCCGGACGCTTCAGGCGGAGTGCGGCGAGGAGGCGATCGAGGTCGTCCACACGCAGCACATCGACATCGCCCTGATCGATTTTCACATGCCGAGGCTCGACGGCCTGGAGACGCTGCGGCGACTTCGCGAGGAGCCGGTGTGGCTTCCGGCGGTGCTGATGACGGCGCATCCGGCCGACGTGCCGCTCGCCGAGGTCCGGTCGCTCCACATCGAGTTCGTTCTGACGAAGACGGCCGACCGGCGCCACATCGTTTCGGTGGTGAGCCGGCTGGTGCGAGCAGCGTGGCACGGCATAGTGCCGCCCGAGGCCGACAGGCCGGAGTTCCGTGACCCGTGGAAAAAGGCATTGGACAACAAGGAAAGGAGAGGCCTGTGAAGTTGACACCGATTGGAGACCGTGTGGTCGTGAAACGCCTGGAGGCCGAGACGCGGACGAAAGGCGGCATCGTCCTGCCGGACTCGGCCCAGGAGAAGCCGAAGCGCGGAAAAGTCGTTGCCGTCGGCGAAGGCAAGCGGCTCGACTCGGGCGAACTCGTGAAGCCCTCCGTCAAGGCGGGCGACGAGGTCCTCTTCTCGAGTTTCGCGGGAACCGAAATCACCATCGAGGACAAGGAAGTCCTCATCATGGGCCAGGACGACATCCTGGCGGTCGTCCGTCATTAGCCATTCGTAACTGTGTTTTTCAACGCAGAGAACGCAGAGGCCGCAGAGGGAGGATTGAGTGACAACGGCAAGGCCATTTCCGCCACCGGCTCGCAAAGCATGTGGTTTGCCGTTCCCCTATCTTTGCAGTTCTCGGCGTGCTCTGCGTTCTCCCTGGCAGGGGTACGGCCCCTGCCGTGGCCCGCTGCGTTGAGATAGCGTCGTAGAATTGGGTGAAATTCCAAAGGAAAAGGAGACTCGATCGTGCCCCCGAAAAAAATCGCATTCGACACCGAAGCGCGCGAGGCCCTACGCCGAGGCGTCGCCATCCTGACCAAGGCCGTCCGCGTGACGCTCGGCCCCAGCGGACGCAACGTCGTCCTGGAAAAAAGTTTCGGCGCTCCGACCGTCACGAAGGACGGCGTGACGGTGGCCAAGGAAATTGAACTCGAAGACCCGTGGGAGAACATGGGCGCCCAGATGGTCCGCGAGGTCGCCTCCAAGACCAGCGACGTCGCGGGCGACGGGACGACGACCGCCACGATCCTCGCCGAGGCCATCTTCGTCGAGGGCCTGAAAAACGTCACCGCCGGCGCGACGGCGATGGAACTGAAGCGCGGCATCGACGCCGCCGTCACCGCCGTGGTGGCGGAACTGGAGAAAAAGGCCAAGCCCGTCACCGACTCGAAGGAAGTCGCGCAGGTCGGCACGTGTGCGGCCAATCAGGACGCCGAGATCGGGCAGATGATCGCCGACGCGATGCAGAAGGTCGGCCGCGACGGCGTCATCACCGTCGAGGAAGGCAAGAGCCTCGAAACGACCGTCGAACTCGTGGAGGGCATGCAGTTCGACAAGGGCTACATCTCGCCGCACTTCGTCACCGACTTCGAGTCGATGACCGCGGAGTTGGAGAAGCCCTACATCCTGGTGCACGAGAAAAAGATCTCGAGCGCGAAGGAACTCCTGCCCCTGCTGGAGCAGGTGGCGAAGTCGGGCCGGCCGCTGCTGGTCATCTCCGAGGACATTGAGGGTGACGCCCTCGCCACGCTCGTCGTCAACCGCCTGCGCGGAACGCTCCAGTGCTGCGCCGTGAAGGCCCCCGGCTTCGGCGACCGCCGAAAGGCCCTGCTCGAAGACATCGGCACCCTGACGGGCGCGACGGCAATTTTCGAGGACCTCGGCATCAAACTCGAGAACGTCAAGATCGAGCACCTCGGCCAGGCCAAGAAGGTTTCCATCGACAAGGAGGCGACGACCATCATCGAGGGCGCCGGCGAAACCAGCGCCATCAAGGGACGCCTCGAAGCCATCCGCAAGGAGATTGAGACCACCACCAGCGACTACGACCGCGAAAAACTGGAGGAGCGGCTGGCGAAACTCTCCGGCGGCGTCGCGCAGATCCACGTCGGCGGCGCGACCGAAAGCGCGGTCAAGGAAAAGAAGGCACGCGTCGAGGACGCCCTGCACGCCTGCCGGGCCGCCGTCGAGGAAGGCATCCTCGCGGGCGGCGGCGTGGCGATGCTCCGGGCCCGCAGGGCGATCGACCGCTTGCGGCTCAAGGGCGACCAGAAAATCGGCGCCGACATCGTCCGCCGCTCCCTCGAAGCGCCCATCAAGCAGATTGCGGCCAACGCGGGGATGGACGGCTCCATCGTCGCCCAGCAGGTCGAACAGAACGCGAGCGCGACCTACGGGTACAACGCCCTGACGCACGAGTTCGGCGACATGGTGAAGCAGGGTGTGATCGTTCCGATGAAGGTGGAGCGGATTGCGCTCCAGAACGCCGCCTCCATCGCCGGGCTCCTCTTGACGACCGACGCCCTGGTGTCCGAGATCCCGGAGAAGAAGAAAGCCCCCGCCGGCGGCGGCATGGGCGGCGAAGATATGTACTAAAGCCTGATTCATACCCCCCTCTCCCCTTGTGGGAGAGGGATGGGGTGAGGGGTGGAACAACAAATTGCGCGGCGGGTCTCCTGCCGCAAGCGGCGATCTTTGATGATCGGGAAGGCGATGGTGCCTCCCATCTGTAGAAAGCGAGGTGCCTTATGGCCAGATTCCTGGCCAGGCTAATCGCAGGAGGCGCCTTCCTGCCTTGGGTGCTTAGGAAACTGAGTACATCCGGGCCTGGATCACCTTTCGTGGCGTTATCCGCGGAGGGCACAGGCAGGGACACCCAGCGGGGAATAGTAGCATGAATAGAGAACGGTGTTTCGAAGAACGGCGAGAGGCACGATAACGCGCGTCCTTCGCCGGACCTCTTCGGAGCGCCTTCTCGGCGCCTTCCCAAGCAAGCGCGGCGGCCATTCTTGGCCGCCGCGCGTTTGTCGGCACGCTTTCGCTTGTCACTGGCCGCCCAGGGCGTTAGAATATAATAGTCCTATGTGGAAGAGCGCGGGGTCAGGCAGCAGGGGGAGCAAACCCGATGACTGAAATCGTTTTTCAGGTCGAGGAAGATCCGGACGGCGGGTTCACCGCCCGCGCGGTAGACGCCTCCATCTTCACCGAGGCTGACACCCCCGAGGAATTGCGCCAGAACATCCGCGACGCCGTGAAGTGCCATTACGAGAACGCCGCGGACCGTCCTAAAATCGTCAGGATTCACTTCGTCCGCGACGAGGTCATGGCGCTTTGAGGCTTCCACGCTGCCCCCCTCACCCACAAGGGGGAGAGGGAGGATTCCTTCTTCTCCCACGGTGGGGAGAGGGGGGTATTGGTTGCCCGCTCCCCTTCGGGTCGCGGCTAACCATGCCCGTTTGCCGCTCGCTTACGCTTGCGGTTCAGTTGCCGTTCAATCCGCCCTTCGACCATGCTCAGGGCCCTGAGGCTCTCGAAGGGCAATCCGCAATCGGAAGGTTCCGCATTGCCTTTCCTCACGCCACGGACTCGGCCATTTCGATGCCGTAGCGTTTCATCTTTTTGTAGAGGGTCGTGCGGTTGATGCCGAGGGCTTTTCGGCCCTTGCCATGCCAACCTCTCGCCGGTAAAATATCCTTTGCCGAATCCGGTGGCAAGGTTTGCCGGAAGAGGAGCCTCAAGAACGTGCCGTGCCGGCGAGGAGTGGGCGTGAAACAGCGGGTCTATCTGGAGACGACCATCGTCAGTTACCTGACGTCCCGGCCGAGTCGGGACCTGATTTTGGCGGCGCACCAGGAAGTGACTCGCCAGTGGTGGGAGCATCGGCGGCGAGGATTTGATCTTCACGTTTCGCAGTTTGTCCTGAATGAGGCCGCTGGCGGAGAGCCGGCGGCGGCCAAAAAGCGGTTGGCGCTCTTGAAGGGCCTCAGGCAACTGCCCGTGACGGACGAGGTGATCGAACTTGGCCAGGCACTCGTCGCGGACGGCATGTTGCCGCCGAAGGCGGGTATTGACGCCCTCCATATTGCCGTCGCGACGGTGCACGAGATGGACGTCTTATTGACGTGGAACTGCCGCCACCTGGCCAATGCGGAGTTGCTGATCGGGTTGAGACGGTACATGGGCGGCAAGGACTATGAAATCCCGGTCGTTACCACGCCGGAAGAATTGATGGGAGAGTAACCATGTGGGACGATCCGATTGTGGCTGAGGTACGGAAGATTCGCCAGAAGATTGCGGCCAAGTTCAAGTACGATGTTCGAGCCATCGCCGAGGACGCCCGCAAGCGCCAGCGCAAAAGCGGACATCCGATCGTATCTCCGCGGCGTCGTACAAAGACCAACTAGCCATGCCCGCGACCCGATGGTCGCGGCTCGAACAGCGTGCCGTTTTGCCCGTTCGTTCCGCGTTCCGAGTTCCGCGCCTGCCCGCCGAAGGAGGGTTCCGCGTTGCCTCTCTTCACGCCACGGACTCGGCCATTTCGATGCCGTAGCGTTTCATCTTTTTGTAGAGGGTCGTGCGGTTGATGCCGAGCGTCTCGGCGGTGGCCTGCCGGCTGCCGTGATTCGCCTCGAGCGCCCGGAGGATGATTTCGCGCTCGGGCGCCTCGAGGGCCTTCTTGAGGGGCAGGATGCCGCCCGAGTCGGCGACCTCGGTGCCGCGGGCGCCGGGCTCGGCGACCTCGTCGGGCAGGTCCTCGACGCCGATCGTGTGGTTCTTCGACAGGACGACGGCCCGTTCCATGACGTTCTCGAGTTGGCGGACGTTTCCGGGCCAATCATACATCTGCATCCGTCGCATGGCCTCTTCCTGAAGCCCGAGGACGCTTCGGCCGCTCCGCTCGGAGAGTTCCTTGAGGAACCGCTCCGCCAGCAGGGGGATGTCGCCGATGCGTTCCCTGAGGGGCGGCAGATGGATCGTCACGACGTTGATGCGGTAATAGAGGTCCTGTCGGAACTCGCGGCGTTTGACGGCCTCGGTGAGGTCCTGGTTCGTCGCGAGAAGGCACCGGACGTCGGCACGTTCGGTCTTGGACCCGCCCACGGGCTCGAACTCGAAATCCTGGAGGACGCGGAGGAGTTTGACCTGAAGGGCGGGGGTCGCGGTGGCGATCTCGTCGAGGAAAATCGTTCCGCCGTCCGCCTGCTTGAACTTGCCCGCTTTGTCGCCCGTCGCGCCGGTAAACGAGCCGCGCACGTGGCCGAAGAGTTCGCTCTCCAGGAGCGTCTCGGGGAGCGCCCCGCAGGCGACCTCGACGAAGGGCCCGCCGCGGCGGTTGGAGCGCTGATGGATGGCGCGGGCGACGAGGCTTTTGCCCGTGCCGCTCTCGCCCGTGATGAGGATCGTCGTGGGCGTGTCGGCGACGGTTTCGACGAGGTCGAAGACGTGGAGCATTTTGTAATCGTGGCCGACGATGTTGTCGAGGCTGTAGCGTTCGGCCAACTGTTTGCGGAGGGAGCGGTTTTCGGCCGTCAACGATTGCCGCTCGAGCGCCCGCTGGACCACCAGTTTGATCTCGTCGTCGATGATCGGCTTCGTGAGGTAGTCGAACGCGCCGGCGCGCATGGCCTTGACGGCATCTTCGATCGTGCCGTAGCCCGTCATCATGATCGTCACGGTCTCCGGATAGCGGTTGCGGATCAACTTGAGGAGTTCGAAGCCGTTCACGTCGGGCATGGAGATGTCGGCGATCGCGACCTCAAACGCGCTGGCGGCCAATTGGGCCGACGCGTCCTTGAAGCGCGCGGCCGTTTCCACGTCGTACCCTTCGAGCCTCAGCAGTTCCGCCAGGCTCGTCAGGATCAGTTCGTCGTCGTCCACTATCAGGATTCTTGCCTTCGCCACAACCCTTCTCCTTTCCGGCACCAGCGTCAGCGGCGGTCCCTCGGCCTGGCGGCGAGGAGCGGGACGCGC
>Ga0315289_10006735_pt1 | contig 16849 bp, 17 predicted proteins | sample YL17G11_40_MG_FD_203452 | JGI IMG/M metagenome (GOLD analysis project Ga0315289, IMG submission 203452) | Sediment microbial communities from Yellowstone Lake, YNP, Wyoming, USA - YL17G11_40 | ecosystem: Environmental > Aquatic > Freshwater > Lake > Sediment | place: USA: Wyoming | collected... | reverse complement strand
TTGTCTTCTGTGATTTTAATAATGTGACAATACTTGTGCCTTGTGAACTCGACGCTATACCTTATGCTGTTCTTGGTAGAAACACAATTTTTAGGCGATATGATGTGACATTTAGAGAGCAGATGGAACAAATTATTTTCAAACCATGTAAAACAAATGAGACATTCAATCGTGGTGCGTTTAAAAGAAAATGAGCATTTAATTTTGCTGTCAGACGAAAAGTAACACCACCAAGAATCTGACGAAGAGGTAACAGAACCCTCTATCACATACTTTATATATTGCTCTCAATAAGCTCACTTTAAAAGGTGCTATGTTTGAAAGCTGTTGGAAAGACCAGCAAGAATCCTGGAATAGAAATTTTTGAAATAGAAGAGCCTAAATGTGGTCCAGATGACGTTTTAGTTAGAGTTAGAGCGACCGCAATCTGTGGTACAGACCTTCATTACTATCACTGGGATGGATATGCTGAGAGGCACAATCCTGGTTTTCCAAGGGTTCTAGGACATGAATTCTGCGGTGATGTCGTTAAAGTCGGAGATAATGTCAAGTCTCTGAAAATTGGTGACAGAGTTGCTGGCGAGACTCACATCCCCTGTGGAACCTGTTACTTCTGTAGAACTGGCAACATGCATATATGCAGAAATATGCGCATATTCGGTGTAGACACGATATATGGGTCATTTGCTTCCCACACTGCCCTTCCTGAAGTAATAGCTGTAAAGGTTCCCAACGAAATCAGCTATGATGAAGGCGCTGTCTTGGAGCCGCTAGGAGTTGCTGTTCACGCCATTACTGAGGCAAACATCAAACCAGGAGATTCTGTAGTTATCACCGGATGTGGTCCAATAGGTCTATTCGCACAACAGCTCGCCAAGAACTCTGGTGCATCCAAAGTCATTTCAACTGATCTTAAAGATTACAGGCTAGGACTTTCTAGAAAGATAGGAGTTACTGAAGTAATCAATGTTGCCAACATTGACCCAGTCAAAAGAGTTAAGGAGCTTACTGATGGAATGGGAGCAAATGTTGTTATTGAACTTTCTGGCTCGAACTTCGCTATAAAACAAGCACTCGAGATGGCATCTCTTACGGGGAGAGTAGTACTTGTTGGAACAGCACAGAAACCAACAGAAATAGACACAACGAATATGCTGATATACAAGGAGATCAAGTTGTCTGGAATTACTGGACGTCTGATGTTCGATACATGGTACAGGGCTATAGATATAGTATCAAACAAGTTAATTGACTTAAACCCTATCATCACACATAAGCTATCGCTTGACGATGCCGAAAAAGCCTTTGCCTTCTCAGATAAAGGTGAGGCAGGTAAGATACTCTTCTTACCTTAGGCAGTTCCTTGCGTAGTTTGTTGAGGAACTTGCTGCTGTTCTTGAGCTGGAACAGGCTTAGGTTTTAGACGATTCTTTATCGAATAATAGTAGAACTTTATAGCATCCTTGAAAGTCCTTGGCTCAGCTAAATAGTATATGAAGACTGCTGCCAAGACATAAACCGTGGGCGATAGTGTAATAACGTAGAAGCTGTATAGTGTCTTGTTGCCGAGTAGGTAGACACCAACATATCCTAAGAAGCTTGAGAGGAACCAGAATGATGGGATCAAGTACTTTTTATTTCCTTTACTGTATAGGTAAGGAACAAATATTAACATGATTATGGCCATGAAATAAATGACGGGGTCAACCTTAGCGACAACATCTGGTTTGAAGTGCAGAGCAAATGGATTCTGATTATAAAGCCATCCCCACGGAGTGGAAACAGGTGGGCCATTAGGTCTGGGGGAAACATGCCATTTCAAACCACCTTCTACTTGGTTGATCCAAGTCTGAACACCGTAATGTATAATGAGTGGAATGTTAACAGCGACCCATGCTACGAATGAAACAAATAACGAATATACGAAAGATTTTATGACATTAAAATTTATGATTAGCATGTAAAGTAAAAGTGCAATAACAGGAAAGACACCCGTTAGTTTAGCTGATGTTGATAGTCCCAATGATATTGCTGAAAGGAAATATTTGTTTTTTAGGGCTAACCAAGCCGATAATGTTAGAAAGAAGGCAGCATACACATCCAGCATGCCGATTGAGGACATGGCCATAAATATTGAGTCCATGAAGGCAAAGAGAAATATTAGAAAGGTAATAAACAAATTTTTTGTAAGCTTGATTACCATCGAGCATATAAGGGCTAGCATAAGTGTCCCCATTATTATACTCGGAATCCTCCAAACTATAGGTCTATCACCAAAGGTCATCATAAAAAAGCCTAAGATGAACTTGACAAGTGGGGGATGCTCTGAATTTATGTAGTTCTGGATTCCCTCATTGTCAGGATATTGATAACCCGATTGGATAAGTTCTATTCCCGTAATGTTATCCATTATAGCTTCTTGGTTCAATGGCTTTTGCGTTGCTATAGTAACACAATATGTCTTGTTATACTTCATAGATATGTATCCTCCGTATTGTGTCTTCAGGACATCATTGAGAAGTGGTATCATTTCATCGCGAGTATTAGGTGTGTAGAAAAATACCGAGTAATGGTAATAGCCATCAGATGAGATATAGGTTGGCTGAACGTTGAACACTTCCCTTAAGATGTTTCTTGAAGAGGTGACATACCACGTTTCGTCAGAAACATATCCTAAAGTGCCCTGCATAGTATTTGCCAGCATAAATGATGCAAAGGCAAACGCTATAGTTAGAACAACCATCAATACTATAGCTATCTTTCGAACCTTTTCAGATGAGAGTTTATTGAATATGTCCATACGCATTACCACTCTACCTCCAAACCACCATCTCACTAAAAAGGTAGTTGGCTACAAAGCCAAAAAGGATTCCAACCCCATCTGCAATGATATAATTTAATCCGATAGCGAAAAGAAGAACATATACAGCATAGTTGACAACAGGACCCAGTGCCGAACCATGACATTTTATCAGCCTATAGATGAACTTCCCCCTCCTTCTATCCTTAAATGTCCAAAAGTCATTTAAAAAAAAGTTGCTCAGGATTGATGCTTCAATTGAGATGATAGCGGCTAAGAATTCAGATAAGTTAATCAACGAGACCAGCAGCCAAAGCAAACCCAAGTTAACGAAAACTCCTGAGACACCAACTGCAATGAACTTGAATGTCCTATAGTCAGAAAGCATGATTAACTGCTTAACATAATCGATTATCTCGTTTGCTTTCATCTTACTTTCCCCAGCTAACCGAGGTTTAAAGGTGTAAGGAACTTCCACTATTGTACTGTACTTGCCCTTAACAAGGATTTCAATTAAGAGCTTGAATCCTTTAGCATTGAAAGACACGTTGTCAATAACACTCTTTCTGAAAATGAAATAACCTGACTGCGTATCCTTCACATCTCTAGTCCTCTGTAAAAGCAGGTGAGAGAGCCAAAGTGCACCTTTGGAAATAATCCTCCTGATAAATGACCAACCTTCAATATTTCCTCCTCCAACATATCTGGAGGCAATGACAATATCTGCTCCGCCTTCTGCCTTCTCTAACATAGTCTTCAGAAGCTCCGGGGGATGCTGAAGATCTGCATCAATGACACTGACGAATTCTCCAGTAGACACTTTAGTACCATCCAGAATTGCTGTCCCAAGACCTAGCTTACCTTCCCGGTGGATGACTCTAACATTACTATATCTTGAAGATATTTCGTCTGCAAGCTTCCCAGTGCCATCAGGACTGTTGTCATCAACGACAATTATTTCAAAGTCCAAACCTCTCATTGAATCATAGACCTTAATAACAAGGTTTTCTAAATTCTCCTTTTCGTTGTAAGTAGGCACTATGACAGAAAGCTTGCTCACATTGTTTGAAGGATTTTTGGGAAATATAAAAGTTTTAGTATGAGACTTGAGAAGAAGTCAAACAGTCCTAGGACAAAAAAGACTTATTAATTGAATTTTTATCCGATATTGTGGCGTGAAATTATGACTATAGCAATTGATATTCGGAACCTAGTTAAGATTTTTGACTCAAAGAAAGCCGTGAACAATCTTACTTTAAACGTTTCTGAAAATGAAATCTTTGGGCTTATAGGACCGAATGGAGCAGGTAAAACCACAACGCTTAGAATCATCGCGACATTGCTTAAGCCAACTTCGGGTAAAGTCAATATATTTGGATATGATCTTTCATCTGAGCCAGAAAAAATCCGAAGTCTAATAAGTTACCTTCCAGAAGAATCAGGAGCATACAACAACTTGAGTGGTGCTGAATATCTCAAGTTCATGGCTTCTTTCTATGCAAAGAATAATGATGAATTGAACTCTATAGTGAGTGAGGGATCAAATATTTCTGGACTTGATGACCGATTAAAGGATAGGGTTAAGACATATAGCAAGGGTATGAAAAGAAGACTTCTTATTGCTAGAGCTCTAATGATAAGGCCTAAACTAGCTATCCTCGACGAGCCTACAAGCGGACTCGATGTCTTCTATGCTCATCATATCAGAGACCTAATAAAGGATTATGTGAAGAAATATGGTGTAACAATACTCTTGTCAAGCCATAACATGCTTGAAGTCCAATACGTTTGTAGTAGAGTGGCTCTTATAAACAATGGCGGAGTGGTTGAAGAAGGAACACCAGCAGACCTTATGCAAAAGTATGGTTCAGGTAATCTTGAAGATGTCTTCATAAAGGTGAGCAATCTTGCCTAGCCCACTACTTAATCTTCTAATAAAAGAAATCAAGGAACTTATGAGAGATCCAAAGATATTGGTAGGTACCGTCCTAATGCCCTTGATAATGTTTGGTATTTTGGGCGCAGTTTTTAATACCTCAATAACATCCACCCAAGAGGCTATGAAGAACATTTCAATCGTTGTTGTCGATGAAGACAACTCATTCGTCTCATCAGCCTTCAAGTCATTCATGCAAAGCAATCCAGCCTTTAAATTCAAGACGTACGATAGCAATAGTTTAGACGAAGCATTAAGGATTCTTCCACAATATAACGCCTCAGCAGTAGTACTACTACCCAATGGGCTTTCAAATAATATATCGAGAGGAATACCAGGACAAATCAAAACATACGTAGCTCTTACTTCTCTTAGTATAGTTGAACAAGGAAAAGCTTCAGTATTCCAATCAGTGATTGAAGCATTCAATAAAGCACTATCCCTCCAAATTATAACCAACAATATTCCCTCAACTGACCCCACATTTGTGTCAAACCCGATTTCTGGAGACTATCACACATATTTTAAGGGGAAGACATCTAGTGTACCACCTGAAGTAGTATTTGGTACATTGTCCACTCAATCGATGATGATGCCAATAATCATAATGATAATGCTAATTACAACGATGACGATGGCTTCAACAGCCGTCGCAATAGAGAAGGAAACAAAAACTCTTGAGACATTGTTAACATTGCCAGTTAATCGTATAACAATATTGATCGGAAAGCTTTCTGGATCTCTTTTTGTTGCAATCTTAGGAACAATAACCTATCTGATCGGATTCAATTACTATATGAGCTCATTGATGGGAGGTATCGGTGGTGCCCAACCACAGGTAGACCTATCAGCACTAGGAATTACAATAACACCAATAGGGTATGTACTTTTAGGTATTGTCTTTTTCATTTCAATAGTTGCGACTTTAGCTATAGCGGTTACCTTTTCAGTCTTCTCAGAAGACGTTAGAAGCGCTCAAAGTTCAATAAGTTACATATACATAATCATATTGATACCAATTTTGTTATTGATGTTCATGGACATAAATACGCTTCCAACTTATCAACAAATTTTATTATATATAATACCCTTCACTCATACAGTGGTAGCAACAAGAGAACTCCTAATAGGAAACTACTCCACAGTACTATTCAATATCATTTATCTGTCAGCTTTTACAGCCGTAGTTCTATATTTAGCCGCTAAACTCTTCGCAACCGAAAAGGTATTTACTATGAAATTTACATTGAAAAGAAAGATATTCACACAAAGGCGGACTATCAAAGAGCAATAAATGCGCTAAGTCCTATCCTCTTTTCTATCGTCACGGTGAAACAGAAAAATCAATTTTCACATTAGGTTTCCTTATCGGTCCTTTAGCATGCCAACCGTTGCTATAATGACCACTACACTTCTACCTGTTTTAAGGACTATGTTTGTGTAACTATTGCTTAGGGAAATGAAATAGTTTCGTCCTTCTTTTTATTACAGTTCTTCCAACTCGAATGTAAACCTAGCTCCTTGGAATTCACCAGAACCGACCTTTTCCCATTTTATATTGAATGACTTACTTGTTTTCGGTGATGTTACATCGGCATGAGTCGGCATTTTCTGAAACATTATCTCTACCTTGGCAGGATCTCTTGTAAAGAGTAAACTTCTTCTCCTTTTCATTAAGTATTTTATCAGAGCTTTCCTAGGTTCGTATCCTTCAACTTCAACCTTTTCTGTACCAATATCTAGTATGAATTGTCTTCTTCCTTTCGATGACGACTTAACAGATTGTTCTGTACTCAAATACTCGCCTCAATTAACCTACTCTAATCAAGAATATAATTCTTACTTGCCGGCAGCAACTCTCCTTGGGAGTTTGTGCAATACCACTAGACCAATCAAGTTTATTAGGGTACTAACAACGAAGGGTGCCCAGTGTGCTATAGGCCAGAGAACCCCTGCCAGAAAAGGACCCATTGAACTAACAATTAGTGTCAAAGAATCTAAAGTACCGACAGCTGTTGCGAATTTCTCCTCAGATATAAAAGACAAGAGAGAGCGTCTAGCTGGAAAATCCATCGATCCAATAATTCCAGCTATAAACATGTAAGCAAGAGCAAGATATAATGTGTTGAAAAAAGGATAAGCCCACCATACTATTGAAGATAAGAGTACGTGCAAGAACAGGATTCTATTACCGCCAATTCTGTCTGCTATAGTACCAAAAGGTATCTGAAATATTGCACCACTTATACTGAATAGGCTCAGAATTAGACCTATTGAGACCGGATCAAAACCTTGATCAATACTAGCGTAAAGCGGTATGAAAGTCAACCACATAGTTACTCCTAGTCCATGAAATGACAATCCTACAGTAAGATTAACTAACTCAACTCTATCCTTAAGTTGCATAATCCCAGTTTTGAAGTCTCGGATAAAGGAATTTGGAGAGAAATCGCTTTTTTGATCCCATTTTTCGTGAATGAATCTCCACATAAGGAAAAGAGCAAGCAAGGAACATACTGAACCAATAAGAAAAGTCATTTGGTAGCCAAGTGATTTGATGACGATTCCTGATAGTGTCTGACCAACAAACTGAGACAAAGAGTATATTGCATAATACCAACCGAACCCTAATGCAGTCTTTCCGATAATTGATGCTTCAGAGATTAATGCAGATATAGCAGGACCAGAGAATGCTACGCCTGAGAAGATTATTATAATTGAGAATGAAGCGACTAGGGAACTTGAAGTCAGAGAGACAAAAAACATGAAAAGAGAGCAGAGAAAGAAGCCAAAGAGTATTGGATATTTCCTCCCAAATCTATCAGCAATAGAGCCAGCCGGTAAGGTTATGATAGCAGCAAAAAGTCTCGCTAAAGTTATCAGGAGACCACTTATGAGAGAGTCCATGAAAAGAATATCATGAAGGTAAAGCAGAACTAGCGTAGTAGAAAGGATAAAACCAAAGTTTAGCAAACCTACTGTAACAGAGATGAATATTATGCTCTTGCTTAGTCCTAGTCTTTCTATCCTCAACAACAACCCCAACAAGCAGTTAATACAAAAATCTTACCAAGATAAAGGACAAAATATAAAATAAGTGTTATAAGCAGCTATGTTGGTAAGACAAACATGGCGTACCCCCTTATCAGTATTATAGTTCCTGCATTGAACGAGGAGAATTACATTGGCCCAACTTTGGCTTCGATAAAAAAACAGGACTACACGGGGGACTTTGAGATAGTTGTAGCAGATGGCATGAGCAAAGACCGCACAATTGAAGTGGCAAAGAAATATACCAACAGAATTGTCAACGTTAACCGAAAAGGAGTTTCTGCCGGAAGAAATGAGGGAGCGAAAGCGGCTAATGGCGATATATATATCTTTCTTGACGCTGACACTATTGTATGCAAAAATCTTCTAACAAACGTTTCCAAGCATTTCAAGAACGAGCATGTTCTAGCAGGCACACCTAGGATTCTTACAACCGAATATGGCAAATCAATGATTCTATATACCGCAGCAAATGAAATTGGAATAAATACATTATTCAAGATAAAGAGGCCAATATTACCTGCTGTATGCCTAGTTTGTCGAAAAGAGGCTTTTTGGAAGGTCGGAGGATTCAACGAAGATCTTAAAGTTGCTGAGGACGTGGAGTTCTCTTCTAAAATAAGAAAATTACATGGCAAGTTCATTTTCATGCGCAATTCCTATGTTTATACTTCGCCTAGAAGGTTAAAGAGTTGGGGAATAGTTAGACAGCTGAGAGCTTGGCCCTTCGGATACATTTACATAAGGCTAAGGAATAAACAGCCAAAATACGATCCAATCAGATAGTATAGAACATCAATATTAAGACAAACTTGAGGAGTTAGGGAATATTTCTTGATGTGATGTTCACAATTTCAGCGAAATAGCATACGTGATAGTCGTCTTTGGGATAGAACCTTTCTTTTATGTCATGGGGAACATCTTTTTCAACCATTTTCTTCTTGAACATAACCCTACATTCAAGGGTAACCAAACAATCAGACAATGTTGGACTCTTTACAATTTTCGAAGGTTGAAGCTTCAAACCAAGCTTCTTAATTTTGTCTATCTTCCTTCCAGACTTGGTACCACAAAAGTTGACAATCTTTTCAAAGCCTTGGGGAGGAATATTAACAGTAAAATCGCCAGTTTGCTCAATCAACTTGTACGTGTATCTTGACTTTCTAATGAAAGCAAGAAAGAACGGTTTCGCCCAAAGTACACCAACCTTCCCCCAACCGATGGTCATCACATTAACCTGACCCTTAGCTCCAGAAGACACAACAAGTAGACCCTCTTTTGATAGAGTACTATTAATCAAGGACGAAAGCTTATAGGTTTTTAACTTATTTGATGGCATGTTACGCTTTTCAGTGATTTGGTATATTAAAACTTTCTTTTCTTGATTACGCGCTTCTTAGATAGTTTCTTTATCAATGCTTATAAATTAGACTTCACCTAACTTAGACTGTGCCTAGCTTAACCTATTCAAAAAAGATGATGATATACCTACATAGATTGTACGAAAAAAGTGTAGAAGAGAAGGCAGAAACCACAAGTGGTTCATTGGCGCTTAAGGCAGGAGTTAAAACACCTTCAGCTATCGACATAATAAAAAAGTTAGAAGAAAATGGGTTTGTTAGCAGAAAGCCTTGGGGACCAATACTTTTGACTGATCGAGGATTTGTAGAGGCTAGCAAACTAATTTACAAACATAGAATAATAGAAACATATCTATTTAACTTCTTGAGTCTTGGTAAAGAAGAAGCCTGCAAGGAAGCAACACTACTTGAGGTTGATCTTGGAGAAAAAGTAGTTTACGCTATGTGTGATAAACTTGGACACCCCTGCAAATGTATACATGGGAAAAACATTCCTCATCTGCATGGAGGAGTTAAAATTTGAATAAGAAGAGAACAATTATATTGGTATTGTTAATTCTGATCTGCCAGCTTGGAGCATTGCATGGCGCATTATCTATCCAAAATGGTGTGAAAGTTGTTGCTACTATTTCTGCAGTTGCCTCCATAATTGGTCCTATTCTGACTAATACTGATAATTTAACAGTCCTTTTATCCTCGAATGTTGAACCACACAGTTTCACTCTTGACCCATTGACAGTACAGAAAGCTTTAGATGCTGATATTCTTGTCAGCTCGGGTCATATCGGTTGGGAAAAACAACTTGAAAACCAAGTTCTTGAGAGAGGTGTAATGATCTTTGATCCTCTTAAGCAATTAAACAGTTCTTTAATATTACTCAATTCTCCTAACGGAGGAAAGAACATTCATGGTTACTGGCTCCATCCAGAAAATGTCAAGCTGATAGCTTCTGAATTCACTAAAAAAATGAAGATCAAGAACCCTTCAATGTCGCAGACCTACGAAGAGAACCTACAAAAGTACATTAATGAAATTGAAAGCTTGAAATCTTTTGCTTTAGATTCTGTGAAGAAAAAGGGGCTATATGGCGACAAAGTGGTTATCGGATTCTATGAGGAACAATATGTTGCAGAATCTTTTGGCCTTAGACCAGTAGAAGTTTTAGCAGGGGACGAAGAGAACCTGGAGATTTCACCTCAGAAGATGGATGCCATTAGGAAAGGACTGCTTAATGGGACGATTACACATTTAGTGGTCTCTGACATTGCGCTAGAGCTACCATTAAATGATTACATAACAAAATTATCAGAGGAGACTGGTAAAACAGTATGTTATGTTAGGACATTAGATATTCCGGGAATATATGATTTTAGAGAACTTTACACCTTTAATCTAGGTAACATTTTGAATAGTGGCAATTCAACAAATAGTTCAAGCTACGTTCTAGCGCCGGACGTCTACTTAGAATTATTAGTTGCTTTACTAATCCTTAATATCGTGTTTGGTTACATAGTTTTCGCGAGGGTGAGAAAATGAACTTGATAGAAATTGTTAATGTCGATGTTATTCTAAACGATAAGAAGGTATTAGAGGATATCAATGTAGAAATCGAGCGCCCTTCATTTCTTACAATAATGGGTCCAAATGGTTCAGGTAAATCCACTTTGATTAAACTGTTGCTTGGTATTATCTTGCCTTCAAAAGGTAAAGTTTCAGTCCTTGGTATTGACCCTACAAAGAATCCTTTAGAAGTCCGGAAGAATGTAGGATATGTTCCTCAAAAGGAACAAATGAACTTTGAAGTCCCATTAAAGGTTGAAGATGTCGTACAGATGGGAATACTTACAAGAAAAAGTATCCCCAGATTTATGTCTAAGGATGACAAACGGCATTTAGAAGAGGTTCTGAAGATTGTAGATATGTTCGATAGAAAAGATGATCCCTTTATGAACTTGAGTGGAGGGCAACAACAACGTGTACTTATCGCCAGAGCGGTGGCTCAAGAGCCTAAAATCCTTCTTCTCGACGAGCCTTTTAATGGTGTTGATGCAAGCAATCAAAATCAGATTCTCACATTCTTGCGTAGCATAAAGGAGCAGGGAGTTGCAGTAATTGTTGTAACGCATGATATCAATCCTTTAGCAGATTTGACTGACTATGTTATGCTATTGAATAAGAATATAATATCTTTTGGCAAACCAGAGGAAGCATTAAACTATGCAAGACTTTGTCAGATATATGGTCCATCTGTTCAAGTGATTACAGGAAAACCTTGCCCTGTAGTTATAACAGGAGATACGCATGCTTGATCTTTTATCTCCCTTTCTGATTAGGGCATACATCGCCATCCTTCTAACTGCTTTCATGAGTTTAGCTAGTGGCATAGCTTTACTTAGAGGGGTATCATATCTACCTGCAGAAGCCTCTCACTCGGCTTTGGGCGGAGCAGCAATAGGTGTTTTCCTTGGATATATCTTATCGCTACAAATAGAACCATTCTATTTCGCAATACTCTTCAGTTCTTTCACAGCTATGCTTGTAGCTTATGCAGGAAGACATGGTGGTGCAGATGTACTAAATTCTGCTCTTGGAGGAGCTCTTGCACTAAGCGTTTCATTCTATGCACTCTTTAGGACGCTTGTACCAGCAGAACTTAAGGCCGTAATTGATAATTATCTTATCGGAGATTTACTGCTACTCACTATTAGTGATCTAGTGCGATTAGCCACAATAATTGCAGTCGGAGCAGTATTATTGTATATTTTCAAAAATGAGATACTCTACATTTGCTTTGACCAAGAAGGAGCTGAAGCTCTAGGTTTGAATGTCCCACTCTACGATTATGTTTTATTCTTCTTCATTGGCTTAGCTGGTGGACTTGCTGCAAAAACTATTGGGAGTTTGATGGTATTTGCATTGGTAATGTTGCCTTCTGTTATTGCAAAAGATTTCTCAAAAAATATAAAGAACTATTTCATATTAATCTTAGTTCTAACACTTGTGTTCGGTTATACAGGTATGCTTGTTTCAGTTTTTACAAATCTGCCAAGTAGTGGAAGTATTGCAGCTGTATCTAGTGTGGCATATGTAATATCATTAGTATACAAAGGGCAAAGAAAGAGAACAAGGTAACTGATAAATTATTTATAGACTGGTAATTAGTATCAAACATACAATCTACTTATGAAGTGTATCTCTTATCTTCTGAATTAATGAGACACCATAATTTGAGTCTAGATACTCGTCCAGCTGATCAAGAGCACTAAATTCTACCTTGGTCTTTTCAACTGGACTTTCATGATGATAATATCTACCGCAAACCTTACACGCTGTCTTAGTGATAAGCACTAAATTATCTTTATTTTTATTAAGCGTTATATCAGATTTCATAAGTTTAAGAAATGCACCACATTCACATCTTTGTCGAAGGACATTCTTTAACACCTTTCTCCTCTCACGAGCACCATATTCCGTGGATCTTAACAATTCATTTCTCAATACCCTATATCGAGTATAGTCTGTAACTATTGGAAAAGATAGTTCGACATTGTCGAGAGCTGCCATAATTTTGTATGTCTCATCTTCGCTGATCTTTGGCTTTGTAAAATCCTTTGTCTGAAATTTCTGAATTGCCCATGAAGGAACATCGTAATCAAGGAGTTTTTCAAAATATTTCAAAATCTCCCACATTGCTCGGCCTACATATTTTTCACTTCTACCCTTTAGGCTTGAGGCGGGAGGAAGATTTGTTGCAATGTCTCTTAGAAAAACATTGAACACATGGTTCAGAAAATCGTCCCTTTCACCATAGTAGCTACACCATAATACGTAGTACATATGGTCGATAAGTTCTCCAACGGACTTAACATACCTTTTGGAGTTGAAAAAAAACTTTGGCGTATTACGTTTACAGGTTAGATAGAAGTAGTTGAATATGACTTCTGATGCCTTGTTCAAGTAATACTTTGAAGAAGATAAACACTTCCCATATGATTCTTCATCACAATCGTGCAGATCATTCAGCCAAGAAATAAGATACGTTGAGGAACGACATACATTATCAATGTTAGATAAAGTTGGTTTTAAAGAGAGATAATAAGCTAGCTTGTTCTTCCATCTTTCACATCCCCTTATTAGCCTCTTTTGATCAGTATACATTATTTATTTATCGCACGCCAACAAACAGATGTGCTTTAATAAACTTTTTGAACTTAACAAATGTATGATAAAATAGCACTCTTGTATTTTGCATTATGTAGCTTTGCTCTATAGCACTAATAATATTATTCTAAAAGGTTTTTAATCAAGGTAAACCGAATTAGAAAGTAAAATATGCTTGACAATACAAATGCTGAAACAAAGAAAATCGAAGATAAACTGGTTAAAATAAAAGAGAACATAGTTCACTCAAGAAAAACTCTAAAATGGAAATTAAGAGCAACTGTTGGAAAAAGGATGGCTTGGCGCAATACTGTCGAAGATCAAGAACTAACTAAGACAACATTATGAGTTAAGTGGAATTTTTAACCACTATGTTGACCATTAACTAAATCTTTAATGATACTCTTTTGTACTATAAGCGATAATTAGCTAGTATCTAAAACTTTGAAAGCGTTCTATATTTTTTTATGTCTTTATCTGATTCGATTATATTAGAGAATGGTTGTGAAACAACGAGTCCTACAAGAACATCTGGTTTAGGTCTTTCAAAAGTAGCTTTTAAACCCTTTTGTATTGAGACAATGTTCAAGTCTTTTAGAGTTTTGATCGCGTTTTCAAGTTCTTCGTCACTGAAGGTTGCAGGTCGCTCTAAGCTAGACCTAAAAGAAGAGAGCTCCGCAGACAGCTCACTAAGCCAAAGTGTTCCCAATAATAGGTTTAAAACTCTTACAATATCACCCATAAGAAGCTCCATCTCGTTTTTTGGTTCCTTCAGAAAAGAAAACGACATAACAAATCATAATATCTAGTGTTCTATAAACTTTTTAAAAACCCAATATCAAATTTATTTTGTAAAACTAGGCACTATTTATCCTAGTTTTAAATATTTACACATTTCAATTGATGACATTCATTAGACTAGGCTTTGTGTAGCGGATACTTACCATATTTCCGTGCTTCATCGACCATTGTGTAGACATTCTCTACCTTGACGTTTGCGTGAAGTGAGTTGCTTGATGTGAGGATGTAACCTCCTCCTTTTGCTGCTTCATCTATACACCTTCTTACATCCTTTCGAACCGTTTCTTCGTCCCCAAACGGTAGAACAAGTCTACAATCAACATTTCCTGCAAGACAGATCCTACTTCCATATCTTTCTTTTACATCCTTCAAGTTCATTATTCCAGGCTCAATCGGATGTAGACCTGAGATACCACTATTGACAATGTCGTCAAGGATCGGATAGAGGTTGCCATCAGAATGCTTTATCAAAGGTATGCCGTGTTTCTTGGCGATATTAACAATCTCCTTCAGCCTAGGGAGCTCATATTCTCTAAATAGCCTAGGGTTCATCATCGGTGCTTTGTTATCAGCGTAATCATCTGTAACAAACAAAACATCAATACCAGCTTCGATCAAAGATTTGGCAAACCCCTGACAAGTCTTTGAAATTTTATCAAACAACTTGTGGGCAAAGCTTGGGTTCTTGTAGAAGTCAATAGAAAGTTTGTCAACACCACCTCTAACTTGGAAAGCCATATGCCATCCACTGTGACATTGAGCCATTATTACAATATCCTCTCCCCTGATCCTCTTGATCGTTTTTTGCATCATCTCTACTATGTCGGGATGAAAAGGATCTGGTGGTTCATACCTATCCAGATCTTCTGGAGTATTTACTATACCTCCTACAAAGTATGTAGTCTTGGATTCCTTGCTTGTCTGCATTATTCTTCCCCAGTGGTCGATGTATCTTTTGTCGTCAATATACTTCGGTTTATAGCTCTTAGTTGTGAGAGAATAATCTGACAATGCTGCAACAGCATCAAAGTCCAACTTCTTACAGGCCTCAAATAGAGAAAGTCTATAATCTATAGACGATTGCCAACTATCACTCCCTCCAGCCATGGTTAAAACTGTTCTGTCAAGCTTCTTGCCTAGGACAGCTTCGACAATTGGAGGATCTAAAGCCAAATCTGTTATAGGCACAAAATCTGGTTCCTTTAAATCCAGAGCAGTGAAGAATCGTTCTCGATGATTCATACTATTCACTAACGAATACTATGGAATTATTCTTATAAGCTTTTACCTAAAGAGTAATACTGACTATCAATTTTCGATAATATGCTGAATTGTAGAGAAACTTATAAATGAAAGCTTGCTAATGAAAAGCGAGCTATAGATATGCCCAATAGATTACACAAAGTGAAGGTCCAGCCAAGTGGTTTAATTATACACACTAACGATAAAGACACCTTATTCGAGGCATTGTCAAAGAACAAGATCTCAATAGAAGGAATATGTGGTGGCAAAGGACTATGTGGTAAATGCTGTATAAAAATCATTCAAGGTGAAACATCACTATTAACTAAACAAGAAGAGAAGTGGCAAAAGATACTTGATTCAGATTGCAGATTGTCATGCCAGGTTAGGATTTTGTCTGATGCTGAAATAGAGATAAACCAACAGTCAAGAGCTTCTAGAACAAAAATACTTGTTTGGGGTCAAGAGGTGAAGGCGAAGCTAAAACCGATGATAACAAGACAGAGGAAGATATTGAAGAAACCGTCTCTTGAAGACCAAGAAGCAGATCTTAATAGACTTCTGGCCAGTTTAGGTATAATTCAGTATGATAGTTCGATTCCAAGAAAAGTTTCAGACATCCTTTGGAAGTCTGACTTCGATGTTGACACAGTTCTTTTTGATAATGAACTCATTGATCTGTGCCCACATTTGAAGGAGTGCCATCTATGTGGAATATCTTTTGATATTGGTACAACAACCGTAGTTGGTTACCTATATGACCTTGAAGATGGAAAAATGTTAGCCGTCAAGTCGCACTATAATGGACAGATCAAATTTGGGGAAGATGTGATAAGTAGAATTGAATTCGCAAACAAAAGCAAAGAAAATCTATCTAAGATTCAGTTAGCGATAATTGAAACCATAAATGCAATTATTTCTGAACTTTTGGAAGAAGCAAAAATAAGCTCCGAAAATATTTACGATATTGTCTGTTCTGGCAACACCGTCATGTGCTCATTTCTTTTAGGAAATAGTGCCTACTATTCTTCGCGAGTTCCATATATTCCAGCTTTCACTTTACCAATGAAATCTAAGACAAGAGATCTGAAGATCACTTCAAACGAATCTGCATATCTTAGGACTTTACCTTCAATAAGCGCCTACGTCGGAGGAGACTTAGTAGCAGACATTCTTGTATCTGAAATCTATAAGTATGATGAACCTGCTGCTCTAGTTGATTTAGGAACAAATGGAGAAGTAGTCATTAAGACTCCAGATGATTTTCTAGCTTCTTCCTGTGCTGCAGGTCCAGCTCTTGAGGGATATACTATTAGAAATGGAATGAGAGCTATGGAAGGGGCAATAGAATCAGTTTCGATCAGCGAAGACAATGAGGAAATCTATCTTAGAACAATAGGTGGGATTAAGCCATTAGGGATCTGTGGTTCAGGTATTGTTGAAACACTAGCTTGGATGAAGATAAGAGGCATTGTTGACAGAACGGGGAGAATCGTT
>Ga0315289_10006734_pt1 | contig 16849 bp, 22 predicted proteins | sample YL17G11_40_MG_FD_203452 | JGI IMG/M metagenome (GOLD analysis project Ga0315289, IMG submission 203452) | Sediment microbial communities from Yellowstone Lake, YNP, Wyoming, USA - YL17G11_40 | ecosystem: Environmental > Aquatic > Freshwater > Lake > Sediment | place: USA: Wyoming | collected... | reverse complement strand
ATCCACAGAAACAGTAACATACTCACCATACTCAAAAACCTCGTCTAATGCCGCCTTTGCTTCATCATATTCAGTCTCATCACCATACTTACCGGGAGAACCTCCAGTGAACTTATCTCTAAGAGCCGAAGGTACCGCATTAGAATCCTTAAAGGTAACATCAATACGACCTAACCCACCTCCAGTACCTTCCTTTACTACTTTAGACTCCTTAGCCATCTTACCTGTCTTAGTCACTAGATCTGAATTCTTTGGATCCTTCTCCGGTGACAGCGTATCCTGATCCTTAGGTAGCTTGGTCTTATCTCCACCCTCTGGACCAATAACCTTCTTGGGGTCAGGAGGAGATCCAATACTAGTATCCTCAGCTACAGGCTTTCCTAAGATCTTCATCCTATCTGCAATCATCTGCTTCATACCGGTCAGCTTAGTATGATAGATATTCAGCTCAGCCTTAAACTCTTCTACCTTAGTCTCAGAGAGCTCACCTAGCAGCTTCTCTAAGGAGAAGTTCATCTCCATAACCTCCGGCAGCTTATCAGACTGTAGGAGGGATCTGGCAGACTCTTCTGCCTTACCACAACGAACGAGTAGTTCTTTCACATCAACAGGCATGCTAGACTCCTCCTTAGTAGACTCTTGACCTCTATTCATTAAAACTCTCTCCCTGGCTTCGTTCACGAGCTCAGGGTATGCTTCCTCAACTGATGGGTCATATACAAAGTCAAAGGTACGCAGATCATAATCCTCTTGAACTATCTCAGAGCTGTCTTCATTCTTAGTAGAGCCAGAACCTCTAGAAGATATACCTACTGGGACTCCTACCTTAAATAGCTCTTCTAGAATAGCCCCACTAGGAGTTTTTAGGATAATAGCCTCTCCGTATATATTCTTAACTTCTCTATGTACATCTGTGATTAAGTGAGAAACTCTACCTAGATGTGTAGTACCAGATTCAGGATGCTCTAGCTCTCCTAATATCTTTCTCTCCTTGAGTCTCCTCATAAACTGACTATCAGGAGATAGTACCTTCTCCCATACATTCTGTGGGTATACACGATTATTTGCGTTTTTCTTATCACATATTTGAAAAAGTCCTCTCACACGCAATCTCTTTCCTATACCATTACCCTCCTCAATAATCTGTGTAGGAGTAAACTGAATTAAATCTTTGAGGGAGTCCACTTTCCGCGACCCTCTGATTCACACTTTCTTAGAAACTCTTCAGCCTTCATCTCAGCTAATCTAGGAGGATCAGACTTCACACATACTCTCTCCGGATCTCTATACCACACTACATAACCCATATTCCACAGAGTATCAAGAATCTCATCTACTATAGTGACTCCTATCAACTTCAGATATGTGCGCATCTCTTCCAGAGACAGTTCATATGTATCTCCGCCAGGCCACCTCATAATAGGAGTTTCATTATGAGTACCGCCTTCAAACACAATACGGTTTAGAGTTCTACCTTTAAGGATAGTAGGCCTTACTATTGGCAAGAGTTACCCTACATCTCTAGAGTCTATAGACACAGGATTCTCAGTACCACTCAAGATTACAGCCAATATACCTTTTGTGGATCTGACTACACGACCAGACTTACCTTTGTAGGGCCCAGCCTTTATAGAAACAGATGTCCCTTCTTGATGTGCAGCTAGATCCTTATCAGGCTCTGTCTCTATAGCCTTATCTTCCTTTATAGTAGATACTCTACCCCTCACTAGACTCACTGCTGCATCCATAGTCTGCTTACTATAGCTAGGAGACTTAGAGACCCCCTGAGTAATCAGTTCAAATGCCTTACGCTTGATCGCAGGACGGTGACCCATGTTACTTTCTCCCCTTCAACATCGTATCAATATAACTATGATCGGAATTTGGAAAGAATCTCTTTAACTGATCCGCAAGCTCTTTCTCGCTTTCTCCAGACATAGCAGCATATACTGTTCCTAAGGAGGTTAGATAACCACCAGCCCCCCAGGATGCTGTCATCTCTCTAAGTGCCTCGCCTAGAAAGAGTTTAATTAAGATAGGGGAGGTCTCCCCCTCAGAGAGACTCTCCCCTATCGAGTCACTAATTACACCTACTATACCTGCAGGCCTTGGAGACAGTACTGCGTTGATAGGCCACCCCAACATCAAAGACTCTAGATCCTGAGCAGCCTCTGGCCTACTATCTTCGAGAGATAAAGCCTTCTTCATAATACCCACAGTATAGGTATAATCACCTTCTCGGTCTGCATCCCTAGCTAGTTCAGCAGACTTCTCTAAGAGGGCTTGAGCCCTCTTGATGCTAGCCCCTATTAAGGAAACTAGCCCAGAAGGAGCTACAGATACTGCCATAGTTATCTGATCGTGAGACCTGTGGTAGGTACGATCTCTCTTAGTTCTACTTCTACCTCACTCTCATTATAGACTACTCCACCCACAGTGGCCTGAGTAGCAACTCCACCAAACTTGAAGTACTGACGAGCAGCAGTTAAATAGGACTCAACACTTCTCTCACTCTTAGCAGGAATAGTTAGAGCTGCAGCAGGTACTGTAGTCTCTGCAGCATAGGTAACGTTATCTGCAGATCCTAGGAATCTAAGAACTACAGAACAGTTACCATGATTCTTTACAATAGCTCTAACAACATGCTTGAACTCCACAATCTGGTCTACCTTTGCAACCGGGCTAAACGCCTCTGATGCTCTGGCAGTCAGAAACAGACTTACTCTCTGAGGCATCTCTAGTTCCTCCTATGAATGCCTACTAGTTTCCAGGTGGAAACTCCTTGAGTTTCCCTATTTACCTGCTCTACAAAGCAGCTGATGGTCTAGCAAACTGTGTAAGATAAACACTAACTCCTTGAGGAATAGCTACACTTAGAGACATTCTTACATACTTGAAAGCCCCTGCAAAGAACAAGCCTGCAAACCCAGACCCTCCGGCCATGACACCTGTAGCAGAGCCGTCTAGTGATAGGGCAAACCAAGTAACCCCATCATCAGATGTCTCGATAGCTAGAGTAGTAGATACAGTACCATGGTTCCAAGCCATGATACAAGTCCCTAATCTATGGGACTCATAATCAGGTGTGATAACTACAGGAGTTACTGTAGTTATCTGACGTTCCCAATGCTGAGCTAAATGCATCTTAAACTCCTCCTATCCTAGGAGAGACTTAACTGCCTTAGCAAACCTAGATTCCTTAGGAAACGGAGGAGAGACCTCTGTCTCAGGACTAGGTTGAGATACCTCATCAGGAGCAGGTAGTTCAGGCTTCTCCGGCTCTTCAGGCTCCTGAACAGGGGTCTTTTCAGAGGTGGGTCCTATAGTCTTAGCAGAGAGTTCATACTTATATCCACAATTTTTGCACGTAAAACTCGCACCTTCCTGAAGAACAATCTTCTCAGCCATCTTAACCTCTCCTATGTAGTTATGTCTACCTCTCCCTCAGCCGGAGCCTCAGGAGGTACTGAAGGTGCAGGCAAACTCTGAGTGTTCAACATAACTCTCTGCTTATCCCCACCAGTACGTATCTTAGCTATAATATGTTCTGGCAACTTATCAAAGGATAGCAGGAATACCCACTGCTTGTTCGAGACTTCATCTACAGGTATATCCTCCTCTGTCTCGTCTAGGGGAGTCAGAACTAACTTAGATTCTTGAGATATCCATCCTAAGTCCTGTACGAACTCTGTCATCTTTGCCTTATCAGCACCTGCATCGATATATAGAACTGAATAATCTGGATAGTCGTCCATACTCTTTACATGTCCTATAAGATCCTTATTATTAAGCATTAACATAGTCTCTCTAATCAAATCATTCATAGACTTAATCTGAGGATGAATCATAGCTACTTGTTCAGTAAGATAATCAGTAACTTCCAAAACCTCATTAATAGACATACCATCTAGGAGATATTCTACTAGATCATTTATGTGGCAAACATAGTCAGCCTTCTCATAGGTAGAAATACCACGGGCTACAGTAGGTACACCCTTCTCTGAACCTGAGACTAACTTAGCATTCTTACTCAGCCAGTTAAGTGCCTTCCAGGGGGAATATCTTAGCATACCTCTAAAGGAACGGACTAGATGATCAGGAGTACGATCATCTATTGGAGAATAACCATACTTATGCCCTGATACAGAGATAAAGATAGTATTACCTAAAGTATTTAGATACTTAACAGGTATGTCAGAAGTAGGATCAGCTATGGGTGCCTTACCTACGATAGGTAGGTCTGCGTAGGGATCACCTTCACCACCAACGTGAGGTCCTGAAGCTGGAGATACTATTGCTTCCTCCGCAGGTGCTTTCCTCTTCGTGACTTTACCTACACACCTAGGACACTTACCTGTGGCAGACTCCCAATCATAAGTAAACCCACAATCGTTACACTTATAATAGTAATCCTTACTGGGACCAACTGGAGTAGTAAATGAGTCGAGATGAGATTTACCTATCAATGATCCTAGCTTAGGTTTCTCATCAGCTTCCTTAATCATTTCAATGTCACCCTTACTAGCTACATAAGGATTAGCAGATCTCATGTTAGGGAATCTAACCTTACTCAGCCATGGCATGTCAGGGATAGCCTCGTTAATAGAGGTAAGAATGCTCTTCATATCACTGTAGAAATTCATGGCTAGAAGGAAGTCTCACCGGCACTAGAGAGTTCTCCCATAGACTCCTCTCCCTCAGGAGATGGAGGAGGGAGACCACCACCCTCAGGCTCTAATGATAGACCCCCCTCTGGAGGAAGCTCTTCACCCTTCAAGGCGTCCTTCTCCATGGCAGCTAATCTTGTGTAATAATCTGGGATCTCAGCTAGATGGTCCATAGCAATCTTCTTTGCTACGACCTCGTCCTTAGTATGCTCTTTCATCTCTACTTCAACACCCATAGTTAATTGCTCGGGGTCTACACTCTGACTATCTAGGCTTGCCTCAGCTGCCTTTCCATCTTCCATAAACTTATCTATAGTGTAATCCTTGGCAGGCTTATTTGGAGCCTCAGACTTCTTAGGTTCCTTATCACCTTTCTTCTCGGGAGGTGGTTCCTTCTTATCCTTCTCTGGCTTATCTTCTTTGTCCTTCTTTGGCTCTTTCTCTGGTTTCTCTTCTTTGTCTTTCTTAGGTTCAGGGTCAGGATCTTCCTTTACTACCTTTCCAAGTATAGCCTTCTCCTTAGCAGTCAACTCCTCTAATACTCGCTCATTTAGAGGAACATACTTACTGTCTTCTCTCTTCACTTTTCCAAAGATGTTCAAGAAGTCTTCTCTAGGAGTAATCATCACAATGTCCTCCACCGCCCCTATTAGGCGTGCACGAGTACCAGTAATTATTAGGGACCGGACCCCTAGGAACCCCTGATCAGAGGCCCATTAATCTCTTATGATAGGGAGAGGGCTTTCCCTCCCTACGAGGATTCCAGAATTTCCATCCTTCCTCCTTCATAATCCTATTATATAGATTATTTGAAGCTTCCTTTACTCTATGATAGTGAGGATTCATCTGTACCCCTAAATGAGGATGGTGGTGTATCACCCCACCTACCTGCTGAGAATAATCCAACAAAGTAACATAGTACTTCATAACTAGATAGATATAGTACCCTTCATGATTTAATCTCTGAGCTAGTAGTGAATCAAACCTGTAGAATAGAAATCTCTCATCCCATATCCCTACCTTAGATCTTTTAGCCACAGCCTCTAAGGCCTCAGGCCTATATAATGAACACATACCTGCTATGTCAGAGACTAAGCCATCATTCAAAGGTTCACAGTTACTCATATTTGCCTGAGGCCAAGAAATAGCACCCCAGTCTTCTCTTTGCTTAGATAATTCTATCATACTAGAGATAGAGCCCGGTAGTATTTCTACATCTTGATCTAGGTATAAGAAGTATTCTAAGTCATCTCCGTATAGTTCTCTCAACCTACTATAAATCCTATTCCTGCCTACTGCACATCCCCTGTTTGTATGATCTGAGAGATAGACAATATCAGGATAGCTCTTAGTAACAAACTCTCTTATAGTAGCATTCTTCTCAGTATTATCCCATACTACCAGCTTAAATGGTTCAGTAGCTACCCTATACATACTCCTTAAACATCTTCTCAGTTCATGAAGTCTATTGTACGTTATTATACCGATGCCTAGCACGACACACTCCCTGTTAATCTTACATGTTTCTCTCCAGAATATAGCACAGTCTCATAGACTACATTCTCCAAACTCAACATAGTTATATATTGTTCAGGAGTCCTATAATGTATATAGCTTAAATTCTCCTTCTCATGCACATTCTCTATAATATAGACTCTACAACCCTTCATACATACCCTATAGAAATTCTTAGTAAAGGAATTAAGTACCTCAGGTATAGTAAGATGCTGGAGTACAAATACCGAGAGGAATCTATCTACTGTCCTACTTGGTATAGACCAGTCTCCTATAGGAGATATCTGGTGAAAATGGATATCAGGATAACAGAATGCAGCTACATTCAAGGCTGCTCTATTTATATCTAAACCCACATATTCCTCACATTTATCAAATAGATAAGGATAGAATCTTCCTACACCACAATTGTGTACGAACACACCAGCAGTTAAGGCAAAGTTATGATACTTGTCTACAGTAATATCATATACATCTTCTCTTGTAGGTGTAGATATTACTGAAACTATCTTATGATTTGACCAGACCTCAAAATGAGCAGATTTCATATGCATACCTAATGCCCCTATATTACCATACTCCATATCACAAACTCTACATTTAACCCTAGTATTACACAGGGCTCTAGATCTACCCCTCCCAGTCTCACTTTTATTATATTTTGTAAGTGCCTTAGGCCCATTAATCTTACCAGACTTAGATGAATTTCTTCTACCCGCATCACTTCTATTGTAAGTGATAAGACGTTTTTTACTCCTATCTCCATTACGTTTCCTGTCCTTTAGCCTCTGCACCTCAAACTCCGGAGATTCATTGTATAATGTAATATTTTTAATCGCTTGAGTCCTACTAGTCTCCAATCTCCAATAATCCCCTAGATTCATAACGGCATTATCTCCGTGCAGATAAAAGTGATCTTTCCAAGTCATCCAGACTAGATTACTTGGATCATTATCTCTTTTATTAAAGTCTATATGATGTCTAACTATATGTTTAGTTGTTTTCTCACAGAAGACTAGGACTTTTCTTCTCCTATCATAGCAGGCTGCAGGAAGGTCTCTATATAGTGCGTGAGTATAATACTCCGAGCTATTCGAGTTGTCTAAAACCATCTCATACCCTACTCTACCAGAATCATCCTCCTCAGTACTCACTCTCCTATACAACGGCATCAGACTATCATCTTTCTTTAGATCTCTAGCTTCTTTATAAGTTCCATCTCTCATCATAAATAGATGATTAGGAGTACACTTTATAGTTTCATTATTGTCTAAAGTAACCTCTACTAGTTCTGCATTAGTATGAGTTACTCTAGCACTATGAGCATGACCAGGTACTATCTTACCTTCAGGAGTACAAGAGTAAACCCAGAACTCCTTAAGACCTACTAAGTCTTTGATAGGAACCGCAGTACCGTTTAGAAGGGAGATTTTGGTGTCACCAGTGAAACACCCCCAATCCAACAACTTCTTCCCAGGCTCTATCCAAGCTCTGAGATTCTCCCCTATCTCATCTGTAATCTTAGTGAACTCATAGGGATTTAGGGCACCATTTCCTACGACCTTTCTACCTCTAGTAGCATATTCTACATTCCAGTAGTTCAGATGGGAGGTTAAATCAGAGATGTCATGGTGCACAGTTATCTCCCAGGAAGAATGCCATGAAATGAGTAAAGCCTCTCCCACTAGGATATACTGTAAAGTTCAGCATTCTATCGTCTAGAGGAGATAGATCATAAGCCCTAGGAACAGAGGACACTACTAGAGGTAGATACTTAAATCTTACTACATCACTAGAGCTAATAGAAGAATCATCTACTCTATCCTGTAGCCAAAGATATCTACAGGACTTTAATAGATTTCTTAAACTAGTATCTACGTCAGATACTCCATCAAACACTTCTAAGGCTATCAATAAATCGAACTGTCTATCATAGAGATCTATGACATCAGATATAAGTGGTATATCTACTATCTTAGCCGTAGAGAATAACTTTCTTATCAGTAGTCTCTGATTCTGATAAGGAGCTAACATACCTATACTCCGAATATCAGATAGTTGGTCCTTCCAAAGTCTGAAGACTCTGGAGTACTCCTCATAGTCTCTTCTAGTCACTGTGCTGCCTTTTCTAGGGGGCCCCCTGGCCCATTGGGCCAACCCCTATGCGATCGCCCGTTTAAAGGCGTCTAACACGTTATGCCCTAGGGATCTTGATGGCTGCCCTGTCTGAAGCTACACCAACATGTGTTACGGGCCCTACTAGGATATCAACATGCTTATAGGCCTTAAACATATCCTTATACCAGTTATCCTGCATATCGGGAGCTACTAAGATCTTAGCCCTACCCTGGAGTCTAGCAACTATATGTAGTCTCCTCTGCCATCCAGAGTTACCACTCAGCTCTCTCTCGGGGCAGGCTATGAAGGCTAGATCTACGCTACTAACTGGAGGGTCTATATACATAGACCTACTCTCTGGGAGTATTTGCAGCACTCTGGGCTCTATATCCTCGATCTTTAAAGATACACCGAACTGTCTTATCCAATAGATAGTTCTAGCTGTGGGGAAGATCTTCAGATCTAGGAAGGCATTTACTACTACAGGATCCTCTGACCATACAGCTATCTTCTTAATAGTATAGGTCTTACCTAAAAACTCTAGCACCCTAGCGACTGATCCATCTAACATCTCTTCTTCTCCTCCTTCTGTCCTTGGTACATCCAAGGACCCCTACTAGAAATGTGTAACCCCCAGAATCCTCTACGAAACAACGATGCTCTGCGAGAAATATATCTAAGGCTTCCCCTACTTCTCTAGACTCCTTACTATCTGGCACCTTATAGTCGTGTCCCATAATCCTACCTGTAGGCTTAATAGCTTTCATAGAGAGTCTTAGATCTACTAAGCATCCTAGCTTAGTATGATCCCCATCTATAAATATCACATCTCCTGCTTCATACTCAGTACTATTTATATACTCCTCTAAGGTTCCTACAAATAGCCTCTGATTAGTATTTCCCCCTACATTCCTATGCCAAGTATCTATACACTCCTCTCTAGTAGGGCTAGTTCCTATAGACCAACCTAGACCATTAAAAGGGTCTATAGATATAATCTTAGTATCTGGTCTAAAACTAGCTAGTATACTAGCAGTTACTCCCTGGAATGTTCCTACCTCTATTAGTGTACCATTCCGAGGTAGATATCTTAATATAAACTCTATGTCCTCCCTTAAACAGAGACTCAGACCAATCTTACCAGCTACCTCTCCTATTATTCTGATCATGTCTTCCTACCTATGAACATAAATCCTATTGGAACTCCGGGTTCATCAAAGCCATGTAACTCCAATACAGAGATAAAGCCTCTATCTATGACCTCCTGTCTCAACTTCCTAGGAGCATAGTTCCATTCGTGCCTATGATGATTCTTTGTAGGATCTATCTTACTATGGTTATCCCAAGTATACCAAGCTCTTAGTGCAGGTACATGCAGATATAATAGCCCTCCAAGCACTACTAATTTACCTAGATTGTCTAGTACTAACTCATACCTATCTATATGCTCCAAAGTATCTGAGCATATTACTATATCAAACTGTTTATCCAAGGGTGCATATCTTAAGTCTACCTTTCTAATAGCTCCTACATCTCTAGGATGTCTGACCTCAGGCTCTATATCCCAGGTAGTTAGTATACAGTTTCTTTCCCAACAAGTCTCCTTTAGTGTGGGATCTATAAACTTAGTACAAGCATCTAACACATTGTATAACACGCCATCCTTGGGCTTAGGTAACATATTACCTATAAGCCAAGTCCTATCATACAATGTTATCATACATTCTCCATCTCTACTACTAGTAAGCCATGATCTCTGTCTGTTGGATCATCATATATGCCTTCAAATACAGAGGTATGTAAACCTGGATGCCATCTATGACAGACCTTCTGCAATGTCTTCATAGTAGGAAAGAACTTCTCAGCACAACTCCAGTCTACTGGATTAGGCTCATGAGGATAGGGAAGATGACCACAAGCCTCTACTAATAAAAGTAACCTACCGCCTGGCCTCAACACCCTACATATCTCCCTAACTGTCTCTCGCTGGTCGTCTACATGATCAAAGGCATTACACATGCACACTAGATCAAAGTATGAGTCCTTAAAGGGTATCTTCTCAGCAGGTGCAGTAACCAACTTCATCACCCTTTTTGGTAGGTTATATTCCGATCTCAGATTCTCATATTTATCATTCAGAGGGTCTAGGCCTACAATCTCAGAAGCTATACCCTTTAACCAAGCTAAAGTATCTCTTGGACCAGGGCCTATATCTAATACTCTCATACCCTTATAATCAAATCTAGTATAACCAAAGATACCAGCATACAACCACTCAAACCACCTACAATCTAACTTTGGATCCTGTTTGATCTTACCTCCCCAATATCTATACTCCATATCTGACTTGCAGTAAATCTCTTCAGGCATGCTAGACTCCTATGTCATACCCGCAAGTATTTAGTAAAAACCTTACTCTGCACTCAGAAGTATGGCATCTACTAGCATATTCGTAACCCCCTTTAGCTATGTGATCATAGCAACTAGGATCTCTCTGAAGACATCTCAATACTCTACCTAAATCCTCAGGAGTATCTACTGGTACATAATGCTTACCTGGCACTAGAGGATTAGGTATAACCAACTTCCCCTCTGTAGATTCTGATATGAGCACCAATCCCCTAGCTAATATCTCCCAGTATCTATAGGTATCATAAGAGCAACATCTCTTTGCGAAGAGTGATACAGAAGCTCTAGAGATGTCTAGTGTATGATAGTAGTTAGAACTATATCTACCACCTGTATAATCAAACATACTTCTAGCATCACTAGTATGAGACTCAGGTCCGTGCACTTCACCTACCAAACAAGGTTCATACCCCTCTGAAACTTCTCTAGCCACCTTAACAAAGGCTGATCTATCACTCTCCTGTTCACTATGCTCCTTAATCATAACCGAGTAGGTTAATGTCTTTCTACTATTAGACCCCTTACCATATCGGTCTAATAAGGAATAGGGCAAAGGGTATACAGTTCTAGTATATTGCCTAGATAGCTCTCTTTCTCTTTTAAAATACCACTTAGCTTTTTTATAAAATGGATCCTCTGTATGATCTCCGTAGTCCGACCCATCTAGATAAGCTACCTTATCCCACAAATTAAACTCATCTAGTAACTTAATATGACTTATCCTATCATCACTCCAATAGGCTATACCCCCTCTAACTCCTACTAAGATTAAATCAGAACTCTTCAACCTAAGAGTTACATCAGAAGTACAAGCTAAATGAGTTATACCTAAATCCGCTCTCCAGTATACTGAATTACTACTTAAAGCATCCACTTTTTCTCTGAGCTTATACAAGCCTTCAGCTACTATCTCTATCAGCCCATCTCTAGAAGGAGGGTTGAGAAGTGTTACTTTTAACAACTCTGTCTCCTACTTGTAGTTCACATCCGGCCTGGGAAGTATACCATACCCATACAGTTTATAATTATCTTTTATAAACTTACTCCACTTATGTGCATATATAGCCTGATCCTTATAGATGCGAGATATACCTTCAGACTTAACAGAGTCCTTTACATCTAAGTGCAGTAAACTAGCATTAGGACAGGGTAGTACTAACATCTTATGCTGATATACTCTGCAAGCTATGTCAGGATCTGAGTAATACTGATAGTAATCTGTACTCCACCCTCCTAGATCTAGACACAACTCTCTATTCATACATCCAAAGTTGGCATATATGAGACTACTCTCACTGCTCAGATGCTGCAATATTTCTACACCTCTTTGTATCATAGGAAACACACCAATGCCCACATCAGGATTCTTATCTAAGAATGCTACCATACTAGAGAGCCAACCCTTAGTAGGTATACAATCATCATTTGACCATACAATATACTTTCCCTCTGATCTTTCTATACCTAACTTCATAGCAGCAGCCATACCTAAGGGCTTAGATTCCTCTACCCATCTAGACCTATCTCTATATACTACCTTAGTTGGAGACACAAGTACTATCTCAAACTCTATTTCCTTCGAGTAACTATATACCCAATCTAGGCAAGCTCTCAATATAGGACCTCTAGCCGGCAAAGTAGGGATAACTATACTAACAGAGACACTCACTGAGATGCGTGATCCGATTTACCATCTACGAAACCTATACCTGTAGACTTAGTAATGCTATTACATATATCCATCCTAGCCTTATTAAGATCTCGTATCATAATAGCTCTTCTACCTAACTCTCCAAATGTGAGATCTCCCTCTCTCCCTCTACGGATATCAGATTCTAAAGTCCATATAGCTCCATTGATAGCTATAAGGGTAGGTAGCCATCCAGACTCTATCTCTATCCCCTCACTTTTAAATTCTCTTACAGCATCTTCATAAGCCTCCTTCTCAGGTAAATATTCTGATCCTATTCTACTAACTTTCAGATGCAGGATAGATAATCTGTCTAGTATAAATGCAGGAGGTGCTTTCATGTTAGTACTATCCTTTCAGGAACCCTTACTATCACCCTTACTCCGTTAGGAGTAAGGGTATAGGACTTCTGTTTCTTAAGAATCTCTAGCTCCTTAGACCACCTAGATATCAAGAGAGCTTGATCCTTGCTATAGGTAACCCATGCACTATCTCTCGTCTCATCGTGCATCACAATGTGGAACAGTGGCGCATCATAGAAGGGGAGGATTAAATGCCCAGACTTATACACTCTCATAGCAAAGTCGGTATCTGCTCCATAAGAAACATAGGACTCATCCATATATCCTAACTTCTCTACGAAGGATTTTTTCATAAGAGAGAAATTAGCTCCTGGCACCCCTTCTATAGTTCTAAGTATCTTAAGTCCCCTCTCCCATACAACATAGGACAAGATCTGAAAGATAGACTCTGCCTTCTCTAAGGCTTCTATAGCCCTACTAGCCCACCCTTCGGATACTACTATATCATCTGCTAACCATACAACCAACTCCCCACTACTACAATATAATCCTGTATTAACTGCAGCTATAACTCCTACCTTCCTAGTAGACACTACCTTAATATAAGGATACATACATATCTCTAAGGGGGCTAACTTATCAGGTACAGACAACACTATCTCATAATCTACTTCTTTAGTAAACTCTGTAATAGAATCTAAACAAGTATATAGAGTCTCTCTGACTAACTTAGACGTAACTACTACAGATAGTTTCTTCATGTGAAGTCTACACACATACTATCTCTCAGGATCATATTCTGTATCTGTTCATTGTAGGGACCAAAAGTACATCTACCACAATCCTTATCTGGAACTACACTCCTCATCATATCCTTATGTACATCACTACCCCATATATTTAATATATTCCTAGGATCTGGATAATGAGTACCTAAGCAAAATCTCTCCTTAATCCTATGATCTACACACAGATAGACCTTTCCATCACAACAGACCTGTATAAGCAGTGGAGCCGCTAGGCATCTCTTAAACTTATGTGTTGTCCTCATCCTCTCATCAAACTTATGATATACAGTAAATACACGGAACTCTGAAGTCTCTAATTCATGACACTTACCCAATAACTCCTTAGCTTTATCTGTATCTATAAGCACTGCGCCACTAGGAACATCAGCTGGTCTGGCATGAAATCCCCAGACTCCAAGATCCTTAGCTAACTTACAAGCATTATACACATCTCCTATATTATCAGGGTGTAGAAGATACTTATAAGTTATCTCAAGTGATGAATCCATACTATCTGTTAAGCCAACTAATCTACGGATATTATCTAGTACCTTAGTAAAAACAGAGGGAGACACACCCTTTATCCTAGAGTATGTCTCCTCACTACCAGCATCTACAGATATACCTATCCACTGGCAACACTCAACCACTACATTCTTAAACTCATCATCCATAGCTACTCCATTAGTTATAAATGCAGTATGAGCTGACTTACCAGAATACTTGACTATCCTAGGTATAATCTTAGATACAGGATTCAGTGTAGACTCTCCACCTCCTCCAATACAGATCCCTCGTACCCCCCAATCTAATAAAAACTTAGTTAGTGATATAGCATGCCCCTCTGACATATACTTTTGATCTATAGAAATAGTCTCATCATCCCTCAAATATCTAGAAGAGTTACAAAATCTACAATTTAATTGGCACACATGAGATAGATCAAAAGACACTTCTATAGGAGTTGGGAACGGAGCATTACTCTCCATGGCCCTCACTATCTTCTTATACTGTTCATAGTATGTCAAACCCTTCCAGGAATTGAACGAGTTATATTTAGAACTCTCATCCCACTCCTTAGGCATGCTATCTCCTAAGAGACCTCAAAACAGACTCTAATATCTGATCCACTCCAGGATAATAAGCCTCTTCCAGAGACTCTGAAGCTGGAGTAGGGCAATCAGGTAATCCTATCCTAGCTATGGATAAGTTAATAGACCCAATATTACTCTGATACACCTGTGCAGCTATCTCTGCAGACATACCACAGAAAGTGTGGTCTACATCTACTATCACTAGGTGCCCTGTTTTCTTCACTGAGATTAAGATACTAGATAGATCTAAGGGCTTGACACAGAAGAGATCTAATACCTCGGCAGATATCTTATACTTACTCCTTAATACATCAGCTGCCATCATACAATCTACAGACCCCATAGATATTCCTAGAAGAGTTATATCCTTCCCTGAACGTAGTAGTCTCGGAGATAGATCTAAGTCTACCTTTCCCTCAGGTACTCCACCCCTAGTCTTATGCAACCATCTATGCTCTATGATCAGGGTAGGACCACCATACTTTAGAAGAGAATCTAGATAAGCAGTCTTAGCATCTACAGGTCTCACAGGGAGTAGAACTCTAAGTCCTGGGATATGTGCAAAGATAGAATAGAAGGACTGAGAATGCTGAGCTGCAGAACCCCAACCTCTACTAATCAGGGCCCTAATAGTTAAAGGGCATCTTACTTGCCCCCCTGTCATATAGCTCCACTTAGCTGCATGATTACAAATCTGATCCATACAAAGAAGTAGGAAATCCATACGTATGTGTGTATGGAGAGGTCTAAGACCCATTAGAGCAGCACCTACACCTATACCTGTCATTGCTGCCTCAGATAGTGGGGTCTCGAAGACTCTGTCTCCTCTATACTTATCTACTAAACCCTTGGTAGTTCCATATATCCCATTAGAATCATTCACGCCTTCTCCAAATATTAGGACTCTAGCATCCTCTGCCATAGACTGGTCTATTGCTTCTCTAACAGCCTCCCAGTATCTTATAACCCGCTTATGCCTAGTAGGTATACAGAAGTCTACATCAGGAGAGGTGCCTATAATATCCCTAGTAGACATAGTCTAGCAACTCCGCAGGATTAGTTTCAGGCATGGAAAGTGCCTCTGTATAAGCTACGTCTATATCCTTAACTACTCTTTCCTCTACATATCTCTTATACCCTTCAGACAGTTGCGAATTCCTAGTTAGTTCTAGTAAAGGACACAGATCCTCAGGCAGTACACTACCATTAGAATAGGACTTGTTAGAACCCGCATGCTCATACCATCTAGTCACAGGTATCTCCATAACTACAGGCCCTTTACCAGACACTAGTAAGGCTATAGCTTCTCTAGTCTTCTCATACACCTCAACAACTGAACCTACACCATTTGTCTCATAGTAAGGTAGGTTAAATGCATCAGCTAGACCCTTCATGATATTAGGGGAACTCTCCCTCGATTCTATAGGGGTATCTACTGATAGTCTGTTATTTTCTCTAGCAAATAGTACTGGCAAAGATTTCAACTTAGCAAAGTTCATACTCTCATATAACACTCCTTCCTCACTTGCACCATCTCCAAATAAGGCTACAGAACATCTACCAGAACCTATTAAAGCTAGGGAAGCTCCCGTAGCTATAGGTATACCTCCACCTACTATAGAAGTAGTACCTAATATACCTACCTGCACTTGAGCTACATGCATAGAGCCCCCCCTTCCTCTAGAGCACCCAGAGGCTCTACCTAGTAATTCTGCGAAGAAGGCTACTAAGGATCCTCCCTTAGCTATGTACACACCGTGGTTTCTGTGAGTAGAGAACACAGGACTAGAGGGCCCTACTGCTCTACATATACCTACAGAGGCAGCCTCCTGACCTATACATAGATGCACTGCACACTTAAACATATCTATAGCATTCAGCTTAGCAACAGTTTCCTCTACCCTACGGACTAGTAGGGTATAGTAATATAGATCCTGCAGCTCTACAAGTGTCATGGCTTAAAGCCTGATATTACCTTCTTATAAACTTCTATCCTAGCTAATCCACTAGCCTTAGGGTGATATACACTATCAAATAATCTCTTAGCATTAATACTATAGTGCTCTTGTCCTGCATACACTCTCTCAATAGCCTTCCTCATTTGCTGAGTATTCCCTAGTGGTACCATCTCTCCTGCAGGATACTGCAAGTCAGATATCTCAAGTATACCAGGAGTAGTAAATCCCACTACAGGAGTACCTACGGATAGTGCAGACAGGATCGTAGTATTTATACCAGAATAATGTGTGGATGGATCTAAGAATAT
>Ga0315289_10006733_pt1 | contig 16850 bp, 20 predicted proteins | sample YL17G11_40_MG_FD_203452 | JGI IMG/M metagenome (GOLD analysis project Ga0315289, IMG submission 203452) | Sediment microbial communities from Yellowstone Lake, YNP, Wyoming, USA - YL17G11_40 | ecosystem: Environmental > Aquatic > Freshwater > Lake > Sediment | place: USA: Wyoming | collected... | reverse complement strand
TCGCATAGACTCCCAGATCCGGGGCTATGAGCTTGGCATCGAAGGCCATCTCGCCCTCTACCCGGTCCGATTCCAGCTCCTCCATCCTGAACTTCTTGACCCTGTTGCCATAGGCCGAGGATCCGAGCAGCCCCCTCCAGGCAAAGATATAGCCCGCGCTGGGCTCCTCGATGCTTGGTTCCGAGGCCGCATAGCAGAGAAGGATCTTTCCCGCCACGATCCTGGATACGGCCGAAGCTGCTCTTTTGGCCGCGGTATCGATGACGCCCCTCGGGATCACCACCTTCTCCACGTCGAAGAGGGAGGCCAGGATCTCGGGGGTGATGATCCCCCGCTGGGTGTACTTTATGCGGTCCAGGATGTCGGAGTTGTCCTTCAGGACGGCCAGGATGTCAGGGGCCATTACCAGCACGTTGGGCATGTAGCCGGTGGTGGACTCGATCAGCTCCTTCCAGGCCTCTACGTTCTTCACCGGCTTGCTGCCGGAGAGGGACCACTTTATGAACTCGCCGGCCCCGGGGCTGGAGGCAATGCCCTTCAGGTTGTTCCCCCAGACCTCATCCATGAAGCTCGAGGCCCATATGCGTTCCCTCTTGATGAGCAGCTTCTGAGTGACGAATCGGGCGGCGGTCTTATCCGGGGTCAGAGGGGCATCGGCATTAGTCCTCATCTCGTCGTCTACGTCCTTGTGGAAGGCATACTTCCTGCAGAAGTAGCTGGGCGTGGTGTCCACGTCGTAGCCCCCTCCGGCAGACTCGGTGCCCGGCGCCCTCTCGGCTGCCTCGTCCCTGAACCAGTCGGACTTGTCAATAACGACGTAGCGGTCCGACTGCTTCTCGACGGGGACTATCGGGAACACCTGGTCGGCAGCGAAGTTCTTGGCCCTCTGGATGTAGCTCACGGCCACGTTGGTCAGCAGGCTGGATACGTGGACGTCACCTGCGGTTGGTAGTGCCATTCAGATCACTCTCCTATCACCCTAAAGTCAGAAGCAGCACGCCTTCGCCTTCGGCAAAGGCGGTCACATTCGAGGCCTCTACGCTTATGGTATCCGTGGCGCTGAAGGCGTTGTTCCCGGATACGGCCGACCCCTCGATGACTTTGCCCAGGGTGGCACAGTTGGCCGAGGTCAGGCTGATCACTCCCCCTGCGACATCCTGGTCGTTGACCTCCAGGTTGAGGCTGGCAGCCTTGGCGGCCGTAACCACGGGGTCGGTCACCGCAAAGGCGGCCTTTACGATGCTGCCCGGGAATCCCGGGGCAAACTTGGTCAGCACGTCACCGTTAGCGTGTTTGGCGAGCTTAATGGGTATGGCCAGGACGCTCTTCTGGATCGATCCCGAGCTGGCCCGGGAGACCACGTATACGCTGTGGATCTCGCCTGCCAGGCCGGATTCTGCCGCCAGGGCCACCACGGCGTTGCTGCCAGAGGCCGGGACCAGCCGGCCGGAGGCATCGGGGGTGAGGGAGTTTCCTGCCACTACCGCTGCTCCGTAGACGGCAAAGCTCTTGCCCAGGCACATCACCTGTCCCACCCGGCCGGACTCGGGGTCGTCCTGCAGGATCCCCAGGGCGTTCTCTCCTGCTCCTGAGAGGACCATCTGGCCGGAGGAGCTGAGCTTCACGGCATGAAACTGCTTATCGCTGAGGTCCATTCCGGCTATGACGCTGGTGGAATAGACTGGCTCTTCGGTGGGCATTTTACCGCCCTCCCTTCCGCCTGGCTATGCGTTCCTGGCGTTCTGCCTCGGCCTTCTCGTACAGCTCCGGCTCTAGGTCCATGACCCTCTCCACCGCCTCTTCAAAGGTCAGGGCGGCATCTTTAGTCACCATGGCCCGGGCCTTGGCGAAGATCTGGGCTTCAGCGCTGCCCTCTCCCGGGCCGGCCTTGCCGAACTCCCTGAAGAGCTCCGACTTATCCAGGATGGCGTCGGCCGCTTTTAGGAGCTTGAATATCTCCTCGAACTCCCTGGGGTTAGACTCGCCCAGGGTCTTCATGACCGGGCCGAGCTTGAGGGGCTGTACCGGCAGGTTCTGGAGCTCCTCGGCCTTGGCCACGTACTCTTTGAGCACCTGCTGGTCCTTCATCTCCTTGGCGATGCGTTTGGCCTCGTCGGCCTCGGCCCTGGTCTGCTGCTGGTCCTCCAGGAGCTTCTCGATGATGGATCGGGCCTTGGGGTCCATCTTCTCCAGGTTCTCCTTATTCAGAGGATCCCCGGAGCTGGCGGCCCCGCCGTCTCCGCTCATTCCCTTCTCCTTTCCAGCATCCTTTTCGTCTGGCGGTTCCGGCTCTCCCTTCTCCCCAACGGGCTCGGGAAGGCCGCAAGCTTTGGCCAGGATCTGCAGGGCGTCCTCAGGCAGCAGGTCCTTATAGGCCTTGAGAATCTTTGCCGTGGCCTCCAGGACCCCTGCAGCCTCGCCCTCCAGCTTGGCCTCTTTGAGCGTCCTGGATACCTCGCTCTCGTCGGTCTCCAGGATCGCCTTTAAAATGTCCTCCTTCAACTGTCTGTCCTCCTTCACCAGGAAGTATTGCTTCTTGTTCGCCCCTTTGGGGACGAAGGCAATGAAGCGGGCTTTAGCCTCATTCAAATCGAACTCTCGGAGCTCTCGGGACACGTACACCCTCCCCTCCGATGCTGAAGGCCCGGTACTCACCATCCCGGACCTTCTGCCAGATACCCTCCGCAAAGACCTTCACGCCGATGACCCACGAGCCGGCCCTGATCCTCTCGCCGAAGAGGACGGCGTCCTCTCGCTGGATCCAGGATTCGACCGGCGCAGCATCTACCGACCTCTCGTCGTGCCGGTCATCGAACTTGCGGGAGTTCAGCATGTAGTCGTGGGCCAGCTCTTCGATGGTCAGAGCACTCATCACGTCGCCCTGGGCATCTACGGTGTCGGGCTCGGCGATCACGCCGTAAACCAAGTGCCTCTCTTCATCGGCCTTGAAAATCGAACAGCGGATCGCTTTACCAGCAATGTTGACACCCCCCTTATTATATCCACAATTATTTATCACCTGTGCAGGGCTGAGCAGCTCCTTCAGGCGCCCTGCCTTCCTGGCGACTTCGCCGGAGTCTCCGTGCCTCAGCACAGCGTGAGGATGGGGCATGGCCAGGTCGGCCAGATCGTTTAACGCCAAGGCAGCCTGCTTTCCCAGGGCCACGACCAGCTGGGGGCTGAGGTCTCCGAGCTGTCTCATGAGCCAGGGGCTCCAGGCCTGCACCTCCTCGGCCCTCGGCGCCCTCTTCAGGACCCTGGGCACAAGGCAGAGGAAGGTGATATCCTCTTCCTGCAGGCCTGCGGGCTCGAGGTAGGCCTTGCGGAAGAACCTCCGGCCCTCTCCGGCCAGGGGCAGGCCCCGGGCGGCCTCTATCTCGCTCGGGGAGGCGATGACGAAGGCTGCTAGAGCATTCTTTCTTCCCTGCACCTGTAGGGCCAGGCGGGGAGCCACAGCCTTCCGGGCCTGGCTGTTCTGTAGCACTGCCCAGCCCGCCGAGATACCCCGTTGGCGGGGCTCCTGGAGGTCCTTGACCATCAGCCCTTCAGAGCCCGGGCGGGAGAGGGCCCAGCGGTTCAAGATCTCCAGCTCCCTGTGGCAGGAGAACTTCCTGGATGCTGAGAGCTGGACAAGAGGGCTGTCCATATCGTGGACTGCCGCCGCCAGGATCTCCCGGCGTTCGCCCAGGGGCCTTGCCCCCAGGTCCTCATCCAGGTAGAGGCAGTCGAAGCACACCAGCAGGGCGGGAAAGCCGGGCTCGCCTGTCGGCAGCCGGGAGAGGTGGTCTGAAGACAGGATCCTCCCCTCGTCCACGGCCAGGGCGACTCCGTCCAGGATCAGGGAGTCGAAGGGCGCCTTGCTGACGGCCTCTATAAGCTCCGGATGCTGCCCCGCCAGATCCTGGTCGGCCTGGAAGTTGATCCGGACGTCGTCAGAGCATTTGGAAGCCAGGCAGCGGAGGCCGTCGAGCTTGGCCTCGGCGCCCAGATTTGCCCCGGCATCGATCTTGCCCTGGCACCACTGCCATAGATCGTCAAGGTTTTTGGCGGCCAGGCCTGGCCTCTGGGGAGGGGCCTTCTTGAAGATCAAGCCCTGGGAGCTCAAGCCGGAACCTCCTCCTCTTCGGCCGCCTCATCTCCACCATCCCCTTCCTCCGCCCCATCCCTCTCCGCGGCCCCATGGGACTGGTCCTGCTCGGAGAAGGCTGGGCTGGTCTCGGTCCGCGGCGCGCTTTCGGAGCCCTTGAGGGGCAGGTCGGCCAGGCCCCTCTCAGGTGGTCCTCCAGCCGGTCGTCGGGGAAGAGCTTCATCCCCGACCTGGCCATCCTCTCAATGAACTCTCCCAGGAGCTGCAGGTTGGGAATCTCGACTTTGCCGTGGGCCAGGTAGGGGAGCTCCTCGAGGTTCCACCAGGGGTTGAGCTCGAACAGCGCAGGCACGGCCTGGCTGTTGATGGTCTCGGCGATGTTGTCCAGCACGGCCGTGATGGCCTGGTAGAACATCCTGGCCTTGGTCTCGGAGAGGGCGTAGGAGCCCTGCCTCTGCTGGCCCAGGAGCAGGAAGTCGGCCATGATGGTCAGGGCGATCCTGGCATCGTACCTGGTTATTATGCGGCTGGTGTCGAACTGACGGGATCCTGAGGAGGAGAGCAGCTTGAACTCGTACACCCGGTTGCCGTGGTCGTCGAAGACGGAAGGCAGCAGCAGCCCCTCGGCCTTGTCCCTTCGGACATTGGCCACCAGGTCGAGGTATGTCTGGTAGGTCTTCTCGGCCTCCTCCGTCTCCCGTTTCATGATCTCCAGGGGCAGATAGAGGGTGGGGTAGCCGGCCAGGTCCCTTTCGATCCCAATTCCTTCCAGGTCCTCGATGTTGGTCTTCATGTACCAGGACCGGTAGGCGTTCCTGAGAACCGACCGGCCTTCAGGGTTGCCTTTGGCCGAGGTGGTTACAAAGTGCAGGGCCTTGCCCCGGGGGATCTTTCGCTCCTGGTAGTCGGGTGCCGGGATCTGGCTCATCCCCAGCAGCTCGTCCCTCTCCTCGTCGTAGATCCACGAGGAGAGGGACTCCTGGGCTCTGGGAGCCCATTTCAGCCAGCCGATCCGGCCGTCCTGGAACTGGCTTCTGAGCTGGGGGCTCTTCTGTCTCGTCCCCCGGCGGAACTTGTAGACCGTCTCCAGGTAGGCCCAGCCGAAGGGCAGCATGGATAAGATCTCGTCCAGGGTGGAGGGCCAGGGCGAGGCCATGTCGTACAAACAGGACTCGAGGAACCGGGCGGCCTCCTTGCCGTCCCCGCTGTCGCCGGGCACGGCGAACCAGGGGGCGGACTTGCAGATCTCCCGGAAGGCGAAGAGCATGCCTCCAACGATGGCGTCCCCGTCGGCCATCTTCTTGTATACTGTTGCCCCTTTCTGCCCCTGCAGATCGGCCAGCCATTCCTCGTAGATGTAGCCGCCGAAGCGGGTAAGTCCCGTCCGGCCCAGCTCGACCAGATAGGCGTTTCTCTTCTTGCCCATTTGCCACCTCTTGTTATCTCTATCTCTATCTCTTCCACCTGCTCCTGCCTACTGACACCCCGGGGGCGACCACGGGGGCAGAAGCGTGGAAGTTGTTCAAAAGCTCAACACAACCGCAGACGGCGTCCACGATGTCGTCGTGCTTGCCGCTGGGAAAGTTCACGAACTCGGAGATGAGGACCTCAACCCAGCCTGCCCCTCGGGCGTAGTAGAGCTTGCCGTTGGCGGCTCTGGCCGAGACCAGCAGTGACCGGCTCACTTTGTCAGCATCAACGGGCACAGGGAAGATGGCCAGGTTCTTCAGGCGCTTATCCCTGATCAGCTCCTGGAAGCCCGAGAGCTGGAAGCCGTTGGCCTCTACGCCCACGAGCCGGACTCCCTGGGCCAGGACCTCCTGGACTATGGCCTCGTAGGCATCGGGCCATTCCCATCTGCCCCGGACGAGGTTCAGGATGAAGATGTTCTGCAGGCCGTCCAGACCGCAGGTGGCCACTACAGTGTAGTCGGCCTTGGTCCTGGCCGAGGCCGCCAGGTCCACGAAGGAGCCCACTTTCAGGGTGGACCGTTCGACGGCAGAGATCCTTGGCAGCGAGTTGATTTCCGGCATTTAGCAAACCATTGAATCAAAAGAAAGGCACCTACTCCTCGCTAGGCCAGGACCTCCACCGGCCAGAACCATTCCCTCCTGAAGAGAGCCCCCTCCCGCCGGACAGGGCTCTGCTGGTACTCCGCCTCCCAGTCGTAGAGGGAGATGTCGGCCTTGATGCTCATCAGGACCTCGAAGGGGTAGCGTTCGGGCCAGAGGGCCTCGCCAGCCGTTCGGCCCAGGGGGTCGTTGTCGTTCTCGAGAGCGATGGCCGGAAGCTTGTAGACCGTCCAGGGCAGGGAGTAGGCCTGGAGCTCCGGATCCACCTTGCGGGATACGAGCCTGCCTGCCAGATCGTCGGTATGCCAGCGGGTCATCATGACCACGATCACTCCGAACTTGGCCCAGGGCATGGGGTTGACCCTCTCCCGGGCCGTGCCGGAGAAGAAGTCCCAGACCTTCTCCCGATAGGTCTCCGACTCTGCTTGCTCTCTATTCTTGTGGGGGTCGTCGAGGATCAGGACGTGGGCCGGCTTGCCGGTAACGGCCCCGCCGACCCCGGCGGTGGACATCCCGCCCCCGGCAGTGGTCGTCCAGTTGTCTGCAGCGGAGGAATCCTGGGGGATCCTGACCCTTAGTCTGTCCTGGTTGGTCTGGATGGTGTTCCTGACGTTTCTGCCCCACCGGGCTGCATAGTCGGCCTGGTAGGAGACCAGAAGGACATTGAGCCAGGGGAAGAGGTCCAGGAACCAGGTGGGAAACCAGTGGCTGACGAGCATACTTTTCCCATGCTGGGGAGGCATGTTGATGATCAGCCGGGGATATCTCCCTGCTACCGCCAGGGCCAGGATGATGGAGAGCTCATTTAAGTGCCGGTGGAGCTGCCATCTGCCCCGGCTCAGCCTCTGGGCCATGGTCCCGGGCGTGGCCCTCCAGGTGCTGGCTAAAAGCGACGGCGAGACGGAGGGCATCTTCGTCGTGGAGGATGACCTCCTGGATGAACTTGTACTCATGCTGCTCAAGGGAAGTCTCTGTGATGTCCAGGGACTGGGTGGGCTTGCCCAGGCCCCTATCCAGGATCTCCCGGGCGTAGGCCAGGATCATCTCCGGCCGGTCGCCGGGCAGAGCATTGAACGTCTTGATAAGCCGCTCGGCTACCTGGGGGGCAAACTCCTCCAGCTTCCGTTTCGCCTCCCTGGCAGGCCGGTTCTTGACCTCGCCCATCCGGTTGCCGGGCAGGAACCTCCCCCTTTCGTTCCGCTGATCGGTCGGCTCATCGAGCGACAAAAGCTCCTGAGGATTGCGGATTTGACCCTCTTCCCTATGTGGGCAGTGGGCACCCTCAGGCCAGATGGGGCCATCAGGCAGGCCCTTCTCCAGATAGCGTTGTAGGGATGTCCTGGGCAACCCCACTTCCAAAGCTGCCCTCTTCTCCGACATCCCCTCGGCCATGAGGATCGCTGCCCTCTGGACCTTTTGCCTGACGGCAGAATAGTCCTTTTCCTGCCTGGGCACCTCCCCTTAGCCTCCTTCAAGCATGCTTCCCTTAGCCTCTTTCAAGCATGTTTCCGCTCAAGCTCCCGGAGGATCTCCTCCGGGATCAGTGGCCGGACGTCCGGGGGCGGTGGCCAGTGGCCCATCTCCGTCCAGTAGACCAGGGGATCGACTTCCTGGCCCTCCGCCCTGGACCAGGCCATGAACTCCTCCCGGGTCAGCTGATCGTTATTGGTGTTTGTATACCTCCTGGGCTGGCCGGCCTCCTTGAGGGTACCCAGGGGGATCACCCTCTTGCCCAGAGGCAAAGGGATGCACTCACAGTCTTGGCCGCCGCACGGCTCGGGGTCTCCACAGCATCCAAATTCCTTAGACATGAAATCACCTCACCAGATTTGGGGGGAGCTCCCCACTGTCGAGAGAGCTCCTCTTCGACATACGACCGAAAAATACCTTGATGTAATCCCAAAAACAGGGGCGGTAAGGCTAGGCTTCATCCGCTCCTTCAGTATCTCCGCCTTCAGCCCTCCACCTCATGGAGCTGTTGATCTCGAAACGGCCGGAATGGTAGGTGGAGCCCAGCTCCAGGGGGTGGCCCTTCGCGCCCCGGACCATGAACCACTCCCGGACCTTTCCACCTCCTTGGGCGCTATACCTCGAGTAGGACTCCTCAGGGGATTCAAGGATCCTGGCGGTGACATTCAGCCTCTTCAGGCCGGTGAGCTTCAGGGCATGTAATCCAGAGGACACGGCATAGCTTCCCGGGCCTTCGAGGATGAAGCCGGAGAAGAGCGAGGAGTTGTTGGAGCCCATGCTCAGGAGTCGGCCGTAGACTATGGTGCTATCTTCGATCAGGGTTCCTCCTGCTGCACGGTCGAGGACCCGGCCGGAATCTGTAAAGCTCTGGAACTCGCCCTGGCCTACGAAGTCCTCCCGCAGCTCCACAACGGCCCCGGCCACGAAGCAGGCCAGGAGAAGGGCCATCATCATCAGCAGGAGCTTGCTGTCACTTACTGTAGTTGATCTTCTATCTATGCAAATCACCTCATTTCAGTTCACGAGCATCGGGACAGTATCGAAAGTGTCCAGATCCGGGCAGAGGCCGGAAAGAGCCTTTCTAAAAGGAGGGAGAGAAGAACGGTGCGGGAAATCTTTCGGCGCTCTGCTATCCGTTGGACGATGCTATCAAAGGCTTCTGAAACAAAAATCAAATGGCTCCGAGTTCTCGAGAATTAACCTCATAGATACCCTCTCGACCATGTTTCAACGGCCGAGGAGGGCCGAGTCGGCAGGCAAGGCATCTGCAAAGCCTGCTGGCCCGGGGTGTCTGGCTGAGACAAATTTGGCCCTTTGAAAGTTGCGGATAACCTCCCGTAGAGTCAAGAAATCATTGCAATTATTGAAGACGGGGGCTTTTTATGCGCAAATGGGTGGCCTAAAAGCCCAGGAAATGGGTTTATAATAATGCCCGAATCTCTTCCATCAGGTCTGTTGAGGCTTCCTTCAGGGAGAAGCCCTTGTATCCGGACTTCTTCCGGTTCTTTTGAAAGGCCTCGAACCTGGCCTGGAGCTCCGGGGAGATCTCAGGACTGAGGCCACTTTGGATCCTGTACCGCTCCCGGTTGAGGATGTAGTCGGCAAGCCATCTTTCGAAATGGCAGCCCGGTACCCATGTGGTGCGAAGCCTGGACTCCCTTCTGTCTTCTATGAGAACCCTCTTGTGCCTTCGGCCTATGCTCTTCAGGATCCCGTATTCGCTGAGCTTCTTGGCCATTCCCTGGGTCGGGAAGCCGAGCTGCTCATAGTCTGCGCCCTCTCTGGTCAGAAGTGCCAGCCTATCGGGATCGACGTTGAACTTGACCATGCGATCGATAAATCTGCCCGAGCCCCCTCTCATCTCAATCCCTCACCGGATCTCTGGATAATCCTCGCCCTCTTGGCTTCCTTCATACTCCTGTACTTCTTCCGCTCTTCAGGCTCTCTTTCCGTCTCCCGGTCCTGGATATCCCCGCAGATTGGGCAATGAGGGTGGCCTCTTTGGTCGTAGATATAGATGGCATCACAACGGGAACATCGGCGGGGCATGATGAGGGCTCTGCCCTCCAGCTCTATCCTGTCGTGCCTCCAGATCCGGCCTGCTTTGCCTCCGTGGTTCTCACGGGCAAGCCTTGTCCCTGGAAGCCGGACGGGACTAGGGAGCTGCAAAGCCCTCTCCCCTCAAGATGAACCTAGAGAGAGTTCTCAAGGAATAGTCTGCCTGCAGGCGGTAAGCCCAGACATTAGAACCATCGACGAGTTCAGAACTATAAAAGCAATGTGCTAACATGCCCTGATCTCACCTCACCAGGAATCAGTATGATTAGACCGGAATATAAGTCTTATGGACTTTTGCGCGAGAATTATGACGGCATGGTGGACTCTAGATCCTTATATTCCTGGATGAAGCAACGATATTGTTCTTGCAGGAGTTAAATCAGCTTCCCAAAATGATTATTTTTCTAAGTATTATGCAGGACGCCCTTTCGGGCGCCCTGCTTGCTGCAACTTTGGGAGACTACAGCAGACGATACACAACCAGGACCTCGCTTGCGGCTGGAAGTACCGCTAACTTGATCCCAGGAAGGAGTGCACCGCCATGGTTAAGCTGGCTGCGGTTACTATAAACTCTTTTCGCAGTGCGGCCGAGTTCTCCCGGGCTGAGCCAGCCCAGCTCAAGAGGACCATAAGGGCCTGGAGCTTCAGATCGAGTCTTATCGCAATGTCATAGAGCGCCAGGCCGACCATATCTAGAAGCTTGAGGATGGCCTGGGCCTGGAGCACGGCGAGAAGGTAGGGCAATCCATCCCCACCTTAGAGCTGGAGCTCAAGCTGGAGCAGTATGCCGGCGCCTTCATAGAGCTTACGAGGCCCAGCAGGATCTCGTATCCGAGGCTCTGGGATATCTCCAGCAGCTTCCGGCCACGTCCCAGGCCAGGGAGCTGGGAGGGCGGCTGAGGACAATGCCAGGCTGGCTCAGGAACGCCAGGATCAGGAAGCAGATAGACCCCTTCCAGGCCTATGCAGAGCTGCAGGAGCTCTCTTCTGAGGCTATGCGCTTCATCTGGCAGCATCCCAAGGCTGCTGCGCCATTGAAGGTGGAGGTCTTCAGGGCTCTGATCCTTCTAGAGTCCCTGCATAACGGCGTCAGCAGCCTGGACACCCAGGAGGTCATCAAGTCCCTCACCATGGTGGAGGGCAGAAAGATCGACCGCAAGCAAGCCCTCCGGGCCATGAGACAGGCAGTCAAGCTAGATCCCAGGGCCAGGCTGGAGCAGAAGGCTAGACGCAAAGCGATCCTTCATCTCAGGAAGGAGGCCGATCCATAATGACAACTTGTCACGGAGAAATTGATTGTGACAAGTTGTCACAGTCAATCCGAAGGCCTCGAGGAGGGGCTCCAATGTCATCTATTTCCCAGGGGGGATAAACAGGATCGAAAGCTGACCCGGATAGATAAATTAGGCTTAATGTATCATAATGACAGCTTGTCACATTTAGCTTTGGGTGTTTTTTTCCGGGGGTCCATCCGGGGGTTGTTAAGGGGGGCTAAGAGGTAAGGGATGATTGTGACAGATTGCGACAAGAATCAGCGATCTCCTCTTAGCAATTACCTTGGGGCTGGATAACAGAACTATTTGAGATTCAGTCAACGGCCTGCAAGTTGCTTATATCAAATTAAATAACTCACTACGATCGACCTAAAACCATTTCAGGCTAAGTACTTGTTCCTATAGTCTTGAGAAAATCCTATCGACGATTGCACGATACCGATTTTTCGAAATCGGCAAGAATGAAAGCCGGCTTTATTATCCAGCGCGTAGACCAGGGGTCACAGGGTCAAGAAGGTATTTATAAAATGGCTCCTCGCTATTTTCAGTGGGTGAATATGATCTGTGATTGGCCTGTAATGGACACGAGATGCCTGAAGCAATCTAATTGACCCTACCGGATAATCGCCATGTATCACTTCATTGTTGATTGAACTCAGCATGCCCTAGCAGACTATTTCATGCCGGGATCCGAGCCGCAGTAATTTGTAGTTAGCCATACAGAATAGCGAAGAGCCATATATTATTAAGTGCACGGCCTTAATATCAATAACAGAAAAGAGCGTACGCTACCCAATGGGCGTGATAAGATGACGAACGGAAAAGCCATCAATTGGCTTGCCATAGCGGCAATAGCAGCAATATGTGCGCCACTAGCTACATTGCTTGGCATAGGTTTTGGTTATGTAATAAGCACTCAACCTGATTTTGCACTTTCAGTTCATCCATTGCAACCTGTAGCCTCCATACCAAGTGACGTAACGGTTAAAATCATTGTGAAGGACCTCCATCATGTTCTACACAAATACCAAAATCAAATTATACTAATGTCTGATATAGTGAGTGGTGATAACATTCCTGAGATTGCTTTCGATCCCCCTGGATTTGACCCTAACATATATGAAGGTTCAACTTACACGTCCATGATGAGGATCCGGTTAGGCCGGGACGTCACGCCGGGTACGTACAAAATAAGAATTATGGGAATAGGTGGTGATGGCAAGGAGAGGAGTTGTACTATTTTCTTGAAAGCTATCCAAACCGGGAATGTTTAGTTGGGGGTCAGATTAACTATATGGACCCTATCAAGAAAATCCTCTGAATTCGGATAGCTTGAAATAACAGCACAAGACGTCCACCCCAACCATCTATGCTGAGAAGGATCCCAGTACCTGTCCATCCAATAATAGATGCCAGTCCAATTCACACCCATGTTATTATGAGCTGTGCCCTTTATGCTATAGCATTGATCGATCGCACCATCATCGAGCGCAATGGTATGTTCTGCTGCACCAAAGTGAATAAGAATATCTTCGAGCTCTCTTTCCATAGCATCGCGACTGGCGTCTTGAGGGTCATCGAATTTCCTTAGGGTGAACGGAGCGATATAATTATCTGATCCTGTAGTAAATACGTTAATCCAGTAAATATCTGGATCGTTGGTCTCCTCATTACATAACTCCGCATTTGAGTTTGTTTTATTCTCATGCCGGGTAGGCAGTTCAAAGGATACACTATAGCTACAGATCTGGATCGTTTCCGCCTGAGATGAGGGCATAAGAGTCATTATTATTAAAACCAGCACAAAATATATGTATATTCTATTCATATTTACCACATAAAATATATATCATCTAGATAAATAGTGCTGCCAACTGGATTCTGGTCTTCATTGGTCACCCAGCAAAAACCACCTTTTACGTGACTCAGATCCTGACCGGTGAGATCGATCGTGTATGTCGTCCAATTCGCGGATAATACGATCACTCCCGTTGTAAGCGGTATCTCGATTGAATCCGGATATTGACCTATTATGCCACCAACTTTAAATTCTGCTATTTCTCCTCCCTTATCGCCTCGCACCCAGAAGGTCAGATTCTTTGCACCTGTTAGGTTCTGGCCCTGTTGCATATTCCCCCAATTGTTAGCCGGATATTGCCAGTAGATGCCTGCCCAACGAACTCTTGCTGAATTATTGAATCTAGGGTCGTAAATCATCTGAATGCAAGTGGGACCAGAATGCGGATTGGCCGTCCAGCTTGTAAGCTTCACGGCGTCTATGTCACCCATCAAACCACTGGGGGAGAACGTCCCGGAAACGGAGATATTTTTAGCTTCTTCTCCGAGACCTACATCCATTCCAAAAGTCAGAATGGATGCTAAGAACAGTAGACCGGCAAACAATGCGACCCTCAGGGCTGACCCTCCTTCTTGTTGAAGACGACCCAAAACTATAATTATCTTTCGGTATAATGGTCTCAAGATTATGGGAGTTAGGTGCTACAAGGTGAATATTATGCAATACGAGAATAAAATCCATAAGGTCACGTTGATCCTAGCCATTTTGGCCTCAACAATAATAGCGGGTAGCGCGTCTCAGATCGACCTCGGTAAGGTGGATGGTCAAAAAGTGGGTACGAATGTTTTGGCCGACTACAAACCAACAGGTTGGATGGGCGATTTGAAGGACATAAACCTAGCTGTAGCAAGCAGCGATAACCCTCATTCACCGCCGATTTGTACCAAGATAGTTTATTCTCCAAAAGGAAATAATGGGTGGGCAGGTATTTACTGGCAATATCCGGCCAACAATTGGGGAAATAACTCGAAGGGCTATGACTTGACCGGAGCCGAGAAGCTTACTTTCTGGGCTAGAGGTCAAGTAGGAGGGGAGCGAGCAGAATTCAAAGTTGGCGGCATAACTGGTCAATATCCGGATTCGATGACGACCCCAATATCTACTGATGTAGTGGTTCTATCAAATGAATGGCAGCAATACACAATCGATCTCACCGGTCAGGATCTGAGTCACGTAATAGGTGGTTTTTGCTGGGTGACCAACATAAACCAAAACCCTATGGGTTGCATTGTCTATTTGGATGATATTATTTATGAATCCTAGGACTTAGGAAATTGATGTAGACCATGATGAACGTGCAGGAATCTCATCCTCGCACATAGCCATCGGGGCTGATCTGCAGAGCCTGCTAGAAGTGAGCTACGGATATTCTTAGCGGAAAACATAGGACTAAGACCGAATCCTCAGTGCTTCCGACTTCATCTTCCTGGCCTTCTGCAAGGCTGCTTGGGCATCCATCTTTGCACAACTTCCGATATGGACGTTGCGCAGAGGGCATTAGGGCATATTGCGAGACCACAGCCTGACGCATGCTGAGACGGTAAAGATTCTATTGCCGATTTGCGGGCATTTTGCTTTAATGAGCGACCGGCCTAGCGCGGAAATCACAAGAGGCCGGGGCTCAAAATGATATTCCAGTTCCAAGGCGGAAAAATGACGGGCAGCAAGTGCCAGGGCGGGGTGAGACCATCATTCCGATTATTTTATATTATTATATGCATTATTTGATACTGTCTGACGCCAGTTCTCTCTTCCGGTTTAAAAAAGCCGGCGGCGAATAGCCTCCTCTGACTTCGCAAGTTAGAGCAGCGTGAGCTTGCCCTTCGCGGGCGCTCGAGCTCTCCGGCGGTAATATTCCTCCTGTTTCCTGGCTCGCTCCCTGGCCCCTTCCAGGTAAACCTGGAGCTCCGGAGAAAAAGCAGCCTCTGGCCAAGAGTCCAGGGCCTCCGCTACCTTCAGAGAGAAGACCCTCTCCCAGGACGTCTTCTCAGGCTTCCAGATGCAGCCTAAGCCATCCCGGCCGAGCTCGCGCCTCCTTGGCCAGGTGATGCCCTGGATGGTCAGAACCGGCGGGACTCTGTTCTCATCCAGCCCCACAAAAATTGTTGGGCGGGCCTTAGGCCGTGGCGGCTTCATGGCAGGGCACCTCCTTGCTCGGGACCTGTCCCGTCAGAATGAACTCCACGGCGGCGCGGGCCTGCTTGCTGGCCTGCAGCACCCATTTGGGATTGTCCTTGAGAACCCTCAGCCATGACTGAATGTAGGCGGCCGAGTTCTCCACGGTCTCGGGACTATCCAGGGAGCACAGCCGGCAGAGGTAGGCAGCTCCCATCTCTGCAGTCAGCTCTTCCCTGCTTCTGATCTCCTGGCCCATGTGATACTCTACGATCTCTGGGCGGGCTAGCCTGGGCCGGCCTCCGGTCCAGTGGGTCAGCTCGTGGAAGGCCACGGAGTAGTAGGCGGCGGAGCTCTCGAACTGCTCCAAGCCTGGCAAGAAGATCATGTCATCAATGGGCGAATAATGGGGCTGGCTGGCATGGTAGCCGATCCTCGGGCCTCTGCGCCTGAGGACCTCTTCGGCCTCGGGGATGGTGGCGTTGTCCCTCTCCAAGAGCGCCTTCTCGGGAAGGTTTTTGGTCTGCTCCCAGTTGAACACGGTATAGTACTTCAAAAAGGGAACAAGGCGATGGGTGACGGTCCCATCTGCCTTCTTCTCCTCCCTCATATAGCGGTCCATGAACACTATGGGGCTTCCATGCTCCCCGGCCCGGATGCTGCCGCCTAGCTTCTTGCACTGGCGGAAGGTGAGCCAGTAAGGGCTCTTATAGCCGTCTTGCAGCAAGAGGGCATTGATTCCCTGATACTCCTTGCCCGTCAGGTAGCTGGCCGGCCCGCTGCCGGACCAGGTGCGCCGCCAGGGTATTACGCCTCTCTGCAGCTGACCTATAATGCGGTCGGTCACCACCTGGAAGACGTCCTTCATGGCCGGGGCCTCCCGAGCTCCTCCTGGTCTTCGACAGGCTCCTGCATCCTTCCTTGGACCTCGAAGCCGAGGAGCCAGGCCACCCTCTCCAGGGCGGGGAGCGGGAGCTTGCAGGCTTCCACTATGATCTCCTCAGGGTTCATAGTCCCGGCCTCCTCTGCGCTCTGCAGGCCTCTCTCCGGCCCGTAGACCATCCCAGGGTGAGATGCACTGCCGAGAGAAAGGAAAAAAGAAGTAAGATGCGCATGGCTCTCACTCCACATAAGGCCTGAAGCTCACCCTTTCCATCTCAGAGGGAGCTTTTCCAGCATAGCTCGAGGATCTTGCCCAGTTCTTGGACTTCGGCTTGGCCTTCTTCTTGGCCTGGGCCTCTGCCTTTCTCCGGGCTCTCATACCTTCGATCCTGGCGGCGTTCTCCGTGGCAGTATCCGGGAAGGCGAGGGTATGGTGCCGGCACTTTCCCATTCCGTAGCTTCCCTTGGAATAGAACCAACCGCGGCAGGAGCAGTGCGACGGCGTCACCCGATAGTAGAACTGCTCTGTGCTGCTGAGAACCAGGGCCAAGGGCTCGGACTCCTTGAACTTAGGCAGCCAGATTACGTCCGGCCGGGCCGTGGTCGGCCTGCCGGTCAGGAGTTCGATGAATGCCTGGACAAAGCGGAACTCGAACATTCCTTCCGAGGAGACGGGCGAGAGGATCTCTCGGGCGGTCTTCCGCTGCCCTTTGGCCTCTTCTGCGGCCTGAGATGCTCCTCTTTTCGTCTTCTCCGCTTCGACAAGCATTTCCTCAACCATCCATGAGGGCCTTCTGTCGGCCTCGCCGGCCGCAAAGTCCTCTTGGCGTTCGCGAATTGCGCTTTCCATTTTCGTAGTCTCCCAATTTCACTTTACAGGCACACTGGAGCTTCGGCCTCGGACGCTCGAGGGGATCGCCGCCAGGCCTCGGGGGCCCCCCGGAGAGGGGGGTTCCCGGCCATGCGCAGCATATTTTCGGGATAGATCCCGAGCCCCCGTCTGCCCTCTCAGTGGATCTACCACTGAGAGACCA
>Ga0315289_10006732_pt1 | contig 16855 bp, 17 predicted proteins | sample YL17G11_40_MG_FD_203452 | JGI IMG/M metagenome (GOLD analysis project Ga0315289, IMG submission 203452) | Sediment microbial communities from Yellowstone Lake, YNP, Wyoming, USA - YL17G11_40 | ecosystem: Environmental > Aquatic > Freshwater > Lake > Sediment | place: USA: Wyoming | collected... | reverse complement strand
CCGATCCTGACGAGCCCTGGTATCCTCCTCTTCGGGAATATCACGGCCTGACGGAGTATGTCAACGGCGGGCTTAGCCATTTCAACAGTTGCGATCGCCGCAAGGATGGAGAAGGTTGGAGCGAGTACGAGGGTCAATCGAACGAGAGATCCCGCGAAGTAGAGCGACGTCAGGGCCGCAAGTGTGACGAAAATATCTGTGTCACGAAGCCGTCTAATAATGAAGAAGAATCCGAAGAGGCCCAGGAAGGTCAGCGTATTGTACTCGTAGAAGAAGGATGCCCACGTGGCCGGTCTGTGTTCGGACACGCTTTCGACGATTGGCATCTCAAGCCGGGAGAAGGGGTTAAGCGCTGACAGGAACTTGCCGGCCGGTAGTCCCATTACATTCAATGTGACCAGGGCATATGCCAGACTCACCAGGACAATTGATGCGGCGACTAGGGCGTAGGCGCGGTATCTCCAAGTAGGAAGTATGCTGCTAGCCTCGCGCGCAAGTAGGAGAAGAAGGACGCCCGGAATGACCAAGAAGGTCAGGCTTGTTAGCACTCCGAATCCCAACTTCGGGATCGCAAGTGGTGCTAGGAACAGGAAGATTCCGAAGGTCACCGCATAAGAAAGCAAAAGCTGACGCGTATATCTACCAGCCACAACGAGAGCTGCGACGTACAGCACTATCAGGTCCATGGGATAGTAGGATGCTGCCCATGTTGCAGCCAAATAGAACAACGACAAGCCCGCAAGCACTGAATAAGCGATCGTTCCCCTCTCGCCTCGCCCCTTCTGGTTCGCGCGAAGGAAGAAGAGGAAGACCAGAATCATCAGCAGTATCCCAAGAGGCTCGTGTCGTAGAAAGCCTAGCGTAGTACGGCTGATGTTACTTGGATTGAGAGCCATGAACAGCGCAGCTAACAGGCCTGCCCCACGTCCCCATAGATCCTTCCCGAGGAAGTAGCAAGCGACCGAGGTTAGAGCACCCAATAGAACGGGAAGCAACACTGTCACTTCGAAGACCGTCGCTACTACTCCAATCGTCCGCAGCAACTCGTAGACGGCAGCCACAACGAACGCGACACCGTACAGATTGCCGTGCTCCATGGTCATTCCCCATGGGTACCAGCTCATCACGTCGTGCCAGCTGAACCATGCTAGGAAGCCGTTCTTCACAATGTACTCCGACATTCGCCACTGCAGATATGGATCAAACTCAGACAAGTAGAATCCGAATCGGAGAGGCAGGAGGCGCACCGCTAAAGCCACCACGAACACTAGCGATAGGACTAGGGCCTCCAACAGACGTCCTCGCGAGATCGCGGAAGCTGCTTTGCGAATCGCGCGCATTCTGCTTGTCAGGACTTCCTTGCCGACATATGGTCCGAGAGCGGACTGCAGTCGTCTGAATCGTGGCAACCTGTTGCACCTTTGCTTTTATGCACCTGTATTCGAATGCACGAAGCACCATTGTCAAACAGGACGGGCAGTTAAAGTTTGCCTGAATATTTGAAGGTCTCTCCAGTCCTACTGCAGTTGGTTTCGCAGGCTCGCGTTACTTCATGCGACTGAATGCGATTGATCCGATCACGATCATCACTGCTGCGAAGCCGAGCAGTACGCCAAGGTCCATGATCACCGGAAATGACGATATGCCGAGCATTGTGCCTCTCATTCCGTCAACGGCATAGGTTACTGGATTCAAAGTCGTGAAGACGCGAAGCCAGGACGGTAGATTGTCGATCGGGAACAGAGCACCACTGAGAAAGAACAGTGGAAAGACGAGGAAGCTAACGATCAGGTTGAAGCCCTCAGGACTCTCCATGAAGGAGCCTATGATGAGCCCGATGCTCACCACTGCCGAAGCGAGAACGAGCATGAAGATCATCGTGAGTGCTACCATCTGCGGGCTGTAGGAGATCCCCAGAATCACGCCAAAGGCAAGCATTAGGCTAGCCTGAATGAGTGCGTCTGTACAGCCGCCCAGCATTTTTCCTGCGAAGATTGTTAGACGTGAGAGTGGAGCAACGAGCACTTCTTTGAAGAAATCAATCCGCTTGTCCCAAACGATGTAGAGGCCGAAGAATATTGAGGAGAAAAGGATCGTCATCGTTAATATGCCCGGGAAGATGAAAACCTGGTAGTTTGTTCCCCCCAGCGACACGCTGGATCCCAATCCTCCTCCGAAAACAACTATCCAGAGCAGTGGGGTGAAAAGTGATGAGACGATCCTCGACTTCTCTCGAAGGAATACCTTGAATTCACGATACCATAATGCGTATAGGCCATCAAGCTCTGTCATTTTCCACTCGACCTCGCTCTAGATGCTCGCTCGAAGAAGCCGCCCTCTGCATCTGCTTCTCTGATCTCGTGGCCGGTGTAGTTCAGGAAGACATCGTTCAATGTGGGGGTTCGCAGTTCTACTGACTCTGCGTTTCCCACTAGGCTGAGGATCTCTTGCAGGTGAGCGCTCGAGTTCTTCACAGTTAGCAGGACAAAATCGTCCGTCTGCTCAACCTTCACGATATATGGGAGTTCTTTGATCGGACTGAGCTTCGGGTTCTTGATTCTGAGTCGAACAATGTCGCCGCCTACGATCTGTTTCAGTTTCTCAGGGGTGTCGAGTGCCACTATCTTGCCGTCGTCAATGATTGCAACCCTGTCGCACAAGCGTTCCGCTTCGTCCATGTAGTGAGTCGTGAGGATTACTGTTACTCGTTCTTGGTCGGCGAGTCTTCGGATGTATTCCCAGATATGCTCACGGGTTTGCGGATCAAGCCCAAGCGTAGGTTCGTCCAGGAAGAGTATCTTTGGTCTGTGTAATAGGCCGCGAGCCAGCTCGAGCCGGCGTCTCATGCCTCCCGAATAGGTCTTGACTTGACTTTTCGCTCTATCCTCGAGATCAACCAGTTTCAGCACTTCACCAATGCGTTGCTGTCGTACGTTGCTTTGGACACCGTACATTAGGGCATGAAGGTAGAGGTTCTCCTTGCCGGTGAGGATATCATCACTGCTGGGTTCTTGAAAGACGATTCCGATGGATCTTCTGACCGCGTCGGATTCCTTCACTATGTCATGCTTGTTCACCTTCGCCGTCCCTTCTGTTGGCTTGAGTAGCGTTGCAAGCATCGAAAGGGTCGTGGTCTTGCCCGCGCCGTTCGGCCCGAGGAGGCCGAATACTTCGCCCTCACGAATGGACAGGTTGATGTGATCGACAGCCATTATGTGACCGAACTTCTTCGTCAGGTCAGACGTTTGGATCACAACTTCGCCAAACTCTCGGTTGGGTGTCACGCTGAAGTCATTCATGGTCAATCACGCAGAATGGTTTTCGCAATCACGATGGGCCGGTCCTCTTAAGCGTTCCTTGATACAAAACGAAAGATGCGATTCCGTCACCTACAGCTGTCTACAGGAGTATGTATTGTTCAGGTTCTCGAAAACAACGAAATGGGCTAGCCAAGGGCCTTGGGGAAGACGTTTGCGAGGAATCGTTTTCGGAAAGGATGGATCCTACTATTGAGGAGTTCAGTGAGCACGTAGTAGTTCGTGTTGAACTCTTCCAAGTTGTCATTTCTGAACTTGTAGGTCGGGACGCCGTTCGCAGGGGGTTCCCAGGACCTGTCCCATGCTTCAACTGCTCCGAAGTGCCCTCTGGCACGAGTTCTCTCGAGAAGCGAATCTCTGCTTGCCACAACGACGATGAGCAGGCTGTCAACATTAGGGACTTTCGTCCCCATCAAGTGGGAGCGCGTTCGATTAGTCGGAGCTGTTGTGTCAACTACGACGTTGTATTGTCGTCTCAGTAGTTCATCCCGTATGATTGCCAGCATTGAGTACAGCAGTTCCTCGTCACGCGAAGGTATCGGCTCGTTGAAGAACATCATGCGCAAGTCGTCACCGCTGATTCTCACGAAGTTTGGCCTATCTTGAACTAGTCTCCTAGCGAGGAGCGTCTTGCCCGAGCTGGGGTATCCTGTGAGTACTAGGTTCCAAAGCGGCAAAGCGGACCCCCAGCGGATCCCTCGATCTACTTTGCTAGACGGAGAAGTCTTTCGCCAGAGTGATCGCTTCCTTGTCTGCTCCCTTCATCTTGCCAAGGATGTCCGATAGGGGAACTCTGGTGAGCGCATTTTTGCGCAGGCATACCATTGTGCCGAACTCTCCGTCCTTCACAGCCTGTACGGCAGCAACTCCGAGGCGGGTGGCAAGTATTCGGTCAAAGACAAATGGTGCGCCCCCTCTTACAATGTGGCCCAACACGACTGCCCGCGTTTCGATTCCAGTGCGTTTCTCAATCTCTTTTGCCAGCAGCTCCCCGATCCCTCCGAGACGGGCATGGCCGAACTCGTCTACTTTTGTTGAATCACCAGCGAGGGATCCTTTGAGGCTACACCCCTCTCCGACTACCACGACCGAAGCCGTTGCTCCTGATTCGTGTCTCTTCTTGAGAAAGTCCGAGACATCTTGAAGGTCGAATGGTACCTCAGGGACGAGGATCAGATTTGCACCGCTTGCTACTCCTGCGTACGCAGCGATCCATCCTGCGTGTCGTCCCATTACCTCGACGACCATTATTCTATCATGCGACTCACCGGTCGTCTGGATCCTATCTATCGCGTCAACGGTGACGTTGACGGCTGTGTCGAACCCGAATGTCACGTCTGTGGCGACTATGTCGTTGTCGATGGTCTTTGGGACTCCGACGACTCTCAGTCCCATCTGTGCGAGTCTTGCGGCGACACTGAGTGTATCTTCTCCTCCCACAGCGATGATGGCGTCCAAACCGATTCGCTTGGCGTTCGCGAGTACTGTTTCCGCGCCTTCCTTGCGACTGAATGGGTTGGTTCTCGTGGTGTGAAGGATGGTTCCGCCCAGTTTGATTATTTCTGACACATCGTTCCATCTGAGGGGTCTCGTGGAGACGTCCAGGAGCCCTGCCCAGCCGTGCTTGATTCCAATCACCTCATACCCAAGCTGTTCGCTCTTTCTTACGACTGCTCGAGTGACTGCGTTCAGTCCCGCGCAGTCACCACCGCCGTTCAAGATTCCAATCTTCAATTCTGGAGTGCTTCCTCAACGGAGTGATTCTCAATCACGAGTCTGTGCAAGGCGCGAGCCGTTCTAAGAGGGTCTGAGCTCTGCCACACGTTGCGCCCCACTGCGAGTCCGGTGGCACCGGCATCTATTGCTCCTCTGACTTGTCTGAGGAAGTCAACTTCAGTAGGTGCCTTTGGTCCACCTGACATGAAGACTTTCGCCTTTCCGGCGCTTCTGACAGCCCATTTGAATGATTCAACATCGCCTGTGTACTTAATCTTGACCGCGTCAGCTCCGACCTCAAGGCCCACTCTCGCTGCATAGGCAACGATCTCAGGAGCTGTATCGTTCTTGACGGCCTCTCCACGTGGATAAATCCACGCGATCGCGGCCATTTTCAAGTTGTGAGCTTCTTCTTGGATTCTACCAAACTCCTCCAACATGATACTTTCATGAGCACTGCCTGCGTAGATGGTATATCCGACGGCTTTCGCGCCGAGCTCCGAAGCGCGTTTGACACTGCAGATCTGTCGAGCCACTGGCTCCCCTTTCACTAGATTCGTTTTCCCGTTGACTTTGAGGATCAGTGGCACTCGGCGGTCGTAGTACTTCTCAGCTAACCCTTTCTGGAACACTACTCCGCTGAACTGACCAACAGCGGCAAGTTCCATTATGAATGCCGGGTCAACATTGCGTTCGTCGAAGTCAGTCGGGCCATGTTCAAGCCCTTGGTCATAGGCCAGGAGGATTCCTCTGTTGTTATGCAAGAAGACTTCCATGCTCATCGATTCACACTGCATCCTCAAAGAACCGGTCAAGTGCCTCTGAGTCTAGGAACTCAAGGAAATAAGAATTTGGAGGCGTTGCCCTGGCAAGCTAGACGGTCTTTTTTGTGCAGTGTCAGTCTGGAAAACTGCAACACTCCTTTGAGAGAGGCCGGTCCCGGCAAATCTTAACTAACATGCCTGAGGATCTCTTCATCTCCGGGGGCTCCTGAGGTGACGAAGGAAGAAATCCTTGCAGGACTGAAAGAGGCCATCGTCAAGTTCGACATCGACAATATCAGGACTCTGGCTGAGAGTGCGCTTAGCCAAGGCGTGAGTGCCTATGACGGTGTCATCAACGGCATGGCGAAAGGCATGGACGTTGTCGGTCAGAAATACCAACTCGGCGAGTTCTTTCTCCCTGAGTTGGTGATGGCGGGAGAGACCTTCAAGGAAGGCATGAAGGTATTCGGCGCACACCTGAAGCCATCTGAAATAGCGGCTCAGGGTCGCGTCGTCGTAGGAACGGTCGAAGGCGACCTCCATGATATCGGGAAAAACATAGTTGCTAGCCTGGTGGAGGCATCAGGATTTGAGGTTCACGACCTGGGAGTCGACGTTACTGCTGACCGTTTCTTGGCGAAAGCAAGAGAGGTCTCGGCCGATGTGGTGGCAATGTCGGCGCTGCTTTCTACCACGTTTCCGCACATGAGAGAAGTAGTAGATGCGATTCGGAAAGCTCAGCTTTCCTGTAGGACGATAGTCGGGGGGGCCTCTCTCAATATGGTGACCGCAAAATCATTGGGTGCAGACGGTTATGGTAGAGACGCCGTGGAAGGAGCGAATATCTGCAAAGAGTGGGCGGCCACAAAGAAACGCAAGTGAACCATTTGAGCGACAGCGATCGAAGGCTGAAAGGACGGGTCATCGAAGTTGAGAAGACCGGCGAGACAGTGACAAGCGAAGGGGAGACCTGGGAGGAGTGTGTTTTTACACTCGAAGTCACACGTTTCTCAAAACGCACCCCTAGTGAGGTCGTCCCAGATCACCTCAAGGGCAGGAAGATCAAGGTAGTTAGACATTGCCTCCATGATTGGCATTACAGATTGGGAGTCGAGAAGACACTCAGCCCAGAGGAGACTGACAGCCTCATGCGAAGTACGCCTTCTTCGACCGTCTTTTGGTAGTTGAAGGATAACTTTCACAAACCTCTCTATCCGATCTAGTCTGCCTATTCGTTTATTCTTGAAGCTTGATGGCGCTCAATCCGACTACACTTGTCTGATACGTTAGAGAACATTCAGGATCTACCCGGCACAACTAGGCTCGCGGATCGATGACTATCTCCAGGCTTTCGCCTGCGCTTGCCATTCTCATAGCGTAATCCAACTTCTCAATTGGAAACCTGTGTGTGATCAGACTCGCACACGCATCTTTCATCCTGTTCAGGGCATCGAGCGCCTTTCCGAATTTCCAGAACGGATAGGCATAGGATCCGAAGACCTCAATTTCCTTCCTGCAGATCAAGTAGGGGTTTATCGGTATAGGGCCCTTGTCGACCGCTGTCCCAAAGATGAGGTATTTCCCTCCATTGCGCAGCATCTCCAAACCTTCAGCGATGACTGCTAGACTCCCGGAGGATTCTATAGCCACGTCGACGCCAATCCCGTTTCCGAACTGTCTAACCATCTCTATTCTCTCCTGAGAGCTTGTCTTCGAGGCATCAACCGCCTCAAAACCGAACTCCTTAGCCTTTTGCAGCCTGTAGGCACTTTTTTCAACAACAATGGTCTTGGCTCCCATGGATCTCGCAAGCAACGCAAACATCAGACCGGTCGGTCCAGCGCCTTGTATTGTCACTTTGCTTTCGTAACTGAGCCCCTCTCTGACCCCAAAGATCTTCTCTATACCTGATACGGCACATGACATGGGATCTGCCAAAGAACCTACGTCAGACGATAGGCCCTGAGGGACTTTGAAAAGACGTGAGCCGGGGCGCAAGTACATGTATTCCGCAAACCCGCCAAACAGGTGAGGTGGATTCGTACAGGGAATCGATCCATAGCATGTCCAACGTCCCACGCAGAGGTTTGGCCTGGCGGGCACGAGCCTACAGTAGTAACATTCCCCACAGGGACTGCATGGGACAACGGCAACTCTGTCACCCTCACTGAGGGAAGCACCAGCGTGGTCTCTCCTATCGACCTTGGCACCAATCTCTTCGAGAATGCCGACGCACTCGTGACCCGGAATCACCGGAAAATTGATTTTGTCAGTTCCCCAATACCTGTGAAGATCGGTCCCACAGATGGCAGTGGACTCGACCTTCAACAGTGATGCCTTTTCTTCCACTTTAGGTCTCGGGAAGTATGCTATCTTTATTCTCTCGGGTCCTTCCATAACAGCAGCTTTGACTTCCATTGCTAGCAACTCACTCGGCGTGATCCCGCGTCGTCTTCTTGCCGCACCGCCTTGGTCGCTCTGGTAAGGCCCGCAAGAACAAGGCTTGCCTCTCCCTAGGCTTGCCTGTTCTTCTGTTCGGCTTCTCGTAGAATATCATGTATTCTCTTCTCGACGTCTGGGGGTAGTCGGAAAGATCTATCGGAATCAAGAAGCTTCTTCACGTGCTCGCGGGCACGAGCTTCAGCTTTCTTCTCGCCCTTTTCATGCCATTGAGACCAAGTGGTCCTGTCCGATAGTTGTGGTATCCACAATTCCTCTTTGAAGTATTTCAGGGAGTGTTTGGTCCCCAGGAAGCTACCTCCTGGCCCTATGTCCTTGATCAGATCCGCAGCGATCTTCTCGCCGCTGACATCGATCCCCCTGAGAACTCTCTTCGTGAGGGCCACGATCTCATCATCAAGCACGAATTGCTCGAAGCTCATCGTGTTCAGAGAATCTACCATAGCCATCCCCGCTATGATATTCAAACCTCCCATCGCGGGCAAAACGCAGGTGACCATTTTTTCGTATCCGCTTTGTGCGTCAACTGCCTTCGAGTCCGTGATGATGCCTCCTCCACGAGTTGGAAGGCCATAGAATCTGCCTAGTTGGGCCTGACAGACTCTCAGAAGCGCGAATTCCGGGGTACCCATAGTGACGTTCGCCGTCTTCTGATCCAAATGCCTTGCCCAACAGGCATAGATAACAGGAGCACCCGGCGAGGCGACCTGCGATATGACTAGGCCGCTGAGGAACTCCGCATTTGCCATGGTCATGGTTCCCGCCAAAGTAACGGGTGAGCTCGCACCGGCCATTGGTCCCGAGCTAATGCTCACAGGGATCCCATTTCTGGCGCCGCCAACAATCTCCTGTGTTTGAAGCTGATCATGCGTGAGGGGGCTGATGGCAGTGACATCGAAGGAAATGATAGGTCTCTTCCTCAGCTCATCTGTGTTCCCCGCAACAGCGGCGGCCATTGCAATTGCGTCCTTGACACTATCATAACCCCTAGCCTCGCTGAGAATGTGCTTCCTCGTGTTCGCAAACCCAATAGCCCACTGATGTCTGTCAAGGGTTGCTTGAGGAACATCCCTGGGAGCGGCGAGAAGACCCGCAAGAAGCTCACAGTTCGGGAGCACCTCTGCAAGCCGAACCGCATCGGCCAGGTCCTGCGATGTGACTTCTCTCCGCACACCAGTCGAAAGATCGTAGATGTAAGTCGCGTAGCCACCAGTCGTGTAATATGTGGTCCACGACTCGAGCTTGAGTGGCGGGACTCCGTCCCTACCGTACAGAACGAATCCCCTCGGTGCTTTCTTCAAGGACTCAAGAACGAGGGTCTCGGGTATCTTCACGATTCCTTTGCGTTCGTCGATTTGGACTCCGGCCTCCTTCAGCATCTCGCGAGTTGACGGGTCATCTATTTTCACTCCGGTGCTCGAGAGGATTTCAAGTGAGGCGGTATGAATCTGTTTCACTTCTTCTTCGGAGAGAATCTCCAGTGTTGCCTTCGCCACGACTTGCGCCCCTGGATAACTGGCTAGATTCCTAGAAGAATTGTTCGCTCAAATGTCGATTTAGTCGCCACAGGCGTTTGCCGCGGCTTTGTCCTCGCCAAACAGGTGGCTTGAAAAGAAGACGAAAAACCACCCTGCGCGACTACATCGAACCGTAAGGTCACCGTAGCAACACATGGGATCCGCCGTTCGATTTCCTTGACTCCACCTGCGGCCGAACATCATAGAGTTCATCCGGATTGAGCATAGCAGCCACAAGACAGATGTCAAGGCTGGATATGGTGAAGACCTTTGCACGTGGTATAGGCCTGAATCCAGAAGAGATCCTAACAAGAGAGGCCACCTCAGAAGCTCATCGAACCTATGTGACCGAGCATGAGCGAGAAGACAGCGAGATACGGACACTCAGCCTTGCCGTCAAAGAACTCATCAGGAAAGAGTTACTCAGTGAGGTATCCCGGTCCGAATCGGTATCTATTCACGCTTGAGTATTGGTAGCCCGGGGATAACTTTCACAGACCTCTCCATCCGCTCCAGTCTACCTATTCGTTTATTCTCGAAACTTGATGATGCTCAATTCGATTACACTTGTCTGATACGTTAGAGAACATTCAGGATCTGGATGGCGTTGGTCCAGTTACTGCGAACAAACTAAAGGAAGCGGGCTTTGACTCTATCGAAGCGATAGCAGTCGCGCCGATCAGGGAACTCGTCGACAAGGCAGGACTAGAATCCTCTACGGCAATCAAGGTTGTACGCGCCGCACGTCAGACCATCCATGTAGATCTTTTAACAGCAAAACAGCTCTACGATAAACGTCAATCCCTACTCCGCCTGAGCACAGGCTCCGAGAACCTGAGCAAGTTACTTGGCGGAGGTCTTGAAACTCAAGCCATCACCGAATTCATAGGGGAGTTTGGAACCGGCAAGACCCAACTATGCATGACGTTCTGCATCACGACTCAGCTCCCGACACAACAAGGCGGATTGAATGCCAAGGTACTCTTCCTAGATAGCGAGGGAACATTTGCTCCTCAACGCATTTATCAAATTGCACAGGCGATGTCGCTTGACCCAGATAAGATCCTTGAAGGAATCTTCATCGCACGCACCTACAATAGTGACCATCAAGTCCTCACGGTTGATCATGCCTTCAAGCTCTGCAAGGAAGAGAACATCAAACTCATCATAGTCGACTCAGTACTTTCGCACTTTAGGAGCGAATACATTGGTCGAGAGAATCTCAGTGAACGTCAGCAGAGACTCAACTCACACCTGCATAAACTTGCACGGATCGCCCAAACACTGAACTTGGCCGTCGTTTTGACCAACCAAGTCCAAGCGAACCCTCAAGCTTTCTTCGGAGACCCCATCAGGCCGGCAGGAGGAAATATCCTCGCTCACGCATCGACCCATCGAGTCATGCTCAAAAAAGCTTCAAACAATCTCCGTTGCGCCCGCATCATAGACTCGCCCTGCCTTCCAGAATCAGAGACATACTTTGCAATCACGGAGAAAGGAATCGAGGACGCACAACCCAAGCCCCGAAGAGGAGATTAATCTACCTCGCCTCGAAGCCTGGAGATAGTTACCGTAGTGACACTCCGGATCAACTTCGCGAAAACATGGAAACTTGAGGAACTCGCACAACAATCACACCACACCAAAGTAGACACATGGGTGTACTATTGCACATTATGCGACGAAGTCCTGTTAGTTGCAGGACGATTCGTCGAGCCTAAGGGCGTACAGGCGGCCTTCGATGGAGTCTGCCCAGATTGTGGGTTTGACCTAAGAGATGTCATGAACTGTGAACTCATGTGGTTATCACGTACCAGATCCGCTTACGTCAACACAAAGCATCCCAAAGCAGCGCTCCTCCTCGAGGAGCCACTGCGAACTTCCGAGGGAATCAAACCAAGGAATGCGCATCTCCCTGCAAAGGAACAGATACTCACTACGGGGATCGAAGAACTAGACGAACTTGTCCAATTGGCAACTGGACAGTTCGTCGTCCTTCAAGGGCGCTCTTTCTCATCATCCTTGAGTGAGCTTCTCTGTGTCCGGGCTCAGCTTGGATTGAATTCAGATACGATCTTTATCGACGGCGGAAATCGCTTTGACGTGTACGCGATATCAAACTACGCCATCAAGTACGGAATCGAACCTAACTGCGCATTGTCACGTATACATATCAGCCGTGCGTTCACGTATTTCCAGCTTGCATCTCTGCTGACCGAGAAGCTGCCAAGCGCTCTCAAACGTTACAGCTCCAAATTTGTGGTGGTCTCGGACATAACTGAGCTATTCCAGGATCCGGAGATCAAGGATAAACAGGAAGCCCATAACGTCTTCCAACGAATATCGCGTTCATTGTCTGCAACCGCCGAGATCACGGGCTCTCTTGTGATCGCGACAAGTTTCCGCCAAAACGGTAGGCCCTTCGACACGGCACTCATGCAGACTGCGCATGCAACTATTCTTGCCGAAGAGCATGATGCATTGGCACGATTTGCCTTAGTACACCACAAATTGGTGCTGCCTCGAAAGAGCTCGTATCGAAAAGACCGGACTGATCAATTCCTCGGAAATTATATGGGGGGCAGGGAATGGGGAGAACCATCCCATCCTGGCGAATCGTCATCGATCAAGAGCTCGCGAAACTGAACAAGTTCAAAAAGTTCCTCAGAGCCGAGGATCAAATAGTCTTCGAAGACCTCTTGGACCAATGCAAACTCTATGCCTCAGCCGCTGGAGTCCTAGCTTCATCTGTGAAGGAATTCCCACTACTGCTCGCGATACTCTTCGCTCATCACAAGAAACTCACTGAACTCGAAAGACGAATGAAGGAAGAGCTGAAGTGAAGACAGAGGGTTGGCTCTTCGACCTCTACCCAAAACCAGGTCGTGTAATTCTGTGGATAAAGAGGCGCGATGGAGAATGCGTAAGACTCGTAGATGAATGGACGCCGAGAATCCGCATCGCAGGAAAATTCGCTGACCTAATCGACCTAGCCACACATCCCGAATTCCAGGATCGGTGCAATTTCATTGAAAGATTCGAGAAGCCAAACGATTCATCACGGTCCAAGGTTCTTGAGATCAAAGTTTCCTCTGATCGCGAAGCTACAGCTTTGGCGCGGAAGATTCAACGTCTCGCAGCCCACGAGGGCAAGTACAGGCCGTATGATGTTGACATACCGTCTTCGCAGATGTACCTCTATCAGAAGAATCTCTTTCCGCTAGCCTATGTCGAAGCCGACAACCAAGACGGTCGCATATCCTGGAATCTTCTCGATTCATCAGATTCCACAGACTATGAAATTCCACCATTCAGAATCGCCAAACTGGCAGTCAACACAAAGACGAGTAGGCGGATATCGACAATGAGCGACTCCATAGACACCATAACCATCACAATGGAAGATCAGGAGAAACGGATCAACTCAGGATCAGAAACCGACAAACTACTAACCCTCGTTGAAACGTTCAACGAATTCGACCCAGACATCGTACGCACAGACGACGGAGACTCCTTCATCTTCCCATACCTAACCCAACGCGCCAACGAGCATGGCGCACTCCAAAAGCTTGTGTTTGGGCGAGATCATGCGCCGCTGCAGGTCTTCGATGTCACAGGTCGAAGCTACTTCAGCTACGGACGAATCTACTACCGTAGCACCGCGTCTCGCCTAATGGGCCGACTACACCTGGACTACAGCAACAGCTTCATCGACTCTGACTGTGGCCTTGAAGGTCTCGTAGAAGTAGCCCGGACATGCATCATCCCGCTCCAACGCGCCTCACGTAGCACGATCGGCACAAGCATGTCATCGCTCCAGATCTACCATGCCATCAAACGAGGAATACTGATCCCTTGGAGCAAATCTCAACCTGAAGACTTCAAGGATGGAAATCACCTCCTCCTAGCCGATCGCGGCGGATTCATCTATGAACCGAAACTTGGAATCCACGACTGGGTTGGCGAAATCGACTTCTCATCACTTTACCCGACGATCATGTTGAAGCATAACCTAAGCGGCGAGACCGTGAACTGTGAATGCTGCCCCGACTCACCCAACCAGGTTCCAGAAGTTGGATTCCACATATGTGAACGTCGTCAGGGAATTGTTCCCGCCTCGCTTGAAGTTCTTCTCAAGAAACGGGCTGAGTACAAACGGTGGAGGAATGAGACGAACGACCCTCCAACACGAGTTCGATATGATCAACGCCAAGCCGCGCTCAAATGGATCCTAGTCTGCTCATAGGCGGATCGAAGCCGAGCAATTGGCTATCTTGGGTTCAAAAACGCGCGGTTCGGCAAGATCGACGCACATATCGCAACTTGCGCCTACGCACGAGACGCTCTCCAAAAGGCGAGCGCTATTGCCGAATCAAGAGGTTTCGAAGTTATCCATGGCATAGTGGACTCGCTCTGGCTCAGAAAAGCGAAAGCTTCGGACAGTGAATACCACGACTTGTGTCGTGAAATCGAATCGAAACTCAATCTGCCAATAAGTTTCGAAGGAATCTACAAATGGATAGTCTTCCTGAATTCCAGAATCAATCCGAATGTGCCTGTGCTGAACAGATACTACGGCGTCTTCCGGGATGGGAGGATGAAGGTTCGTGGAATTGACCTCAGACGCCATGACACCGCAGGCATAGTTCGCGACTTTCAGCGAGATATCCTAGGCATTGTCTCAACTGCGTCCAACTCGGCGGAATTTCGCGAACTCATCCCTGCAGCCCTTGAGGTGGCAAGAAAGTACGTGGCCGTGATCAGAGCTGGCAAAGTTCCTGCAGAGAAGCTCATACTCGAAAGGAGATTGAGCAGATCGCCCGAGGAATACGAGAATCTCAGTAGTCAAGCGATTGCTGCTCAAAAACTGAGTAGAGAAGGAAGATACATTCACGCGGGTCAGAACATTCGTTACATAGCGACTGCGGACAGCGCCGGAATCAAGGATAACCGCGCTGTGCCATCCGAATTGTTCTGGGAAGGAATCGGCTATGATGCAGAGGCATATGTGAAGCTCCTAGTCACGTCGTTCGTTAATCTGTTCCTCCCACTTGGGTATGATACGCCACGAGTGAGAGAGATCCTCCAGACTTGAGCCACAGGCTCACCTAAGTTCCTGGAACAACTAGAACACGCGCGTGAGAACGATGGCCGGCACTGAGCCTTTGATTGAGTATCACGACTTTTCCAGAGTCGACATGAGAGTCGGTCGAATAGTCAAGGTTGAGGATTCTCCCAAAGCCAAGAACCCGTCCTACAAGATATGGGTCGACTTCGGCGAACTTGGCGTCAAGAGAAGTTCTGCACAGCTAACGAAGTACCCCCAAGCATCAGCTTATGAACCGTCTTGTGATCGCGGTGATCAACTCTCGCCCTAAGCAGATTGCCGACTTTTTGAGCGCGGTGTTGATCCTAGGCGCTGACGACGAGTCGAGATCTGACGTTGCCGCAATTCAGCCGGAACGTGAAGTCCCTCTTGGACGTAGAGTCTACTAGAGGGGTCTCTCTGAAGTTACAGAGCTACTCCGTGAACGTACGTTTCGTTCGCGACCGCATGAGGCATCTTCGAGGCTGGATATTCGTGAATCTCCTAAGACAAGTCATTTAAGGGAAACCTGACTGATCTACCGCTTGCATAGATTGTGAGTGTTTGTTCTGTGAGTGAGAGCACGTTCTTCATAGGAGAGGCGCTCGTTGGCAAATCGCCAGAGGTTGCGCATATTGACCTGATCATTGGCGACAAGAACGGGCCCGTTGGGAAAGCCTTCGTGAGCGGCCTTACCCACCTGTCCGCTGGCCACACCCCGCTTCTGGCGGTAATACGGCCGAATCTTCCGCCAAAACCTCACACATTGATTGTTCCCAAGGTCACTGTCAAGGGAATGGATGACGCCGCTAGGATATTCGGGCCAGCTCAAGCAGCAGTTGCCAAAGCCGTTGCGGACGCAGTTGAGGAAGGAGTGATACCGAAGCAGAAGCTCGACGATTGGGTAGTCATCTGCAGTGTCTTCATTCACCCTGACGCGCGTGACTACCGGAAGATCTACCACTACAACTACGGCGCAACGAAACTCGCCTTGACAAGGGCGCTCGCAAACTATCCAAGCCTGGAGAAGATCATGTATGAGAAGGACAGAGCTGTTCACCCGATCATGGGTTTCAGGGTCCCCCGCCTTTGGAATCCCCCCTATCTTCAAATCGCGCTCGACGTGCCAGACATTGAGAAAGCCAAAGACATCCTCCAGCGATTGCCAGCGAGCGACAGGATCATAATCGAGGCAGGAACCCCACTCGTCAAGAAGTACGGGACAGGGGTCGTACAAGAGCTGCGAGCTTTTGCCAAGGACTCATTCATCATAGCAGACCTGAAGACGCTTGATGTGGGCCAAGTTGAAGTCGATGTTGCCTTCGAAGAGACAGCCGATGCAGCGGTGGTTTCAGGGCTCGCCTCGAAGGAGACCGTTGACAAGTTCCTCCACGAGGCAAGAAGGTTGGGCATCTACTCAATTGTGGACATGATGGATGTCTCAAATCCCCTGCACCTACTGGAAAGCTACGAGGAACTTCCAGATGTCGTGATCATTCACAGAGGGATCGATGCGGAGAAAGGCAGAGCGCCAAGATGGAACCTAGTCGGCGAGATCAAGAAGACCTTCAAGGAAAGAAAGATGCTTGTTGCCGTCGCCGGGGGAATAGATCCAAGCAACCTCAAGAACGCCTTGGAGGCGCAGGCGGACATAGTCGTCGTGGGACGCTACATCACCCAATCAAGGGATGTCAACCGAGCTGCGAGAGACTTCCTGGACCAGCTGGGGCCCGACATCGATCTCTTCAGAGTACACGTGGAATAGCAGCAAACCGCCTGTCGGCTGACGTGCGCACTCTTGCCTCGGCCGGCAGGGCAGCCAGATCCAGCCATCCGAGGCTAGGTCACGTCAGATCGAGCAACCACTCCGCCCGAAAGCGAACAGATCATATCGGAGTCTTGGTATCATGACGGAGGCGCCGTAACATGAAAGTGCAGAAAAGCGGCACAATAGTTGGCATAATGCAAAGCGAAGATCCCGTCAAGATAAGGGTA